>Ga0224510_10000355_pt1 | contig 36712 bp, 29 predicted proteins | sample SF_May12_sed_USG_FD_170161 | JGI IMG/M metagenome (GOLD analysis project Ga0224510, IMG submission 170161) | Sediment microbial communities from San Francisco Bay, California, United States - SF_May12_sed_USGS_4_1 | ecosystem: Environmental > Aquatic > Marine > Sediment | place: USA: California... | reverse complement strand
GACCCCCATGCTCACCCGCACGCCCCTTGGGGATTTTGTGCTTTTCAGCTTTCAGGTGCCCCCTGGTTTTGGCAAGTATATCATCGAAAAGGGCTCCATCGCCATTGACGGCATCAGTCTTACCGTCAACAGTATCGACGCGAAAGCTTTTTCCGTTTCCATCATCCCCCATACCCTTGGGATTACCACCTTGGGTGCGCTGAAACAGGGGAGCGTGGTGAATATTGAAGTGGATTTGATTGGTAAGTACGTGGAAAAATTGCTCTCCGCCAAGGATGCTGACGGCGGAGGTGTGGAATCAAGAATTAATTCCGCTTTTCTTGCAGAACACGGCTTTTTGCGATAAGCGTGCTGCAGTCTGCAGGCGGCGAAAGTTTTGAGGTGAAAACCATGGCGGTAAGTTCCATTGAAGAGGTGATTGACGAGATCCGGGCCGGGAAGATGATCATCCTGGTCGATGACGAGGATCGCGAAAACGAGGGCGATCTTTACATGGCTGCGGAAAAGGTCACCCCCGAGGCGATCAATTTCATGGCCACCCACGGCAGGGGCCTCATCTGTCTGACTCTGACCCCGGATCATCTCGAGCAGTTGCAGATCCCCATGATGGTGCAGAAAAACAAATCTCCTTATGAAACGGCCTTTACGGTCAGCATCGAGGCCAGCACCGGGGTTACCACCGGCATTTCGGCGGCGGATCGGGCCAGGACCATCCTGGTGGCGGCCGACCCCAATGCCAAGCCCAGCGATATTGTAAGCCCCGGTCATATCTTCCCCCTGCGCGCACGGCGCGGCGGGGTTTTGGTCCGTACCGGTCAGACCGAAGGTTCGGTTGATCTTTCCCGTTTGGCCGGGCTGCATCCTTCCGGGGTGATCTGCGAGATCATGAAGGAAGACGGCACCATGGCCCGGATGCCTGATCTTGAGATCTTTGCCAAGGAACACGATCTCAAGATCGCCACCATCGCCGATCTGGTCGCCTACCGGACCCGCGAGGACAAGCTGGTGCATCGGGCCGCCGAGGCCAAGATCCCAACCCGCTACGGCGAGTTCAGGACCATTGTCTACACCAATGATGTGGACGAGCTGGAACACGTTGCCCTGGTCAAGGGCGAGATCGATCCCGCCAAGGAGATCATGGTCCGGGTGCATTCCTCCTGTCTGACCGGGGACGTCTTCGGCTCCAAGCGTTGCGACTGCGGCGGGCAACTGCACAGCGCCATGCGCATGGTCGAGCATGAGGGTGCCGGCATTGTCCTCTATATGCAGCAGGAAGGTAGGGGCATCGGCTTGATCAACAAGATCAAGGCGTATGCCCTCCAGGAAGATGGGATGGACACGGTTGAGGCCAATGTGCATCTGGGCTTCAAGGCCGACCTGCGCGACTACGGGATCGGCGCTCAGATCCTTCGGGATCTCGGGGTGCGCAAGATGCGGTTGATCACCAACAACCCAAAGAAGATCGTCGGGCTTGAAGGGTATGGGCTCAAGGTCACCGGCCGTCAGTCCATCGAGATGGAGGCGGAACCGGAAAATATCGATTATCTGAAGGCCAAGAAGGATAAGCTTGGCCATATGCTGGATCTTATCACCGGCAGCAAGGATACAAAAAACACCTAAGTCTTTGTTCACTTTTGGAGGAAGAACGATGCCTAAATTTTTTGAAGGAAAACTGCAAGCCGAAGGGAAGAAATTCGGGATTGTCATTGCCCGTTTCAATTCGTTTATTGCCGAGCGTCTGCTGGAGGGCGCCCTGGACACTTTGATGCGTTCCGGGGTGAAGGACAAGGAGATCGAGGTGGCCAGGGTTCCCGGCGCCTTTGAGATTCCGCTGGTTGCCCAGAAGATGGTCAAGTCAGGCCGCTATGATGCGGTGATCTGTCTTGGCGCGGTAATTCGTGGTTCAACCCCTCATTTTGATTTCGTGGCCAACGAGGCGACCAAGGGGATTGCCCAGGCCAGCATGGAGTCCGGGGTACCCATTATCTTTGGTGTTCTGACGACCGACTCCATCGAGCAAGCCATTGAACGGGCCGGCTCCAAGGCCGGGAACAAGGGCTCCGAGTGTGCGGCCACCGCCATCGAGATGGTCAACCTTCTGCCGCAGCTCGCCTGATTATTCATGGGAAACCGACGCAAGGCAAGGGAGCTTGCCCTCAACGCACTGTTTCAGGGGGAGATGACCGCAACCTCCGCGGTGGAGAATTTTCCGCTGCTCTGTGAGAATTTCGAGATCAACAAAAAAGCCATTCCCTATGGTCGGGAACTGGTTTGGGGCATCACCGACAAGTGGGAGGAGATCAATGCCAAGATCGAGGAAAGCGCGGTCAACTGGCGGGTCAGCCGAATGTCGGTGCTGGATCGTAACATTATCAGACTTGCGGCCTATGAGTTGATTTACAAGGAGGAGGTGCCACCCCGAGTGGCCATCGACGAGGCGATTGAACTGGCCAAGCGATACTGCGGCGAGGATTCTCCTGCCTTTATCAATGGTATTCTTGATGCCATCCTGAAAAATATCGGCAAGGAAAAGTAGCCTTGTAATGCAGGCACGCCTGCGCTTTTAATACCGGAACTGATATTCGAGCATAATGGCATCAGGGAAAAACAAGCAGGAAAAACCAACACTTGGGCGAGAGATACTTTCCGTATTCGGGGTGTTTGTCGCCCTTTTTCTGCTCCTGTGCCTGGTCAGTCATACCATGGCGGAGCCGGCCGGTCAGTTAGTCACCGCCAACTGGGGCGGGGCAGTGGGCCAGTTTGTCGGCGGCCTGCTCATGGATCTTCTGGGGATTACTTCTCTGTGGCTGCCTGTTCTCCTGCTTTTTTTTGCCATCCGTCTTTTTTCCCCGGATTACACCTTGGATACCCTGCCTCTGGTCGTGTTTGGCTGCACCGGAATTCTCCTGGCCAGCGCTGGGCTCAGCGGTTTTATCTCCGTGGCCTCTTTCACTGTTTTTGATCACACCTATCCGGTTGCCGGATTTCTGGGGAGTTTGTTGGCCCAGTATGCGCAACTGCTCTTTGGTGGTCCCGGATCATTTCTGTTGTTTCTTGTGGTGCTGGTTATATCTCTGATGCTGATCAGCAGCTTTTCCCCTTATTCCCTTGGGTACCGGCTGCGCGATTTTCTGTCCATCCGTAGGGCGTCCAGGCAATCGCCCGAGGTCAACGGTTCTGCAGGGCAGGGGAAAAAATCCGAGGCGGCTGCCTTGGTAACCGAATCCGTGGCAATCTTGCCCGAAGACGAGGCAGCCGTGCCAAAGGTGCATTCGCCGGTGAAGCTTGTGTCCGAGGTTGGGGCAGAGGACGACTCCTTTCGCCTCCTGCCCGTCGCCAGCGGTGAATACCGGCTCCCGCCTTTGTCCTTATTGGATAAGCCGGAAAATACGGAGGTGGTCGTGGACCGCGAGTATTACTACGCGGTCAGCGCTGAACTGGAAGAGAAACTCAATGATTTCGGGGTGGTGGGGAAGGTGGTCGGCATCTCTCCCGGCCCGGTGATCACCACCTATGAATTTTCCCCGGCTCCTGGGGTCAAGATCAACAAGATCATCGCCCTGGCCGACGATCTGGCCCTGGGCCTCAAGGCCGAAAGTGTTCGCATCGTCGGTTCCATCCCCGGCAAGGCCGCCCTGGGGATCGAGATTCCCAATCCGAAACGGCATATTGTCTATGTCCGGGATATCTTTGCCCATGAAAAATTCCAGAAAGCAGCCTCCCGGCTCACCATCGGCTTGGGCATGGATGTGGTGGGCAATCCGGTGATCGCCGATCTTGCCCGGATGCCCCATCTGCTCATCGCCGGGGCAACCGGCTCCGGCAAGAGTGTGGCGGTCAACACCATCATCTGTTCGATTCTTTTTCGGGCCACGCCCGAGGAGGTCCGCTTGCTGCTGGTGGACCCCAAGCGCATCGAGCTTTCCTGCTACGAGGATATCCCCCACCTGTTGCACCCGGTGGTGGTGGACCCCAAGCTGGCGAGCCGTGCCCTGCTCTGGGCGGTGCGGGAGATGGAGCGCCGTTATCAGCTGATGGAAGAGGCCAAGGTCAAGAGTCTGGCCAGCTATAACGCGGAGGCCGTGGATAAGTTGCCCCTGATCGTCATTATCATCGACGAGTTGGCCGACTTGATGATGGTTTCTTCCCGTGAGGTCGAGGATTCCGTGGCCAGGCTGGCCCAGATGGCGAGAGCCGCCGGCATGCATCTGATCCTCGCTACCCAGCGTCCCTCGGTGGATGTACTTACCGGTCTGATCAAAGCCAATTTCCCCACCCGGATGTCGTTTAAGGTTTCTTCTAAGATCGACTCCCGCACCATTCTGGACGGGAGCGGGGCAGAACACTTGCTGGGCGCAGGCGATATGCTGTTCATGCCGCCCGGATCCAGCAAGCTGCAGCGGATCCACGGCGCCTATATTTCGGAAAAGGAAACCGAGCGGATCGTCACTTTTCTCAAGGAGCAGGGTGCTGTCCGTTATGACGAAACAGTCCTGAAGCTTGCCGAGGAAGCCGAGGCAGGAGAGGGTGACGAAGGCGGGGATTTGGACGAGAAGTATGACGAAGCCGTGGCCCTGGTCTGCGAAACCGGACAGGCCTCCATCTCCATGGTGCAGCGGCGGCTGCGTGTGGGGTATAACCGGGCGGCCCGGATGATCGAGCTGATGGAAAAGGAAGGGGTGGTCGGCCCTGCGGATGGCTCTAAGCCGAGAGAGGTATTGGCCAGAAAAAGTTATTGATTATTGAAACTGTCCGGCAGCACTGCAGCTGCTTTGTCATCGGTCTGCTCATCTGCGGCACTGCCGGACAGTTTCATTTTGTGAGTTTAAATTATGGTTTCTGTTGTAGTTGAAAAATTATGGATTATTTTTCGCTACAACTTGCCAGAATTTAATGAATGACTAAATTACAGAGCAGTGCTGTTCTGTTTAACATAGGAAGAGTGTGAGGAATGAATATGAGAGTGGTTGGATCGCCCATTGATATAACCAAGGTTCGGACAGTTGTGTACCACCTGCCGGACGGCCGGCAGTTTTCCGTTAAGATGGAAGGCCTTGATCAGTTCGTCGAGCTTGGTTTGGGCCGGATCTGTGATACCTCGGAGATCGACGGGGTGCTGCATTTCTTTCCTCGCGGCAACGCATAGTTTCAGGGAAATTTCCCTTCTTCCGCCAACCGATGCTGATCAACACCAAGAGCGACGGCCATGTTCACACCCTGCTCTGCCATCACGCCACCGGCGAGATGGAGGAGTATGTCCTTGCCGCCATCAGCAAGGGGCTTGAGGAGCTGGTTTTTCTCGAGCATCTGGAATGCGGTATCCGATATCCTGAAGACACTTGGCTGACCGCTGAGGATTTTGCCGCCTACCACCGTGAAGGGCAGAGGCTGCGCCTGATTTACGGGGAGAGGATCCGTATCGGCCTCGGGGTGGAGGTGGGTTACAACCCCAAGCAGGTGGGGGAGATTCTTGAATTCCTCAAGCGGTATAGCTGGGATCGGGTTGGTATTTCCTTCCATTACTACGAGATAGACGGGCATCATTACAATGTGGTGAGCCGTCGTAAGGCTAACCTGGAGCCCTTAGGTCGTTACGGGGTGGAGCGGGTGATCTCCGAGTATTTCGCCACCCTGCTGGAGGCGGTTGTAGTCTTGCCCGGTACGGTGCTTTGTCATTTGGATGCCGTGCTTCGGCATCATCCCGAGGTGCATTTCACCGGTGCGCATCTTCACCAGATCAGTGAGATTTTTCAGGGTATGCGCGATAAGGGTATGGCTCTGGAGGTCAATACTTCCGGATTTTCCCATCGGGGGGAGCAGTATCCTGTGCGGGGGATTCTTGAAGAGGCTGTGGCGTTGGGGATTCCGCTGGTGGCTGGGTCTGATGCGCATCGGCCCGGTGAGGTGGGGCGGTTTTTTGATAGGTTGCCGGGCTAAGGGGCTGTTCAATTTTTCTGCCGCGTTATCTTCGAAAAGTAAGGGAAGTCCGTAAGACCACAGGACTGGTTGGGTTGTCTTTTTCTTTTCGAGTCACAAAAGAAGAGAGAAGGCATAGCCGCAAGGGTCTTCTCTCCGACTTTTTCCATAATTCCAGGATGAACCTTTTTTGTGCGGAGTAGCCGATGACCAACCCCGTGGAACTCACGGTTGACAAGGTAATCAAGGGAGGTCTGGGCCTGGGGCGGCTTACGGATGGTCAGGTGATCATGGTGCCGCGCGTATTGCCCGGGGAACGGGTGCGGGTGCAACCGCGCCGTCACCACAAGCAGTATCAGGAAGCGGACCTGCTGGAAGTGCTCCAGCCCTCGGATCAGCGAATTACTCCGACCTGTCCGGTGTACGATACCTGCGGCGGCTGCGATTTTCAACATGCAGCTTATGCGGAACAACTCCGCTTGAAAAACTCTATCCTGGGGGAAACCCTCTGCCGGGCAAGGCTGTGCCGAGAGGAGGAGATTTCTTTTCTTCTGGGTTCTCCAATGGCTTCACCCAAACATTTTGGCTATCGGCAGCGGATCAGGTTGCAAGTGGCTCAGGGAATGATGGGGTATTTCGGCCGACAAAGCCACAGCCTGATTCCTGTTTCCCGCTGCCCTCTGGCCGGGGAGTCCCTGAACTCGCTCCTTGCCGATCTTTCCGGCAACAGAAAGTTTCACTCCCTTCTCGATCTGGCCTCGGCCATCGAGCTGTTTGAAAATCCCGCCCATAACACCGTCATCCTGCTCATCCATTACGCACGAAAAACCCGGCCCACCGATCACCAGACCGCTCGGCTTCTTTGCCAGGGTTTGCCCCTGCTGGAAGCGGTGATTTTTAACGTGGAAGGCCAGGCCAAAGGGCCTTGTTTCAACGCAAACGGTGAGACACCTTTAAGCGGGTTGCGGGTGGAGATTCTTCTGTCGGCATCGCTTTGCGGTCAGCCATTGACCCTTGGCCTGGAGCCGGGGGGATTCTGTCAGGTGAATCTCGGGCAAAACGAAAACTGCATCAGCTTGTTGTTGGAATGGATGCGGAGCATGCAGCCGGGCAAGGTGCTGGATCTGTTCTGCGGCATGGGCAATTTTTCTCTTCCCCTGGCCATGCTGGGGTGGAAAGTGACGGGCATGGATATGCAACGTTCCACCATCCGCAGCGCCATCCGCAACAGTGAGGGTGCTGGTCTTGCCGGACAATGCGAGTTCACCCAGGAAAGCGCCACCAGGGCGGCCAGGCGTCTGCTGGCCGAAAAGGCCACCTTTGATTGCCTGCTCCTTGACCCGCCCCGATCCGGCTGCGCAGAACTCATCCCCCTGCTGCCCGGCCTAAACGCCGGACAGATCATCTATATCTCCTGCGATCCGGCCACCCTGGCCCGCGATCTGCGTGGACTTACCCAGGCCGGCTATCGAATGATCGAAGTCCGTCTGGTGGACATGTTCCCGCAAACCGGTCATCTGGAAACCATGGTCAGGCTTGTCTGGCAGGGTACTCGCGAATAATTCGTGGAAAAGCTTTTGTCCCGGAAGTTACTTTCGCTTCCGATGCATGGCGGCAAGCAGTTCCAGCACCTGCTCCCGAGTATTCTTCGGCTGATTCAGCAGGAGGACAAAGCTGTCCAGCCCGCGCTCTCCGGCAAAATATCCAGCATAGCAGTATACCCCGGTCATGGTCCCGGACTTGCGCAGGCAGTTATTCTCAAAGGGCAGCAGCCCTGCATGGGGCTTGAATGCCTCCAGGATGGCGAGCATCCCCTTGGGCGTCAGCCGGTTCTCCCGGGAAAGCCCGGAGCCTTCGCGGACCACGATATCCTTTTCTGTTAAGCCAAGCTCGTTGCGGTAAAAGGCGGTCATTGCCCGTTCCCCCTTGTCCCAGGTGGCCGGCCAACCGTACTGTTTAGCGCCCATGGCCAGGAAAAGCTGGTTGGCGATGAAGTTGTTGGAATACTTGAGCAGTCCCGTCAGCACCTCGTCCAGACTCTTGCCCGAAGCATGTTCGTACATGGGCTTGAGTCCCTCGGGCACCGGGCCGGAAAGAATCTCGCCGCGCATCGTTACCCCTTGTTTTTTAAAGATGGCAGCAAACAACTCCCCGGCATAGCGCAGGCTCTGATTGCCGGCGGCCGTGGCGTTCACCCGCTGTGAGCCCACCCTTGCCCCTTGCGCCAGTTCGCGCATCAGCGGCAGGGTAGGGGTCTGCTCCTCAGCGGATTGCACCGTGCCGTTGGCGGATTTGATAAAATTGACGGTGTTGAAGTTCACTGCCAGACAGCTATTTTGGGCGTCATAGGGATTCAGGGTATTTCCGGCCCCATCGGTGGGGCTTTCCAGGCGGCAGCCGCTGTCATCGACATGGATGTTCCGCAGCGAGGAAACCCCGTGGCTGCGGAGCGCACCGACAATCCTTTCTACCTCTTCGGAAACCAGCAGGGGGTCGGCAAAACCGCGAATATAGAGGTCGTGGTCGGCGGAGTAATAGAACCGGGTGGTAAAGCGATAATCCTTGCCGAGGATTCGGATGGCGGCCAGGGCGGTGCCGATCTTCTGCACGCTGGCGGGCATGAATTGGCGGGTCGGGTTGCGCTCGTATATGATGGTTCCATTTCTGCTCAGGAGAATCCCGCCGTTCTCCATCACGGTATCAAGACCCTGGCCGCCACCGGCAAAGGCCAAAGCGGGCTGGGCAAGACAGAGCCCAAGGCAGAAGAAAAGCCAACGCAGCATCCCTTTATCCCGGAGCAATGGTGCGGTAATGCTCCATTTTTTCATGCCGTTTTCCTTGTCTAGGTAAAAAAATTAAAATAGTGACAGCACAACTGCTGGGCCGGTATTATCGAAAAATCGTGGCGGATTTTTGCTCGCATCCGCTTCATTTAAAAGCCTTTTCTTGCAAACACAACCATTGTTTTTTTTTGTGCCGTACCCCTTGTGGGCCGGGCTGAGTTTATCCCTACCATTTAAAAGAAGGAGAATCCGTATGAGCAAGACCGAAAAAAATCTTTGGGAGGCCTTTGCCGGGGAATCGCAGGCAAATCGCAAATATCTGGCTTTTGCCGACAAGGCGGACAAAGAAGGGCACAAGCAAGTTGCCAAACTCTTTCGCGCCGCGGCCCATGCGGAAACCATCCATGCCCATGCCCATCTTCGGGCGCTTAAGGCCATCGGTGATACGGTCGCCAACCTGAAAGAAGCCATCGGCGGCGAAACCCATGAGTTTCAGGAGATGTATCCGGAGATGATTGCCGCGGCCAAGGAAGAAGGGAATAAATCCGCGGAGCGCAGCTTCAGCTATGCCAACGAGGTGGAAAAGATTCACGCCGCCCTCTACCAGAAGGCCCTGGACAGCCTGGGCAGTCAGGAGGAAACGGATTTCCACGTCTGTTCGGTGTGCGGCTATACCTGCGAAGGCGAGGCTCCGGAGAAATGTCCGGTATGCGGGGCCAGCAGGCGGGCCTTTGAGAAGATAGATTAATACGACCGATAACCATTTCACTGAGCAAACGGCTTGAACAGCTGGACGATTTTCCTTCTCTGCCCCAGAGTCTGCATCAGGTATTAAGTGAACTTGACGCTACCGGGTCAACCGCATCGTCGTTGGAGTCCATTATCGGACAAGATCCGATGCTCACCGCGCGTATCCTCCGGGTGGCAAATTCTCCAGCCTACGGTTCCGCGAAAAAAATCAGCAGTGTTACCAGAGCGGTTACCGTTCTGGGTTTTAATGAAGTTCGAAACCTGGTGGTGGCCTTGTCCCTGTCCGGATCTTTTTCCTCAGACCTCGGATCGGATGAGTTTAGTGTCCGCCAACTCTGGCTGCATCTGGTTGCCACTGCCAGGGTTGCCCAGATTCTTGCCCGGCAGATTCCTGCACTCAAACCCGACGAGATGTTCACCGCCGGATTGATTCATGATCTGGGCAGAGTTCTTTCCTGTCTTTATCTTCAGGAAGAGATGCGTCAGATTATCGAAACCAGCAGAAATGAAGGGCTGTCAATACTGGAAGTGGAACAGAGGCATGGTCTTTCCCATGCCGAGGTGGGCACTTTTCTCGCCGTCAAATGGGGATTCAGTGATTTGCTGGCCAGCGTGGTCCGTTATCATCATGCCCCTACCGGAGCAGGAAAACACGAGCAGGCCGCCGCTCTCGTGTTTCTTGCAGACGGAATCGCGAAGAAGCTGGGACTGGGCTGGGATCTGGCCGTCGACAACGATAAGCTGCTGGTGCCGCGTTGCCTGGGATTAAGCGGCGAAACGGTCAAGGCGGCGGCAAAACGGTTGCACGAAGAAAAAGAGGATCTGGTGAATACCTGGAGCCAGATCCTCTTTACCTGAACCGACTACCGGGCATAAAAATCGAGAATGCTTTCCACCAGCTCCGGAATGGTATAGGTCTTTGGCTGGACATCAATGGTAAGTCCGGCCTTTTCCGCGGTTTTCGCGGTAATCGGACCAATGGTCGCCACCTTGACCCCGGCCAGCAGCGCATCACGCTCCGGACCCAACATCTCAAGAAAGTTCGTCACCGTGGAGGAGCTGGTGAAGGTTACCATGTCGATGGCGCCTTCGGCCAGTTCCTGGCGGACCAGATCATAATCCTTGGGCCGGACATTCTGATACACCGGCACCACCGCAACCTCGGCGCCATTCTCCTGAAGGATCTCCGGCAGGATCTCCCTGGCTTTCTTGGCCCGAGGCAGCAGAACCTTGCAGCCCTTCACACCTTGGGCCACCATGCCGGCAGCCAATCCCTCGCCGGTGAATTCTTCTGGGATCAAATCAGCGGCCAAGCCGTATTCCTTTAAGATTTCCGCTGTGGCCGTGCCGACCACGGCGATCTTCGGCCCGGCCAGGGCCCGACTGTCCATGCCCTGCTCAAAGAGGCGGGTGAAGAAGAAACGGATGGCGTTGATGCTGGTAAAGACCAGCCACTGGTAATCACCAAGGTGTTTTAACTCCGCGTCCAGCGGTTCCCAACTGTCGGGCGGGGCAAGGGCGATGGTGGCCCCTTCCACGCAATCGGCGCCCTGATCCTCCAGCAAGCGGACCAGTTCGCTGGCCTGTTCGCGGGTTCGGGTCACCAGGATACGTTTGCCGAACAGCGGTCTTTTTTCGAACCAGTTGATGGTGTCGCGCAGTTTGACTACCTCGCCAACCACGATCAGAGCCGGCGGTTTGATCTTCTCTTTTTTGACCACCTCGGCGATGGTGGCCAAGGTGCCGACCACCGAGCGCTGGATCGGAGTGGAGGCCCAACGCACCACCACCACAGGGGTTTCCGGATCGCGGCCATGCTTGATCAGATTTTCCGTGATAAAAGGAAGGTTCTTGATCCCCATGTAAAAAACCAGGGTGCCGATGCCGGTGGAAATCTTGTCCCAGGCAATATTGGAGGTTTCCTTGGTGGGGTCTTCATGGCCGGTGACAAATGCCACCGAAGCGGTGTATTCCCGGTGGGTGATGGGCACACCCGCATAGGTGGCGGCGGCGGTGGCCGAAGTAACGCCCGGCACCACCTCAAAGGCGACTCCGTGTTTGGCCAGCTCTTCGATCTCCTCGCCGCCCCGGCCAAAGATAAAAGGATCGCCGCCTTTAAGGCGGACCACGATCTTGCCGGCGGAGGCATGATCCACCAGCATCTGGTTAATTTCCTCCTGGGTGTGGGCGTGGCACTCCCCGCCCTTTTTCCCGGCGTAGATAAGCTCGGCATCCTTGGGTACGTATTTGAGAAGCTTGGGGGTGGCCAGGTAGTCATAAACCAGAACCTCGGCCCTTTTGAGAAGCTCCAGACCCTTTACCGTAATCAGGGTGGGGTCGCCCGGCCCCGCGCCGATGAGATAAACCTTGCCCCTGTTTCGTGTCCTCTTTTTGTCGCTGTGTGCCTTCATGATTCTTCTCAATATAAAAAACCGGCCAGGCCGGTTTGGTTATGGCCCCATATTATGGAGTCTTATTCCATGACGGATTCAAAAAAATTGGGATGATTAAGCAAAAAAATATGCTGCGATGCAGTAGGTCGGATTTTTTGCCGGACCGTCATTCAATGGTGTGTCCGTAAACCTCGGCCAAAATCTCCCCGCCGCCTTCCGCCAGCAGCTTTTCAGCGAGCCGCACGCCCAATCCCTCGGGATCGGTGGTATCGCCGGACAATTCAAGGCGTACCATTCTGTTGCCGGTTACGGAAGCAACCAGGCCGGTCATTTGCAGCTTAGCATCGACAAGCCGGGCAAAACCGGCGATAGGCACCTGGCAGCCGCCCTGCAGCCGATGGAGGAAGCCGCGCTCAGCTCGAACCGCCAGAGAGGTTTCCTGATGATCCATAAACATCAGCCCGGCCAGCAGCTCCGCATCGGCTTGGCGCAATTCGATGCCCACCGCGCCCTGGGCCACGGCAGGCAGCATCTCTTCTTCGGTGAAAAAAGATTTGGCCCGTTCGCTGAGCGACAATCGGTTCAGCCCGGCAGCGGCCAGAATGATCGCATCGTACCGGCCCTCGTCGAGTTTGCGCAGCCGGGTGTCCAGATTGCCCCGCAGGTCTTCAATAACAAGGTCGGGCCGGATCCTGGCAAGCTGGGATTTACGCCGCAAGCTGCTGGTGCCGACCGTAGCGCCTTGGGGCAGCTCGCGGCAGGTGGCGCATTTGTTCGAGATAAAAGCGTCAAACGGGTTTTCCCGTTTGGTGATAATGCCGATGTGCAACCCTTCGGGCATTTCCGCGGGCACATCCTTCATGCTGTGCACCGCGATGTCCACCTCACTGACGAGCAGGGCTTCTTCGATCTCCTTGACGAACAACCCCTTGCCGCCAACCTTGGCCAGGGGTACGTCGAGAATCTTGTCTCCCTTGGTGATGATCTTTACCAGCTCAACGGTGGTTTCCGGATAACGGGCTTCAATGAGTCCTTTGATCCAGGTGGATTGGGTCAATGCCAACAGGCTTGCCCTGGTGCCGATTCTTATTAGTTTCTGCATCAACTGTTCCCCTGTTGTTGATTATCGAACAGAACGCTTACGCTGTTTTTTGTGGCAACGACTTTAATGGCAGGTGCTGCAACTTCCGCCTGCACATCCGGAACACTTGGAGCTGCCCGCGTCGCCGGAATCACCTTTGCCGCTGGTACGGCAGGCAAAGGTGGACATCAGTTTGGTCAGTTCAGTGCTGCCGCATTGCGGACAGACCTGCTGATCCTTGCCCATGACCAGGGCTTCGAATGCATGTCCGCAGGCGCGGCAGACAAAATCATGCAATGGCATAAAGATGACTCCGTTGTTTATCTTTTTTCCGCTGATTGCGCAAGATAAGTCATTCTTCGGTCATTATTTTTGTCGAAATTGTACAAGTCCGCGACTTCAATAGTGGCTGCTTTGTAACTCTTTGATTTTGCGTTGCGGAACCGTGATTTTTTCAATTTTTACGAGCCCGTCATTTTCCGTGGAGCCGGTCGAGCAGGGTCGCGGCCAGGAGCGGGATCAGGAGTTCATGGTGGCCGATGATATTGTAGCCCTTGCCGCCGCCCATGGTCGGCCGGTTCACCACGTTGGTCATGGTCCGGTAATGGCGGATGAAGTCGAAGTTGGCCGTGGTGAATTTGTTCACCACATGCCCCAGGTTGCGCACCAGGGTGAGAGCCTTCAAAAAGACCTCAGGCAGGAGCACGGCGGAACCGAAGTTGAGATAGGCGCCGCCTTCCAGATCGGCAATCAGGCCGCAAAAAAGCCGGAAATCCTGATGGCTGGTCTGGCCGATGGCCGCGCCGTTGGCCGTGGGGTGGATATGAACGATATCCGTACCCATGGCCACATGCACGGTGAGCGGTATTCCCAGTCGTTTGGCCGTGGCCAGCAGGCTCATGTTGTTGTAGGGGAAATTTTGTTCCAGCAGATAGCCGCCCAGCCCCTCGCCCAACCCCAGCCCTTTCGCGGCGCCCTGGTTGATTCCGGCATTCACCACCTCGCCGGTTTCCTTGGCCGCGCCAAAGGCGCCGCTGCCCAGCACATTACCTACCTCTTCCGAGGTGCGGCCCACCATGGCGATCTCGGTATCATGGACGATGCCCGCGCCGTTTAGGGCAATGGCGTTGATGATCCCCCGCTCCATGAGATCGATGAGGATGGGGTTCAAGCCTACCTTGATCACATGGGCGCCCATGCCGACGATGATGGGGTGCTCGTTTAAGTGGCTTGCTGCCAGCCGGTCGACCAGTTCTGGGAAATCCACCCCCAAAAGCTGTTCCGGCAGGGAGGCGATGAATTCCTTGAGCGTGGAACCGGGAGGGAGCGGTTTGGCAAAGTTATCCACCGTAACCTTGCTGTATCGACCATGGATCGAATAGGTGTTGAGGCCGGAAAAATCCAGGGGTTGGTATGTTTTCATGGGAAAATAGTCATCCGGAAGAGATTCAGGCGGAAACGCCGCGACCGTACAGGGCCTCATCCACGATCTGGCAGAGCAGATGCTCCACCCAGACATGCGCTTCCTGGATGGCGGGAGTCACCTGCGAGGGCACGTTGATGGTCAGGTCGGCCAGGCCGATGAGTCTGCCGCCATCCTTTCCGGTGAGGACCGCGGTTTGCAAGCCCAGACTCTTGGCTGCTTCCACTGCCTTGATCACATTGGGCGAATTGCCGCTGGTGGAGATACCCAGAGCCAGATCGCCTTCCTTGCCCAGGGCCTGGATTTGCTTGCTGAAAATATCATCGAAGGAAAAATCGTTGCCGATGCTGGTGAGGATGGAACTGTCCGTGGTCAGGGCGATGGCGGCCAGGGGCGGCCGGTCGATCATGAAACGGTTGACGAACTCCGCAGCCATGTGCTGGGCATCTGCGGCGCTGCCGCCGTTGCCGAAGATCATCAGCTTGTTGCCGCGCTTAATGGTATCGATCATCCATTGGGCCAGCTGCTTGATGGCGCCCAACTGGGCGGCGACCAGCGCTTCCTTGGCGGTAATGGAGTGTTTCAGGCTTTCGTGGATGAGTTGGTCCATGGGATCCTCGGAGAAAGGTCATTGATTAAAGCGTGCAATAAAAGAAGTCGTCATCCGGATGGTAAAAACGGCAACAGCGCCGCTCAGGCTGGTGTTGGCGACGATGATCAAGAAAACGGGGATTCTTTGGTGATTGCTCCTTAAATATGGCAAAATAGTCCAGGGGTGTTTTTTTGTCAATACAAGCAGGCAGCAGGGGAGGGCAAATCAATGTCGGTCCTGATTTATCCCATTGAGAATATTTTGAGTGTGAAAACCGCAAACCGCTGATTGACAGCAGTCTTTGGAACCGGCTATAATTTATTAATATTTTTGAAAAATACCCTGCAAGGGCTAACCTGGGAGGCAAGACAATGCGTGGGATTTTGGCTAAACCGGCAGTCAGGAGCTTGTTTCTTTTTCTCGCCCTGCTGGGCATGGTGATTCCTCTTCCCTGCCAGGCCCAAGTTGCATCCGACGTCATTAAATTCGGCGTATTCCCCTTCAAGTCACCCAAGAGCGTGATCGAGGTCTTCGGCCCCCTTGCCGCCCGGCTGGAAGCAAGGCTGGGGAAAAAGGTGCAGCTTGTTTCGGCGCCGGATGCCGCGACCTTCCTTACCAAGGGACTGGCCGGGGAGTACGATCTGGCCCTTGCCGCAGTAACCGTCTCTTATAAAATGCGGCCCGCAGGCTACACGGTGATCGCCAGGGGACTTCCCCCTTTTTTCGGCGGACTCATCGTCCGGCAGGAGAGTGAGATCAAAACCATCGACCAGTGCCGGGGAAAGAAGATCGCCGCTATAGGCGAACACGCCTATGCCGGATACATTTTTTTCAAGGAACTGCTTGATGAAAAGAAGATCGATGCGAAAAAGGATCTGGAGATCCATTTTCTCGGCAAGCTCGACAGCATCATCTATGGGGTTCTCAATAAGCAGTACGATGGCGGCCTGATCAGACTCGACACCTTGGACATGAAAGAATTCGCCTCGATCAAGGATCGGTTCAGGGTGGTGGTCCGTTCCTGCGAGTTGCCCCATTTCCCTTTTATGGTCAAGGGCAACATGGACCAGCGTACGGTCGCCATCATCAGGGAGGTGTTGACCTCCCTTTCATCGGATAACCAGGAAGATCTTGAAATTCTCAAAGGCATGCAGGTCAAGAAGATCGCAGGCGCAACCAATGCCGATTACGACCAGTTCTACGAAATCATCAAAGACAGTGAGTACTACAAGAAAAATTTATGATCTCACTGCGCTTCCGTACCCATCTCATTCTCTATTGCACGCTGATCACCCTGCTGCTCTCCGGGGCGGTGATTACCCTGTATTCCTCTCTTTTCAGGGAACACGCCATCAATAGCCTTACAAACTACGGCAAAATCCTCACCCAGAACACCTCCTTTTCCCTGGCCGATGATCTGATCACCGAAAACTACGCACCCATCCAGCAGTTTGTGATGGAATTCTCCTCCCGGCCCGATGTCGACGCCATCGAGATTGCGGACAGCCAGTGGAAGATCCTGGCAGCCTCCGAGGTGAAGCTGCTCGGCACCACCATGGCGCAAGACCCTTCGGACGGCTGTGTTTCTGGCGAAGAGGACATCTGCGTCAGGATCGATTCCGGCAGGGAACAACTGGTGGTGACCGCGCCCATTGTGATCGGCGAGACGGTGCTGGGGAGAACCCGGGTCTCCCTCTCCATGAAACCGATCCTTTCCCATCTCCAGAGAATACAGAGAAACGCCGCTCTCACCGGGTTGGCTTTCTGGATTTTCGCCGTTTTTATCGGTTGGGTGCTGGCCCAGTGCATGAGCGAACCGGTCCGCAGGTTCATGCAGGTGACCGACAGCATCAGCCAGGGCAACCTCAATGTGCAGATTCCGACGCCCAAAGGGGTGCTGGAGCTTGAGCGTTTTTCCCATGCCCTGCGTGTCATGGCCGGCACCATAGCTTCCAGGGAGCTGGCGCTGCAAAATTCGGAAAAAAAATTCCGCCATCTGTTCGAACGGGCCATGGAGGGAATCTTCGTTGCCGACAGCAATGGGGAATTGCAGGATGTGAATCCGGCCTTCATCTCCATCCTTGAAGCTGATTCACGGGAGACCATGCTTGGCAGAAACCTGTTTGCCAGTATCTTTGAAAATGAAGAGGCCTTTGCTCGCTTCAAGGAAGATATGGCGGAAAGCGGGTTTGTTAAGGACTATGAGCTGACCCTTCTTGCAAACAACAGCACCCCAGTCATCGTCTCCCTGACCTGTCATGCGGTTCGGAGGTTCGACGGGGGGGTGAACAAGTACGAGGGGATGATCCGTGACATCACCGCGCAAAGGACCGCGGAGCGGGAGATTGCCCGGATCCGCAATTACCTCAACAATATCATCGAATCCATGCCGTCCATGCTGGTAACCCTGGATATCGAGTCCACGGTGACCCAATGGAATACCGCCGCTTGCAAGCTTACCGGCATCCCTTCCCAGGAGGCAATCGGCAGGAAGATCTATGATATTGCCCCGTTTTTCAGCAAATATACCCAGCAGGTCGATGAGACCAACCGCAACAGGATCCCGCTCACTATCCATCGTGAACAGGTTCACCAAGATCCCAAGCATCTCTATAACCTGACCTTTTTCCCCCTGATTGCCAACGGCACCTCCGGTGTGGCCATCCGTCTGGATGACATCACCGAGCTTGAGCATAAGGAGCAGCAGCTGCGGCAGGCCCAGAAGATGGAATCCGTCGGCACCCTTGCCGGGGGGTTGGCCCATGATTTCAATAATGTTCTTGCCGGAATTCTGGGTAATCTTTCCCTGCTCCAGTACAAGCTCAAAGATTCCCAGAGTCTGTCAGTCGCAGAGATGGGGGAATATCTTGATCGCATGGAAATCGCGGGGCAGCGGGCCGTGGATATGGTGCGTCAGCTGCTCACCCTGTCCCGCAAGCAGCAGATCGATCTGGTTCCCGTGGACCTGAATCTCTCCCTCAAGCATGTCCGAAAGATCGGGGAGAATACCTTTGACAAATCCGTGAAGGTGGTGGAGCATCCGGCGCCGGAGCCGGCCTATGTGCTTGCGGACACCACCGAGATGGAGCAGGTGTTGCTGAACCTCTGCATCAACGCGGTGCACTCCATGACCATCATGCGGGGAGACGCACCCTGGGGCGGCACCCTGACCGTGGCCATCGAAAAAATCACCGTGGACCCGGTGTTCCAGCGAAAGCATCCCGAGGCAACCGGCGAGGCCTACTGGCGAATCTCGGTGAACGACACCGGGGTGGGCATGGATACCAAGACTGCGGCCAAGATCTTCGATCCGTTCTTCACCACCAAGGAGCACGGCAAGGGTACCGGACTCGGTCTGGCCATGGTCTACAATATCGTCCACCAGCAGCAGGGGTTCATTGATGTCTATTCGGAACTGGGGCTTGGCTCTACTTTCAGCGTATATATCCCCCTGCTGGTCCGCAAGGATAAAGGGGTGCCCGCCGAGGAAAAATACGCCGTTGTCCAGGGGGAGGGGGTGATCCTGGTGGTGGATGACGATGAACTTGTCCGGAGCATGGCGGAGGAAGTCCTGGAGGCCGTGGGCTATACGGTGCTCACCGCCACCAACGGCCAGGAGGGGGTCGAAGTCTATCGGCTGCATCAGGACAAGATCAGTGCGGTGTTGCTGGATATGGCCATGCCGGTCATGTCCGGCAGGGAGGCCTTTCTTGAGATGAAGAAAATCAATCCGGGCGTCAAGGTGCTCCTTGCTTCGGGATTTCGCAAGGACGACCGGGTGGAGGAGATCCTCCAGCTGGGAGTAAAGGATTTTCTGCAAAAGCCCTACACCATCACCAGCCTGGCCCTTGCCCTCAGTAAGGTGATGGCGTGATTTAGGGTGTAACTCACGAAGTGAGCGGTCACAGGGTGGCGCGGAGGCGATGCCTTGTAACCGCCTACACGCTCAAGCGCATGCTGATATCCATGGCTCTGGCGGAATGGGTGAGCGCTCCCACGGAAATAAGATCTACCCCGGTCTCGGCAATCTCCCGGACATTGGCCAGATTCACCCCTCCGGAGGCCTCAACCAGTGCCCGACCGTCAATCAGGCTAACTGCCTGGCGCATCAGGGCAGGGGCCATATTGTCGAGCATGATGATCTCGACTCCGCAGGCCAGGCATTCTTCAATCTGGGTGAGATTTTCGGTTTCGACCTCGATTTTCAGGGTGTGGGGCGCCTTGTCCCGGAGGATCCGCACCGCTTGGGTAATGGAGCCGCAGGCTGCGATATGGTTATCCTTGAGCAGGATGCCGTCGGCCAGACTGAAACGGTGATTGTGCCCCCCGCCGACCCGTACCGCGTATTTTTCCAAGGCTCGGAGGCCGGGGGTGGTCTTGCGGGTGTCGATGATCCTGACCGGCAACCCCTCGACCTGATGGACAAAGGCGGCGGTCAGGGTGGCAATGCCGCTCATCCGTTGTACCAGATTAAGCGCCAGACGTTCGGCGCTGAGCAGATCACGCACCGGACCATGCGCGGAAAAAATGGTATCTCCCGGGTGGACCGTTTCGCCGTCTTTCCGCATGATTGTGCAGGCAATCCTCGGGTTGCGTGTCGTGAAAACCAGGGGGGCAATCTCGTTGATTCCGGCCACCACGAACTCTTCCTTGGCGACAAATACCGCTTGGCCCTCTTGCTGAGGCGGGAAAATAGAATCGGTGGTGATGTCTCCCAGACCGATGTCTTCCTCAAGAAACTGCTGTAATTGCCTTGCCAGCTGAATATCCATGAAATCTCCCAGGACTGCCTTTGTCTTCATCGGTACGAAACCTCTTGATATCTGCCAGGTATGGTCCATGTCAAGAAGAAAGGGTATTTCGCCGGAAATGAGACCGGTGGGGCGAGTCAATGTTTGCTGGCATCTTGCTCACCCCTGTGGTACAGAGAGAAACTGTCTGAGTAAAGTCAATGACATCGGGAGGTTGGATGCAGGGTTTTTCCGTGCTCAATATTTTTCTGCTCGTCCTTGGCGGCGGGGTGGCCGGTTTTATCAATACCCTGGCCGGAGGCGGCTCCTTTCTCACCATTCCCCTGCTCATCTTCATGGGGCTGCCGCCCACCGTGGCCAATGCCACCAACCGCATCGGCGTTTTTCTGCAAAGCCTCACCGCGACCCGGCAGCTGCACAGCCATGGGGTTTTCCCGGTCCGCTTCAGCCTGATTATCGCCATCCCCGCCGTTCTCGGCAGTGTGCTGGGGACTTACGGCGCAATGGTTGTCAGCGATGCTGCCTTTAAAAAATATCTGGCCGTATTCATGGTCCTCATGACCCTGATCACCTTTTTCAAGCCGGCCGCCATGCTGTCTCGGCCTGAAGGCAAATACAGCTTTGCTCGTTGGAGTTTACTCTGGCTTCTCTTCTTCGGCATCGGGCTCTATGGCGGCTTTATCCAGGCCGGGGTGGGTTTTCTGATTATTGCCGCCACGGTCCTCACCGGCTACGATCTGGTGGCGGGTAACGCCATCAAGAGTTTTGTCATCTTCCTGCTCACCTGTGTCTCCCTGGCCATCTTCTGGTTCGGCGGCAAGGTGCAGGTGGCGCCAGGGCTGGCCCTGGGGTGCGGCAGCATGCTGGGCGCCTTTGTCGGCTCCCACGTCACGGTCAGCAAGGGCAATGGTTTTATCCAAAAATTCGTGGTGGTCATGGTGATCCTTTCCGCCATCCTGCTCATGCTTAAATAAGCCATGTTCACCTTTCTCCATGCCGCTGATATTCATCTCGACAGCCCGCTGCGCGGCCTGGAGGGCTATGCCGATGCCCCGGTGGATCAACTTCGCCAGGCAACGAGAAGGGCGTTTGACAACCTGGTCGACCTGGCTATTGAGGAGCGGGTCGCCTTTCTCCTGCTGGCCGGCGATCTCTACGACGGAGACTGGAAAGACTACAACACCGGACTGTTCTTCCTCGACCGGATTTCCCGGCTGCGTAAGGAAAATATCCGGGTCTTCCTGGCCTCGGGCAACCACGACGCGGCAAGCCAGATCAGCAAAGGGCTCTGCCTGCCCGACAATGCCCATCTCTTTTCCGTAAAACAACCCGAGACCGTAATTATCGAAGCACTCGGGGTTGCGGTGCATGGCCAGGGCTATCACTCCAGAGGTCTGACCGAGAATATCGCCCGCAATTTCCCACAGGCCCTCCCGCATTATCTGAACATCGGCTTGCTTCATACCTCCCTCACCGGCAGACAGGGCCATGAACCCTATGCCCCGTGTTCTCTTGATGATCTTTTGGCCAGAGGCTATGATTACTGGGCCCTTGGCCACGTTCACAAGCGGGAGGAGGTGGCCGACGCTCCCTGGATCGTTTTCCCCGGCAATATCCAAGGCAGACATATCCATGAGGCCGGGGCCAAAGGGGCCACCCTGGTACGGGTGGAGGAGGGGCGTATCGTCTCGGTCGAGCACCGCGATCTTGATGTGCTGCGCTGGTCCTTGTGTCAGATCGATCTCACGGACTGCGCCACGGTGGATCTTGCCGTCGACGCGGTCCGACAGGGTATGGAGGCGCAACAGGGTCGTGCCGCGGGAAGGCCCTTGGCGCTTCGGTTGCAATTGGTTGGGCAATGTCCGATCCATGCCGATCTCCACCGTAATTGTGCATCCCTGACCGAGGAATTTCGCGGTCTTGCCGTGGGTCTCGGCGAAATATGGCTGGAAAAGGTGCTTTTTTCCACCCAACGACCCGTATCGCTTGATGCGGGGCCAATGGGACTCGGTGCGGAAACGCCCTTGGCGGATCTGGTCCGGGCCATTGAGCAGCTGAATTTCCAGCCTAAGGCACTCATGGAGCTGATTCCGGAGATAGGGGTGCTGCAGAGTAAATTGCCGCCGGAACTCCTGCATGAAGTCGAATTTGCCCTCGGGGATACGAAGGATCTCTGCGAAGAGATCAAGGAAATGCTCATCGCCAGACTGCTGGGGCAGGGGGGCAGCCGGTGAGGATCACCAGACTGGAGCTCAAGGCCTTTGGCCCTTTCACCGACCGCACCCTGGAGTTCGGCCCCGGCCTGCACATCGTGCATGGCCCCAACGAGGCAGGGAAAAGCAGTACTCTCAGGGCGCTGAAGGCCTGGCTTTTCGGTTTTCCGGAGAGAACCCATGATAATTTCCTTCACGCCAACGAGCAATTGCTGGTGGGCGGATGCTTGGAGTCGGAAGATGGCCGGGAACTCGCCTTTTACCGACGCAAGAAGAGAAAGGCCGATATTCTTGACCCGGAAGGCAACCCCCTTGAGACAGCTGCGCTTGCCGCCTTTCTGCCCATAGCCGAGCAGGCGGTTTTTGAATCGCTCCATGGCCTGAGCCATGAGGATCTTATCCGGGGCGGGGAGGATATCCTGGCCCAGAAAGGGGAGGTCGGCCAGGCCCTGTTTTCCGCGGGGGCCGGAATTTCCTCCTTGCGGGGGGTTCTCGCCGGGCTTGAAAGCGAGGCCGATGTCTTGTTTTTGGCGCGCGGCAAGCGGGAGATCAATGAAGCCGTTGCCGCCTACAAGGATACGCAGAAGATCGTGCGGGAGGCCACCCTGTCCAGCCGGGATTGGCACGAACTCAATAACGGGTTGGCGGAAGCGCAAAAAAGTCTGCGGGCCATCGAAGCCAGGCATGGAGAAAAAGACAAACGGCGGCGGCAGCTGGAACGCATCCTGCTGCTGCTTCCCCAGCTTGCCCTGCGCAATGTGCTCCGCCGGCAACTTGCTGATTTAGGCGAGGTTGTGGTGGTGCCGGATGATTTTTCCACCCGACGCCAGGAATGTGAGAGAGCGCTCCATTCCCTGACGCGCAGGGAAGCGGATCTTGCCTTGAAACATGCACAACGCGAGAAAATGATTGAACCCTCGCCCTATCAGATGGTGCTCGATGCGGAGGAAGCCATTGAGGATCTGCACCAGCGGTTGGGCGGGTACAACACGGCGAGGGAGGACCTGCCCAAGCGCGAGGGGATGCGGATCAGTTCTAAACGCGAGGCCGCGGAGTTTTTGAGAATGGTGCGGCAGGATATCTCCCTGGACCAGGTGGAACATCTGCGGCCTGTTTCCGGCCGCAGAAAAATCATTGGACATCTGGCCACCCGGCATGAAGGATTGCAACAGGGGCTTGCCCAGACGGAGAAGGACCTGCGGGATATCCAGCGGGAGATCGGGGAAATCGAGGGGGAGCTCGCCCTGTTGCCACAGGCCAGGGACGCAGCGGGCTTGAACCAGGCCTGCCGCATTGCCAGAAAGGGTGGAGCAATCGATGAGGATCTGGCTGCCAAGGCGAGGCAGGTTGAGGAGAAAAAGCGAACCTGCATGCAGACCGTGGACCGGCTTGCCCTCTGGTCCGGCGGTCTCGAACAGTTTCTCTCCCTGCGCCTGCCCCTGGTTGAAACAGTGCGGAAATACGAGTCGGCTTTTCAGGTCCATGAAATGCGGCAGCGGGATATCCACAAGGAAAGGGAACGACTGCTCAAAAACCTGGCCAAGGTGCAAGCCGATATCCGTCGGCATGAAACCTCCGGGAGCACGCCGACGGAGGAAGAGCTTGTCTTGATCCGAAACCAGCGCGATCGGGGTTGGGAGCTTCTCCGTCGCCAGTGGTTGGCGGGCGAAGACCTTGCCGGGGAAGATGTCGCATTCGGGAAGGATTTGCCTTTGCCCGAGGCCTATGAAAAAAAGGTGGCCCTGGCGGATACCGTGGCGGATCGCCTTCGCCACGAGGCTGATCGGGTCCAGGCCTTCGCGGCCCTGCGGACAGAGCAGCAGAGCCTGAACGAAGCCCTGGCCGACCTGGAGAAGGATGCGACCCGAAACAATCTTGCCTTCACAGCCCTGGACACGGAGTGGCGCACGCTATGGCAGCTGTGCGCAGTCACCCCCCTGGCCCCGCAGGAGATGCTGGCCTGGCTCGGAGAGGCCGCAGCTCTAAGGCATAGTGCGGACGAGCTTCAGAGCAATGAGCGTGAACTGGCACGAAAGAGCGGTGAGCGTCAGGAGCTGAAAATTGCTTTAACCAGAGCGCTTGAGGCGCTTTCCGAAGAGATTCCCGCAGAGACCGATGAACTCGACCCCCTGCTTCTTCATGGAGAGACACTCCTTTCGCACCTCTCGGCGCTCGAGGACAAGCGTCGACGACTTCTTGAGAAAAGGTCGGATCTTCAGAGGGAAGCCGTTCTGATGAAGGGGAAGCAGGCTGGATTTTCCCAAGACATGTCGGCTTGGCGCCTGGAATGGCGGGAGGTGGTTGCCGATCTTGGGGGCGAACGGGAAATCCATCCCGCCGAGGCAGGGGATCTTCTGGATAATCTGCACAGCTGTTTTGCCAAGCTGAAAGAGGCGGAGGATCTTCAAAAGCGTATCGATGGCATGACCCGTGACACCAGTCGATTCGAGGAGGCCTCCCAGGCCCTGGCGCAAAAAATCGCCCCCGGGCTCATGGGCCAACCGGCCGGACAGATCGTGGCGCAGCTCAAGGATCTTCTCAAAAAGGCCAGGAAGGATATAACCCTGCGGACCCAGCATCTCAAGGAAGTGGAAGAGGCGGCAGAGATGGCGCGCCTCCTGGCCGGGGAACGTGAAGATCTTGAGCATCGCCTGGCGGAACTTTGCCGTCTGGCCGGAAGGGTTTTGCCGGAGGAGCTGGAGACGGCGGAGAAACGCTCGGCCCAATACCGGAGCCTTGCGGATCGCCTCTTGCAGACCGAGAATACCCTGATCGAAGGCGCGGGCGGTCTTTCCCTTGCCGAGCTTGAGGCCCAGGCAGGGAAGATCGATCCGGATGAACTCCCTGCCGAAATCGCACGGCTGAGTCAGGAAATCGAGCAGGAACTGGCCCCGGAAGGCAAGCATCTTTCCGAACTTATCGGAGAAAAAAGAACCCGGCTCCGGCAGATGGACGGCAATGCCAAGGCCGCCGAAGCGGCGGAGCAGGGGGCGCGGCTGCTGGCCAGGCTCCGACGGCTGTCGGAGCGTTATATCCAGCTCAAGGTGGCAGGATATGTCCTGAAAAGTGAGATCGAGCGGTTCCGCAGCGAAAACCAAACCCCGGTGCTGACCATCACCTCCCGGTATTTCAGCGAACTCACCCTTGGTTCCTTTTCCGGACTGCTTACCGATGAAAATGATCAGGGGGAGCCGGTATTGGTCGGGGTAAGGCCAAACGGCGCCAGGGTTTTGGTGGAAAGGATGAGTTCCGGCACCCGCGATCAACTGTATCTTGCCCTGCGTCTGGCCTCTTTGGAATGGCGTCTTGCCGGCCGGCATGAGCCCATGCCCTTTATTCTTGATGATATCCTGGTGAACGCCGATGATGCCCGCTCCCGGGCCGCCCTGAAAATTCTGGGGGGCCTGGCCGCCAAAACACAGGTCATCCTTTTCACCCATCACCGCCGGATCGTTGAAGAAGCACTCCGACAGGCCGCAGTCTCCCAACTTCAAGTGCATGAACTGGGGGCATAACGAAATAATTTTTCAGGAACATTTATCCTGCCCCGCGTGTCAGATAAGCGTGGCAGGGCTTAACAATTTTTGTTCGACATGCTCACCCTGCGAGTTGAGTAATTGTAGAAAACAGATAACTATCCGGCTCAAGGTCGGAAATGAACAAAAACAACCCAAACAGTAACTATCCAGCAGTGCCGTAGCTGCTAGGCAGAAGCCGGCGAAGTGTGCTGGTGCCCATGAGCCGGCTGATAACAACGCAGATGCGGTACTGCTGAATAGTTACGAAAACAAGTTACTTGTCAGTTGTGCGTAACGGTTTAACCTCGTCGTCTTATTTAATCCAAATCAAGGAAGGAGGCTTTACGGCATGGGATCACAACCAGAGCAATCACCAGCTGGTGCTTTTAAAAAAGAAACCGTACTTCTTGTCGGGCTCTGTTGCCTGATCATCGGCTTTCTCTCCGGGATCGTCTTCAGTATCTACAAAACCCCGGCAGGCGGGGGAGCCGCCAATGTTACCGGGGGCCAGCCGGTACCCCAGACCGGGAAACTCACCGCCGAGCAGGCTCAGCAATTGTTGCAGCTTGAGCTTGAGGTGCAGAAAAACCCTGACAACGTTGCGGCCTGGACCAATCTTGGCCATCTGTACTTTGATTCCGACCAGGCGGACAAGGCGATCACCGCCTACAATAAATCCTTGGCCCTGGCCCCGAATAATGCCGATGTGCTCACCGACCTCGGAGTGATGTACCGGCGGGCGGGCAATCCGCAGCAGGCCGTGGCCACCTTTGAGCGGGCGATTCAGGTAAACGGCAAACATGAAACAGCCCGGTTCAACAAAGGGGTTGTTCTGCTTTACGATCTCAAGGATAAGCCGGGAGCCATTACCGCCTGGGAGGAGTTGGTCAGCCTCAACCCCATGGCCACTGCGCCCAACGGTCAGCTGGTCAGTGAGATTTTGAAGGAAATACAGGACAAGAAAATGAACTGACAGGTTTTATTGCGGGAGCCCGTATTGGTACTTGGTAAAATTTTCTTTGACATCAATCTGTTACAGGAATATCCTGTAACAGATTGATCCAGGAGGATGAGGGGAGGCATTACGCGGCATGGGGGGTACTCCCCGCTGAGGGCGAATCTGCATGGGCCAAGAACATCGTCGGGCAACACGATTCAACGTCAGCATGGCGGTCACGCTCATCCTGCGCGATACCAAAAACAGGCTGGATCTCGCCGACCCCGTTCCGGGAGACTTGCTGGACATCTCGCTCTACGGAGCCCGACTGTCCGTCCCCCACATCCGCACCGGCAACCACCATCTCTTTTATACCTGTAGTGACGATTCCGCCAAGGTCATCCATCTTGAAATAATTGATGGAGCCGAGGAAGACAGGCTTGTGATTCCCGCCCGTCCTGTTTGGTTCGACCATATTCTTTCCGAACCGACCAGGCATTTTGAGATCGGAATGGAATTTCTTGTTCCCCCCGAAGACTCCAACATTGCAAGGCTGCATGTCTTTCATGCCGAACAAAAAAGCGCCGGAGAAGGCGGCTGGCTTAAAAGACTTATCCGTTTAGGCTAGGGGCAGCCCCCCCTGACACTGTCGGTGATTACGGCGTCTTTTCCGGCTCCGGCTCCGGGGCCGCATCGGGTAACATCGGGGAAAAAATATAAAACGGCAGAAGCAGTGTTCTTTTGATCATATTCACCAACCCTTCTCCCACCGCGCTGGGAGGCAGGAGTGTAACCCGGGGGTCGCTTGCCTTGCCGGTCACCCCCACCGGAAAGGTGATAAGGGTGGCTGTTTCCCCGCCGATGATCTTGCCGATCAGGGGTACCTTGCTGACAATGGCGTCAAGGGTTTTAAACGGGGAGATCATGACCACGACATCCAGGTCAAAGGTGCTGAGATTCATCTTGCCCCTGGCAAAGAGGTTGAGTCCTTCTCCGCGCACCACCGCTTCGTCGATGATCATTTCGTTGTCCTTCACATGGGCCTTGAAGAGAAGATCCGTATAGGGAAATCCCTTGGTGGACTTTGTCGGCCCATCTCCCTCCTGGATCATGCTGAAAAGATCCGTGATGTTGACGACACTGAAAATTTTCGAAAGAAGTTTCATGCGCAGAATTCGCCCCTGATGGGATTCTATCTGTAGATTCCCATCCTGCCAGTGGTCCAATCCCCCCGCCAGGCTGCCGGTCAAAGAAACTTCTCCTTCAATGATGTCCTGCGGGTAACCAAGACAGGGCAGTACGGTTTCAAAGCGTGGCGAGGTGGGGCAGGCACTGCGCAGGGAAAAATGGTTTGTGCCGAGCTCCGGGGTGGAAAACCATTCCCCGGTGGTGTCAAGGCAGCAGAGGTGTCCATTGCTTATGAGGGCGGAGAACCGCCACTGGGGATGAATCGTAATTGTCCCCTTGAGCGGCTGCCATAGCAAGCCGGCACTGCCGGCGCTCTCTCCGGGTTTATAACCGGAGGTGAATTCATCCACGGCAAAGGCCACGGTCCCGGTAATATTCCAGGGAGGTGCCTGCGGAGAATCTTCGGGGGCAGCGGGTTTGCCGGTGCGGTCCCTGATCCGTTTCAGGCTTTCCTGAAAATCGAGCAGGGTTTTTCGGGAAAGGGCCTGAGAGGCAAGATCAAGCTTCAATTCAAGCCCGTCGGCAACCCGCGAAACCAGTCCGTTGACCACCACGGCTTCACGGTCGTTAAAGGCACAGGCCAAGCGTCTCACCTTGAGATCCTTGCCGACCCCCGCAAGCCGAAGCTCCCGGATATCGAGAAAGCGTTCAGCCTCTTCGTCCAAAAACAAGCGCAGATCCGTGGCCTCAAGCTCTCCGCTAAAGGCAACCTTGTTGGGGTCATGCGGGAGATGGAGCTGGAAATCTCCAGCGATCCTGCCTTGCAACAGGTTTTTCCTGTCGAGCAGCTGGTCAACGGTCTGCTTGGATAATTCCCCCTTCCAGGAGAAGAGAAAGGTTTCCCTGGTGTTGTCCAGAAAATCCAGGGTGATCGTTGCTTCTTCCTTGCCGCCGTAAATATGCGCCGCCATTTTCAGCGGGTCTTCCTTGGTGAATTCCAGCGAGAAATCAACCTTGGGAGGGTTGAATATCGCACCCTCCGAGCGAATTACACCCTTGGCATACGTTTTTCCTTCCTGCAGATCGATCAGCAATGACTCTACCTGGCAGGGGAGTTGCGGGAAAAGGGAGGGAGCAATGAGATGCTTCTCCTTGAGCCATTGCCCTAAACCCTGTCCGACCTTTCCTTTCAGGGATATTTTCCCGCGCAACGCGGAAAAAGTCTGATGGCTCAAGGAGGCGCCCAGGGTAAACGAGTCGCCGAAGATGGAGCCTGTTGCCTCGGAAATCGTGATATCCTTGGTCGAGAAATGCGACTTTCCCTGTTTTATCCGGATCGGTTCCGGGAAAAACGGCGTTTCCAGATTCAGATTTTGGACAAAAACATCCGCCGCGGCTTGCCACTGTTTCGGCTCCGATGTCTTGCCTGAAATTGTCGTATTCCGCAGTTCTATTCTGCCGTCCGCCCCGGTAATATTTTCGTGCAGAACCCCGCTTATTTCCTTGAAATAGGAGAGATCCTCCTTTTCCAGTTCCTTGGCGGACAGCACGGCGTCAAGCTGGGTTATCGCAAGATGGATGTCATCCGGCCAACGCACCTGTCCGGCGGTTTTTTTCACCACATGGGGGCCATAGGCGCCGCGCACGTTTCGCCATTGCACCAGGGGAGGGGCAATGGTCATCTCCCCGCCGTCAACCGCGAAATCCCAGGCCAGCGGCGCATAGCGCCCCTTGCCCTGCATGGTGGCAACCTTAAGGGCGACCTGGAAGTCTTTCAGGTGATCGCCAAGGTGAAGATGGCCGGTCGCTCGGCCGGAAACTCCGCTGAACCGAGCCAATTCGGTCAGAAAAGGCTGGTGGTCGACGAGCCGGCCGAGAACCCCGGGCAGTTCCGCCAGATCGGCGTCAAGATCGACATCCAGCTTGAAGGTGAAATCATCGTCCGGCAGACCAAGAATCAGGCGGCCGTTCTTGCCCCGGCTGTTGCCCATCCGGGCCTGATCGGCATCCACGATGAGCAACCCGTTTTCGATCTGGATCTTACCCTTGGCCTCGGTCAGAAGCAGCTCTCCTTCCGGGATCATGACGGCGGCGTCAATGTCCTCGGCGGTGATATGCATGTTGCGCACATATTCGAGATCCGCCGCTGTGCCATGGAAGCTGTAGCCGGCCTTGCCGACCGTGCCGCCCTGGACTATTTTCCCCACTTCCTTGACGATCTCGTTTTCTCCCCATACGGCGAGAACCGCAGCGCGAATCCGGGTCATGTCGAGCTGTTCGCCCGTGAGATCGATCTCCCACACCGGTGCGGAGTTTGCGGTCCTTCCGGGAGAACGCCGGACCGTACCGGCGAGTTTCAAGCCCGGTTCGAGCATCTCAAATTCATTGAGCGTCAACCGCAGGTCGTCTCCATCCTTGGCAAAAGTCAGATCGACTACCCCGCAGTTCAGCAGGATCTTTTTATCCTTTGGGTATGCCAGGAAGCAGGGGGAGTCACCCTGGATTTTGCCGGAGATTATTTCAAGGCCCCGCCCATCGAGAGTGCCGGTGAGATTGAGGGGAGAATCACCGGGAACCAGGGTGCCCTGGGCAAAGGAATGGAACGCTTCATGGAGATTGAACTTGCGGCAGGCAAATTTAAAACGGTAGGATTCATTATCGCGCAGATACTTGCCGGATACGGCAAGACGCTCGCCTGCCGCGGGTTTGCCGGAAAGATCGAAATCAACGGCGGCAAGGGTGACCGCAACGCTGCCGTTCAGTCCGGTCATGGAAAAATCCTTGCTCTGCAAGGCGGTCCATTGATTGTTGGCGGCCACCTGCAATGAGCCGTTGCGGATCACTACATTGAGACCGGCAAGTTCAGTATCCGGAGATTCGGACAGCGCGGCGGGAAACCGTTTTATCTTGATCTCCGGATTCAGCAGCAGCACCTTGCCGATCCGGATCTGACCATGCCATAAGGAGGCCCAGTCGGGATACACCTTGGCCATGGGTACGACCAGGGCGGTTTCCTCGCTGGTAAAGCGGGTGTTACCCAGCTTCAGATGGGGCAGGGGCAGCCAGACCCATTGCAGGCGGTCGGTTTGCAGATCACCCTCCAGCTTGGCGTTGACCTGGGCGCACATCCGCGTCTTGAGCGCCTCAAGATCAATGAGGTGCTCAAGCAGCAAGGCCGGGCCGATGACCCCCAGCAGAACAAATACAGCGCAGGCGAGGATGATCCTGGTTCTAAGGCGCAGGTTGGAGATTCGTGGCAGATTCATAGGGTATCAAAGGCTGGGCCGCTGGCGGCCGGCATATGGCTGGGGCTGGATCTGAACTGGGATAAAAAACACGCAGGGCAGCTCAATATCATATTATTAAATAATAGCATAATTTATCCCCCCTATAAATTGATTTCCTCAGATTTGCCAATCTATATTATGAGACGCAACGGGGAAAAATGACAGGTTAAAGGCTGAGAAAGCCAGGCATGCCGGTTTTTTTCACATCTTTCACCTGAGAACTTTTACCTTTTACCTTGTCAGTTCCCGCGCAATGGCGTAATTTCTTTGAAAATTCAAGCGCACAGGCAAATACGAAATATGAGCAAAATACGCATCGGGGTTATCGGGGTAGGGTATCTCGGCAAGTTTCACGCCCAGAAATACATGGCAAATCCGGAGGTGGAGCTGGTGGGGGTGGCGGATCTCAATCCGGCCTATGCCGCCGAGGTGGCCGGAGCCTGCAAGACCGCCGCTTACAGCGATTACCGGGAACTGCTCCGGCAGGTCGAGGCGGTGAGCGTGGTGGTGCCCACCAGTCTGCACCATGAGGTAGCCACAGCCTGTCTCATGGCCGGGGTGGACGTGATGCTGGAAAAGCCCATGACCACCACCCTGGCCGAGGCCGACGATCTCATCGCCCTGGCCGATCAGAAACAGCGTATCCTGCAGGTCGGTCATATCGAGCGGTACAATCCGGCTGTTCTGGCCATGGCCGAACATCTCACCCAGCCGCTCTTCATCGAGTCGCACCGGATTCATGTCTTCAAGCCCCGAGGCCTTGATGTCGACGTGGTGCTCGACCTGATGATCCACGACATCGACATTGTTCTCAGCCTGGTTAAATCGCCCATCGCCTCCATGCACCCGGTGGGCATGCCGGTTTTCACCCAAACCACCGATATCGCCAATGTCCGGTTGATCTTCGAGAACGGCTGCACCGCCAATCTTACGGTGAGCCGCGTTTCCCGGGAGAATATCCGTCGGCTCCGCGTCTTCCAGCCCCAATCATTTCTGGCGGTCGATTACGGCAAGAAGGAGATCACCGTCATCAAGCCCTCCAAGGAGCTGGACGCAAACGGCATGCCCCAGGAGGAGGTCATTTCCTCCTGTTATCTGCACCAGGACGCCTTGGAGATGGAGCTCATGGATTTTGTCAAGAATGTCCGCAACCGGACCCAGCCCATGGTCTCGGGCAGGGAAGGGCGACTGGCCTTGGCCGTGGCCCAGGAGATCATTGCCCGGATCAAGGAACACGCCGACACCCATCCCCAGCTTTTCAACGGCTGATCCCCAATGGAAGAAACACCCTTGCGGATTATGATCGTGGCCGGCGAGGCCTCCGGCGACATGCACGGGGCGAAACTGGTCGCCGCCATGCGGGAACAGGCCCCAAGCCTCGCGGTCTGCGGCATCGGTGGATCGGCCTTGGCCGCCCAGGGGGTGGAGATTCTCTACGATGCCTCCCAGCTGGCCGTGGTGGGCATTGTCGAGGTGATCAGCCATCTCGGTTTTATCCGCGAAGCCATGCACGCCCTGGAAAAACGTCTCCGGGAAGAGCCGCCTTGCCTGTTGATCCTCATCGATTATCCCGATTTCAACCTCATTCTGGCCAAAAAAGCAAAACGGCTCGGCATCCCGGTCTTTTATTACATCAGCCCGCAGGTCTGGGCCTGGCGCCCAGGCCGGGTGAAAACCATCCGGAAACGGGTGGACCGGCTGGCCGTGATCCTGCCTTTTGAAAAGGGGTTCTACCAAGAACGCGGGATGGAGGTGGAGTATGTGGGCCACCCCCTCATGGACACGGTGCGCAGCACCATGGAACGGGCGGATTTTCTGGCCTCCCTGGACATTGCACCGGAGAGCACCGTGGTGGGGATCCTGCCGGGCAGCCGCAGGCGGGAAGCGGCCAGCATGCTGCCGGTGTTTCTTGCCGCGGCAAAACGCATGGCTCCGGAGCTGCACCGGCCCGTCTTTGTCCTGCCTCTGGCCCCGACCCTGAGCGAAGAGGATCTTCTGATCAACGGTCTTGCCGATTGCGGTCTTGAGGTTCGGGTGGTCAGGGAGAATCGCTACGAACTCATGGCGGCCTGCAACGCGGTGATGGCAGCCTCGGGCACCGTCTCCCTGGAGCTGGCCATCCTTGACGTGCCCATGGTTGTTTCCTACAAGGTCTCACCCCTCACCTGGTTTCTGGGCAAGCGGCTGGTCAAGGTCGAGTACGCCTCACTGGTCAATCTGGTGGCAGGAAGGGAGGTGGTGCCGGAGTTGCTTCAAGATCAAGCCGTCCCGGCGCGGATTGCCGAGGCAGTCCTGGGTTTGCTCACCGATTCCTGCCATCGCGCCCGCATGCTGGCAGGTCTTGCCGAAGTCCGCGAACTGTTGGGCGGATCAGGGGCTTCGTCCCGGACCGCGCGGCTGGCCTTGGAGCTGATACAGACAGGGCAGGGTCGTAACTGAAGGGGCTGGGGGCTACGTCGTTGCAACCTCTGCCGATTTCATGGCTGCTTTCCCGCCCCCTAGCCCTTCTCCTTCGACTTTCTCTGCCGGAGCAGGGTTACATGTTCCGCCATCTCCTTGTCGTAGCAGGACGGGCAGATGCCGTGGGTAAAAACGATGTCGGTATTTTTGTACAGATAGTCCTCCAGCTCGTGCCAGGCGTTCTTGTCGTCCCGGATCTTCCGGCAGTATGAGCAAATGGGCAGCAGGCTCTGGAGTTTTTTCAACTCCATGGTCCGCTCCCGGACCAGCTCCTCCAATTCGGCATTCTTTGCCGCCAAAGCCGACAGCAGATTCCGATTTTCCTGTTTGAGCTGATACCGCTCCACCGCCTGGATGATGGCGATGCGCAGTTCCCCGCTGGACCAGGGCTTGAGGATGTAACGGTACACCTGCCCCTGGTTGATGGCGGCCATGATGTCTTCCGGCTCGGAGTAGCCGGTGATCATGATCCGTTCCGCGTTGGGCACGAGTTCCCGAGACCGGGCCAGAACCTCGGCCCCGGACATCCCCGGCATGCGCTGATCGGAGAGGATCACGGACAGTCCTTCCTCGCGGGCCATGATCTCCAAAGCCTCCTCCCCGGAAGCGGCCAGGAGAATCTCATACTCATCCGCAAAGGTCTGCTGGAAATTGCTCCGGTTGATCTCCTCGTCGTCGATGTACAGCAGGTGCGGTCGGTTCATTGATTGTCTCCCCGGAGACTCCGGAGGCGCTCCGTCATCTGCTTACGGCCTTGCTCGACAAACATCTTTATCTCCTGTCCCAGGGCATAGGTGCCCACCGCATTGCCGATGCTGAGCCGCAGTTGGTCTTCCTTCCAGGGCTTGACGAAATACCGGTACACCTCCGCCTTGTTGATGGCCTCGATGAGTTCATGGATCTCGGTGTAGGCGCTGATGATCATCCTGATGGTGTCCGGGTACAGCCTCCGGACCTCGGTCAACAGGTCGATGCCGGTCATTCCCGGCATCCGCTGATCGGAAACCACCAGGGCCATCTCCCCCTCTCGCTCCAGAAGGAGCAGAGCCTCCTGTCCGGAAACAGCCGTGAAGATCTCGAAATCGTCGCACAGGGTTTCCCTGAAATTGATCAGATTGATTTCCTCGTCATCCACATACAGTACGCGGCCTTTCTTTTGGTTCATCTGTCGCCCTCCTCGTGTTGAAATCCGATCGTTTCTTGCCATGCCGGGAGTATTATCTCGAACTCCGCTCCCTGTCCCGGTTCGCTGTGCACCAGAATCCTGCCCCGATGTTTGCTGATGATGCCGTAGGAGACGCTCAAGCCCAGCCCGGTGCCCTTGCCGACCTCCTTGGTGGTGAAAAACGGATCAAATATTTTAGCCTGTATTTCCTGTGGAATACCGGGTCCCTTGTCCGTGAAGACTACATGTGCGCCATCCCCTGCAGCAAAGGTTCGGATCAGCAGTTCCCCCCCGTCCGGTTGGGCGTGGACCGCGTTGATGATCAGGTTCATGAACACCTGATTGAGCTGCCCCTGCGAGCCCGGCACCATGGGCAGGTCCGGAGAAAAATCTTTGATAACCTTGATCCTGTGTCTGTACTCGGACAAAACAAGGGACAGGGTGCTTTCCAAGCACTCATTGATGTCGATCCGTCGGGAGAGATCGTCATCGGGCCGGGAAAAGTTTTTCAGATCGCTGACGATCTTGCTGGTACGCCGCGCTCCTTCCCGGATATTGCCCATGAGCAGGTCGACGCTCTGCATCAGTTCCATCACCCGGCCCGAATCCGGGCTGTCCTGCTCGCCATGCTTCGTCAAGATCAGGCGCAGTTCGTCCAATCGTTTTCCCAGGGGCGGCAGGGCGCCGGTAATGAAGTTCGTGGTGTTATTGACCTCGTGGGCCACTCCGGCGACCAGCTGGCCCACGGCGCCCATCTTTTCCGACTGCACCAGCTGGTTCTGGGCCTCCTTGAGTTCCTGCATGGCCATGGTGAGTTCGGCGGTGCGGGCAGCCACCTTTTCCTCAAGCGCCTCGTTCATCCGGGCGATGGTGTCAAAGGATCCGTCGAGCCGCTCGACCAGGTGTCGGAAGCTCTCGTCGAGTTGGCCGAGCTCATCGCTTGTTTTTTCTTCGATTTCATCTGTTACCTCCAATCGGTTTTTCAAGGATGCGACCAGATCGCCCAGCGGTCTGACCACATCCCGCGCCAGCATGAAGGCCATGAGCAAGGAGATGGGCAGAAAGGAGATAAAAATCAACATCGCATACCGGTTGATCCGTGCCATGCCCTGGTCGAAAAGGGAGTAGCCGAAAATAATCTGTACGCTTCCCAGCTCATTGACCGTGCGCTCTTCCACCTTGTCCGTGTCGAAATACAGCGAGGCGTCATCCTTGGGCTGGCCGGCGATGATGATCCGCCTGCAGAAGACAAAATAATGATCCTGCCGCCAATGATCGCTGCGGGTCTCTTCCTTGATGGTTTTATGTGTCGTCATAAACCCGGCGAGACGCTTCATCTCCTCCGGATGGGTGATGCTGTCGTCGATATGCGGCGTAAAGCGGGTAAATATCTTGTTGCCGTTCGCGTCGTAAACGATGACACCGACGATGTCGGTTACCTCTAAAATCGCCTCCACGTTATCCTTGATCTGCTCCAGGTTCATGAAAAAAAGTGGAGTTTCCAGGTTGCGGGCCAGCATAGTGGAAACAAATCTTCCCTTTTTGTATGTCTGATTCAACAGGGTATGCTTCTGGATCTGCCCGAAGATGATAATCAGGCCGCCGCCGCAGATTATCAGGACTCCCATGAAGGTGAGAAACAGCTTCAGGCGGTAGCCCCGAGGCAACCAGAATTTTTTCTTGCTCCAGAAGAGGCCCAGGGATGTCATTGTTCGATCTCCTGGGAATAGCTGGCATCGATACCCTTGGGGCCGTAAGGGATGCCCAGCCGCTCAAGCACCGGGGGATTGATCACTACCCGGACCTTGCGAGGCGGGATGGTGGCGTGGGTCTCGTCCAGGCCGTCGCGGGCGATCCTTGCCCCAAGCTCCGCGGCCTGGGCGCCCATGTCGGCGGTGTCAAAGGTGACCGCCACCGCAGCGCCTTGGGGCATGTATTTTTCCGAAAAGCTGATGATGGGGACGCGGTATTTCATGGAGAATTCCAGCAGGCTGCCGAGTACCTGCGGGGTGGTAAGCTGCGGGTCGGGCAGGAGCCAGTAAGCGTCGATCTTGCCTGCCAGTTCCTGCAATGTCTCCGGGACCCGGGTCTGACTGTCGAACTTTTTAAAGAGCATGGTCTGGACCGAGGCCACCGGCGAGAGCAGCGCTTCCTGCACCCACTGGCCGGACTGGGCCGGATTGTAAAGGACGCCGATGGAGCGGACCTTGGGCAGCGCCTTGTTGATTGCGGCCAGCTGGCGGGAAGGCTGGATGCGCATCTCGATGCCGAGAAAGTTCCGGGGCAGGGTCGTGGCAGAGGGTGCCAGCAGGTAG
>Ga0224510_10000353_pt1 | contig 36731 bp, 36 predicted proteins | sample SF_May12_sed_USG_FD_170161 | JGI IMG/M metagenome (GOLD analysis project Ga0224510, IMG submission 170161) | Sediment microbial communities from San Francisco Bay, California, United States - SF_May12_sed_USGS_4_1 | ecosystem: Environmental > Aquatic > Marine > Sediment | place: USA: California... | reverse complement strand
CGACGACCTGCGTCGCGACGCCGATGTACGCGCTCTCGGAGATCGTCCCGGGAAGCTCGTTCACGCCTCCCCCTGCTCCGAGGGTGATCTTCTCCGGCCGAACGCCCGCCGCCACCTTCCCCGTCCGGCCGTCCACGTCGGCCCGGACGAGCTCACCCGTCTCGAGGCGTACGGCATCCGCGCCTTCGACGGTACCGGGCAGCAGGTTCGACGCCCCGAGGAAGCCCGCCACGAAGGCGGTCGCCGGGCGCTCGTAGAGCTCCTCTGGGGGGCCGAGCTGCTCGATGCGCCCCTGGTTCATGACGGCGATCGAGTCCGCCATGGTCATCGCCTCCTCCTGATCGTGCGTGACGTGGACGAACGTGAGCCCGATCTCGTGCTGGATGCGCTTCAGCTCGAGCTGCATCTGCTTGCGCAGCTTCAGGTCGAGCGCACCGAGCGGCTCGTCGAGCAGCAGGACCCGCGGCTGGTTGACGAGTGCCCGCCCCAGGGCCACGCGCTGCTGCTGGCCGCCCGAGAGCTGCTTCGGCCTGCGCTTGCCGAGCCCTGACAGGCCGACGAGCTCGAGCATCTCCGCCACGCGACTCTTGACCTCTCCCTTCGGAACGCCCTTGCGCTCGAGCCCGAAGGCGATGTTGTCCTCGACCGACATGTGCGGGAAGAGCGCGTAGCTCTGAAACACCGTGTTGACGTCGCGTTTGTACGGCGGAAGCCCAACCACATCCTGGTCACCGAGGAAGATCCGACCCTCGGTCGGCTCCTCGAACCCGCCGACCATCCGCAGGGTCGTGGTCTTGCCGCAACCCGAGGGGCCCAGCAACGCGAAGAACGACCCCCGCGGGACCTCGAGCGAGATGCCGTCCACCGCCACCGTGCGGTCGAAGAGCTTGACGACCTCGTCCAGGCGGACGTCGGGCGCCGCGGTGTCCGTCGAGGTCATGCCAGCTTCACGCAGACGTGCTTGATACGCGTGTACTCCTCCATCGAGTAGATCGACATGTCCTTCCCGTAGCCGGACTCCTTGAAGCCGCCGTGCGGCATCTCCGAAGCGAGCGGGAAGAGGTGCTCGTTGACCCAGACCGTGCCGAAGTCGAGCTTCGCGGCCACCTTCATCGCGCGGCCGAGGTTTTCCGAGAAGACCGAGGCGGCAAGCCCGTAGCGAACGCCGTTCGCCATCTCGATCGCGGCCTCGTCGGATGCGTACGACTGCATCGTGACAACAGGCCCGAAGACTTCGTTCTGCACGATCTCCGCGTCCTGACCGACGTCGGTGACGATCGTGGGCTTCACGAAGAAGCCGCGGTCGCCGACAGCCTCGCCCCCGGTGAGGATCGTCGCCTTCGCATCGCTCGCACGCTCGAGGAAGCCGAGGACGCGCTCCTGCTGCTCCGCCGAGATGACGGGGCCCATCCCGATGTCGTCGTCCGTTGCCGGGTCACCGACTGTGAGCGACTCCACCGCCTTGACGGTCTCCGACAGCACGTCGTCGTAGATCCGCTCCGAGACGAGGATGCGAGAGGAAGCCGTGCAGTCCTGGCCGGAGTTGAAGTAGCCGCCGATCTTCACCGCTTCGGCCACGGTGGCCGGGTCGGCATCGTCGAGTACGACCATCGGCGCCTTTCCGCCGAGCTCGAGGTGAACGCGCTTCACCGTCTGCGCAGCATTGGCGGCGATGAGCTTGCCCGTGGCCGTGTCGCCGGTGAGCGAGACGAGCCGGATGTCTGGATGACGGACGAGCCCGTCACCGACGGGGATCCCGTCACCGGTCACGACTTGCAGGACACCCGGGGGGATGACGTCCTGCGCCAGCTCGGCGAAGCGGAGCATGGTGAGCGGCGTCTGCTCTGCGGGCTTGATGATCTGGACGTTGCCTGCGGCGAGCGCAGGACCGATCTTCCACATCGCCATGAAGAGCGGATAATTCCAGGGGCAGATGCCCGCCACGATCCCGAGCGGCTCCCTGCGGATCATCGACGTATAGCCCTCGGCGTACTCCGCGGCGGCCTTTCCCTCGAGATTTCGGGCGGCACCCGCGAAGAACCGCAGGTTGTCCGACATCACGCCCGGCTCGTCGACGGCCACCCACCAGGGCTTGCCCACGTTGAGCGACTCGAGTCGGGCCAACTCCTCGGCGTTCTCGTCGATGATGTCGGCGAGCTTCAGCAAGAGCTCCATGCGGTCCTTCGGAGTCTTGTCCTGCCACTCGCTCCACGCCTTCTTGGCGGCGTCGACGGCGCGCTCGACGTCCTCGGCCGTCCCGCGCGCGACCTCTGCGATCACCTCGCCGGTCGCCGGGTTCAGGACCTCCATGGTCTCTCCCGATGTCGAGTCGACAAACTCGCCGCCGATGAAGTGCCTCTGCTGGGTTACCGACACGCTCACGTGAGACCTCCGTTCGGTGAAATCGAGGGCAGCGTAACTCGCTCTTGAGGGCCGCGCCAAGCCATCGTTCAGGTAGAACCCGCAGCGCCATGAGGATCCTCGTCGTCGGAGCGGGTGGAGTCGGCTCCGCCTTCGCCGCCATCGCACAGCGCCGCTCGTTCTTCGAGCGCATCGTTCTCGCGGACATCGACCCCGGCCGCCCTCAGGCCGTCGTCGACTCACTCGGCGAGCACGACCGCTTCGGTTCGGCCAGGCTCGACGCCTCGGACGAGGACGCGGTCGTCCGCCTCATCGCGGACGTGAAGGCAGACGCCGTGCTCAATGCCACGGATCCGCGCTTCAACCCACAGATCTTCGACGCATGCCTGCGCGCTCGCGCTACCTACCTCGACATGGCGATGACACTTTCTGAGCCCCACCCCGTCCACCCGCACGAAGAGACGCACGTGAAGCTCGGCGATTACCAGTTCGCCCAGGAGGAGAACTGGAGACAGGAAGGGCTGCTGGCCCTCCTCGGGATCGGCACGGAGCCGGGCGCGTCGGACGTATTTGCGCGTTACGCAGCCGACGAGCTCTTTTCCGAGATCGACGAGGTCGGGATCCGCGACGGCGCGAACCTCGTCATCGAGGGCTACGACTTCGCACCGACCTTCTCGATCTGGACGACGATCGAGGAATGTCTCAACCCGCCCGTGATCTGGGAGCGTGGCCGCGGCTGGTTCACGACGGCGCCGTTCTCCGAGCCCGAGGTGTTCGACTTCCCCGAGGGAATCGGGCCGGTCGAGTGCGTCAACGTCGAGCACGAGGAGGTACTGCTCGTTCCCCGGTGGATCGACTGCGATCGCGTCACATTCAAGTACGGGCTCGGCGACGAGTTCATCGCGGTGCTGAAGACGATCCACAAGCTCGGCCTCGACGCCACGCAGAAGGTGCGCGTGCGCGACGTCGAGGTCGCGCCCCGGGATGTCGTTGCAGCGACCCTCCCAGACCCGATGACGCTGGGTGACCGCATGACCGGGAAGACTTGCGCGGGAACGCTCGTCACAGGTCTCGGGAAGGACGGCACCCCGCGGAAGACCTACCTCTATCACGTGGTCGACAACGAATGGTCGATGCGCGAGTACGGATCGCAGGCGGTCGTCTGGCAGACGGCGATCAACCCGGCGATCGCGCTCGAGCTGCTTGCTTCAGGCGATTGGAGCGGGACGGGCGTACTCGGCCCCGAAGCGTTCCCGGCGCAGCCGTTTCTCGACAAGCTCGCGGAGTACGGTTCGCCGCACGGCGTCCTCGAGCTGTAAGCGCTGTCCGTTTGAGACATGGCGGGGGTCTGACCCCGGGTCAGACCCCCAGACGTGTCGATTTCCGACGCCTTGTTCGTCGTATCGGGGTGACGTCTAGGATCGACCCGTGCCGGTCGTGAAGCTTCGGGCTCCGCTCTCGGAGCTTGCCGGAGGGAACAAAGAACTCGAGCTTGACGGCTCGACCGTCGCCGAGGTTCTGCAGGCGCTCGAGCGCGAGCACCCGGACGTCAAGGGCTGGATCCTCGACGAACGCGGGTTGATCCGCGAGCACATCAACGTGTTCGTGAACAAGGACTACGGACGGGAAGACACGGCGGTCAACGCTTCGGATCGGCTGCACGTGCTCCCGGCGATCTCGGGAGGATGAGATGACTGAGCTACTCGTGGGGACGAAGAAGGGCCTGTTCGTGCTCGAAGGGGAGGCCGGCGGGCCGTTCGCGGTGACTTCGCGCGCCTTCGCCGGGGAGCCGGTCGAGTTCGCGATGCGCGACGACCGCAACGCGCGAACCTTCGCCGCGGTGACCTCCGCGTTCTATGGGCCGAAGCTCTTCTACTCGGACGACCTCTCGGACGAGTGGCAGCAGGCCGAGGGAATCGCTCTCCCCGAAGAGGCAGAGAAGGCGATGACCCGCCTCTGGTCGGTCGTTCCCGGCGAGAAGGACGGCCTCATGTACGCAGGCGGCGATCCCGGCGTCCTCTTCGAGAGCCACGACGGCGGCGAGACGTGGGCCCTAAACCAGTGGTTCTGGGAGCAGCCGACCCGGCCCGACTGGAGCCCCGGCGCCGGTGGCATGTGCCTGCACTCGATCGCAACCTGGCCCGGAGATCCGGCTCGAATCGCGCTCGCAATCTCCGCCGTGGGCGTCTGGCTCTCGGACGACGGCGGTCGGACCTGGCGCCATGGAAACAATGGCCTCTACCCGCGGTACATGCCCGAGGAGGCGCGCACGGACACGATCGACCTCTGCGTCCACAACATGCATCGGGCGCCCAAGCGACCCGAGCGGCTCTTCATGCAGTTCCACGGCGGCGTCTACCGCTCGGACGACGCCGGCGAGAGCTGGGTATCGATCGCCGACGGCCTTCCGTCCGACTTCGGCTTTCCGATGGTGATCGATCCTGACGATCCGGACAACGCGTACGTCATTCCGCTCGTCGCGGACATTGATCGCACGACGCCCGAGGGAAAGGTGCGCGTTTATGAGACGCGCGACGCAGGGACGAGCTGGATCGAGCGCGGAGACGGTCTCCCGTCGAGCAACGCCTACCTCACGATCCTCCGCCAGGCGTTCTGCCGCGAAGGTTCGGGTCCGTCGATGGGCCTCTACTTCGGCGCGACCTCGGGCGACGTCTTCGGATCGCGCGACGCGGGCAAGACGTGGTTCACGGCGGCGACAAACCTCCCGCCGGTGCACTCCGTGCGCGCCGCATAAGCTTTCGCTCGGCGGCCTATCAGTCGGTCGATGACCCGAACGACATCACCGCTTGGCGCGACTTCGCAAGCCTCGACGAGGCTCAGGCATGCGTCTCCTCGGCACGACTGAGAGAGGTCATGGCCGAGGGGGGCGTCGCCGGAGAGCCGAATGTCTGGTTCGCGACGGAGGTCTGACGCTCACTCGGGCGCGTCGAAGCCGCGCCCGTCGATCTTCTCGACCACGATGCGGACGGTGACGCGCCGTTCGCCCGGCTGACGAAACGGGTACGTGTCCTTTCCGACGTACTTCTTCGCCAGCCGGTCGATCTGCGCGTCGGCCCCCTCGTCCACGAGCTTCGCCGTTCCGCTGACCGAGAGCCAGCGATACGGATCCTGGGGATCCACGATCGTCAGCGCGACGCGTCCATCGCGGGCGATGTACGTCGGCTTCGCGCGACCGTGGGCAGTATTGAAAGACACACCCTCGTCGTCCACGTCGACCCACACGATCGTCGAGTGCGGCGAACCGTCCGGGCGCAGGTCGGTCACGACGCCGACGAACGGGTTGGCAAGGAACTCGCGCTGGGCGTCGGTGAGTTGCGTCACGAGATCGCCACCATGCGGTCGATCGCGCCGCGCGCACGATCGGCGATGTCGTCGGGAACCGTGACGACGTACTTCCAGTCGCGCAACGAGTCGCGGAGCTTCTCGAGCGTGATCATCTTCATGTAGCGGCAGATCGCCTTCTCGGAAACCGCCTCGAAGCGCTTCTCGGGAGCTTCCTTCTGCAGCCGATGGATGATCCCCGTCTCGGTCGCGATCAGGAAGCGCTCCTTCGGCGACTGCTTCGCGAACCGGATCATTCCCTCGGTCGAGAGGATGTGCGTCTTCGCGTTGCCGAAGGCCATGCACTGGCTCGCGCACCCGCACTCCGGGTGGACCAGGAACTCTGCGTCGGGCGCCTCGGCCTGCATGCGCTCGATATCCCGCGGCCGGATGCCGGCGTGGACGTGGCACTCCCCCATCCAGATGCGGAGCTTCCTCCCCGTGACCTTCTCGAGCCACAGTCCGAGGAACATGTCGGGCAGGAAGAGGATCTCCGTGTCCTCCGGAATCGAATCGATCACGCCTTTCGCGTTGCCGGACGTGCAGCAATAGTCGCTCTCCGCCTTCACCTCGGCCGTCGTGTTCACGTACGAGACGACGACTGCACCCGGGTTCTCCGCCTTCCAGACTCGGAGCTGATCCGCCGTGATCGACGCCGCGAGAGAACAGCCCGCGTCGAGATCGGGGATAAGCACGGTCTTCTGCGGGCTCAAGATCGCAGCGGTCTCGGCCATGAAGTGGACGCCGCAAAACGCGATCGCGTCGGCATCCGTCGCAGCTGCCTCGCGGGAGAGGCCGAGCGAGTCTCCGACGAAGTCCGCGACGTCCTGAACCTCGGGCACCTGGTAGTTGTGGGCGAGGATTACCGCGTCCCGCTCTGCGGCGAGCGCGCGGATCTCCTCCTGCATGGTCGTGATTTCGAGTGCGGTCATTTCAGCTCCAGTGAGACGTCGAGAGAACGGGCGGAATGCGTGAGCGCGCCGACAGAGATCTCGTCGACGCCGGTGTCGGCGACACCACGAACGTTCTCGAGCGTGACGCCCCCTGAGGCCTCGAGTCGCGCACGCCCGCCGACGAGCGTGACAGCCGACCGGAGCTCGTCGAGGGTCATATTGTCGAGGAGGATCGCGTCAACGCCTGCGTCGAGCGCCTCCGACACCTGTTCAACCGTCTCGCACTCCACTTCGACCGGGAGGACAGTCGTCGCGCGCAAGCTCTCGACCGCCTGTGCGATGGACCCGGCGGCGCGGAGATGGTTGTCCTTCACCAGCACAGCGTCGTCGAGGCCGTAGCGGTGGTTGCGGCCGCCCCCACACACGACCGCGTGCTTCTCGAGCGGCCGCAGGCCGGGTGTGGTCTTGCGCGTATCGAGAATCGTGGCGCTCGTGTCCGCCACCGCGTCGACATAGCGCTTCGTCAACGTCGCGACGCCGGAAAGTCGGCCGAGAAAGTTGAGGGCTACACGCTCACCGGTCAGAATCGCACGCTCGGATCCCGTGACGACCGCGACAGCAGTCGGGCCCTCCACGATCGCGCCCTCCGAGACGAGCCTCTCGAACTCGACACCAGGATCGAGGGCCCGGAACGCCGCCTCGGCGGCGCCGAGCCCACACACGACACCGGGCTCTTTCACGAACAGCTCTGCCGTCCCAACGGCATCTTCGGACACGGTCGCTTCGGTCGTGACATCGCCCTGCCCCACGTCTTCGGCGAGCGCCGCGAGAACGATCCGCTCGAGTGCGTCCGTTGCTACGGCCATGTCTCCAAGACAGGCTCGGCGCCCGGTCGCAGCACGACATGTCGCTCGAATGCTTCACTCTCCGCCGGGAAGTCGATGCGGAAATGCGATCCGCGACTTTCCTCTCGTGTGAGTGCGCTCTCCGCAATGAGCCGGGTGAGCAAGTGCGGCGCGGACTGAAGGCGTTCCAGGCCCGCCGCGTCGCGGATCAACCCGCAGTCCTCCCAGAGCCCGCGGCGCAAAGCGGCCGTTACGGGCTCCGCCGCAGCGGGAACCGAGGCCTTGGGCAGTCGTGCCGGCAGGCCGGGCTCTGCGAGGGCCGCAAGGGCAGCGCGGCGGCCGAAGACGAGGCACTCGAGCAGCGAGTTCGAAGCCAGGCGATTCGCGCCGTGCACCCCCGTCGCCGCGCACTCGCCGGCCGCATAGAGACCTGCGAGCTCGCTGCGCCCGTCGAGGTCGGTGAGGATGCCTCCGACACTGTAGTGGGCCGCAGGTGCAACGGGGATCGGTGTCGCAGCCGGGTCGTACCCCTCCTCGGCGAGGCTCCCCATGAGGCCCGGGAACCGCGCTCGGTCGATCGCGCGCAGGTCGAGGAGAGCGGTTCCGCGCGCAGCGATCTCGCGGGCGACGACATCCCGGGGCGCGAGCTCGTCCGTAAAGCGCTCTCCGTGCTCGTCGAGTAGGAGAGCGCCTTCTCCGCGCAGCGCCTCCGAGAGAAGAAGCGACGAGTCGACGAGAGTCGTCGGATGAAACTGCACGAACTCGAGGTCGGCGAGGCCGACGCCTGCTCGGTATGCCGCAGTCATTCCCTCCCCGAGAGCACCGGGAGGATTCGTTGTCCGTTGCCAAAGGGCGGCGGCGCCCCCGGTGGCGACGAGAGTGGCACGAGCAGCGACGGCGCGCCTGTCCGTGACGACGCCCACGCACCTCTCGTCCGTGAACCAAAGCGACAGCATGCGCTCGCCCTCCGCGACCTGAATTCGCGGGTGCGCGAGGACACGCTCGGCGAGCAAACGGGCCACACGATCGCCGGTCGCGGCGCCACCCGCATGAACCACACGACGACGGCTGTGGCCGCCTTCGAGGCCGAACCCTTCGTCGAACTCGACTCCAAGTTCAACGAGGTCGCGAATCCGGGCGGGCGCCTCCTCGGTGAGCACGCTCACCGCGCTTCGGCGGCAGAGTCCGCGGCCGGTGCGAATCGTGTCCTCGGCGTGCAGCTCGGGCGAATCGTCGTCCGCGACCGCCGCCGCTATCCCGCCCTGAGCGAGCTGGCTGTTGGACGAGAGGAGCGGTCCCTTCGTTAAGACAAGAACGTCGCCTTCGGTGGCCGCGCACAGGGCCGCGACGAGTCCAGCGACTCCGCCGCCGACGACGACGAGATCGAGTGCTTCGGAGTGAGGTGTGCCGTTTTTCGCGCTCATGCTAGTTTTAGCCTCTGAGTCAATAACCTCATGGCTGAGTTTACCACCCCACCCGCACTTCCCGTGCATGTCGCGCTCGCAGTTGTGTTCCAGGTGCGAGTCGGAGTGCTGGAAGTTCTCCTCTGGGAGCGGGCTCGCGATCCGTTTCGAGGAATGTGGTCGCTTCCCGGCGGCGCGCTCGTGTCCAGCGAGACGCTCGAGCAGTCGATCTTGCGCCATCTGGCCACAAAGGTCGACGTTCGCGAGGTGGCCCACCTCGAACAGCTCGGTGTCTGGAGCGAGCCGGCGCGCCACCCTGAGCGATGGGAGCTCGCAACGGCGTACCTCGGGCTCGTCCCTCTCGGCATCGACCCGCGCGTTCCGGCAGACACCCGGTGGCATCCCGTCGACGACCTGCCGGCGACCGCCTTCGATCACGGCTCGATCGTTCGTGCCGGACGCGAACGCCTCCGCGGCAAGCTCTCCTACTCGAACATCGGCTTCGCGCTGGCGCCCGACAGCTTCACGCTCGCAGAGCTTCGGGACATCTACGAGGCCGCACTCGGATACGAGGTCTCGGCGACGAACCTCAAGCGCGTTCTCCTGCGCAGAGGGGCCATCGAGCCGGTCGGGACACGAAGGTCCCACGGTCCGGCAGGGGGTCGTCCCGCCGGGGTCTACTGCTACTGCTCACGCCGGCTCGAAGTGACCGATCCCTTCGCCGTGCTGCGCCCGCCGGGCGCATAGCTTCAGGCCGCTCAAGCACTTCCACCGCTGAGCCGATCAGTGCCATATGCGGCACTTTCGACTGTGGCTTCTCGTGATCGGCGTCATGAGCCTTACGGCTGAGGCGATCGCCGCCGCCGCCGTCTTCTGGCGCGGCAGCTCGCCCGTGCGGGGGCCAGACGGCTTCTAGGCGACCACGCGAACGAGCGCGGTGACGACGGCGGCGATCGCCATCACGCCGATGAGCGGCGCGCGCCGCCGGACGGCAAGCGTCGCAGCTGCCGCCGCCACACCCGGAACGCGGGCGTCGAGGCTCAGTTCGCCGTCGCCTCCGACGGTTTGCGTTACGACGAGCGCCGCCAGCATGACCGGTGCCAGGAGCTCGACAACGGACTGAACCTTGCCCGGCAGTGCGCGCCGCCCGAGGAAGACGGGGCCCGCCGCCTTGAAGAGAACTGTGGCGACACCGACGACCACGATGACGGTCCACACGTCCGTCATCTCTTGAGTCCGATGAGACAGGCCGCCGCGGCTGCGACGATCGGAACTCCGGCGGGTGTCACCGGAGTCAGTACGAGCGTGATGCCGGCGGCAAGAGCCGCAGCCTGAATCGCACGACGTCCCCGAAGATACGGCGCCAGCAAGGTCAGGAATAGCGCTGCGAACGCGGCATCGAGCCCGAGTCCGTTCGGATCTCCCAACGCGTCTCCGAGCACCGTTCCGACAGCAGTGCTCGCGACCCACAACACATAGAGCAAGAGCCCTGACCCCACGAGGATCGACCATTCGAAGCGACCACTTCGTCCCGACAGCGCCCACGACTCGTCGACGATGAGCTGGGACTCAACCAGTCGTCGAGTGCGCCCTCCGGGAAAGATGGACGCGACGGTGACGCTGATGGCGACGTAACGCGCGTTGAGAAAGACCGCAGCCATGATTGCCGCGACGACAGTCCCTCCGGCGTCGAGCACCGTAACTGCGCCGAACTGTGCCGAGCCCGCGAACGTCGTCGCCGACATTACGGTCGCCGCCACGGCTCCAATTCCCGCCGCGTCGGCAAGGACGCCGAACGAGAGACCAAACAGCAAGGGGCCAAGCGCAAGCGGGAGCGCCGTGCGAACGCCGTCGCGGACACGGTGGGCTTGCTCCCCGGAAGACACCGCTCAACCCTAGACAGCGACTCCCGGCGAACGACTGTCACAATCGGGCAGATGAAGATCGTAGTCAGCGGCGCGTCGGGCCTTCTGGGCGCTGCCCTCGTACCCGCACTCGAAGCCGCCGGGCACAACGTCGTTCGGCTCGTGCGACGCGAGCCCCAGGGTTCCGCAGAGGTGGGCTGGGACCCGGCCGCCGGAACGATCGACGCCGCGCGGCTCGCAGGCGTCGACGCCATCGTGAGCCTGAGCGGTGCCACGATCGGCCAGCGCTGGACGGAGGCGCGCAAACGCGAGATCCTCGAGTCCCGCGTTCGAGCCATAGGTCTTCTAGCCACGACAGCCGCGGAGCTCGACCCACGTCCCTCGGTCATCGTCTCGGCGGGAGGCATCGGGATCTATGGCGACCGCGGCGACGAGATCCTGACCGAAGACTCGACCTTGGGCTCGGGGTTCCTTGCCGAGGTCGCAAGGGCACAGGAGGCGGCGGCCGACCCAGCGCGCGAGGCCGGAATCCGCGTCGTCGGGCTCCGTCAGGGGATCGTGCTCTCCCGAAAAGGCGGCGCGCTCGAAAGGATGCTGACCCCGTTCAAGCTCGGCCTCGGAGGGCGTGTCGGCAGCGGGAAGCAGTGGTGGAGCTGGGTCGCGCTCGACGACGTCCTCGCCGCATACCGGTTCGTGATCGAGGGCGACCTCGCGGGCCCAGTCAACCTCACCGCCCCGAATCCGGCGACGAGCGCGCAGTTCACCAAGGCCCTGGGGCGGGCGCTCGGCCGTCCGACCGTCTTTCCCCTGCCCGGGCTCGTGGTCAAGACGCTGTTCGGAGACATGGGTGTGGCGACGCTGCTCGAAGGGCAGCGCGCGCTCCCTGCGCGGCTGCTCGAGGCCGGCTTCGAGTTCACCTACGGGGAGCTCGGCCACGGGCTTCAGCGGGCGCTCGCGGCCTGACGGACCGGCAGCTCGAGTCGGCCCGGTGAGGAGTCTCATCGCGCTCGCCGCGGCCGGACTCGCGCTCGCTCCGACGGCGTCGGGACACGGGCCGCCTGAAGGTGGCGTGGTGGGTTACGTGTCGACAGCCTCCGGTCTGAAGCCGCACGTGCTCGGCGTCTCTGTCAGGGTGCTCGGCGGCGACGATCGGCTCCGATTGGCGAACTACAGCGGCAAGACGGTGCTCGTCCTCGGCTACGAGCACGAGCCGTTCCTGCGCTTCACGGCCGGCGGGGTGTACGAGAACGTTAGGTCACCCGCCGTGTATCTCAGCCGCGAGCGCGACCCTGCGAAGGCGCACGTGCCGGCCTCAGCCGACGCAGAGGCGCCGCCGCGCTGGCGCAAGGTCGCAAAGGGACAGAGCTTCGAGTGGCACGACCACCGGATCCAGTGGACGGAAAGCGAGCCGCCGGCCGCGGTGCAGCGAGCGCCGGATGAGGTGCACCTCATCTCCCGCTGGGCCGTCCCCGCAAGCGCTGACGGCAAGCCGTTCAGCGTGTCCGGCTTCCTTGGCTACGTGCCGCCGCCGGGCGGCTCCGGCGGAGGCGCGAGCCCGTGGCTGATCGGCGTCGTCGTCGGCATAGCCGTGCTCGCCGGCGCGGGCCTGGTGCTAGGGGACCGGCGCGCGAGGCGCCGGTCCCCCTGAGTCATCGAGCTACGGCGACGGAACGAGCACCGGGCAGTTCGGTGCCGTCGCCCCGTTGCCGTCCGCGCAGTTGATCCGTCCGTTCGGGAAGGCCTTCACCACCGGCGTCAGCGGCGAGCTCGCCGTGACGTAGTCCGCGACGACCTGCTCCATGATGTCCTGGGTCGTCACGCGCGGGGTGAAGAACGGGTAGCCGTCGCCGCCGTTCGCCATGAAGTCGTTCTCGGCGATCTTGTATGTGGTCCCCGCTGTCAGGTCGAGCGCCGGCCCTGTGCAGTTGCCGGCATTGTCGGCCCTCACCGCGCCCGTCACCCGGCTCCCGGCCGCGAGCGCGACGTCGTAGGTGAAGCAGAGGCCCGAGACCTGCGGGAACCGGCCCTGAACCGTCGGCATCAGGCCGATGCCGTTCTCGAGCATCGTCTTCAGCTCGGCGCCGTTGACCGTCAGCGTCACGACGATGTTCCCGAACGGCAGCACCGTGAGGTTCTGGCCGCGCGTGATCGGGTACTGACCCAATCCGTTGGGGATCGGGTAGAGGCTCGCCGGGCAGAAGTCGCTCGGGTTGTCGGTCGTCGGGCACGTCAGGTCGGCACGCAGGCCGCCCGAGTTCGTGATCGCGAAGTCGACGCCGATGGGCACGTACTTCGTCCTCATCGCGTCCGCGACGACGTTGCCGACGAGCGACTCGCACAGGCGCCCGTTGCCATTCCCGCACTGGTCGGTGCGCGGGATGAACTTCGTCGAGGCTCCGATCAGGGTGTTGAGGATCGGAGCGAGCTGGGCGTTCAGGTCGTCGATCTTGGCCTGGATCGCCGGGTCGGGAGTGACGCCGATGTCCCACGGCTTGTGGAAGTCGGCCGTCTTGTAGACGACGCCCTCCTTGCCGGGCCCGATCACGAGCCGCACCCGCGTGAAGCGAATGCCCTTGCTCCTGTTCTCGGTCACGAGCACGCCGTTCGAGCGGGTCGTCAGCACCTGGAAGTCGGTGTGGTCACCGATCACGGCGTCGACGTTCGTGACGTTGTCGGCGAGGTCGACGAGCGGTCCCGTCGGGCTCGTCAGCGTGCCGTCGGTCGCCCCGAGGTGGCCGATCGCAATGACCGCGTCGTTGTTCTTCGCGAGCTTCGCCGCCTCGGCGTTGACGGCGACGGTCGAGTTCGCCACCTGGAACGGGACCAGGCCGACCGGGTTGATCAGTGTCGGCAGGTCGTCGTTCGAGAAGCCGACGATCCCGAGCTTGACGCCCTGGGTGAACTTGAACTCGTGCGACGGCGACCACTCCTTCGGCGTCTTGCCGCTCGCGTCGACGATGTTCGAGCTCACGAACGGATACTTCGCGAGCGGGATCAGCGTGTTCCGCAGGTACGTCTGGCCCGCGTCGAAGTTGTGGTTTCCGAGCCCGTCGATGTCGATCCCCATCATGTTCATGATCTCGATCGTCGGCGTATCCCCGAAGAAGTTCGAGATCGGGGGTGTGGCACCGGTCGAGTCGCCGGCCGCCATCTCGATCACGCTCGGCTTCCCGTTGTCGCTCGAGAGGGCCGCTTCGGCCTCGTAGATCTCGAAGTACTTCTTCAGGAACGCCGCGCCGCCGATCCCGAACGTCGGGCCGATGGTGTCGGCCGCTTCGCTCAGCGGGATCAGCTGGCCGTGGTAGTCGCTGATGTCGAGGATCGTCACCTCTCTGAGGCTCTCCGCACCCGAGATGAGGTTGTAGAGGATCCGCCCGCGCGCGTTCTGCGGGCCGGGGATGTCCATCAGGAACGCGATCGTCGGGGCGATGTCGATCGCCCGTAGACCTTTGACGCTTGGCTTGCTCTTGATAAGCGGGCCGCCCGCGACGAACGTCGCGTGCATGTTGATGTTGTTCTTCAGGTCGACGTAGTCGGGCAAGTAGCCGTGCTGCCCGAAGAAGTGCGACAGCGCGATCACCTGGTTCGGCGTGCCCGCATCGGACTGGTAGGGCGGCCGCGTGACGACGACGACGTCACCACTTCTGTTCGGGTGCAGCGAGTCGGAGCCGTCGACGTTCCGAAGCTCCTCCTTGTCCATGATTCTCGCGATCACCTGCTTGCCGGGGTTGGCCGGGTCGGTGACGTTCTGGAACGCCGTCCGCACGGCTGCGCGCACTTGCGCATAGGTCGTGCCGACCGGGAGCGTCGTGTTGACGTACACCTGGATCGTCCCGCCCGCCCAGCAGGCCTTCGTCAGGTCGGTCGTGGCTGCGCTGCAGTTGGAGGCACTTGCGTTCGATGCGTGCAGCGAGATGCTGTTCACCGTGGCTGCGTTGAGCACGGCGTTAGCGTTGACCGCGTACCACTGGGGCGCGAAGCCGTGGTCCGAGCCGGCGAAGGTCGTCGGGTTGCCGCCCATCAGATTGCGCGTGATCCCGAGCTTCTCGTCCGCGTCCTCGTAGCCGCTGCGGATGTAGCCCTCACGGATCGCAACTCGCCCGGCCGTCCCGCCCCCGGTGCACTGGACGTCGTCGAACTTCGGGTTGACGTCGTAGCACGGGTTGGGTGCGCCGTCGGCGTCCGTCTTCGTGACGAGCGCCATGAACTGGTGCGAGACCTCGTCCGTGAACGGGTAGCCGACCATTGCGAGGTCGGTATCGGGCTGCAGTGTTCCGAGGATGTAGTTGATCACCTGCAGGCTGTAGGCGCGCTCGAGGTCGCGGCCCTGCTCAACGTAGGTGTCCTCGTCGACCACGCCGGCCTCGAGCGGGGCGAAGTCGGCCGCGGCCCACGGCAGGAAGTTGTCGGCGATGTACTTCTCGAGCTTGTCCTCACCGGCGCCGCCTGCGGGCAGGCCGTTGCACGGCGTCCCGCACTTGGCGATCGCGCGCGCCAGCGAGGTGCGGTAGATCTTGAACTGGCTTCCGTCGGACGCAAGCGAGATCAGCTTTACGTAGTGGCCGACCGTCTGGCCTGCTCGCGTGCCGATCAGGCCGTTGGCGCCCATCAGCTTGATCGGCAGGAAGTCCCCGACCTTCAGGTCGACCGAAGGCGCGGCGCCGGTCTTGCCGACCGGGCTGACGACGGCGTGGTCGTACTTGGCGCCGCCGCCGGTGACGCTGTCGTAGAAGTAAACGTTGTAGGTGCGACTCGGGTTCTGCGAACCGAAGCTCGTGGGCACTGCCCACGTCGTCTCCTTCGGCGGCGCCGCCGGGTCACCCGACGGCACGCCCGTCCAGCCCGCAGCCGGGCCGACGGTCGCCTGGTCATAGGAGACGCCGAAGAACGCCGCTCCGGCCTGCTCGACCGGATCGGCAACGCCGACGAGCACGCCGCGGCCGGAGAAGAAGTTGGTGAAGTCGACCGTCGGGCCGTCGATGTTCGCGGCGGCGCCGCCGACCCAGTCGATCTGGGCGACCTTCTTGCCTGCCCGCTCGGCCGCGTTCGCGATCGTGTCAGCCTGCAACACGCCGGAGGCGGAGAACGAGGTGCGGTTCGAGAACGTGTCACCCGTCCGGAAGAACGTGTTGTTCGTCGAGCCGTGCTCGGACGGGTAGGTGCCGGTGGCCATCGTGTACCAGCCGACGCCGGTGTTTGGCGGGAAGGCCTGGAGCATGCCGTTGTCGCCGGTCGCGCCGTCCTTCATGAGCTTCTTGTAGGTGGGCATGGCGCCTGCGGCCGCGTACTTCTCCATCAGATCGGGCCGCATGCCGTCCGAGGCGAAGAGGACCACTTTGCTTGCGAGCGGCCCGCTCCGTGCGTTCGTTGCCACGGCTCCTCCCGTGACGACGACGGATACCACGACGAGCAGTGTCAACGGTACCGCGAGCCCAGCGGCGCGGGCTGTGAGTCGGCGTGTCATCTTCTCTCCCTCTCCCGATGTATCTGACGGGTCGACTCTACTCCAGTGCGATCTGGATGTGAAGAAGGTCTGGGTGGGCCTCTCCATCCGGACTCGCGTCGATGACAATGGGGCCGTGACGGAACTCACGACGCTCGGCTGGGACGAGGCCTGGAGCTCCGCGTTCGCCGCGTTTCAGGCGCGCGAGCTCGTCCCGGGACGGGTTGCGATTCAGCATCGCGGCGCGTACGACGTCCTGACCGCAGCGGGCGAGGTGCGCGCCCAGATCACGACCCGTCTGCGAAAGGAAGCCTCCTTGGTCGACCTGCCCGTCGTGGGTGACTGGGTGGGGCTCGACTCTGCCGGCACGATCGTCGTCGTGCTGCCGCGCCGCACGAAGCTCTCTCGCCGCGCAGCCCACGACGAGGGCTCGGACGATGCGCGGGAGCAAGTGATCGCCGCCAACCTGGACGTCGTCTTCATCGTCGCCTCCCTCGGCGAGGAGCCCGACGTGCGCCTGCTCGAGCGCTACGTCGCACTCGCCCTCGAGAGCCGGGCACATCCGGTGATCCTGCTCACCAAGGCCGACCTCGAGCCCGATCCCACCGCTGTCGCCGCCGAGGTCGCAGGAATGGACGGAGAGATTCCGGTGCATACGGTCTCGGTGCGCACCGGCCTCGGCCTCGATTCCGTGCGCAGTCATCTCTCACCGGACCTGACAGGTGCGCTCCTGGGCCCCTCGGGTGTGGGCAAGTCGACGCTCGTGAACGCTCTGGTCGGCCACGGCGAGCTGCTTGCGACCGGCGAGATACGCGCAGACGGCCAGGGGCGGCATACGACGACCCGCCGCCAGCTCGTCGTTCTCCCGAGCGGCGGTCTCATCGTCGACAACCCCGGGATGCGGGAGGTGCATCTCTGGCTCGCCGACGACGGGCTCGCCGAGGCGTTCGACGACATCGCCGCGCTTGCCGCCGAGTGCCGGTTCTCGGATTGCAGCCACGACGCCGAGCCTGGCTGCGCAGTCCGAGCCGCGTTGGCCGACGGGCGCCTGAAAGCCGAAAGGTGGCGCCGCTACCGCTCGCTCCAGCACGAAGTTGCGGAGCTCGAGGACCGCCTCACGCGACGCGAGCGCTCCCGCGCCCGGCGCAAGCGGCCGGACGCGGGAGAGTCGTAGCGACTACGGCGACGCGACGTTCGCGGCCCCTGGCGTCTTCGTCTGGGTGAACGCCCAGTCCGACGCCGCATTGTTCGTGTCCTGGCCGTTCGGAATCCGCGATAGCGAACCGTCAACGGTGTTCGAATCCGCCACAGTCGCGGCCAGCGCGGCCCCCTCGACGAGGTTGTACGTTTGGCTGCCGATCACCGCAGCGGTGATCTCACCCTCGTATGACAGGGCGTCGAGCAGTGCCCCGCTCGCAGTGTTGATCAGTGCGACACCGTCCGGAGCGCCGTTCTGTGCCTCGATGGCAATGGAGAGAAGCGCCCCGGCAGCGAGCGAGCCGGTGAGATCAGCCCGGTCGTACTCCTGTCCGTCGCCGCCGTTCACGAGGACGAGGGCGATCCCGTCGAGCGCAGCTGCTGAGCTGCCGGTGTTCGCGATCTCCACGAACCCGTTCGAGTCGGCACCGACCTGGTCGTAATCGATCTCGTTGATCACCAGCCCCGTCGACAACGGCGGAGGTGGAGGTGGTGGCGGCCCACCACCGACTGCACAGCTGAACTCGATGATGTTCGCCGACGACGTGGCGATGGCGACCGTGCCTGCCGAGCCGTCGAACCGGCTGCACGCCAAGCCGCTCAGCGTGGCGAGGGATGAGAGCGACGACCCCGCGGGGCCTTGAGGGCCGGGTCGGCCCTGGGCACCCTGTGCGCCGGCTGCTCCTGTCGCTCCGACTGCTCCGGCAGGTCCGGTGGCTCCGGCTGGTCCAGCGGGACCGATTGCCCCGGCTGGTCCAGCCGGGCCCATGAGACCTCGTTCTCCAGCCTGTCCTGCTGGCCCAGCTGGACCCTGCGGACCTGCTGGACCCCGCTCGTTCCAGGTCACGACGCGCTCGTTCGACCGGCACGCCGAGGCGCTGCGGACGATTCTGAGGAAGCCGCGGCCCGGTTTCTGGCACCCGGTGATGACGTTGTCGTCTGAACGCTCCGACCCGCCGGCGGCGAGCGTCGAGAAGCTCGCGGCCACGACGAGTGCAGCGAGCCCGATTCCGATCATGCGTGCGTACACGCATCCTCCCTTCGTCGATGTCGCCGACGTCGTAACCCGCGCGAGCGCACGGAGCCAGACGTCCGAATCGGACACGTGCCCTCGATTCGGCTTGGTTGAGCGAGGCTGTGGACACCCAGGCGCGAACTCGTGACGGTCGACCGAGCGCGTTCGGCCCGCGAGGGATGCCCGCGTTCAGCGAGAATTCGTACACATGCCGTTGGAGCCGGTCAGTCCTGAGCTTGCCCTCGTCGATCCCGAGCTTCGTGCGCGAGCGAGCGCAACGCTCGCAGGCCCGTTAGCGACAGCTCGCACTCCACGACCGGCCGCGCCACCCGCAGCGCCTGCTCGAGCCGAACGGCCGTATCCGTTCTGGGCGCGCGTCACAGCCGCGCTGTGGCTCCTCGTTCTCGGGATTCTGATCGGCGGCGCCGCGATCCCCCATGCGCAAGACACACCGCGCGTCATTCCCAAGAACGAGGACGCGACGATCTGCCGGCCGCCGGCGAAACAGCCCGAACCGTTTCCGGACCGGCCCTTCGGCCGCGGCACATAGGCACCCGAAATGCGAAGCGGGAGCCCGGCTTCGAGCCGGACTCCCGCATCACGTCCCAGCTACTGCTGATGAGCTACGCGCACCAGTCGAATAGCTCAGGGTTCGAGCGGTGGAGTGCAATGACGTCCTTGAGCGGGATGTACACCGGGTCGCTTGAGAACGCGATGTTGATGAGACCGGCTCCGCCTGACTGCGAGCCGAGTGGGTAGTAGTTGAGCTTCCCCTGGGCGGCCTCGTCGATCAGCCCGAGCGAGACGAGCGTGCCGACCCCGTCCTGGACACACCGCGCGCCCGCTATCGCGTTTGCCGAGTTCCCGCCACCCGCTCCGGAAACCGGAGCGAGTGCGAGAGCTGCGGTCACGGAGATGGCTCCGAGTAGTGCGATTCTCTTGAACATTCCCATATCCCCTTTCGATTCTCCGATTCGTTGAGTCGAGATGTCGTGAGCTACGCGATGCTCGGCGGGACGAGCACGTTGTTGAGCCCGTGGATGATTCCGTTCGAGCACCTGACGTCAGGTGCGATGACCTTGGCGTTCCCGTTGAGGAAGAGCGAGGCTCCCTTCAGCGAGAGCTTGATCTTCTCGCCCTCGACCGTCTTCACGGAGCCGTTCTTCTTCGCGACCGCGATCGCGGCTGCGGCGGGCACCTTCGCGCCGATGACGTGGTACGTCAGGACCTTGGTGAGCAGCGCCTTGTCGGTAGTGACCGCTTTATAGGTGTCGGGAGCGGTCTTCTTGAGCTTCGCGAACGCGGCGTTGGTCGGTGCCATGATCGTGAACGGGCCCTTGCCGCTGAGGGTCTTGGCGAGGCCGGCCTGTTTCACGAGCGCGACGAGTGTCGAGAAGTTCCTGTTGCTCGACGCGACTACGACGCAGTTCTTGGCCGTGGCCGCGGACGACTCGGCAGGTGCTGCAGGAGCTGTTGCCGCGAACGCGGCGGTGCCTGTCACGATTGCGAGCAGGACTGCGATACGAGCTTTCACTTGCTACCTCCCATACGAGGAAATTGACATGGACGAACTTGATACGTGTCTTGGACAAACTCGGATCACTGATGTCGACGAAGTGATCGGGATGAGCGCGCCGTGCGTATCTCCGTACATGCCTCTCTTGAGCGCTGTATCTGATCTTGCGATCATCTGGCCATGTGGGGCGAGACCGATGACGCAGTGCTCGTCCGGCGCATCGACCGCGGCGACGAAGACGCGCTGCGATCGTTGTACGACCAGTACGGGCCAATCGTGTTCGGCATGGCACATCGCTTGCTCGGGGACAGGCATCTGGCCGAGGAGTGCACACAGGACGTCTTCATGGCCGTCTGGCGAAACGCTCACTTGTACGACGAGGACCGCGCGCAGGTGACCACGTGGCTGTTCACGATCGCGCGAAATCGGGCTTTCGATCTCGCTCGTCGACGCACGGCCCGACCCGTCGATCCTCACGAGGACGTCTGGACGACCGACGAGGCGCCCGACTCTGCCGACCTCGCCATCGCCGCCGATCACTCTGTACGAGTTGCCGAGGCGATGGCCGAGCTCCCTGAAGTACAGCGCGAGGCGCTGGCTCTCGCGTACTTCGACGGGTTGTCTCATACCGAGATCGCCGAGCGCTTGGGTATCCCCATCGGCACCATCAAAGGCCGCATCCGCCTGGCGCTCGACCGGATGCGGACACTGGCACCGAAGTACGCGCTCGAGCCGGAGAGCCCGTCGTGAACGAGGAATTGCGCGATCTGGCGGCGATTCGTGCGCTCAATGGCCTCGCTCCCGAGGAGGCGGCACAACTCGACGAGGAGGCCGCGCGAGACCCAGCGCTGGCCGCGGATGTCGAGGAGTACCGCTCGGCCGTCGCGATGCTCGAGTCCGCAGTGGCGCGTGAGCGCGCGCCGCACGATCTCTTCGAAAGAGTCCTCGCCCGGATCGCGCACGAGCGCGTTCCCGCCCCTGCAGAGGCTCCAACCTCCCGAGCGAAGAGGTTCACCTGGCGGCCGAGGATTCTCGTACCCTCGTTCGCGGCAGGTGTGGCGGCAGCGGCAGCCGTCGTGGTCATCGCCGTTGCCCTCTCGTCGAGCGGTAGCCTCGGGACACAGGACGCGCTGGCTTCCGTACAGGGAACGGCGGAGTTCACCGGCGTTCATGGGGAAGCGCGGCTCTACGGGTCGACCGACGACGACGGCCGACTCATGCTCGAACTCGCCGACGTGCCAGCGCTCGGGACAGGCGAACACTACGAAGTCTGGGTTCTGCGCGACAGCCCCGGAGAGGCGATGGAGGCCGTGGGCGTGTTCAGGCCGACCGCCAGCGACGTGAAGCTCGAGCTCCGGCTCCCCGGCCCTGGGGCCTATCAGGCCGTGGACGTCTCGCTCGAGCCGGACGGTGGTTCCGCCGAGCACTCCGGACGAAGCCTTGCCGGCGGACGCTTTGAATCGCCCTCCACGTCACCGCGGGCGTGAGACATCGTCGGCTTGGTCGCTACAATCGGACCCCCTTGGGGCTATAGCTCAGCTGGGAGAGCGCCTGGATCGCACCCAGGAGGTCGGCGGTTCGAGCCCGCCTAGCTCCACCTCAGAACCCGCTGGAAACGGCGGGTTTCTCTCTTCAGGAAGTCCGCCTAGCTCGGGACCGAACTCCGAAATGCTGAGTGAAATGGTGAGTACGCCGACCATTACCGCCGGATGCGCTCCCAGACGCGCCCCTGCGCCACCGCAGCTTCGGTCGTCGGATGTGCGTAGGTCGTGTGGACGAGGATCGTGTCCGCGTCCTTTACCTGCACCTCCCAGAAGCCCCATAACCGCTTCCCGCCCATGACGTGGTCGTAGTGGCCTTCGCCTCTCGTACGGACCCGCTGCCTTGCCGCAACCCCTCAAGAGCCTTTCACTGAGCCAGAGACCACTGGTTTCCTAAACTGTGCGCGCAGGTTCGACTCCTGCGGGGGCATCACTCGCATGCTCCGTCATACGGATGCACCATCCGCGAAGTCGCGGATGCGCTCCTGTCGGACATCTGGGACAGTGGAGCTGGCGATGACTTTCTGCGTCATGTGCGGAACTCGGTTGCCCGAAGCAGCCCGTTTCTGTCCGACGTGTGGAGCTGCGCTCTCCACCGAGGCGCCGGCAGAGGAGACGCTGAAGCTCGTCACCGTGCTGTTCGCAGACCTTGTGAGCTCGACGGCGCGCGTTGAGCGTATGCATCCAGAGGATGTTCAAGCGCTGATGATCGACTACTTCACCGCAATGACGGAGGAGCTCGAGGCGGAGGGAGGCGCCGTCGAGAAGTTCGTCGGCGATGCGATCATGGCCGTTTTCGGCGTGCCTTTGACGCACGAGGACGACGCCCTCCGAGCTGTTCGAGCGGGGCGCCGTATGCTCACCCGGCTCTCGCTCTGGAACGAGGGTCGCGGCCCGCTCGACCAGCTCGAGATCAGAATTGGCATCAACACCGGCGAGGTCCTAGCAGCCGCGGCGGCGCGAGCAGACCTCCTCGTCACGGGTGATGCCGTCCATCTCGCAGCGCGCCTCCAGGAAGCGGCCGACCCCGGAGCAATCGTGATCGGTGAAGCCACCGCCCGGCTCGCACGCCGAGCCTTCGACCTCCGTGAGCTCGATCCTCTGCGGCTGAAGGGGAGGTCGGAACCGGTTCCCGCATGGGTCGTGATCGATGAACGGCAGCGCGCCGAAGCGAGGGCGGTGGTGGGGCTCTCGGCTCCGATGGTCGGTCGCGAGCGCGAGCTCGACATACTGCATTCGATTCTCGATCGGGTCGAGGCCGAGCGAGCACCCCACCTGATCACGGTCACCGGCGATCCGGGTGTGGGCAAGAGTCGCCTTGCCGAAGAGTTCAGCGCCTCGCTCGATGAGCGCACAAAGCTCATGGTCGGCCGTTGTCTCGCCTATGGGGAAGGCGTGACCTTGCGGCCGCTCGCTGAGATCCTCACGGTCGAGGCCTCCATTCTCGGCAACGATCCTCCCGAGGCCGCGCTCGTGAAAATCACGCAACTCGTGAGCGGCACCGTTGACGTGGGGACCGGCAGCGAGAGGATGACGGTAGCGCTCGCTTCGACCCTCGGGCTCGAGCCTCACGATGGTTCCCATGAGGACATCGACCCGCGCGAAATCCGCCAGAGACTCGTCGCCTCTTGGCGCGCGCTCCTCACGGGAGCTGCAGCGGAGCGGACGCTCGTAGTGGTCGTCGAGGACCTCCACTGGGCGGACCAGACGATGCTCGACGTGCTCGACGACCTTGCGGAGCACGTGGAGGGCCCCATCCTGTTTCTCTGCACTGCTCGCCCCGACGTCTTCCGCGTTCGACCCAACTGGGGAGGCGGCAAGCACAACTACTCGTCGGTGAAGCTCGGCCCGCTCGCCATAGACGAGAGCGAGCGGCTCGTATCACTCCTGCTCGACACGGAAGCGTTCCCCGAGCCCGTCAGGCGGAGCATCCTCGCGAGAGCCGAGGGGAACCCCTTCTTCCTCGAGGAGATCGTCCGCCGTCTGATCGACGAGCGGCTCATCGAGCGTGTAGGCGGGCGCTGGCGGGCCGAGGGGCAGTTGATCGATCTCGAGATCCCCGAGACCGTCCAGGGCGTGATCCTCGCTCGGATCGACCTCCTGTCGCCGGCCGAGAGGCGTGCACTGCAGGAGGCAGCGGTCGTCGGACGGGTCTTCTGGTCGGGCGCGGTCGCGCGGCTGGTCGACACGACCGAGCTGGACGAGATCCTCCACACGCTCTGCCTGCGCGAGCTGATCGCCGAGCGACTGTCGAGCACGATCTCGGGAGAGACCGAGTACGTCTTCAAGCACATCCTTACTCGAGACGTCGCCTACGAGAGCCTGCCTCGCCGAGAGCGAGCTCAAGCCCACACGAGAGTTGCAGCGTGGATCGAGGAGATGACCGGCAAGCGAGCGACCGAGCTCACCGAGATCCTCGCGCATCACTACGACGTCGCCTTCTCCCTGTCGCAACGGGACGATCTCCGCGGCTCGGCGCGTCGCAACTACCTCCTCGCATCCCAGCGGGCGCTGCGACAGTTTGCGCTCGCTGAAGCCGAGTACCTGGCAAGGCAGGCCGTACGGCTCTCATCCGCGGGTCCCGAGCGCGTGGAGGCGCTCGAGGCCCTCGGTGATCTCTCCGCTGCCACTCACGCAGGAGACGTAGCCTGGCGAGCGTACGGAGACGCACTCGAGGCTGTCGACGACGAGGAGACTCTCGGCCGTCTGGCAGCGAAAGCAGCCGTTCAGGCGACCCGTTGGTACGGAGGGATGACCGAGCATCCGACCCGCGAGGCGCTCGAGCGGCTGATTGCCCGTGGTCTCGAGGCGACGGGTGACTCCGATAGCGTCTGGCGGGCGTTGCTCCTGATGAGCAGGAGCTTCGAGCTGATCTGGGGGTACACGGAGGACGCGCGCTCGAGCGAGGACGCTGCACGGATGGCTCTCGCGATCGCGGAGCGACTCGACGACCCGAACCTTCTCTCCGGGAGCCTGGACGCCGTGGGCTCGCTCCTGCTTGCCCGAGGGCTATACGGCGACTACTTGCGCTTCGGCCGCCGGCGAATCGAGCTCGTCCCGAGACTGACCGACGTTGCGGAGATAGGGGACGCATTCGTCATGGGGGCGTGGAATGCGACGTACGTTGGCCTCTACAGAGAGGCTGTCGAGCACGCGACAGCGTGCATCGAGCGCACCCGCGCGATCGACCCCGGAGAGTACGTGCACGGGCTCGCCTGGCGCGTGTGGGCGCGCACGATGACGGGCGACTGGAGCGGAGCACTCGAGGATCAGGCGGAGCTCGAGCGGATCCAGACCGAAACGGCTGCTGCGCTTCCCGTCGGGTACACGCTGAAGGCATACTCGGCGGCCTCGTTCGTGCACGAGCTTCGCGGCGAACGGGCTGAAGCGACGGCCTACCTCGATCTCGTCGAGCAGTTCGTCGCAGCCCACCCGGCGTCCTCGTCCCTCGACCGGGACGCAGCGCTCGCCCTGGCCGCGCGAGCCCACGCTCATCGTGGACACCCTGCCGAGGCGAAGGCGCTGTTCGAGTGCGGTGCGGATCTACAGGCTCCGCCGACCGTGGAAGCGCTCTGCGAGATCGTGGCGGCGCAGGAGGACTGGGTTGCCGCACCCGAGGTCATAGCTGCCGCGCGGCGGCAAGCGGCGCTCTCGGAAGCCGTCGCGCTGCCGCTCTTTGCCGACCGCCTCGAGGGCCGCCTCGCGACGGCAGAGGGCGACCCGACGAGGGCCGCGCGGCTGCTGGGTCGCTCGGCCGGTGGATTCGCGGAGCTCGGCGCGTTGTGGGAGGAAGCATGGTCACGACAGCTCCTCGCGGAGGTGCTGATCCAGCTGTCGGACGAGCAGGGCGCCCAGAAGCAGCGCGATGCAGCGAGACTCATCTTCGATCGCCTCGGCTCCGTTGAGGAGTGTGAGCGCGCGACGACGCTCGTCGGATCGAAGACCTGACCGCGGAGATGATCGACTGCTCACGAGGTGCTGGAGCAGACGGCGGGCGGAGCACCCGGCAAGATGATGGTCTTGGTCTCACCGTCTGCTCTTCGTCAGCGCGCGCGCCGCCGGCTGATTCGCAGCCTTGGCCGCTTCCACCGGGCAGTCGTCCGGGTCGGCGGCGGTCGTGTGCTGGGTCGTGTCGCCGGCATGCCCGTGCTGCTGCTCGCGACCACTGGCCGACGCTCTGGGAAGCACTCGTCGGCTCCTCGCACTCCGTGCGTAGCGCGCTGCTGACTCACGTCGCCATACTCGGTGGAGTGAAGGGACGCCTACGATCAGCGACCGCAGGAGCTGCAAGCGCCGCCGTCTGGGCCCTGCAGGAGCCGCTCGACCAGAGACTCCTGGGGTGCGACTACTCGGATGTCGCTGTGCTCGGCAAGGGAGTGACGCGCGGTCAGCGCTGGCGGGAAGCCGGCTTCGCGGTGCACGCGCTGAACGGTGCGCTCTTCGGGCTGGCGTTCCACGAAGCCCGCAGTCGACTCCCGATAGGCAAACGCAAGCTGGCTCTGAGCATGGCCCTCGCTGAGCACCTTGCCCTGTACCCGCTCTGCTACGTCATCGACCGTTACCACCCGGCGCGCGGCGAGCCCGGCGTACCACCGCTCCTGAAGAATCCGCGGGCTTTCGCCCAGGCTACGTGGCGCCACGCACTGTTCGGCGCAGCTCTCGGCCGCCTCGCGTAGGCGCAACGCGCGATGTCAGGCTCGTGGCCGAGCGCAGCGAACTGCGCAGGTACGTTCCGCTGAGCATGCCCTCGGACGCACTCGTGCACCTCGTTCGACCAGCCACAGAGGAGCCGGCGGGCCTCCTCGTGCTCTTCCACGGACGCGGAGCCGATGAACGCGATCTCTACCCGCTACTCGACCTGCTTGACCCGGGACGGCGACTTCTGGGCGTCACGCCACGAGGGCCTCTTCACCTTCGACCGGGGGGAGCGCACTGGTATGCGGTGCACGAGATCGGCTTTACTGATCCAGGCACGTTCACCGAGACGTTCGCCCAGGCGAGTTCCTGGCTCAACGAATTGGCCGTGATGACCGGATTGGGTCTTGAGCGCACGATTATCGGCGGCTTCTCGCAAGGTGCGGTCATGACGTATGCGCTCGGCCTCGGCGAGGGGCGACCTCGCCCGGCCGGGCTCATCGCGCTCAGCGGATTCGTGCCCACGGTGCCCGGGTTCGCGCTCGATCTGGAGTCCCCGCTCCCACCGGTCGTGATCGGGCACGGAGCACTCGACCCGGTCGTCCCGGTGGAGTGGAGCCGGCGCGCGCGACAGCTGCTCGAGGACGCCGGCGCAGAGCCGCTGTACCGCGAGTCGCCACACATGGGTCACGCCATCGACCCCGCAATTGTCAGGGAGCTTCCTGGATGGGTCGCTGGAGTGCTCGCTTGATCCTCACCACCGGAGCAGAGATGCGCGTGACCGGACCGACGCACCGGTGTGCGGTCGTCTGCGTCAACGGCGGTCAGGCCGGCGAGGTCGAGGGCACCTGGAGCGCCTCGATCGAGTGGCTGGTCGAGGAGCTGTCCGTTCGGCTTCCCGAGATCGGCTTCGCAGAGGTGAGGTACCGGGTGAAGTCGTGGAAGCACCTCGAGTCCTGCTTCGACGACGCGCGAGCCGCCATTCGCGAGGTCGACGCACCGCGGACGATGCTCCTCGGGTTCTCCATGGGCGGCGCCGTAGGTATCGGCGTCGCCGACGAGCCTGGCGTCGAAGGAGTCGTCGGACTCGCACCGTGGATCCCGGAACAGCTCGACGTGTCGCGCCTGCACGGAAAGCGCCTCGCCGTCTTCCACGGCGCTCTCGACCGCTGGCTTCCAGGGATCCCCGGCGTCTCCGCTGCTCACTCACGCAAGGGGTTCGAGCGTGCGCTGGCGCGCGGCGCGAACGGCCGCTACGTCTCGATCTCGGGCGGGGTGCACGGGATGGCGCTTCGCGCACCGTGGGGCGGCCTCATCACCCTCCCCCGCGCCGAGCGCTGGGCCGATCTCGTACGCGAAGAGCTCAGCCGCTTCGCCGAAGCAGCTTAGGCTCGCGCCACCACGACGTCGATCGCCTCGTCACGCCCGCGCAGCGTGAGCGTACGCGCCTCGAGCCGATCAAGGAGGAGACCCGACGCGTCGGCGGCCGTTCGGCTCACGAGAACCTCCCCAGCCGCGGCGGACGATGCGAGGCGCGCGGTGGTGTTGACTGCGTCGCCGACCGCGGTGAAGTCGCAGGCGTCACCCTCCCCCACTCGTCCCACGTAAGCGACGCCGGTATGGACGCCGGCACCGACCGGCACCCAGGGCTTGTCGTCGCCGTTGCCGGTCTCGCGGAGGAGCTCGCGGGCAGCCTCTACCGCGCGGCTCGCGTGGTCGTCACCTGCGAGGCCGGGGACGAAAAGGGCGACCACCTCGTCTCCGACGAACTTGTCCACCAGGCCGTTCCACTTGTCGACCCACGTTGCAGCAACCGCCCCGGCGCGGGTGTCTTCGGGTCGGGTAGTGGCGCCCGCGGGAGATCTCAAGCATCTCCTTCCCATCCTCGCCCCGGAATCGCCGCAGCGAGAGCCGCTTCGGTACAGGCGCGATGTCTCCCACCTTCAGGCCGGCCCACGACGTGTCGGGCGAGGAGCGCCGTGTTCAGCTCGCGCTGAGTGAAGCCGCGGTCGGCCACGCGCCGACCGTAGCGCGGATCAGCTCTCCGGACCCTCTCCCACCGGATGGACGACGACTCGCGCACCCGGCTTGGTGTCGAGCTCGAGGAGGCGAGCGGAACTCGCGTCGTTCGGGAGGAATTCGTACGTCTCGTAGTACGTCGTAGAACCGGCGTCTGGGAACCGCTCGGCGACGGGGTAGTACGTCTCGCGGTCGAGGAAGAGAGCCGGACTCGTGACATCGTCGAATTGAGGTGTCGCCTCGCCGTCTTCGGCGATGAACGGAATTGCCAGCTGGAACTCGTAGACCGGCTTGCCGTCGATCTCGGACTCGCCGACCAGCCGTGCGTAGCCGGCGCTGAAGGCGCGATGAATACTCTCGGGCTGGTCGACTCTGAAGCCCGGAAGGTCGGCGTAGCGCCTGCCTGCCTCGACGGCATCGGCGAAATAGCGGTAGACGTCGATCACGTTCTCCGCCGGGTCGTAACAGCGGAGCGCCTCGGGGCTGGCCAAGCAGTCGCTCGGAGGCTCGCCGCTACGCGAGATCGTGCGTCCTGTCCCGTCCGGGCGCACCCAGCTTTCGCCGACCGAGACAGCGCCGCCGGAACCTTCAACCCTCGCGATGACGTGCAGGACTCGGCCGCGCGGATCGATCGCGGCCTGTGCGCGCTCCACCACACCGGGCGCGCCGTCGACGAGCGTCCCGATCGCAAGTGCCGAGGCCACCGCAACGGCGACGGCAGCAAGGGCGAGGCCGAGTCGTCGGAGGGGCATCTGTCGTTGGCGCCTTTCGATACCCGCGCCTCGGATCGTGACCAAGAGCTTGTCGCGCGCTGCCGCACGTACCGCCGGCAACGGCGCAGCGACCGCGGCGCGGAAGGTTGCCAAAGCCTGAAGCTCATTCATGACGTCTCCTCTCGCAGAGCGCGAAGGTCACTCGGGAGATGGGCAGCGAGCCGGCTGCGAATCCGGTTCATTCTCGAGCCCACCGTGCCGCTCGGGATCCCGAGCGCCAGCCCGACCTCGCCGTATGTCAGTTCGGCGAACGCGATGAGGCTGACGGTCTCGCGATCGTCGGCGGACAACGACGCAAGCGCCGCAGCGAGCGAGGCGGCGAGCGTCCCAGCGTCGACCCGGTCGACAACGCCGGGCACGTCAAGCTCGACCGACTCGTCGACCCCCGTTCGCGCATACGCCCTTAGGCGCCTGGTCTCCGTCCGCCGATGCCGGCGGACAAGGTTGGCCGCGATCCCGTAGAGCCATGGAAGCGCGCTCTCGGAAAGGGGTTCGAACGTCGATCGCCGACGGTATGCCTGAGCGAAGGTCTCCGATGCAAGCTCGTCTGCCAGATCACGCCCGACGCGGCGATGGAGATAGCGGTGGATCGGTTCGAAGTGCCTATCGAAGATCGTGACGAACGCCTCAGGATCGCTCTGAGATCGCCGGATCGCATCGGCATCCGGGTTGGCGGCCGCCGGAACCGCGGCGTCTGCAATCTCAGGTGCCGGCGACCTCGTGCCCATCTGCTCCTTCATGCCCGAAGCCCACCTCGCGCTTCACGCGACGCCTGGGCAACGACACGCCCTGAGCAGCAGCGATGCCGCCGACAACGAGGACACCTCCGAGAACGAGCCACAGGGTGACAGTCTCGCCGAGCACGACGGCTCCGATGGTCACCGCGAGCGGTGAGATCGCGTACGTGTAGGCGACGGCGCGAGTCGGCCCCAGACCCCGCAGCCCGACGTTCCACAAGATGTATCCGAGAAGAGTTGCGAGCACGCCCAAGTAGAGAAGAAGCGCTGCTTCCGTCCCGGAGGCGTTCGACACGGTGTCGACCGTCGATCCTCGGACGAACGGAACGAGCCCGAAAATGCCGACGAGGCTGGTCGCCGCAGTGAGTGCGAGCAGGTCGTGGCGCCCGAGGAGCGGCTTGAGGATCACGTTGTAGAGGGCGAACGAGAGCGGCGCGCCGAGGACGATGAGCGGACCCTTCGCGCTCGCGAACGACAACTCGCTTCCGGAGCCGAGTGCAACGACGATCGCCACGCCCAGGAAGGCAACGGCGAGACCCGCTACATGGCGCGGGCGGATGCGATCGAGCCCTAGGGTGAACGCAAGAACCAGCGTCATCGCCGGTGCGAAGGCCACGACCAGCGAAGCAATACCCGAGGTCGTGTACCGGGTCCCGATGTTGAGGAGCATGTGGTACCCGACGACGATCAGCGCACCGGCGACGAGGACGCGAGCGGCGTCGCCTCGCGTGAGTCCCGGCAACCCCCGGGCACGCCAGAGGATGAATGCGAAGCCGGGAGCCGCTATTGCGTACCGGAGAAGCGCAATGTCACCGGCTGCCACGTCGTCGTCGAGCAGCGCCTTGATGACCGAGAACGACCCCGCCCAGATCACCACGACGGCTACGAGCGAGAGGTGCGCACGGTTCATCACGCCATTACGGTCAACGATCGCAAGCGCGAGAACGTGAGGCGGATCCCATGGTCAGCGAACCCGCGCGAAGCGGTGAACGGCTTCGAGGAGCTCCTTGCTCTTGGCTTCCGCTTCGACCGGATCGCCCGAGGCGAGCGCGCCCGCGACGCAGTGGTTCACGTGGTCGTCGAGGATGATGAACGCGAGGCTCTCGAGGGCGGTGTTGACGGCTGCGATCTGCGTGAGGACGTCGATGCAGTAGCGATCCTCCTCGACCATCCGCTCGATCCCTCGCACCTGGCCCTCGATCCGGTGCAGGCGCGTGACGAGCCTCTGCTTGTCCTCGGCGTATCCGTGAGACTGCGTCTCCGTCATGCCGCGACTCCTTCGCGTGCAGAGCGGAAGCGTCGCAGGCGCAGCGAGTTCGTCACCACGAAGACGCTCGAGAACGCCATCGCCGCCGCTGCGACGATCGGGTTGAGAAGTCCGGCTACCGCCAGCGGGATCGCGGCGATGTTGTAGGCGAAGGCCCAGAACAGGTTCCCCTTGATCGTGCCGAGCGTCCTTCGCGCGAGCGCGATCGCATCGGCGGCCGCGCGCAGGTCGCCCGAGACGAGCGTGATGTCAGAGGCCTCGATCGCGACGTCGGTGCCCGTGCCGATGGCGAGGCCAAGATCCGCCTGCGCGAGAGCCGGCGCGTCGTTGATGCCGTCGCCGACCATCGCGACGACCTCTCCGGCTTCCTGCAGCCGCCGCACTTCCGCGATCTTGTCCTCCGGATAGACCTCGGCGAGCACGCGCTCGATCCCGACCTCGCGGGCGACGCGTTCCGCGGTCTCCCGCGCGTCGCCCGTCAGTAGGACCGGCGTCAAGCCGAGTGCTTCGAGGGCGACGATCGCCTCAGCGCTCGTCGCCTTGATCGTGTCGCGAACGAGCAGCGTCGCCCGCGGAACTCCATCCCATCCCACGGTGATCGAGCCTTCACGGCGCCCGACCTCGACGGCGTGGCCTTCGACGACTCCCTGTACGCCCACCCCGGGGAGATTGCGGAACTCGCTCACAGGCGGCAGATCTCCGACCTCGCGCCTGGCGGCGGCGGCAACCGCCTGTCCGATCGGGTGCTCGGACGCGGCCTCGACGGCTCCGGCGAGCCGCAGCACGTCCTCCCGCGAGGCGCCGTTCAGCACGCTCACCTCGGCGAGCTGCATCCGCCCCTCGGTAACCGTGCCGGTCTTGTCGAGAACGATCGTCGTAATGCGCTTCGTCCGCTCGAGAATCTCCGGCCCTTTGATGAGAATCCCGAGCTGCGCGCCGCGTCCGGTTCCGACCATGAGCGCGGTCGGTGTCGCGAGGCCGAGCGCACAGGGGCAGGCGATGATGAGAACAGCAACGGACGCGGAGAACGCCGCAGTCGCGTCACCCGTCACGAGCAGCCAGCCGGCGAGTGTGGCGAGCGCGATCCCCAGAACGACGGGGACGAACACGCCCGAGATGCGGTCGACCAGGCGCTGAATCGGGGCTTTGCCGGACTGCGCCTCGGCAACCATTCGTGCGATCTGCGCGAGCGCGGTCTCTTCGCCCACCTTCGTGGCGCGGACGACGAGCCGCCCGTAGGTGTTGATCGTCGCCCCGGCGACATCGGATCCCGGCCCCACGTCGACCGGAACCGGCTCACCGGTCAGCATCGACTGGTCGATCGCGGATGCGCCCTCGACCACCCGACCGTCGGTCGGGATCTTCTCTCCCGGTCTGACGACGATGAGATCTCCGATGACGACTTCCTCGATCGGGACCGAGACCTCGTCGCCGTCACGGAGGACTCGGGCTTCTTTCGCTCCCATCTCGATGAGTGCGCGGATGGCGGCGCTGGAGCGGCGTTTCGCGCGCGCCTCGAGGAAGCGTCCGAGCAGGATGAGCGTCGTGATCACCGCCGCGACCTCGAAATACATGTCGGCGTCTTCCACGAGGACGAGAGCGACGACTGACCACGTCCAGGCAGCGAGCGTGCCGATGGAGATCAGCGTGTCCATCGTCGCGGCGAAGTGGCGCGCGTTCATCAACGCAGCGCGGTGAAAGCCGTAGCCCGCCCAGAAGACGACCGGTGTGGCGAGCGCAAACGCAAGCCATCCCCACCCGTCGAACTGCAGCGGCGGGATCATCGAGAGCAAGACGAGGGGTGCCGTCAGCGCCGCGGCGACGACCAGTCGCGTGCGTAGCGCCCCTGCCCGGTCCTCGGCCTCTCCCGCCTCGGCCGCGAGCCGCGCGTGGTAGCCGGCGGCCTCGACGGCGCCGATCAGATCCGCGACGGCAAGCCGGCTCGGGTCATAGCGGACGGCCGCATGCTCGGTCGCGTAGTTCACAGCGGCGTCGACGCCTTCGAGCTTGTTGAGCTTGCGTTCGATGCGGTTCGCGCACGCGGCGCAGGTCATTCCTTCGAGCGCGAGCTCGACCTTGGTTTCGACCTCGGGTGTGGCCGTCGCCGTCACGCAGGCTCGTACCCCGCTTCCACGATCGCGGCGCGGAGTGCCGCATCGTCGAGCTCCAAACCCTTGACGGTCACGACCTTGGCGTCGAGGTCGACGTCAACATTCTCGACGCCTTCGACCTCCGATACCTCCTCGCGAATCGACATCGCGCAATGAGCGCAGTGAATCGCGGGAACGGTGTAGGTGGCTGTCTCGGTCACTCTTCTCCTCTCGTCGCAGGGATCGAAAGGAGTATACCCTATCGGGGTATCTAGAGTCCTGCGATGCGCGAAGCCCCGACGATCGCCTCGGCGCCGTCGGCGAAGCGAACGAGCGCCTTGCCCTTCCCGTCGTAGTCCGGCGACCACACGACGAGGGTCGCGTCGTCGCCATGCACGCGACAAGGTCGACCGTCCTCGGCATCGATACCGCGCCAGAAGCGCACGAACGGGTTCTCCTCCCACTCGCGGCCGATGGTCGTCTCGTCGGTGTGCCCCGGGAGGACGCGCAGGTCGTGAGGAAGTGTCATGAGCACGTCCATCACCGAGCGGCGCACCTCGTCGGCCGGGCCGCCGCCCACCGCGTCGCGAAAGAGCGTGTCACCCGTGAAGCAGAGATCGCCCACCGCGAACGAGACTCCGTCGTCGGAGTGTCCAGGCGTCGCCAGCGACTGGATGCGAAGGCCACCGGTCTCGACCCCACCAGACGTCACCTCGATGCCGAAGCGCTCGACGAGCTCGTCGTTGCCCGCGACGTGATCGGCATGTCCATGCGTCACGAGGAGATGCGTGGGGGTCAGCCGCTCACGCTCGACGACCTGGAGCAGAGGCTCGAGAGGTGCCCCGCTGTCGATGAACACCGCAGTTCCACCGGACTCGTCCGCTAGAACGAAGGCGTTGGAGAGCCAGGACGGATGCATGCTCCGCTCGACGATCAAAGCCACTAGACCTGTGCCTCGAACGTGCCGGGAACGCCACCGATCGCAACGAGCGTGACTCCGTCAGCCCCGGGGACGAGCTTGCGCTTCTGCTCGGGCCCGACGCGAGCGAACGTGCCCGGCGTCAGCTCGAAGGACTCCTCGCCTGCACTGAGGGTCACCGATCCCTCGACGACGAAGTAGACCTCCTCCTGCCCGTCCTTGGAATGGTCGTGGTCGGGGTAGTCCGCGTACCCCGCGGGAAACCGCTCGACGTTCATGCCGAACGACGTCACGCCGAGCCCCTTGCGGGCGAACAGGAACCGACCGTTCCCGCCGTGCGACTCGAGGTCGTCCAGATGCTTCACCGTTACGTCAGCCATCGTCCTCTCCTCTCGTAGGTGGGATCTCGCGGAGATCGTACGGGAGGATTCGCAGCCGCCTGGCAGAAAACCGCGCACGGCGAAGAGCATTCGAATCAGGGAGGCACCATGAGCGGCATTTTTGACGAGCGCGAGGTTCTCGAAGACGCAGCCGACAAGTGGTGGCTGTTCCTGCTCACGGGGATCGCGTGGCTCGTGTTCGCGCTGATCGTGTTCCAGTGGGACTACACGACCCTCGCTGCGATCTCGTACTTGTTCGGCGCCGTTGTGATCGTCGCTGGCGTGAACGAGCTCTTCCAGATCGCCGTCGCAACCACAGGCTGGAAGTGGATCCACGCCTTCCTCGGCATCCTCTTCATCCTCGGCGGGCTCTACGCCCTCTGGCACCCATACGACACGTTCGCGACGCTGTCTGCTCTGGTCGGGCTCTTCCTGCTCGTCAAGGGCATCTTCGACATCACGGTCGCGTTCATCACGAAGGACCAGTTCGAGCTGTGGTGGCTCCAGCTCATGGTCGGCTTGACCGAGATCCTGCTCGCCTTCTGGGTGGCAGGAAACCACAAGGAGAAGGCGATCCTGCTCGTGGTCTACGTCGGCATCGTCGCGCTCTCGCGCGGGATCACGGAGATCTTTCTCGCCTTCAAGCTGAAGGGGCTCAGACGGCGGTTGGCCGCTGCGTAAGCCGCTTCGCCACGAGAGCTTCGAGGGAGCCGCCCCGTGCGGCTCCCTCGCGTCTTCCGAGGTCGTACATTGATGCTCCGCCCGTCCGCGCGACGTGTATAGGATCGCGCTGATGCGTCGTGGAGCTCTCGTGTTCGTCGTCCTCGCTGCGGCTCTCGGCCTCGCCGCAGCAGGTTGCGGCGGCGAAGAGTCCGTAACTGCGACACCCGAGACCATCGAGGGTGAGACGACGACCACCGAGACGACCACCGAGACGACCACGACGGAGACGACCGCCACCGAGACCACGGACACGGAGACCACAGAGACCGAGACGACGGAGACGACCTCTGGGGCCGAGGGCGACCCGGTCGCCGGCAAGGAGGTCTTCCTCGGAGCCTCGTCTTGTGGCGGGTGCCACACCCTCGCCGACGCGGGCGCGACAGGCGCGGTCGGGCCGAACTTCGACGAAACCAAGCCGAGCTACGAGCTCTCGCTCGACCGCGTGACGAACGGTCAGGGGGGGATGCCGTCCTTCTCCGGCACGCTCACGGAGCAGCAACTTGCCGACGTCGCGGCCTACATCTCCTCGGCCGCCGGCAGCTGAGCTCTCCGTCTTTCTACACTCCCTTTCGTGATCGACCTCAAGGCGGCACGTAGCGACGTCGACGGCTGGCGTTCCGCGCTCGCCCGCAAGCGCGCGGCGGATGACTTCGAGACGCTCCTCGAGGCCGACGAGCGCTGGCGTGCGCTCATCCCACGCGTCGACGACCTGCGCACCAAGACGAAGCTCAAAGGCAAGCCAACGCCCCAGGAGCTCGAGGCGCTGAAACCGGTCAAGGCCGAGCTGAAGGAGGCCGAGGCCGAGCTCGCCGAAGCCGAGGTCGCGCGCGATGCAGCCCTCGCGCTCGTGCCAAATCCACCGCATTCGTCTGCCCCGGACGGAGATACCGAAGACGACGCCGCCGAGATCAGCCGATTCGGCGAGCCAACCACTCCCGAGACGCTCCGTGAGCACACCGAGATCGGGCGCTTCGACATGGAGCGTGCTGCGCGAGTCTCCGGTGCACGCTTCGGCTACGTGATCGGCGACTCCGCGCTTGTCGCGATGGCGCTCTACCAATTCGCGCTCGACCACCTCGCCGGTGCGGGCTTCACGCCCGTGATCCCCCCCGTGCTCGTGCGCGAGGAGGCGATGCACGGCACGGGCTTCTTCCCGACCGATCGCTCGAACATCTATGCGCTCGAAGAGGACGGCCTGTTCCTGACGGGCACTTCCGAGGTCGCGCTCGCCTCACTCCACATGGGCGAGATCCTCGAACGTGCAGAGCTGCCGCTTCGCTACACGGGCTTCTCCACCTGCTTCCGCCGCGAGGCCGGCGCCGCCGGGAAGGACACGCGCGGCATGTTCCGCGTCCACCAGTTCAACAAGGTCGAGATGTTCGTCTTCGTCGAGCCGGAGACCTCATGGGACGAGCACGACCGGATGCTCGACCTCGAGGAGCAATTCCTCCAGGCGCTCCGCCTCCCGTACCGCGTAGTGAACGTGGCAGCAGGCGACCTCGGCGCCTCGGCGGCGAAAAAGTACGACATCGAGGCGTGGTTCCCGTTCCAGGAGCGCTACCGCGAGGTCACCTCGTGCTCGAACACGACGGACTACCAGGCCCGACGCCTCGGCATTCGCTATCGGGGAGAGCACGGCCTCGACACGCCGCACACGCTGAACGGGACGATGGTGACTGACCGAGCGCTGCTCGCGATCCTCGAGAACTTCGATGGCGCAGTGCCCGAGGTGTTGACGCGGTACGGCGCGCCAGCTCACGTACAGCA
>Ga0224510_10000352_pt1 | contig 36742 bp, 47 predicted proteins | sample SF_May12_sed_USG_FD_170161 | JGI IMG/M metagenome (GOLD analysis project Ga0224510, IMG submission 170161) | Sediment microbial communities from San Francisco Bay, California, United States - SF_May12_sed_USGS_4_1 | ecosystem: Environmental > Aquatic > Marine > Sediment | place: USA: California... | reverse complement strand
GAAGCCGCCGAAGAGGGTCACGACCAGGTGATCATGCGCAGCGCGCGTGCCATCGTCACCGAAGAGGGCATCGCGCCGGGTGCCACCCTTCTCTACTACGGCGCCATCAAGACACTCAAACCCTTCAAGCGCACACCGGTCGACAGCATGCGGCTGTTCAACTGCCTGCTGGGCGGTCTGTTCGTCTTCTTCACGCTGCTCGCGTCCTCGAACCGCGCTCTGCCGTCCGACGCCCGGGTGTGGTTGATCGTGCTGGCGCTGTTCTCGAGTTCCATCATGCTCTTCTTCGGGTACATCGAGAATTACACCGCGCCCATGTTCTTCCTGCTCCTGTATGTGATCGCCGCGTTTCGTGCCCTGCACCGCATGGGTTCGCCGTGGCTTGCGGCGCTGCCGTTGCTGTGTGCCATCTACTGCCACATCCAGTGCGTGCTCTTCGTGCCGTCCTTCGTGTATTTGATGCTGTGGACGAAGGTCCGCGGCCGGCGCGAATTGCTCTTGCGCCGCTGGATGCCCGTGTTCAGCGCCGCCACGCTGATCTTCGTTGTCGGTGTCACGCTCTACGAGCCCATCCGCCGCTTCTACGCGCCCCTCGGGTTCAGCAACGCGGAGTACGCGCTCTTCTCCCCCGACCATCTGCTCGACGTGGTGAACGAGCTGCTCATTCTGCTGCCCATCCTGCCCACGGTGGCGGCCATGGCCTGGGTGGGCCGGCGCGCGGACCGGGCCGACGGACGGGATCCCGTCCGGGATGGGCGCGCCCTCAAGGACCCCACCGCGTGGTTCTCTCATCCGGCCGAATGGCAGTTGGTCGGGACCATCCTGGTGCCGTGCATGCTGTACCTGGTGCTGTTCCACCCCGAGATCGGCATGGCCCGCGACTGGGATCTGTTCTCCATGATGACCACCGCCATCGTGCCGCTGGTGCTGCTGGTGCTGGGACGTTACACGCGCACCACCGGGGCCGCGGCCGCCGCCACCGCACGCTTCGCCACGCCGGCACTCGTGATCGTGATGGCACTGGGGGTATCGTGGGTGGCGGTGAATGCGTCGACGGACCGTACGGTGGAGCGTTTCGAGACCATCCTCACCTACGACCAGACCCACGCGTCCTACGCGTGGGAGAACCTGGCCATCCTGCAGCAGGAGAGCGGGCAGATCAAACAGGCCATTCGGTCCATGGAGCGCGCGGTGGAGGTGTCGCACAACCCGCGCCAGATCGTCCGGCTGGCGGTCTACATCGAGGAGGACGGGCGCATCGACGAGGCCATCGCCATGCTGGAGGAGGTTCTCGTCAAGCGTCCGGAGTTCAGCAAGGCGCGTTTCCGGCTGGTGATGTTCCTGGAGAAGAAGGGGCAGTGGGACAAGATGCTGCCGGTTGCGCGCGACGGCGTGAAGTACTCACCGGAGGACGCCATCTACCACTTCATGTACGGTGAATGCCTGCTGCGCGCGGGTCAGACGGAAGACGCGATGCAGATCTTCCGCGTCTGTCAGACCATGGATCTCCCGCAGACGGTCAAGCAGTACATCGCGGCCACACTGGCCCAGCACGAAGGAAAGTAGATCTTAGTCCTCTCCACCATCTGCATCTGCATCTGCATCTGCGTCTTCGTCTTCCACATCGCTCGTATCCGGCGGCAGCACCGCGTTCTCAATGAGGGCGGCGCCGTAGCCGTCCTTGACGATGGAGTTGTACGAGAACAGCGCATAGCCGGCCACGCCGACGTTGCGCAGGAGTTCCACCGACTCGGCAAGGTATTCCTCGCGCCCGTCGAATACACCCAGCCCGATCAGGAAGCGGTCGCGACCCACCAGGCGGCCGTACACCTGCGCGCGCGCCTCCACCTCCAGGGGCGGGAAGTTGTACGCCATGGGCACCACGAAGTCCACCCAGCCCTGGTGCACCCAGCCGGCCCAGTACTGCGCCTTCTCGCGTGACGCCAGGTCCGGATCGCCCACCACCGCCGCCGACAGCGCGCGCACACCGCAGGCGGCACGAAGCCCCACCACCATGCTGTCCACGTCGGCCACGCGCTGCGCCACCGACAGGCTGTCCACCAGCGAGAGCCCGGATGCGCCCAGCGCGTCCTGCAGCCCGGCGCGATCGCCGTCTACCAGCTCCGCCGGGTCCACGCCCCAGCGCACCGCAAACGTGGCGCGGCTCACCGGATCGTAGGCGAAGGTCTTGTTGGGGTAGCGGATGTAGTCCAGGTGCACGCCGTCGATGCCGTAGTTCTCCACCAGTTCGCGAACCACGCCGGCCATGTGCCGGCGCATCCCCGGCACCGCGGGCGAAATGAAATAGCCCTCGATGCCGAGCTTCTTCCACTGATCGCGCGGCACCCGGTCCATGCGCCGTCCGCGCGCGTCGGTGAGCAGCCACTCCGGGTGGAGCGCCATGAGATGGTTGGGCGGAGGCGTTTCCGCGGGGTTGGACCACACCAGGTACACGTTGAGCCACGCGTGCACCGAGATTCCCTCGCGCTGCGCCAGGGTGACCAGGTAGGCGAGGGGATCGAAATCAGAAAGGGGTGCGGTGAGAATGGACGCACGCGGCTCGGTGCTGGACCGGTAGAAGGCGTCACCGCGTCCGCGCACCTGCACGAAGAGCATATGCGTGCGCGTCAGCACCGCAAAATCGATCAAGCGGGTGATGGACTCGGGCGTGACCAGAGCGTCGCGCACCACCCACAGGGCGCGCACCTCTTCGTTTGGGAGTACGGGGGTGTGAGTCCGCAGTCGCTCCAGGTAGGGCATTGCAAAGGGCTCGCCGGGCGCGATGCTGTCGACGAGTGTCACCTGTGCAAACGCGGAAGCCCCTCCCGGTGGAAGGGGCTCCCATAACATCCAAATCGAAGCGATCAGGACCGAGACGCTTGCCGCCGCCCGGAAACCGCGCGCCATCGAGCGACTACCCGGATTTCTTGGACTTCGTCTTGGGCGTGGCCTTGGCCTTGGAGCCGGTCTTCTTGCCCCCGGCAGCCTTGCCCTTGCCGGCTTCGTCTTTCTTGCCCTTGGCTCGCTTGTCCTTCGCCGCCTGGTCCTTGGAAGCCTTGTCCGGCGCGGCCTTGGCCTTGCGCGGTTTCTTCTTGGGCTTCTCCTCGCCCTCGGCCGCCTCGGCGTCCGCTGCCTTCGACCTGGCCTTGGCCTTCTTGCCCTTGACCGGCTTCTCCGGCTCGGCGGCATCCTTGCTCACCCCGCGGATCAGCGGCTTCTTGGTGACTTCGGTGTCCACCAGTTCCAGCAGCACGAGGCGCGCGTTGTCGCCCACGCGGTTCTGCGCGAGGCGGATGATGCGGGTGTAACCCCCGTTGCGTTCCAGGTACAGCGGCGCCAGCTCGTCGAACAGCTTGCGCAACACCTCGGTGCCGCGGACAAACCGGCCCGCCTGGCGCCAGTGCGCCAGCGCGGTGGCCTCCATGCGCTGCGCCTCGGCTTCCTTACCGGAAGACTTCAGGCTCTGGCACTCCTGGTGCGCGCGGTAGCCCTTCTTGGCCCGCGTGATGAGACGCTCCGCAACGCGGCGCGCCTCCTTGGCCTTGGGCCCGGTGGTGGTGATCCGCTCGGACTGAAAGAGGGATGTCACCATGCTGCGCATGAGCGCTTTACGGTGGGACGCCGTCCGTCCAAGCTTGCGATGATCAACGCGATGTCTCATGTCTTTTCCCTGTCCTGCCTGGTTGGCCGGGGGCGTTCAACACCCACCGGCGCGGATTACGAATTCTCGATTGCGATCTCGCTGTCGCTGTCGCTGTCCGAATCGTCGTCGTCGTCGTCCTCGATGTCCATGTCGACATCCACGGGCATGTCGTCCGGCGCGCTCGGCCTCGGCGCCTTGCCACCGAGCAGTGCGTCGACATCCATGCCCAGGTGCAGGCCCATGCCGGCGAGGATCTCGCTGATCTCCTTGAGGCTCTGCTTGCCGAAGTTGCGGTACTTGAGCATCTCGGGCTCGGTGCGGCGCACCAGTTCACCCAGCGTGCGTATGTTGGCACGGCGCAAGCAGTTACCTGAGCGCACGGACAGCTCCAGCTCCTCGACGCTGCGGCCCATCAACTCGCGCAGCCGCTCGCGCTCCTCGTCCACCTCGGGCTCCTGCTCTTCCATGGGCGCCTCATCGAACTTGATGAAGAGCAGCATGTGATCCTTGACGATCTTGGCGGCGAAACCCAGCGCGTCCTCGGGGCGAACGCTGCCGTTGGTGACGATCTCCAGGATGAGACGGTCGTAGTCGGTCCGCTGACCCACGCGCGTGTTCTCTACCGTGTACGCAACCTTGCGCACCGGCGAGAAATTGGCGTCCAGCGGGATCAGGCCGATGTCGTAGTCGCCCAGGTCGTGGGTCTCGCCGGCCACATAGCCGCGGCCATGACCGATGAGGATGTCCATCTCCACCTCGACCGCTTCGGTCGCGGTGCACAGTACCAGGTCCTTGTTGACGATCTCGATGTCGGCATCCGGCTCGATGTCCGCCGCCGTGATCGGTCCCTGGCGGGTGACCTTGAGCTTAATGAACTTGGGTTCGTCGTTGTGCATCACCACGACGAGCTGTTTGAGATTCAGCACCACGTCGGTGACGTCTTCCATAACGCCCGGAATATTGGCCAGCTCGTGCAGTACGCCCTTGATACGGACGGCCGTCACGGCGGCACCCTGAATGGATGACAGCAGCGTGCGGCGCAGCACGTTGCCCAACGTGAGTCCGAAGCCACGCTCCAGCGGTTCCACGATGAAGCGTGAAACGCTCTCGGTCGCCGTGGTCTCGTCTCGAACGATCTCCTTCGGCATCAGAAGATTACGCCATTTCATGCAGACTTCCTCCTCCCTGCGGGACGGTCGGTGACGTTACTTGGAGTAGAGCTCCACGATGAGCTGTTCGTCCACCGGCACCGGAATCACGTCGCGCGTCGGAATCTCCGTGAATGTGCCTTCGAGCTTGTTGGTGTCCAGGTCCAGATACGGAACGGCCTGGCGCGCGTCGACGTTCTTGATGGCCTCACGGATGATAAAGAGCTCCTTGCTCTTTCCGCGCGGCGTAATGCGGTCTCCCGGCGACACAAGGTAGCTCGGGATATTCACCCGCTTACCGTTCACATCGAAGTGGCTGTGCCGGATCAACTGCCTCGCCTGTGCACGCGACGTCGTGAAACCGAGACGGAATACGACGTTGTCGAGACGGCGCTCGAGCAGCTGGAGCAGGGTCGTACCCGTGACGCCCTTCTGCTGCACGGCCTTGTGGAAGTAGTTGCGGAACTGCCGCTCCAGCAGACCATAGGTCTTGCGCAGCTTCTGCTTCTCGCGCAGCTGGGTGTTGTACTTCGATGACTTCCGCTGGCGCGCCTTGCCATGCTGCCCCGGCGGGAAATTGCGCTTTTCTATGGCGCACTTGTTTGAATAGCAACGGTCCCCCTTGAGGAAGAGCTTCTCTCCCTCACGACGGCACAGCTTGCATTTGGCATCACGATACCTGGCCATTCATTCCTCCATAAGCATAGCCGCGAGGCTATACCCGGCGCCGCTTCCTCGGGCGGCAGCCATTGTGCGGCTGGGGTGTGCAATCCTTGACCGCGATCACGTCGAGGCCGGCGCCACGCAACGAACGGATGGCGGCCTCGCGGCCAGCACCCGGTCCCTTGATCCACGCCTCCACCTTGCGCATTCCCATCTCGATTGCCTCGCGAGCGCATCGCTCGGCGGCGAGCTGCGCTGCAAACGGGGTGCTCTTGCGCGACCCCTTGAAACCCACCATGCCCGGGCTCGCCCACGACACGACCGCCCCGGTCATATCCGTGATGGTAATGATGGTGTTGTTGAACGTCGACTTGATGTGGGCAATGCCCGCCACGTCGACCTTCTTCGACTTCTTCTTGCCGCCACTACGTTTCGGCTTGGTCGTCAACGCTGTCCTCCTTGCACGCGGGCCGCTCTCTGCGGCTGCCGCGTCGGGTCACTACTTCTTGACGGGCTTCTTCTTGCCAACGCCCGGACGCACCTTGGGGCCTTTGCGCGTGCGCGCGTTGGTGCGCGTACGCTGACCATTCACGGGCAGATTCACGCGATGACGCCGCCCACGATAACAATTGATATCGATCAAACGCTTGATGTTGAAGCTGAGCTCGGTGCGCAGCTCACCCTCCACCTTGAATTCGTTCTCGATGATATTGCGAAGCTTGATGCCCTGCTCTTCGAGAAGATTCTTCACGCGCAAGCTCGGTTCGATGCTGGCTTTGGCGCAGATGCGCTCCGCCGACTTCGGCCCGATGCCGTAGATGTAGGTCAGCGCGATAACGACGCGCTTGTCATTTGGAATGTCTACGCCTGCAATTCGCACGGCTCTCCGGTCTCCTTTCCCAGCCTTGCGCGCCCATCGCATGCGATGGCGCGCTCAACAACTAACCCTGGCGCTGCTTGTGGCGCTTGTGCTTGCAGATCACCCGCAGCACACCTTTGCGCCGGATGAGTTTGCAATCCGGACAAATCTTCCTGATAGAGCTTCTGACTTTCATGACACTTTTCCTCCGCGATCGTTCTATTTGTACCGATAGACGATTCGGCCCTTGGTCGGATCGTACGCGGAAATTTCGATCGTCACGCGGTCTCCGGGCAGAATCTTGATGAAGTGCATCCGCATCTTCCCGGAAACGTGGGCCAGCACCACATGCTTGTTGGCCAGCTCCACCCGGAACATGGTGTTGGGCAGGGCCTCAACAACCGTTCCTTCCACTGTGATCGAGTCGTCTTTCGCCATACAGCCTTTCGTTTCTGCCTACTACTAGCGCGTCAGGATGCGCGGTCCGTCTTTCGTCACCGCCACCGTGTCTTCGAAGTGCGCGGACGTCTTCTTGTCCGCGGTGACGATGGTCCATCCGTCCTCGAGCGTGAACACCTCCGCGGTGCCCAGGTTGATCATGGGCTCGATGGCGATCACGAGCCCCTCCTCGAGAACCGGTCCCTGCCGCGGCGGCCCGAAATTGGGAACCTGCGGATCCTCGTGCATCCGCTCCCCGATGCCGTGCCCCACCAGCGACCGCACCACCGCAAACCCCGCCTTGCGCGCACGCGACTCGACCGCGTGCGAAATATCCGTGAGGCGGTTGCCGGGCCGCGCCTGGTCGATGCCCGCTTCCAGGCAGTCCCAGGTCACGTCAAGCAGGCGCTGCGCCTCCTGGCTGATGCGCCCCACCGGAATCGTGCGCGCCGAGTCAACGTAGTACCCGTCGCGAAACACGCCGATGTCCAGCCCCACCACGTCACCCTCCACGAACGCCCGGTCATCCGGAATCCCGTGCACGACCTCCTCGTTCACCGAGATACAGGTCGAAGCCGGGTAGCCGTGAAATCCCTTGAACGCCGGCTTCCCGCCGCGCTCCAGGATCAGGCGCTCGATCTCCGCGTCCAGTTCGCGCCGTGTCCGGCCGGGCCGGATGAAATCACGCGCAAACGCAAAACACTCAACCACGATGGTCCCATTGGCCTGCATGATCTCAATCTGATCAGGCTTCTTCAGGACGATCATGACAACACACGCTCGATGGCCCGTGTTACCTTGTCGACCGGCATGGCGCCGTCGACCTCGTGCAGGGTCACACTGCCCCGGTAGTGCTCCAGGATCGGTCGCGTCTGTTTCTCGTACACATCCAGCCGCGCCGCGATCGTCTCGGGCTTGTCGTCGTCGCGCTGCACCAGCGTTCCACCGCAACGGTCGCAAACGCCTTCCACAGCCGGCGGATTATTTTTCACGTGCCAGACGGTCTTGCACTGCGTGCAGGTCCGCCGGCCCGACAGCCGGTCCACCACCGCGTCCCGATCCACGTCCAGCACCACCACCGCGTCGATCTTCTGTCCCAGTTCCGCGAGCAGCCCGTCCAGGCCCTGTGCCTGGCCGATGGTGCGCGGGAAGCCGTCGAGGAGCCATCCCTTGAGGTCTCCGTCCCCACCCACGGCGACGATGGCGTCGCGCATCAGCGCGAGGACGATGTCGTCGGAGACGAGCTGGCCCGAGGCCAGAACGTGCTTCACTTTCTTCCCCAGCTCCGTTTCCCGGGCCACCGCGTCTCGCAGCAGGTCACCCGTGGACAAATGTCGAAGCTTCATATCGTCCCGGAGCCGCTCGGCCTGCGTTCCCTTGCCGGATCCGGGGGGACCAAACAAAACCAGATTCATCTATCCCCTGCGCCCCCGCAAGCGGCCGTGCTTCACGAATCCTTCGTAGTGGCGCATCAGCAGGTGCGACTCCACCTGGCGCAGGGTGTCGAGCATTACGCCCACCACGATCAAGAGGCCGGTGCCACCAAAGTAGAAGGGCACATTGGCCTGGCGGATCAGGATGTCGGGCAGGACCGCGATGAACGCGAGAAAGATGGCGCCCGGCAATGTGATGCGCGTGAGAATGCGATCGATGTACTCGGCGGTGCGCTTGCCGGGGCGGATGCCCGGAATGAAGCCGCCGGACTTCTTCATGTTATCGGCCAGGTCCACCGGGTTGAGCACGATGGCCGTGTAGAAGTACGTGAAGAAGATGATGATCAACGAATACAGAACGATGTAGACCATGTGCCCCGGCGACAGCCATAGCGTGATGGTCTGCAGGAAGGTCACGTTCTGGAAGAACGCGGCGATGGTTCCCGGAAACATGATCAACGACTGCGCAAAGATAATGGGGATCACGCCCGCGATGTTCACACTCAGCGGGATGAAGCTGGCCTGGCCGCCGTACACCTTGCGGCCCACCACGCGCTTGGCGTATTGCACCGGAATGCGCCGCTGTCCCTGGGTGACAAAGATGATCGCCGCCGTGATAAACACCATGACCAGCAGCAGGATGGCCAGCTTGAAGGGTGTCATCTGGCCCAGCTGGACCGCCCGCAGCGTGTTGAGCGCGTCAATCGGGTAGCGGGCGATGATGCCGATGGTAATAATGAGCGAAATGCCGTTGCCGATGCCCCGCTCCGTGATCTGTTCGCCGAGCCACATGACGAAGACGGTTCCCGCGGTGAGCGTCAGTACGGTCAGCAGGCGGAAGCCCCAGCCGGGGAACATCACCGCCGACGCTCCACTCGGTCCCGACATGTTCTCGAGGAACATGGCGATACCGAAGCCCTGGATCACGGACAGCACCACCGTTCCGTAACGTGTGTACTGGGTGATCTTCTTGCGCCCCTCGTCGCCCTCCTTGGCCAGCTTCTCGAAGTACGGAATGACCGCCTGGAAGAGCTGCAGGATGATGGAGGCGCTGATGTAGGGCATGATGCCCAGCGCGAAGATGGTGGCCTTCTCCAGGTTGCCACCGGCGAACAGGTCGTACAGCCCCAGGATGGTTCCCCGCTGGCGTTCGAAGAACTCCGCCATCACGGCAGCGTCGACACCGGGCGTTGTGATATGCCCCCCGACGCGATACACGACGAGCAGCCCCAGGGTGAACAACACCCGGCGCTTCAACTCGGGAATACTGAAGATTTCCTGAATCTTGTTGAACATGACTTCCTAATAATTCCTGCGTCAGCGACCCGGGGTCACTTGACGATGTTCACCTGGCCGCCGGCCTTTTCGACCGCTTCGCGTGCCTTCTTGCTGCACGCGTGCACCGTGATGTTGAGCACCTTGTTGATCTCGCCATTGCCGAGCAGCTTTACCCTGCCGCTGGCCTTGCGCACGAGACCGCTCTCGAGGAGCTTGTCGACATCGACGGTGGCATTGGCTTCAAACCGTTCCAGATCGACCAGGTTCACAACCTGATAGGCGACCCGGAAAATATTCGTGAACCCGCGCTTGGGGAGGCGGCGCTGCAGCGGCATCTGGCCGCCCTCGTACCACGCGTGCATGGTGTTACCGGAACGCGCCTGGGTTCCCTTGTGGCCCTTGGTGGACGTCTTGCCGTGACCGGAACCCGGTCCACAGCCCACGCGCTTGCGCCGCTTCTTTGCTCCCGAGGCCGGCTTCAGTTTGCTCAGATCCATGATCCTACTCCTCCACCCTTACCAGGTGACGGACCTGGTGGATCATGCCGCGGATCTGCGGCGTGTCCACCTTCTCGATGGTCTGCTGATGATGCCTGAACCCGAGCGCCTCCATGGTGCGGTGGTGCTTGGGCAGGGCGCCGCTCAGGCTCTTTACCTGCTTGATGCGTATGGTCTTCTTATTCGCCACTGCGTGCCTCGATTCCGAACAGCTGGTTGATGGAGATCCCACGCCGGCGCGCCACATCCTTGGCACTCTTCAACTGCTCGAGTGCCTCCATGGTGGCCTTGGTCAGGTTGTGCGGGTTGGTGGAACCCAGCGACTTGGCCAGCACGTCGCGAACCCCCGCCGACTCCATGACGGCGCGCACCGCACCGCCGGCGATCACGCCGGTACCCGCGGTGGCCGGCTTGAGGATGACCTTGCCGGCGCCGTGCTTGCCGTAAACGGTGTAGGGAATCGTGCCACCCATCAAGGGGATACGCACCATTCCACGCTTGGCAACTTCACCCGCCTTGCGGATGGCATCGCTGATTTCGTTCGACTTGCCCAGGCCGATTCCCACGCGGCCCATGCCGTCACCCACGCACACCAGCGCGTTAAAGCTGAAGCGGCGTCCGCCCTTTACCACCTTGGCCACGCGGTTCACGTAGATGGTGGTCTCGATGTATTCGGGGCCCCCGCGATCGCGATCCCCGCGCGGTCCGCCGCGGCGTCCTCGATCGTCCTTGCCCCGATTGGGCCCGCTGCCCCGCTGCGGGCCGCGTCCACGCTGCCCGGGGCGGTTGTCTGAGCGCTGGTTGGTTCCGGTTTCCACTACGACGTCCTCCGTCCGTGTGCTGATGAACTAAAACTCGAGACCGTGCTTGCGCGCGGATTCCGCGAGCTCCGCGACACGGCCGTGATAGAGATAGCCGCCGCGGTCGAATGCTACTTTGCTGACGCCCTTTTCCCTGGCCGCCTCGGCGAGGAGCCGGCCCACTTCGCGCGCCAGCACCTTCTTGCGTCCGGCCGGCGCGGCGTCCGCGGCCTTGGCCTTCTTCTTGCCCTTTGCCTTGCCTTCGGCCTTGCCCTCGGCGTCCGGCGCGGGTTCGGGCGCGGCCTTCGGCAGTTCGAGCTTCAAGCTCGAAACCGACACCAGCGTCTTTCCCGCCGTGTCGTCGATGATCTGCGCATAGATATGCGTGTTCGAACGGAACACGCACACCCTCGGGCGCTCAGGCGTTCCTACAACCCGGTTGCGCACGCGCTTGTGACGGCGCCACCGCTTGTACTCACTGGGATTGTGCATCTTCTTCTTCATGACGATTTCCTCTTATATACCGCTACGCGCCACTGGCGGCCGACTTGCCGGCCTTGCGCACGATGGTTTCGTCGGAGTACTTCACACCCTTGCCCTTGTAGGGCTCCGGCGGACGCAGGGCGCGGATCTCCGAAGCCACCTGGCCCACGCGCTGCCGGTCGATTCCGGAAATGCGCACCTTGGTCGGCTCCGGCGTCTCCACCGTGACACCTTCCGGCACCGGGAACTCAACGGGGTGCGAAAAGCCCAGGGTGAGCGTCACCGATTTCCCCTTGGACTCGGCCTTGTAACCCACGCCGATGATCTCGAGCTCGCGCGACCAGCCGACCGACACGCCCTTGACCATGTTGGCCAGGTGTGCGCGCGTGGTCCCGTGCAGGGCACGAACAGGCTTCAAATCGTTCTCGCGCGTCACCACGATGTTGTTGCCCTCAACGGCCACCTTGCAGCCATTGGGAACGGGCAGCGAGAGGGCACCCTTGGAGCCCTCCACGGTGACCTGGGAACCGTCGACGTTCACGGTCACTCCCGCCGGAATGCTCACCGGCTGTTTTCCGATTCGAGACATCTTCAAACCGTCCGTTTCGTTACCAGACTTCGCACATGATCTCGCCGCCGATGCCACGCTTGCGGCACTCGATGTCGGTGAGAATACCCTGTGACGTCGACACTATGGCGATGCCGTAGCCGCCAAGTACGCGTGGCAGGTGCGTGCGGCCCGTGTACACCCTGCGGCTGGGGCGGCTGACGCGCTGCGCACCGGCAATCACCGGCGTGTTCTCGCGGGTGTACTTCAGGTAGACCCGCAGGAGCCCCTGGCGGTCGTCCTCGATGTACTTCACCCCGCTCACATAGCCGGAATCGAGCAGGATCTTGCTCATCTGCGCCTTCACGCGCGATGCCGGGATGTCCACGTACTTCTGCTTCGAATTCGAGGCGTTGCGCAGCCTCGTCAGGTAGTCCGCAATCGGATCTGTCATCGCCATAATTTTCTCTTCTCTCTTCCGACGCTAGCGGATCGTATCGGACGTTCGACGCGATTTCCGCAGCGCGCTCTTATAGATCGTTCGCGCGAGGACCTGAGCGGAGAACGTCCGAACGGTCCGCGCGGATACCTACCAGCTAGCTTTGACCACGCCCGGGACTTCGCCCTGCAGGGCGAGGTCGCGGAAACAGATTCGGCACAGGCCGAACCTGCGCAGGTATGCGCGCGACCGGCCGCACTTGTTGCAGCGGTGATAGGCGCGCACCTTGAACTTCGGGGTCCGATTGGATTTCACAATCCACGATTTCTTGGCCACGGTTTCCTTCCTGCCGTTCTTGGTGCCGTCGCTAGTTCTTGCGGAACGGCATCTTCATGTGCGTCAGCAACGCGAGCGCCTGCTCGTCAGTGCGCGCCGACGTCACGATCGTAATGTCCATCCCGAAGACCTGAACGATCTTGTCGTACTCGATCTCCGGGAAAATGATGTGTTCCTTGATGCCCATCGTGAAGTTTCCGCGCCCGTCGAAACCGCGCGACGGCACGCCGCGGAAGTCACGAATACGGGGCAGCGAGACGTTTACCAGCCGGTCATAGAATTCGTACATGCGCTCGCCGCGCAGGGTCACCTTGCAGCCAATGGGCATGTTCTCGCGCAGCTTGAAGGCCGCCACCGAGACGCGCGCGCGGTTGAGACGCGGCTTCTGTCCGGTGATCAGCGCCAGGTCGTCCATGGCGGAGTCGACCAGCTTTCCATTGGACACGGCCTCGCCCACGCCCATGTTGACCACGATCTTCTCGATACGCGGAACTTCCATGACGTTCTTGAAGCCGAAGTCCTTCCGCAGCGCGGGGACGACTTCCTTCTCATAAATCTCACGCAGTCTGGCCATCATTCTTCTCCGTCAGGATCGCAGCTACTCGCCGGTGAGCATCTCTTCGCAGGAGTTGCAGACCCGCACCTTTTTGCCTGAAAGCGTACCGCTGTGGGTACGCGAGGGCTTTCCGCATTTGGGACACACCAGCATCACATTGGAGACATGAATCGAGGCTTCCTTCTCGATAATGCCGCCCTGCTGCTGCTGCGACCGCGGACGCGTGTGACGCTTGACCAGCTGGATCTTCTCCACGATCACGCGATTCTTGTCCGGAACCACCTTGATCACACGTCCGGTCTTACCCTTGTAGTTGCCGGAAATAACTTTGACTGTGTCGTTTTTGACGATGCGCTCCATGACCACTCCCGTGCTACAGCACCTCAGGCGCGAGCGAAACGATCTTCATGAACTTCTTGTCGCGCAGTTCGCGCGCCACCGGGCCGAAAATACGGGTCCCGATGGGCTCCTTGTTGTCGTTGATGATCACGGCGGCGTTCTCATCGAAGCGGATAAACGTCCCGTCGTCGCGACGCGTCTCCTTGGTGGTGCGGACGATTACCGCCTTGGCCACCTGCCCCTTCTTCACCAGGCCGCCCGGAATGGCGACCTTCACCGACACCGAAATGATGTCGCCGATGGTGGCGCTGTTCTTGCGCGTCGATCCGATCACCTGGATGCACTGCAGACGCTTTGCACCCGAGTTATCGGCAACCTGAAGCATGGTTTGCATTCTGATCATAGTCGTTACCTACCGAATTCCTTCGAGGCTACTTTGCGCGCTCGATGACTTCGATCAGACGCCAGCGCTTGAGCTTGCTGAGCGGCCGCGTCGACATCACGAGGACCTTGTCCCCGATGTTGCACGTGTTTTCTTCGTCGTGGGCGTAGAGCTTGGTGGTTCGCTTCACGTACTTGCCGTAGGAGCTGTGCTTCACCAGACGTTCCACCGACACCACGATGGTCTTGTTCATCTTGGCGCTCTCCACCAGGCCGACGAAGGTCTTGCGTCGGTTCTCGCGGGGCGTTGCGTTCGTTTCCGTCATCTTTATCCGTCCTGTACTCCGCTACTTGGCGGCCAACTGCTTCTGACGAATGAGGGTCCGGGCCCGTGCGATGTCCTTGCGCAGGTGGCGCACACGCAGCGGGTTGTCCAACTGGCGCAAAACAAGCTTGACGCGCAGGTTGGCCAGCTCATCGAGCAGCGTCTCCTGGTGCGCCTTGAGCTCTTCGATGTTCATTTCTCTCAACTCTTGCGCCTTCATCTCCTAGTCCTCCTGATTGCGCCGCACGAACTTGGTCTTGAGGGGCAGCTTGGAAGCCGCCAGGTCAAGGGCACGCTGCGCCACATCCGCCGGTACGCCCTCCAGTTCAAACAACACCCGGCCGGGCTTGACCACGGCAACCCAGTACTCCGGGCTGCCCTTTCCCTTACCCATGCGCGTCTCGGCCGGCTTCACCGTGACCGGCTTGTCCGGAAAGATCCGGATCCAGAGCTTACCGGCACGCTTCATGTGTCGCGTGATCGCCACACGGGCCGCCTCGATCTGGCGGTTGGTGATCCACTGCGGCTCCAGGGCCTTCAGACCGTACTCACCGAACGAGATCGACGAGCCACGGGTAGCCTGTCCGCTCATGCGCCCGCGCTGTTGCTTGCGGTGTTTTACGCGCTTCGGCATCAACATGACTTACTTGGCCCCCTCTCCGGCCCGAGCGAGCGACTTCTTGAACTCCTCGGGGAAGATCTCGCCCTTGTAGATCCAAACCTTCACGCCCACGCAACCAAACGTGGTGTGGGCGGTGGCGCGCGCAAAGTCGATGTCGGCGCGCAGCGTGTGGAGCGGAACCCGCCCCTCGTGGTAACCCTCGCAGCGCGCGATTTCCGAACCGCCCAGCCGGCCCGAACACTGCACCTTGATGCCCTGCGCGCCCATGCGCATTGCCGACTGCAGCGTCTTCTTCATGGCGCGGCGGAAGGCGACGCGTTGCGTCAACTGCATGGCGATGTGCTCGGCCACCAGTTGCGCGTTCAGCTCGGGCTTCTTGACGTCCTTGATGTTGATCTGCACCTCTCGCCCGCAACGCTGCTTCAGTTCTTCGCGCAGCAGGTCGACTTCCGACCCCTTGCGGCCGATGACCATGCCCGGACGCGCCGTAAAGATGTTGACGATGGCCTTCTCGCCCGAGCGCTCGATCTCAATGCGGGCCACGCCGGCGCGGAACAGACGTCGCTTGACGTAGTTGCGAACCTTGATGTCCTCGTCCAGCCACTTGGCGTAGTCCTTGGACGAGAACCAGCGCGAGTCCCAGGTCCGGTTGATCCCCAGACGAAAACCGACGGGATGGGTCTTCTGTCCCATTACATCAACCTCCACACTGCTCTGTCGCCGCTACGCATTCTCGGCTCCCTCCGTCAACGACACGATTACCTTGATGTGACTGCTGCGCTTGCGAATCCGGTATGCCCGGCCCTGCGCACGCGGCCGTATGCGGTACAGGGTCCGTCCCTCGTCGATCAGGATCGACTTGACGAACATGTCCTCGGCCGAAACCGCCCCGCCGTGCTTGTTGACGAGGTTGTGCATGGCCGACCGGATGGTCTTGCTCACCGCCGCCGACGCCGCCCGCCTGGTCAGGCGCAGCGTAACGAGGGCGTTGTCGACATTCTGACCGCGAACCAGGTCCGCCAGCTGGCGAACCTTGCGCGGCGGGAAGCCGACATGTTTGGATACTGCGTACGCGTCCATGATTCCGTCCTGTTGATGGCCGTTGAACTACTTCTTGGCCGCTTTCTCTTCCTTGGTCTTGTGCGTATGGCCGCGGAACTGGCGCGTCAGCGAAAACTCGCCGACCTTGTGTCCCACCATGTTCTCCGTCACGTAGACCGGAATGAATTGCTTGCCGTTGTGAACCGCCAGCGTGTGACCGATCATCTCCGGCGAAATCGTCGAGCGGCGGGCCCACGTCTTGATGACGCGCCTCTCGCCCTTCTGGTTCATCGTCGTGACCTTCTTCAGAAGCTTCTCGTCAATGAACGGCCCCTTCTTGAGACTCCTCGCCATATCGACCTCTTATCCTTCCGTCTTCTTCTTGCCGCGGCGACGAATGATCAACCGCGTGCTGGACTTTCTGTGCTTGCGCGTCTTGCGCCCATCCGGCCGGCCCGAAGGGCTGCAACCCGGGCGTCCGCCGCTGGACTTGCCCTCGCCGCCGCCGAGCGGGTGATCCACCGGGTTCATCGCAACACCGCGCACGGTGGGACGCCGTCCCAGCCAGCGCGTGCGCCCGGCCTTGCCACTCACCACGTTCTCGTGATCCAGGTTGCCCACCTGGCCCACGGTGGCGAAACACTCCCTGCGCACCATGCGCATCTCACCCGAAGGCAGGCGCAGGGTGGCATAGTCGCCGTCCTTGGCCATGAGCTGTGCGAACGAGCCCGCCGAGCGCGCCATCTGGCCGCCCTTGCCCGCCACCAGCTCGATGTTGTGCACCATGGTGCCCACCGGAATCTTCTCCAGCGGCAGCGCGTTGCCCGGCTTGATGTCGGCCTCGCTGCCCGCCATCACCGTGTCGCCCACCTTGAGGTCGTTGGGCGCGATGATGTAGCTCTTCTCGCCATCCGCGTACTGCAACAGCGCGATGCGCGAGGTGCGGTTCGGATCGTATTCGATGGATGCCACCTTGGCGGGAACATCCGTCTTGCGGCGCTTGAAGTCGACGATCCGGTACAGGCGCTTGTGCCCGCCACCGTGACGACGCGCGGTCTGGCGTCCGAGGTTGTTGCGCCCCCCGGACTTCTTGAGTCCCTCGGTGAGGGACTTTTCCGGACCCACCTTGGTGATCTCGGCAAAGTCCGACACGGTGCGATAGCGCAGCGTCGGCGTAATCGGTCTGAACTTTTTGACACCCATCGCAGTTCCTTCTTGGCTCAGGCGATATCGAAGGCTTCTATCGTCTGGCCCTCGGCCAGGGTCACGTATGCCTTCTTCCACGGCTTGCGCGCGCCGGCGAAGCGGCCCGACTTGTTCATTACCACTGTCATCTTGCCTGGGAACATCGCGGTGCGTACGTCGAGCACCTTCACATTGAAGAGCTTCTCCACCGCTTCCTTGATCTCCCGCTTGTTGGCATTACGATCGACACGAAACACGTAGCGATTCTTGCTTTCCTTGAGCACCGCGCTCTTCTCGGTGAGCATGGGCGCATCGATGATGAAGCGAATGTCGCTGGTCCTCATGACGCAAACACCTCTTCCATGCGGCTGAGCGCCGCGCTCGACACAACCAGCTTCTCGGCCCACACCACGTCGTAGGTGCTCACCGAATCCGCCAGCGTCACGCGAACATGGTCGATGTTGCGCACCGACTTGATGGTGGCCGGGTGCGCCTTGTCGAGAACCACCAGCGTCTTCTTGTCGGGATAGGCGCCCACACTCTTGAGCAGCCCGGCGAAATCCTTCGTCCTGGGCACGTCGAAATCCAGCGACTTCACCACGACGACATTTCCGTCGCGGGCGCGACTGGTGAGCGAGGAACACAGCGCGATGCGCTTGACCTTCTTGTTCATTTTGACGCGGTGGTCGCGCGGGTGCGGACCGAAAACGGTGCCGCCACCACGCCACAGCGGCGAACGAATGGTTCCGGCGCGCGCGCGGCCGGTGCCCTTCTGCCGCCACGGCTTCCTGCCACCGCCGCGCACATCCGAGCGCTCCTTGGTGTTCACGGTGCCCTGGCGCTGGTTGGCGAGATACGCCACCACCGCTTCGTGCACGACGAACTCGTTCACCTCGGCGTCGAACAACGCCTTGGGCAGGTCAACCGTGCCCGCGCTCTTGCCGTCTTTTTCGAAGCAATTGGCCGTCGCCATGGTCTACCTCGCGTCCGAGCGGACGAACACGATGCCGTTGTTCGCGCCGGGAATGCTGCCCTTGATGAACAGCAGGTTGTTCTCCGCGTCGATCTGTACCAGCGTCAGGTTGCGCGTGGTGCGCTTGACGCCGCCCATGCGCCCCGGCATGCGTTTGCCGGGCATGATTCGCGACGGATACGCGGACGACCCGGTCGAACCGGGCTCGCGATAGTTCTTGTTACCGTGCGTCTTGCGCCCGCGCTGGAAGTTGTGGCGTTTGATGGTTCCCGCGAAACCGCGCCCCTTCGAGGTGCCGGTGACGTGCACGATCTTGGCACCCTCGAACAGCTTCACGTCGAGGGTGTCGCCCACCTTGAAGGTGGCGGGATCGTCCACGCGAACCTCGCGCAGAATGCGTCGCACGGGTACGCCCGCCTGCTTGAAGTGGCCGGCCTCCGGCTTGTTCACGCGGGACGCCTTGGTCTCGTCGAAACCGATCTGGATGGCGCCGTAGCCTTCCTTCTCGGGGGTCTTCACCTGGATGATGGGGCAGGGCCCCACCTCGACGACCGACACCGGGATCACCCTGCCGGACGGCTCGAATATCTGTGTCATTCCAATTTTTTTGCCGATTAGCATCATGGCTGAACCTACGTTTTGATCTCGATGTCCACGCCCGCCGGAAGGACGAGCTTCGTCAAATCGTCGATCGTCTGCTGCGTCGTGTGCGTCAGGTCGATCAGCCGTTTGTGGATTCGAATCTCAAACTGTTCACGTGACTTCTTGTTCACGTGCGGCGAACGGAGAACCGTGTACACCGAGCGTCGCGTCGGAAGTGGAATCGGCCCGATGACGCGGGCGCCCGTGCGCCGCGCCGTGCGGACGATGTCATCCGTGGTGCGATCGAGTGTCGCGTGCTCGTACGCCTTCAACTTGATTCTGATTCTCTGGCCTTCCAACGCTGGGCTCCTCTCAGCACGCACTTACTGAATGACTTCGGTGACGACGCCGGCACCCACCGTGCGACCGCCCTCACGGATCGCGAACCGGAGCTCCAGCTCCATCGCGATCGGCGTGATCAACTCGATCTCCATCTCCACGTTGTCGCCCGGCATCACCATCTCCGTCCCACCCGGCAACGTCGCAACCCCCGTCACGTCCGTCGTCCGGAAGTAGAACTGCGGCCGGTACCCGTTGAAGAACGGCGTGTGACGCCCACCCTCTTCCTTGGTCAGGATGTACGCCTTCCCCTTGAACTTCGTGTGCGGCGTGATGCTCTTGGGTGCCGCCAGCACCATCCCCCGCTCGATGTCTTCCTTCTCCATGCCGCGCAGCAGCAACCCCACGTTGTCCCCAGCCTCCGCCACGTCCAGGAGCTTCCTGAACATCTCCACACCCGTCACCACCGTCTCCTTGGTCTCCTTGATGCCCACGCGCTCAACCTTGTCGCTCACCTTCACCACGCCGCGCTCGATACGGCCCGTGGCTACCGTCCCGCGCCCCGTGATCGAGAACACGTCTTCCACCGGCATCAAGAACGGCTTGTCCTTCTCGCGCTTCGGCGTCGGTATGTAGCTGTCCACCGCTTCCATCAGATCGATGATGCACTTGCCGCTCTCATCGTCCTCACCCTCCAGCGCCTTCAGCGCGCTGCCCCGGATGATCGGCACCTCGTCCCCGGGGAACTCGTAGCTCGAGAGAAGCTCCCGAACCTCCAGCTCCACCAGGTCCAGCAGCTCCGGATCGTCCACCATGTCGCACTTGTTCATGAAGACAACCATGTACGGAACGTTCACCTGACGCGCCAGCAGCACGTGCTCCCGCGTCTGCGGCATCGGACCGTCCGCCGCGCTCACCACCAGGATCGCGCCGTCCATCTGTGCGGCACCCGTGATCATGTTCTTCACGTAGTCCGCGTGACCCGGGCAGTCCACGTGCGCGTAGTGACGGTTCTTCGTCTGGTACTCCACGTGCGCCGTCGCAATCGTGATCCCGCGCGCGCGCTCTTCCGGCGCCTTGTCGATCTGATCGAACGCCACGAACTTTGCACCGCCCGTCCTCGCCAGCACCTTCGTGATCGCCGCCGTCAGAGTCGTCTTGCCGTGGTCCACGTGACCAATCGTCCCCACGTTTACGTGCGGCTTTGTCCTCTCGAACTTCTCCCTGGCCATCGGATCCTCCTTACCTGTCGTCCTAAGAGTTCAGCGTGGGCGTCAGTTCGCCACTTTCCCCTGGAACTTGCTGATGACTTCCTCGGCCACGCTCTTGGGCGCGGCTTCGTAGCACGCAAACTGCATCGTGTATACGGCGCGCCCCTGGGTGAGCGAACGAAGCGCCGTTGCATAACCAAACATCTCGGCCAGCGGCACGCGCGCCGCGATGACCTGCGCCTCCTGGCGCTGCGTCATGCCGCCGATCTTGCCGCGGCGCGAACTCAGATCGCCCATGACGTCGCCCATGTACTCCTTGGGCACGACGACTTCGACTTCCATGATGGGCTCGATGAGCTTCGGGTTGGACTTGCGCATGGCTTCCTTGAACGCCATGGACGCGGCCACCTGAAAGGCGATTTCGCTGGAGTCGACCTCGTGGTACGAGCCGTCCAGCAGCTGCACCTTCACCCCGACCACGGGGTAGCCGGCCAGCACGCCGGCGGTGAGGGCACCCTTGATGCCCTTTTCGACCGCGGGAACGTACTCGCGCGGGACGGTGCCGCCCACAACCTTGTTCTCGAACACGAAGTCCACGCCCTCGTCGGCCGGCTCGCAGTGGATGACCACGTGGCCATACTGGCCGCGGCCGCCGGACTGCTTGACGAACTTGTGCTCCGCTTCCACCGGCTTGCCGAAGGCCTCCTTGTAGGCCACCTGCGGCTTGCCGACGTTGGCGCTCACCTTGAACTCGCGCAACATGCGGTCCACCAGAATCTCGAGGTGCAGCTCGCCCATGCCGGAGATGAGGGTCTGACCCGTCTCATCGTCGGTGCGCACCTGGAAGGTGGGATCCTCATCGGACAGCTTGATGAGCGCCTCGGACAGCTTCTCCTGGTCGCCGGCCGTCTTGGGCTCGATGGCAACCGACAACACCGGCTCGGGGAAGTGCATGCGCTCGAGCACGACGGGGTTCTTCATGTCGCACAGCGTGTCGCCGGTGCGCGCGTCCTTCAGGCCGATGACGGCGCAGATGTCGCCGCAGTAAACCGTCTCGATCTCCTCGCGCTTGTCGGCATGCATCTGGATGAGACGACCGATGCGATCCTTCTTGCTCGTGGTTGTGTTGATCACCGTGGTGCCGGTGCTGACATTGCCGCTGTAGACGCGGATATACGTGAGCTTGCCCACATGCGGATCGGTCATGATCTTGAAGACCAGACCGGAGAACGGCTCGTCGTCGGAAGCCTTACGGATGATCTCGGTGGTGCTGTACACATCGTGACCGGTGACAGGCGGGACGTCGGCAGGAGAGGGAAGCAGGTGAACGACCGCGTCGAGCAACCTCTGCACACCCTTGTTCTTGAACGCCGACCCGCACATGACGGGAACGAACTTGCCCTCCAGCATGGCGCGCTTCATGGCCGCGCGCAGCGTCTCCTGCGAGCCTTCACCGGAGTCGAGGAACTGGCTCATGAGCTCGTCGTCGAAGTCGGAGAGGTTCTCCACCAGCTTGGCGCGGTGCTCCTTGGCCAGCGGCAGCAGGTCCGAGGGGATCTCAGCCATGTCGTACGTCATGCCCTTGGTGTCTTCGTGATAGAAGAACGCCTTCATGCGCACCAGGTCGATGATACCGTTGAACAGCTCGCCCGCGCCGATGGGCAACTGGATCGGCACCGCGTTGGCTCCCAGGCGGTCGTGCATCATCCGCACCACGTTCAGGAAGTCCGCGCCCATGCGGTCCATCTTGTTGACGAAGGCAATGCGCGGCACCTTGTACTTGTCCGCCTGCCGCCACACCGTCTCGGACTGGGGCTCCACACCGCCCACCGCACAGAACACGGCGATGGCGCCGTCGAGCACGCGCAGGCTGCGCTCCACCTCGGCGGTGAAGTCCACGTGGCCGGGCGTGTCGATGATGTTGATGCGGATCTCCTGCCCCTTGTTGTTCTTCCAGGCACAGGTGGTGGCCGCCGACGTGATGGTGATTCCGCGTTCGCGCTCCTGGACCATCCAGTCCATGGTGGTCGTACCTTCATGGACCTCGCCCAGCCGGTGCGTCTTCCCCGTATAGAAGAGGATCCGCTCCGTGGCCGTGGTCTTGCCGGCATCGATGTGGGCCATGATGCCGATGTTGCGTACGCGATCTAGGGGTATCTTCCTCGCCATATATCCTGCCGATTCCTCCGCGTTCGCGGCGACGGGCACACGGCCGCGCCGTCCGGCGATGCCGGAGGGGGTTTTTGCTCAGCTTCCCTGTTTGAGAGCTTCCGAGACCTGACTATGTGGCCCGGTCAACGCGCGACATCCGGTCGCCGGGGTTAAAGGTTCGCGCGGCCAGAGCCGCTTCCAAACCGTCCGTGGGACTTACCAGCGGAAGTGGGCGAACGCCTTGTTGGCCTCCGCCATCTTGTGGGTGTCTTCCCTCTTCTTGACGGACGGGCCCTCCATCCGGGACGCCTGCATCAACTCGTTTGCGAGTCGCTCGGACATGGTCTTCTCCGAACGAATGCGGGCGTAGCCCGAAATCCATCGCATGGCGAGGGCCACTCGCCGCGTCGAACGCACTTCGGTGGGCACCTGGTAGGTGGCACCGCCGACGCGACGAGACGAGACTTCCAGCGCGGGCCGGACATTGTCGATGGCCTTCTTGAAGACCTCGATGCCGCGCTGCCCGCTCTTCTGTTCGATGAGGTCGAAGCTGTCGTAGACGATGCTCTCGGCAGTCGACTTCTTCCCCTTGCGCATGATGTACGTCACGAACCGTGCGACCAGCACGTCGTTGTACTTCGGATCCCCGAGGTATTCCTTGTTCCTGGAACGTTTCCTTCTCGACATCGTATCCCTCGTTGCCGCTTGCGGTTACGCCTTCGGGCGCTTGGCGCCGTACTTCGACCGGCTGTTGCGCCGCCCCTCGACACCCGAGGTGTCGAGCACGCCGCGCACGATATGGTAGCGAACACCCGGAAGGTCCTTGACGCGGCCGCCGCGAATCAGAACGATCGAGTGCTCCTGCAGGTTGTGCCCTTCACCCGGGATGTACGCGGTCACTTCGATGCCGTTGGTGAGCCGCACACGCGCCACCTTGCGCAGCGCCGAGTTCGGCTTCTTGGGCGTCTGCGTGTAGACGCGCGTACACACGCCCCGCTTCTGCGGGCACGCGGCCATCGCCGGGGTCTTGGAACGGGTCGGCTTGTCCGTCCGCCCGCGGCGAATGAGCTGGTTGATCGTCGGCACAATTCCTCCGTTTTCGGCGCAAAAATCCCCGCGCAACGACAGGCTGTGGATAACTCCACGAAGGCCGGGTGCGGGGGTTTTCTAACTTATTTAAATTCTAGTGGTTACCAGGACTTCCGGTGAGGAAGTGATGGAGCCGCGAAGCACGGACTGTATCCGCTTTTCACGGGCCTGTCAAGCCCCTTTGTGGGCGGGCAGGCCTACTTCTCCATGGACTCCTTGCCCACCGCCGAGAGGGGCTCTTCGAGATCCTCCCGGTCGTCCATACCGGCCTCGTCGGGCATGCCGACGAACTCGTCGTCGTCACCCGCCGATGTGATGTCGATATAGTCGTAGTCCTTCACACCCGTCCCGGCCGGGATCAGGTGCCCGATAATCACGTTTTCCTTCAATCCGAGCAGCCGGTCCCGCTTGCCGCGCACCGCGGCGTCGGTGAGGACCCGCGTCGTCTCCTGGAAGCTCGCCGCCGAGAAGAAGCTCTCGGTGGAAAGCGACGCCTTGGTGATACCCAGCAGCATCGGCTTGAAGGTAGCCGGCCGGCCGCCCTCGCCCATGATGCGCTCGTTCTCCTCGCGGAACACGGTCTTGTCCAGCAGGTCGCCCTCGAGGAACATGGTGTCGCCCGGATCCTCGATCTGAACCTTCTGGAGCATCTGGCGCACGATCACCTCGATGTGCTTGTCGTTGATGCCCACACCCTGCAGGCGGTAGACCTCCTGGATCCCGTTGACCAGGTACTCCTGCGCCGCATTCACACCCTTGATGGCGAGAATGTCGAACGGGTTCACCGGTCCCTCGGTGAGGTTGTCGCCCGCCTCCACGCGGTCACCTTCGTACACGCGCAGGTGCTTGCCCTGCGGGATTATGTAGGTGCGCTCGTCGAGGTTCTCGTTCTTGATGATGATCTTGCGCATGCCGCGCGTGATCGGCCCGAACTCCACCGTGCCGTCGATCTCCGACACCACCGCGGATTCCTTGGGCTTGCGCACCTCGAACAGCTCCGCCACCCGCGGCAGACCGCCGGTGATGTCGCTGGTCTTCGCGGTCTCACGGCCGATCTTGCACAACGTATCGCCGGCGTGGATCTCCTGACCATCCTTCACCAGCACCTGTGCGCCGGTGGGGATGATGAAGTTGCCGATGATGTTGCCTTCCATGTCCAGCATCTGGATGTGCGGGTGCAACTTCTTATCGCGGTCTTCGATGACCACCATCTGCATCTTGCCGGTCTTCTCGTCGATCTTCTCGCGAATGGTCGCGTCCAGCACCAGGTCGCCAAAGCGAACCGTGCCGGCCTTGTCGGCAAGGATGACGTCGGAGTACGGATCCCAGCGGTAGATGACGGTGTTGGCCTCGACCATGTCGTTGGGCGTCACGTTGAGTTCGGCGCCGTAGGGCACGCCGAAGCGCGAGCGTACGCGGTCGCCTTCGTCGAGCAGCAGGAACTCGCTCTTGCGCGAGATCACGATGGGCTTGCCCTTGCGCCCCGTCACCGTGCGCAACCCCTTGAAGGTGGCCTTGCCGGGATACTTCACGATCTTCTGCGTTTGCTCGGCGATACGTCCGGCGATACCACCAATGTGGAAGGTTCGCAGGGTGAGCTGCGTGCCCGGCTCGCCGATCGACTGTGCCGCAATGACGCCCACCGCCTCGCCGCGTTCGACCAGTCGGCCGGTGGCGAGGTTGGTGCCGTAGCAGAGTGCGCACACGCCGCGCTTGGCTTCGCAGGTGAGCACGCTGCGAATCTTTACGTGCTCCACGCCCCGGTCTTCCACCAGCGCCGCCAGGTCCCAGGTGAGCATCTGGTTGGCTTCGATGATGCTGTCGCCGGTGATGGGATCGAGAACGTCGTCCACCGTCACGCGGCCGCGGATGCGGTCGGACAGCGACTCGATGATCTCCTCGCCTTCCTTGAGCGCAGAGATATCGATGCCCATGATGGTGCCGCAGTCCGGCACGTTGACAATCACGTCCTGCGCCACGTCCACCAGGCGGCGGGTGAGATACCCGGCGTCGGCGGTCTTGAGCGCGGTGTCGGCCAGACCCTTGCGGGCGCCGTGCGTGGAAATGAAGTACTGCAGCACCGAGAGACCCTCGAGGAAGTTGGCCACGATAGGCATCTCGATGATTTCGCCGATCTGACCGGTGATCTTCTTCTGCGGCTTCGCCATCAGGCCACGCATACCGGCCAGCTGACGAACCTGGTCCTTGCTGCCTCGCGACCCGGAGTCCGACATCATGAAGATGGGGTTGAACCCGTCGCGGTCCTTGCGCAGGCCCTCCATCATGAGTTCGCCCACCTCGTTGGTGGCGCGGGTCCAGGTGTCGATGATCTTGTTGTAGCGCTCGCCGTCGGTGATGTCGCCCTCCTCGTACTGGAGGAGGATGTTACCGACGTCCTTGCCGGCGCGCGCAATGATGTCCTGCTTGCCGATCGGAACGATAAGGTCGTCCATTCCCACCGTCAGTCCGCTCTTGGTCGCAAAGCCGAAGCCGGCGTCCTTGAGGTCGTCGAGGAAACGGATGGTGTGCTCGAGGCCGAGCTTGTCGAACGCCTCCGCCACCAAGCCCGCGAGCCCCTTCTTGTCGAGCACGTCGTTCTTGTAGCGCAGATCCTCGGGGATGATGCGGTTGAACAGCACACGCCCCACGGTGGTCTCGATGATCTCGCCCTTCCAGCGCAGCTTGATGCGCGCGTGCAGGTCGACCCGGCCGGCCGCCAGCGCAATCTCCACCTCTTCCATGGAGTAGAAGGCCTTGCCCTCACCGCGCGCGCCCTTCTTGGCCATGGTGAGGAAGTAGGCCCCGATCACCATGTCCTGCGAGGCAACCGCGAGCGGCTTGCCGTTGGCGGGCGAAAGGATGTTGTGCGCCGAGAGCATCAGCGTGCGTGCCTCGAGCTGCGCCTCGTAGGAGAGCGGCACGTGCACGGCCATCTGGTCGCCGTCGAAGTCGGCGTTGAACGCCGCGCACACCAGCGGGTGCAGACGAATGGCTTTGCCCTCCACCAGCACCGGCTGGAAAGCCTGGATGCCGAGGCGGTGCAGGGTGGGCGCGCGGTTCAGAAGCACCGGGTGCTCCTGGATGATCTCCTCGAGGATGTCCCAGACTTCCGGGCTCTCCTGCTCGACGAGCTTCTTGGCGCTCTTCACCGTCTGCACGTAGTTCTTCTCTTCCAGCTTGCGGATGATGAACGGTTTGAACAACTCGAGCGCCATGCTCTTGGGCAGGCCGCACTCGTAGATCTTCAACTCCGGTCCCACCACGATCACGGAACGGCCCGAGTAGTCCACGCGCTTGCCGAGCAGGTTCTGGCGGAAACGGCCCTGCTTGCCCTTGAGCATGTCAGAGAGGCTCTTGAGCGGCCGGTTGCCCTGGCCGCGCACCGCGCGCGAGCGGCGGCCGTTGTCGAACAGCGCGTCGACGGCCTCCTGCAGCATGCGCTTCTCGTTGCGCAGAATGACTTCCGGCGCCTTGATCTCGATGAGCTTCTTCAACCGGTTGTTGCGGTTGATGACGCGGCGGTAGAGATCGTTCAAATCGGAGGTGGCGAAGCGCCCGCCCTCCAGCGGCACCAGCGGGCGCAGCTCGGGCGGCAGCACCGGGATCACGTCGAGGATCATCCACTCGGGGCGGTTCTCGGAACCACGGAAGGCCTCCACCACCTTGAGGCGCTTGAGCTGGTCCTTCTTGCGCTGCACCGAGGTTTCGGTCTCGATGCGGGTGCGCAGTTCCTTGGACAGCTCGTTCAGGTCGATGCGCTTGAGCAGTTCCTTGATGGCCTCCGCACCCATGCGCGCGGTGAACTCCAGGTTCTGGTCCTCCAACTCGAGGAAGCGGTCCTCGGAGAGCAGTTGCTTCTCCTTGACCGGCGCGTTGCCCGGGTCCACCACGATGAACGACTCGTAGTAGAGCACGCGCTCGAGGTCGCGGATGGTCATGTCGAGCAGGTGGCCGATGCGGCTGGGCAGCCCCTTGAAGAACCAGATGTGCGAAACCGGCACGGCCAGTTCGATGTGGCCCAGGCGTTCGCGGCGCACGTTGGCGCGCGTCACTTCCACGCCGCAGCGGTCACAGATGACGCCGCGGTAGCGGATGCGCTTGTACTTGCCGCAACTGCACTCCCAGTCCTTCACCGGGCCAAAAATGCGCTCGCAGAACAGGCCGTCTTTTTCCGGCTTGAACGAGCGGTAGTTGATGGTCTCCGGCTTGGTGACCTCGCCATAGCTCCACTCGCGGATGCGCTCGGGCGACGCCAGCATGATGCGGATCGACTTGAAGTCGGTCGGCTTCCTGCGATCTTTCTCCAGGTTGATGAACACCTAGACTCCTCCTACTGACGGGCGATACGCTCCGTCGATTCGAGCAGCCCCAGGCCGCCCACTCACTTGATCACCGTCATCTTCTTCGTGTCCGTAAACGACCCCGCCACGAGCTTGTAAAAGTACACCCCGCTCGCAACGGGCTGGCCCCGGTCGTTGTAGCCATCCCATCCCAGGCGGTGGACACCAGCCTGAAAGCGCTCATTCGCGAGCGTCTTCACCGCGGCACCCCGGACATCGTAGATGCGCAGATCGACATTTGCATCCTCGGCCACCGAAAACGCGACCGTCGTGGTCGGGTTGAACGGGTTCGGATAGTTCTGCGCAAGCTCGTTTCTGTACGTCGCCGGCGCCACAGTAAGGAGCCGCTCGACAAGCGACAACTGCCGCTGGCTGGCGTTCGTCGAGATCGTTGACGGGCCCGCAAGAATGTCGCCCACTACAAGCTCAAAGTCCTCTTCTGAAAGGCTCAGCGGCTCGGACGACGCCACAGTAAACTCCGCAGTTCCAATCGCTATCTCCCCGGCTGAAGACGAATCGCTTCCCTTACGTAGGATCGGGTTCGCCAATAAGTTACGCGCTCCGCGTAGATAAGCCCACCATCAACCACCTGAAACAGCCCATTGACACCAGCAAAAGAATACCAACCGTGCTCATTGCGTTTGAGCATACACAGCCATCGTTGGCCCACCACGTAGTTCTTCGGCACAGGCATTCGCCATTCGGGAGAATATCGGCCTCTTGTTATCGCCACGAGGTCTATGCGGGGAATGCCGACCACTCTGCCCTTATCCAGTTGATCAACACGCAAGGAAATCTTGGCCAGCTCTGCTTTGGCACCGTCCGGCCCAGTGATGACCGATTTCTCAACGGCCACCACTTCCCCTTCAACAATCAACTCCGCTTGCTCGATGACGTTCGCAAGTTCCCACTGCCTCACGCTTGCCCGCATCGCAGAGTCTGAAATGGTCGACGTGTGATCACCATCTCGAGAGGCCCAATCGCTGCCCGTCTTGAGATAGCGACTCTTAGCCGCTGTTTGGTAGTAGAGGCGCAACCGCGGATGAAAGAAGCCGCACACAACCATCTCTTGACCAACCGGAAAGAAACCATCCACTTCCAGAGGATGGTTATACACCATGAGTGTCCAGTCGCCAGACTGAGCCGGGCCTCTCAGAACTTCGTTAACGTGCATCGTCACGTAAGCCACCGTCTTGTCTCGCAACATCTCACTCTCCGGTAGCATCCAGAAGTCCGCCTGCCGCACGGTTCCCTCCGTGATGGAGGCCACTGTGCCCCGCACCACTATGTCGGCGTCACGGAGTGACGAAACGTCCCAGGTGTCGCCCGCGCTCGTCGTTGCGAGTACAACTCCTGTGGCGCATGAACCTGCCAGACCAGCGGCCACGGCGATCAGCAGCCCTTGCCTCATCGCGGACTTCATAGCTCTTGCGCTCCTAACTGACGGGCCATACGCTCTGTGAGTGTCTCGTCCGCGTGCAACTCCGCTTCGTCGGAAAAGAGAGCGAAAAATGTCGTTTGTCTTAACCTGTTCCCCCGAGAGTCGCCCCAACCCGAGCGTGTACTGCTTGCCTAGCCTCGTTCCAGCTCGATGTCCAGAGCGAGGCTCTGAAGTTCCTTCACAAGTACGTTGAACGACTCGGGGATGCCCGGCTCGGCCGGGTTCTCGCCCTTTACGATCGCTTCGTAGATCTTGGCGCGTCCCTGGATGTCGTCCGACTTCACGGTGAGCAGCTCCTGCAGGCAGAACGCTGCGCCGTAGGCTTCCAGCGCCCACACTTCCATTTCTCCGAAGCGCTGCCCGCCGAACTGCGCCTTGCCGCCCAGCGGCTGCTGGGACACCAGCGAGTACGGTCCGATGGAGCGGGCGTGGATCTTGTCGTCCACCAGGTGCGAGAGCTTCATCATATAGATGTAGCCCACGGTGACCTCCTGCTCGAACGGTTCGCCCGTGCGGCCGTCAAACAGCATGCTCTTGCCGGTCTCGGGCAGGCCCTGCTCGCGCAGCGCCTGCTTGATCTCGAGTACCGAGGCGCCGTCGAACACCGGACAGGTGACGGCGTAACCGCCCGCGTGCGCCGCCCAGCCGAGGTGGGTTTCCAGAATCTGGCCCACGTTCATTCGGCTCGGCACGCCCAGCGGGTTCAGGACGATCTCCACCGGGCGGCCGTCTGGCAGGTGCGGCATATCCTCCACCGGGACCACGCGCGCCACCACGCCCTTGTTGCCGTGGCGTCCCGCCATCTTGTCGCCCACCTGCAGCTTGCGCTTGCGGAACACGTACACCTTGACCAGGCGCGATACGCCGGGCGGAAGTTCGTCGCCGCGTGTCACGCGCTCGACTTCCTTCTCGTACTGCACGTCGATGCGCTCGATGGCCTTGGCGGCGGTGTCCAGCACCACCTGCACCTGGCGATCGACCTTGGGGTCCTTCACGATGGCGAGGCCCCATTGCAGGTTGTCGAGATCGATCTCCTCGAAGAACTTGTCGGTGATCTTGCGCCCGGCCTTGGCGATGACCTCGCCGGTCTCGGCGTGCACCAGCTTCTCGCTGGTTTCACCCACCATGAGCCGCTCCAGTTTCTGGTGGCGGATGTACTTGACCCGCTCCACCTCCTGGTCGCGTCCCTTCTTGAGCTTGTTGAGGCGGATCTTGTCCTGGCTGCGCGACTTGTCATCGCGCTCCTTGCGCGAGAACACCTCGATGCCAACCACGATGCCGTCCATGCCCGGAGGCGCCTTGAGCGAGGCGTCGCGCACGTCGCCGGCCTTCTCGCCGAAGATGGCGCGCAGCAGGCGCTCTTCCGGCGACAGCTCGGTCTCGCCCTTGGGCGTCACCTTGCCCACCAGGATATCGCCCGCCTTCACGCGCGCGCCGATGCGCACGATGCCGTCCTCGTCGAGGTTCTTGAGGGCCTCTTCGCCGACGTTGGGGATCTCGCGCGTGATCTCCTCCATGCCCGCCTTGGTGTCGCGGACCTGGCACTCGAACTCCTCGATGTGCAGACTGGTGAACTTGTCCTGCTTGAGGAAAGCTTCGCTGCACACGATGGCGTCTTCGTAGTTGTAGCCCAGCCACGGCATGAACGCGACCAGCGCGTTGATGCCCAGCGCCAGCTCGCCCTTCTCGGTGGCGGGACCATCCGCCAGCACCTGGCCGGCCTTGATCTTCTCGCCCACGTGAACTAGCGGCTTCTGGTTGATGCACGTGTCCTGGTTGGAGCGCTTGAACTTGAGCAACGGATATTCGTCCATGCCCTCGTAGTCCGAGTAGTCATCCAGCGTGTCCTTGCGGCCACCCGGATCCACCACGATGTGCTCACCCGACACGCTCATCACGGTGCCCGCGCGGCGCGAGATCACCAGCACGCCCGAATCGCGCGCGATCTTTCCTTCCATGCCGGTGCCGACCAGCGGCGACTGCGCGGTAAGCAGGGGAACCGCCTGGCGCTGCATGTTGCAGCCCATGAGAGCGCGGTTGGCGTCGTCGTGCTCGAGGAACGGGATCAGCGACGCGGCCGCACTCACCAGCTGGCGGGGCGACACGTCCATGTACTGCAGCTGCGACGGCTCCACCACGGGGAAGTCGCTTCGGCAGCGCGCCAGCACGTTGTCGGCCTGGAACTGGCCCTTCTCGTTTACCTGCGCGTTGGCCTGCGCGATGATGCAGTCGGCCTCTTCGTCCGCGGAGAGGAACGCGATGTCCTCGGTGACGCGGCCGTTGTCCACGCGGCGGTACGGCGTCTCCAGGAAACCGTACTGGTTGATGCGCGCGAAGGTGGCCAGCGAGCTGATCAGCCCGATGTTGGGACCTTCCGGCGTCTCGATGGGGCACATGCGGCCGTAGTGCGTGAAGTGCACGTCGCGTACTTCGAAGCCGGCGCGCTCGCGGGTAAGACCGCCCGGTCCCAGCGCGGAGAGCCGGCGCTTGTGCGTCAGCTCGGCGAGCGGGTTGGTCTGGTCCATGAACTGCGAGAGCTGGCTCGATCCGAAGAACGACTGGATCACCGCGGACACGGTGCGCGCGTTGATCAGGTCGTACGGCGTGATCTGGTCGCTGTCCTGCTGGAGCGTCATGCGCTCCTTGACGATACGCGCCATGCGCGCCAGTCCGATGGAGAACTGGTTGGCCAGCAACTCTCCCACCGAACGAATGCGGCGGTTGCCCAGGTGGTCGATGTCATCCGGCTCGGCGTCGGCCGCCTTCATGTCGAGCAGGCACGCAATCACGGCCACGAAGTCGGCCGGATCCAGCGTGGTGGTCTCGATGGGAACATCCAGCTTGAGGCGGCGGTTGATCTTGTAACGCCCCACCGGCGCCAGGTCGTAGCGCTTGGGCGTGAAGAACATGCGCTGCAGCAGCGCGCGCGCCGTCTCCAGGTTCGGCGGATCACCGGGACGAATAAGGTTGTAGATCTTCTTGAGCGCCGCGTCCTGTCCCTGCGAGCTGTCCTTCTTGAGCGTCTTCAGAACGACGTCGTCTTCCGGGCTTTCGTTCTCGGGGTACTTGATGCAGTGCACCTGGGTGACCTTGGCCTCGCGCAGCTTCTCGATGATCTTGTCGTCGATCATCTGGCCTGCCTCCAGCATGACCTCGCCCGAACCCTTGTCGGTGACGTCCTGGATAGAGACGCGGCCCACCAGCTCTTCGTCCTTCTTGCTCTTGGCCCCCAGGCGGACGACCTCTTCCTGATGGAACAGGCGCAGGATCGACTGGTTGGTGTCGAAGCCCATCGCCTTGAGCAGCACCGATACCGGAATCTTGCGGCGACGGTCGATGTTCACGAACATGACATCGTTGATGTCGACGGTGAACTCCACCCACGAGCCGCGATACGGAATGATGCGCGCGTTGAACAGGCGCTTGCCGTTGGGGTGAATCTCGTCGCCGAAGAACACGCCCGGCGAACGGTGCAACTGGCTGACGATCACGCGCTCGGCACCGTTGATGATGAAGGTGCCCTTGCGGGTGAGAATGGGGATTTCGCCCAGGAACACCTCGCTCTGGATGATGTCCTTGAGGCGCTTCTCGCCACTCTCCTCGTCTTCCTCATTGATAACGAGGCGAAGACGGGCCTTGAGCGGCGCCGCGTAGGTCAGGTCGCGCTCCTTGCACTCCTCCTCGGAGTACTTGGGTTCGCTGATGATGTAGCCGTGGTACTCGAGCTTGTACTTTCCCTTGGGCGATTCGATAGGGAAAACCGAGTTGAAGACGGCCTCGAGTCCCTGGTCCTTGCGCTTGTCGATGGCGACTTCGCGCTGCAGGAACTCAGCGTAGCTCTCCAGCTGGATAGCGAGGAGATTGGGAATGTCCATGACCTCCGGGATCTTGGCGAACTGCACGCGTCCGTGCTCGTCCCGGGGGTACGACATAATAGCTTTTTCGGGCTTCTTGATCATCGTGTCCTCGAAGTAACGGGGTCTTTCGCAGTCTGCAACCGCCCGCACCCACTGGCAGGGACGCGCGCGGGCGCAGGGTTATACACCGCTGCGCCTGTAAAAGCTTCGCGCAGAAAGCGCGCCGACGGCCGGACGCCCGCATGGGGCGCCCGGTCCCGTCGAAACGCGACGCGCGTTACTTGACTTCGACGGTCGCGCCGGTCTCGGCGAGCTGCTTCTTGAGCTCTTCCGCTTCGGCCTTGGGCACGCCTTCCTTGACAGGCTTGGGAGCACCCTCCACGAGATCCTTGGCCTCCTTGAGACCCAGACCCGTGATCGCACGCACGACCTTGATGACCTTGATCTTCTCCGCACCCACGGCGGCGAGAATAACGTCGAACTCGGTCTTCTCCTCGGCAGGCGCGGCCGCTGCCGCACCGGGCATCGCGGCAAACGCCATCGGCGACGCCGCGGTGACGCCGAACTTGTCCTCCAGCGCCTTGACGAGTTCCGACATCTCGAGGAGCGTCAGCTTCTCGATGGCCTCCATGGCCGTCTGGGCGTTGGAACTGCTCAACTTCACTGCTTCCGACATGATCTCTACTCCTTCACCGATGGTTTCTGATCAGCACTTCGAGGCGCCTGCCTCACACCTACGACTGTTTCTCCGATGCCTGCTTCATCACACTGAGGAGGTTCCGCAGCGGACCCTCCATGACACCCAGCAGGTTCCGCGCGGGACCCTGGATGCCTCCCAGCAACTGCGCGAGCATTTCCGGCTTGGACGGAAGCTTCGCGAGCGCCAGTACGCCGGTGGCGTCGATGACGTTGCCGTCCAGGAAGGCCGCCTTGAATTTCGGCAGCTCGAACTCCTCGGCGAACTTCACCAGCACCTTGGCCGCGACGTTCTCGGTGTCGCGGCTGATGGCAATGGCCGTCGGGCCCCGGAAGTGGGGTTCGAGCGCGGCCGCGGGCGTGTCCTTTATGCCCCGCTTTGCCAGCGTGTTCTTGACCACACGAAGCTCGACGCCCTCGGCGCGACAGCGCCGGCGCAGCTCCGTGATCTTTGCGACGTCGAGCCCCGTCAGATCCGACAGAACGACGGACCGGGCGGCGGTGATCGACTCGGTTACGAGATCGACCTGCGCGACTTTTTCGGGACGGGCCATGACTTCCTCCAACTGTGCCGCTTACTGCAGCGTGACGACGATGTTCTGACTGTCGAGCTTCACCGACGGTCCCATGGTGGACGAGATCGACAGACTCTTGATGTAGCGACCCTTGCTCGCGGCAGGTTTTGCGCGAACGATTTCGTGGATGAGAACCTTCAGGTTCTCGAGCAGCTTCTCCTGGTCGAACGACCGCTTGCCGATGGGCACGTGCAGGTTGGCGTTCTTGTCGACGCGGTACTCCACCTTGCCGGCCTTGACGTCATTGATCGCCTTGGCCACATCGAAGGTCACCGTGCCGCTCTTGGGGTTGGGCATGAGGCCACGGGGACCGAGCACGCGGCCCAGCTTGCCCACTTCACCCATGAGGTCCGGCGTGGCAATGATGACATCCACGTCGGTCCAGCCGCCGGTGAGCTTGGGGATGAACTCGTCGGCACCCACGAAGTCGGCGCCGGCGTCACGCGCCTCGCGTTCCTTCTCGCCGCGCGCCAGCACCAGCACGCGCACCGTGCGCCCGGTGCCGTTGGGCAGCACCACCGTGCCGCGCACCTGCTGGTCCGCCTGGCGCGGATCCACGCCCAGTAGCGCGGAGAGCTCGATGGTCTCGTCGAACTTGGCGGTTGCGGTTTCCTTGACCAGGCGTACCGCCTCGTCGAGATCGTAGAGCTTGCCGTGCTCCACCTTGGCCGTGGCCGTCGTGTAACGCTTGCCTTCCTTCATATCTCTCAGTCCTCCACCAGCAGGCCCATGCTGCGGGCCGTTCCGGCTACCATTTTCATCGCTGCCTCGATGTCGACCGCGTTGAGGTCGGGCATCTTGGTTTCCGCAATCTTGCGCACCTGTTCCGAGGTCACCTTGCCAACCTTGTTGCGGTTGGGTTCGCCCGAGCCCTTGGCCAGGCCGGCGGCCTGCTTGAGCAACACCGACGCCGGCGGCGTCTTGGTGATGAAGTCGAACGAGCGGTCCGAAAAGACGGTGAGCAGCACCGGCGTTATCACGCCCTGTTGCTGCTGCGTTCGCGCGTTGAACTGCTTGCAGAAGTCCATGATGTTGACGCCGTGCTGACCGAGCGCCGGACCCACCGGCGGCGCGGGCGTGGCATTTCCACCCGGGATCTGCAGCTTCACCACGGTTACGACCTTCTTGCCTTTACCGCCCTTTGCTGCGGGCTTGCTGGGAGCTGCCATGACGAATTTCTCCAGTATGCAAACGACCACCACGGGCGGCGCGGCCCCTTGCCGGGCACTGCACGCGCGGTCGTAACGCGTTTAGATGTTTTCGACCTGCAAGAAGTCGAGTTCGACGGGGGTCTCTCGCCCGAAGATACTCACCAACACCCGGAGCTTTCCGCGCTCGGCGTTGATCTCGTCGATCACGCCGGTGAAGTCGCTGAACGGACCATCCTTGATGCGGATGTGCTCGCCCAGCGTGAACGGAATCTCCGGAATGATGGTCTGCTTTTCCTTGTCCATGCGGCCGAGGATCCGCTCCACTTCCGGCTTGGTCAGCGGCTGCGGCCCCGACGACGTACCGACAAAACCGGTGACACCCGGTAGATCGGTCACCAGATGGAACGCCTCGTCCGACATGTTCATCTCGATCATGATGTAACTGGGGAAGAACTTCTTCGTGGTGATGGTCTTCTTCCCCTTCTTCATCTCGGCGACCTCTTCGGTCGGCACCACGATCTGGCCGAAATGATCACGGATCGAGGACGCGTTGATCATCTTCTGGATGTTCTCGCGCACCTTGTTCTCGTGGCCGGAGTACGTGTGCACCACGTACCAGCGCATCGGCATCTTGGTGACTTCTTCCACCTCGGGGGTGGACGCCGCCGCTGCCGACTGCTCTTTGATTTCGTTGTTCTCGCTCATTGCGATGCGCGGCTCCAAACGTACCGTCTTAACCGAAGACCAGCTTGATGATCCGGCTCAGGATCTGGTCCACGATGCCGATGAAAATCGTCACGAGAAAGGTGGCGATGATCACCACGCGTGTGGACTGCTTGAGTTCCTCACGCGTGGGCCAGGTGACCTTCTTGAGCTCCGTCTTGGTCTCGTTGAAAAATATGACGATGCGCTCTTTCATCTCATTTTTCCGTCGTAAATGGCAGGCCCGGCAGGACTCGAACCTGCAACCCCCGGTTTTGGAGACCGGTGCTCTACCAATTGAGCTACAGGCCTGTGTGTCCGGTCGTTCTCGCCACGGAATGCGCTAGCGCGTTTCCTTGTGCTCCGTGTGCGAGTTGCACCAGCGGCAGTACTTCTTGTGCGCCACGCGGTCCTGGTGCTTCTTCTTGTTCTTGGTGGTCGTATAATTGCGGCGTTTGCATTTGCTGCACGCCAGCGTTACGTGGTCTCTCACGCCTCATCCCTCTCTTACTGAATGACTTCGGTGACGACGCCGGCACCCACCGTGCGACCGCCCTCACGGATCGCGAACCGGAGCTCCAGCTCCATCGCGATCGGCGTGATCAACTCGATCTCCATCTCC
>Ga0224510_10000349_pt1 | contig 36873 bp, 38 predicted proteins | sample SF_May12_sed_USG_FD_170161 | JGI IMG/M metagenome (GOLD analysis project Ga0224510, IMG submission 170161) | Sediment microbial communities from San Francisco Bay, California, United States - SF_May12_sed_USGS_4_1 | ecosystem: Environmental > Aquatic > Marine > Sediment | place: USA: California... | reverse complement strand
CGTTTTGTCCGATTTTTTCATTGGGTTCTCCTTTTGTTTCTACTGATTTTTTGCTGTAACATAAAAATCGGTTAAAAGGCGAACCCTCTTCATTTTAAAATGTGCGAAAGAATTTGAACGTTATCTTGCGACTTGTACGCTGACATTTCGGCGACCGTTTTCTATATCCGAAATATATTGAATACTTTTACCGATCTTTTTCCCAAGATCTGCCTGAGATAAGTTATGGTTTTCTCTATAAATATTTATTACTTTACCCGGGGGTGTGGCTTTATCAATTTTTTTAAACCAGTCTGATTCTGTTGCAAAAATTATCTCTTCCCCCTCATCGTTCATTATTTTTACAGGCTTCTTAAATGCCTTATTTACGGCGCTGATAACTTCGTTTGGTATATCGCCTTTCATCTCTATTTTTGCTTTGGATGTTTTAACTAAAACTTGCATTTTTACTCCTGTAAATCTGAATTAATACGGTGCATTTTCTCTACTACCGATATAATATACTTCAATTATTATATTTTCACTTTCTGTTTTCCAGCATGCAACCCAGTGATAGGACAAATGGCAGTGATATTTATTTGTATCGAGTTTGCTATAGTTAGGCCATTGTGGTTGAACAGGGCCCTTTTCCATTAAATCATAAACCAGTTGTAAAAATTTTTCCTGTTCCCGTACGGGCATTTTTTTTTAAAATCTTTTTCAATAATCACTCGATTTCGGATAACAAAGACCAGACGCTCGTCTGGCATATTCCAATCCCGCTCTATCGTCAGTTATGCGCCAGCGATGCGAAGGCATGTACGGCTACGGGGTTACCCGCCCCTACCTGCTACTAAAATCTGTCAAATCCAGCAGGGAATACAGCTCAACCCCTGCGGCTTTTAGATTTTCACGGCCGCCTTCCATACGGTCGACGACGCAAAAGGCCGCACGGGGTTTGTAGCCGGCTTCTTCGAGGGCGCGCAGGGCTTCGATGGTGGAATTACCGGTCGTGATCACGTCGTCGATCAAGACAACGGGGGCGTCTTTGGGTACCTCGTTGATTAACCCCTCGATTCGTTTTTTGCTGCCGTGGTCTTTCACCTGCTTTCGAACCACAAAGGGGTAGATCACCGAACCGGTCTCCAGCGACATCGAGCAGATGGTGTACACAAGCGGATCCGCGCCCATGGTAAGCCCGCCTGCCGCAGCCGGTAATTTTTCGAGGTGTTTTGACATCAGGTAGAACAGGCCCGCCGAGGCAAGTTTCAGGTAACGCGGATGAAGCAGGGTTTGTTTCAAATCAAAATAATACGGGCTCTTTTTGCCAGAGGCCAGGGTAAACATTTCGGTATGATTTTCTTTGTATGATCGTTCAACAATTACCGCCTTGAGTTGTTTTCGAATCTCTTCGATGTCTGTCGTTTCTTTTTCGCCCATCGTGTTTTCTTTAAGCATTTTGAAAACCACCCGGTCTTCAAAACGATCAAATACTCCTTTGTTCTTTTAAAATTTTATGAAAATATTGTATCGCCTCAAGGGCCGCGGGCCCAAGCTCAACCGTATCGGCGGTCACGTAGGTGTCAATGTGCTGTTCAATCACCTCGACCGAACTTTCCTGGGAATATTTTTTAATATAGGGGATGATCTCTTCCAGGTATTCACCGCTTTTTTCTTTCTTCTGGCGAAGGGCCAGGACAACGCTTTGGCGAAGTTGTTTTTTTACAATTTCTTTTACATATTCCGGGATGTTTTTTTTTATAAAAATACCGCCAAGGGGTACCGCAAATCCCGTGGTGTCCTGCCAGTATTGACCAAGGTCGACGTACAAACGAAGTTCGAAATTTTTATACACGAAACGTCCCTCGTGGATCAAGATTCCGAGGTCGACCCCGCCCCTGCGGGTTTCGTCGAGCAACCTGCCAAAGTGCATGTATTCTTTTTCAATTTTTGCCGGGAGGTTTCTTTTTTCGTTGCGGGTATAAAAGTTCCACAAAAAACCCGCCGTCGTATTTTTACCGGGCAACCCCACCCTCCAGGTTTTTTTTTCGGCCAGGTCCTCGTTTGCGTAAACCGCGATCGGCCCTACCCCGAAACCAATCGCCGAACCTGACGGCAAAAGTTCATAGTCCGGGTGCTCCAGGCCGACCGTAAACGACGCCTTCACGATGTCCCATTTTGATGCCAGCATGCCGAGGTTAAGCTCCTCGATGTCTAAAAAAACAGGGTTGTACGCTACATCTGGCCGGGCTTTACCCGTGTCCTTTAAAAAATGATAAAAAGCAAACGTATCGTTGGGGCAGGAGCTTATCGCAACATCTAACGTATCAAAACCGGGCATATCACTGGCACAGGGCTTTCAACTGGCGAACCCTCTGGCCGGGATCGTCGCTTTTAAACACAAACGAACCCGCCACGCAGATGTCGACGCCGACTTCCTTGAGGCTGCGGATGTTCTTGTCGGTCACCCCGCCGTCGACCTCGATCAAAACCTCGTTGCCGGTTCGGGTACAGTACTCGTTTCGCAGTTTTGAAAACCGCGCAATTCGATCGTAGGAGTTTTCGAGAAAACTCTGGCCGTAAAAACCCGGTTCGATGCTCATGATCAGGAACATGTCAAAATAGGGGATCAAATCGATGATGGCCTCGATCGGGGTAACCGGGTTTATCGCCAGGGCGGCCTTGATACCCTGCCCGCGAATGCTCTGGGCCAGCCGGATCGGGAAACTCGTCGTCTCGTAATGAAACGAAATGTAATGAGGCTTCATGTTAAAATATTTCGGAACTTCAATCTCGGGCTTTTGCACCATCAGATGAACGTCAAGGGGCACCCGGGTCTCACGGCTGATGGCTTCGCAGATTGCCTCGCCATAGGACAACTGGGGCACGAAATGCCCGTCCATAACGTCGAGGTGCAGAAAGTCGGTTTCGCCCGGTACCATTGTCTTGAGGGCGTCGGAAAGTTTTGTCAGGGGTGCGGCTAAAAGAGACGGCGCAATTTTCATATTCTGGCCGCCTTGATTTTTTTCGTATAATCGGGATCAACTTTGCTCTCTTCTGCAGGGGGCGCTTTTTTAACCAAAACTTTTTCGCCGGCCTTTTCATCGATCTTCTCGTCGATTTTCTCCACAGTTATGATACTGTCTTTTTCACGGTAGCCCTGCCAGATACTTAAAAGAGTATTGCCCTGGAAGTAAACCGGCCAGTGCTTTTCAAGAACCCCATAGCCGGGATTTTTATATTGCCCGGCATCGCCGCCGGTTTTTTCAAAGATCGTGGCCGTCTTGCCCTTCGATGCATAATCTTCGACGCTTACCCAGACCAGGGAATTCGGGAAGATCTTCTCGCCCTGCTCGGCGTATTTTTTGACCTTCACGGTCCAGTATGGCATCTCGCTTGTTGCCGCGTTAGCCGTCACAAACGCTCCGGCGCTGCCATGGTCGATTTCTTCAACGAGCCCGTTTTTTTTGTAGTCATAGGTTTTCGTGGTAACGATTTTTATGGGAATGTGATTTACATAAGATATTTTTTTAAGAATTTCCACATGGACGTCGCGGACATCCGGAAACAGGTAACCGGTTTTGAGCTTCTCGGGCCCCTCGGAAATCAATAGAGAAACCGGCGTCTCGGGAATTACCTGCGCCTGGGCCGGCGGGTATTGCGCCAAAACCTCCCCTGCCGGTTTATCGCTGGGTATTCTCGTCACCGTGCCGATGACCAGCGAAAACGAAGTCTTGCCGACGGGAATATTGGCGAGAATTTTCTGGGCAATCACTTCGGACGAACCCACGATATTGGGAACCGGCACGATACTCTTGTTGTCGTTTGTCAACAGCGCCAGCCGGGTGCCTTCGCTGACAATCTCGCCCGGGGCAATACTCTGGGCCAGAATATACCCATAGGGGAATTCCACCAGGTTGGCCTTTTGAAGCTCGATATGAAGCCCCGTCGTCATCAACGTATTGTGCTCTTCCAGGTACAGCTTCCCCACCAGCGACGGTATGTTTACCTTGCCCCTGGTTCTTACGTTTACCGTAATGATGATCAACGATGCCAGGAAAAACAATGTAAAACCCACAAGATAGGCCATCGAGATTCTCAGGATGCGTTTTTTTAAAGGAAGCGTATTGTGTTCACTAGTATTCATATCACAGACAAAATCTTTCCTTTCTATCGCCTGTAAACCAAATTCCACCCCGACTTCGGCGCGCCCACCTTGCCTCACGAGCTTAGGCCGGAACTCGCCTCGTTGGCAGAGGAAAAAAGTTCAATGCGATCGAAAAGTGGCCGACGTACGCCAACTGGTACGCCGAAGGCGGGCCGTAGGCGGACCAAAGGCCATTTTAGCCGCTGGTCGGCGCCATCGTGGCGCCATCGGCCCGGCTACCATCACCAAGTGGGGCGAATAGCCCCACACGGCGTCGGCGTAGTTTTTCGAAGAAAAACCAAGCTGTCGCTGGAGACAGCTCAGGTAGCGCATCATTATGAAATATTAAAGATGCGCTACAAGCTTTTCGAGTAAAGCATTGAACTTTGTGGTTAATTTTATTGGCGCAAAGTAGTTCATGCCTAAGCTCTCAGGCCCCCTCTTTTATCTTCCTCCTGAATTCCTGATAAGAAATCACCAATAAGGTAATCACGGTAAGGGGCCATACGTAATACATGACAATGTGATTGTACATGGGAAGGTTATCGTGCTTTGTGGCATCCATGACAAGGTAGACTGTGTAAATAATATAGTAGGCAAAAAACAGGAGACCCTCTAACCTGGTGATTTTTCCGCCGGAGAAAAAGATCGGTAGACAGGAAAATGCCACGGCGATCATGATGGGTATATCGAACCCGGCAAATGAAGATGATACATGTACTCCCGACGAGGCCATGATGCCGGATAACCCCAGCACCCCCATGATGTTAAAAATGTTACTGCCGATGACATTACCTACCGCGATATCCCGCTCCCCGCGAATGCCGGCGACAATGGACGTTACCAGCTCGGGAAGGGAGGTTCCGGCGGCGACGATCGTCAGCCCGATGATGACCTCGCTGACCCCCAGCAACCGGGCAAAAACGATGGCACTGTTTACCAGCCATTCCGAACCAAGAACCAGCAACAAAAGTCCGGCGACAATATAGGCGGAACATTTTACCCAGCCAAATGATTTCATGGCCGTTTCGCTGAATTCCTGGTTATACTCCTCGTTTATTTCCTTAGACTCCGTCTTGCTCTTATAGATGATGTATACGGTATAAACCACCAAACCTGCAAAAAAAAGCATCCCGTCCCCGCGGCCAAGATTTCCATCCAGGGAGAGGATCAGCACAAAAAAGGACAAACCTATCATAATGGGTACGTCAAAACGAATGATTTGCTGCGCTACGGTCAGGGGGGCAACCATTGCCGATAACCCGAGAATAAACAGCACGTTAAATATATTACTGCCGACCACATTGCCGAGACTCAACCCGGCCTTTCCTTCCATCGCCGACTTTACGCTCACCGCAAGCTCCGGCGAACTTGTACCAAAAGCCACGACCGTCAGCCCCACAACCAGCGGCGATATACCCATTGTCAAGGCCAGCCGCGACGAACCCTTGACCAAAAGATCCGCCCCGCCAATAAGCAAAATTAACCCCAAAATGAAATATATTATATCCATAAATTTTTATCCCTTTAGGCTGGTTGCCGCCGTTTGAAAAGTTAATGCGCTAGATTACATACGACTATTTTATTTCCATGTATTGCTCGACGAGCTTTTTTTGACGTTTCTACAAAGCATCGCTTCAAGTGTAATATGTGTATTATAAGGCCTGTTTACTCAAGATTAACGTCAATATTGTTGAATTATGTAATTTTAAAGTCTATATTTTAAGTATATATCGACAGTAAAAATTAAGGGGAAACTCAATGAAACCTGAAACTATTTCATTACTTTGTCGACCTGGTTCACATGAACCTTTACGGCTTGTATCGATGCCGGGGGCAGATGGTCTTTTTCAGGAGGAACTTGTTTGCGCCAGAACCAACGAAAGATTTATTATACGCGATGGAATTCCTGTTCTAGTGGATGATGTAAAAGTAACCGGTTTCAACAAGAGGTATCAGGGAATCTACAACAGGGTCGCCGGTCTCTACGACATGGGTATCAAACTTGCAGGTTATCTATTGGGCAAAAGCGAAAAAGATTTCCGGCGAGAGTATTTAAGCGAATTGTCACTGAAGGAGGGCGACCGTATTTTAGACGTGTCCGTTGGCACGGGAGGCAGTCTTCATTTTCTGCCATCAAATATAATTTTCTATGGATTGGATCTATCCTGGGGTATGCTGAAAAAATGCCAGAAGAATTTGAAGCGTTGGAAACTGGATGCCGAATTGGTCCTTGGCAATGCCGAAGACATACCTTTTCAGGATGAATCCTTTGATGCGGTTTTACACGTAGGCGGGATAAATGCCTTCAATGACAGGGGTAAGGCAATTACCGAAATGATTCGTGTGGCAAAACCCGGCACAAAAATAATCATCGTAGATGAAACCCTCAAGCTGATGAATTCGGTCAAGTGGATTCCGGCGGTTAAAAAATGGTTGCATGAGTATCGCGATCGATTTGCGGCCCCCACGGACCTGGTACCCAGGGACATGAAAGAAGTACAGGTTAAAGAACTTGCCAGGGGTAACCTCTATTGCCTTACCTTCATAAAGCCCTGGCAAGACCTTATAGCGACGACGAAGTGACAAAACTTTAGCATAGGCAAATTGCCCGATCAAACAACAGCCGGGAAAACGTTATACGTCATGCAAGATGAAAGACGGTATGCTACATATGTAGCATACCGTCTTTCATGAAGTACCTTCGGCCGGCTACGGCGGCGAGGTCGGCTTCGTGGGTGACGACGAGAACCGTTAGCTGGTGGGTTTTCTGCAAATCCTGGAGGATGCGGATAAACTTTTGCGTATTATTGCTGTCGAGGTTGCCGGTGGGTTCGTCGGCCAGTACGATGTCGGGTTTATGTACCACGGCGCGGGCAACGGCCACCCGCTGGCTCTCGCCGCCGGAAAGTTGCGAGGGGTAATGGTTTACCCTTTCACTCAACCCGACCTTTTCGAGTATCTCAAGGGATTTTTCGCGGGCGACGTTTCGCTTCTGGCCCCGGATCATCAGCGACATCATCACGTTTTCAACCGCCGTAAAATCGGGCAAAAGATAGTGGTTTTGAAACACAAACCCGACATGCCGCTTTCTATACTCATGCAGTTTGCCTTCTTTTTCATACTCATCGAGGGTCTTGCCGTTAACCGTCACCGTTCCGCTGTCGGGCAGCAGAATCGCCCCGAGAATGTTCAAAAGCGTGCTCTTGCCGGCGCCGCTTGCCCCCTGGATCGACACGAAATCGCCCTTTGCCAGCTCCAGGTTGATGTTGTGAATCACGTCTACCGTAATCTCGCCGTCACGGTAGCTCTTGGTCAGGTTGTTTGTCGTCAATACCGCGCTCATGTTTCTGACGACCTTATGATATCGATGGGCTGCATCTTGCCGGCCTTCCAGGCCGGCACCAGGGCGGCCATTCCCGAGAGAAAAATGGCCAGAATGGAAAGGGGATGTAAAAACCGGGCGTCGATGGAAACCGGCATATGATCAAAATAATACACGTCTTTGGGCATCAGCTCCACGTGCATCCAGAAACACGACCCCAGGTACTGGCAATAAAACTGCCCCGCCCCGTTGATCATAAACTCAATACCCGCCACGATATGTTCAAGCTTCATCGAAATAAAAATGCCAAACGATACGCCCAGAATTGTCCCGACCAGGCCCGAGATAAAACCGATCATCGTGAAAATGATCAATATTTCCCGGTCGGAGGCCCCGATGGATTTTAGTATCCCGATGTCTTTTTTTCTCGACCGGATCACGTTGGCCGTGCTCACCACGACCCCGACAAGAGCCGCAATAATAAATAAAAATACTATGATGGTCATGATGACCTTTTCCCATTTCAGGGCGGCGAATAAATTACGATGGTCCTCTTCGATCGAACGTATCGAAAAGTTATACGGCAGGGTTTCATACAGCACCAGGAGAGACTTTTTTACTTTGTCAAAATTTTTCAGCTTGATGGCCAGCTGCGCAACGCTGTCGCCGGTCCCGTACAGTCTCTGGGCCGCCTCAAGCGGCAGCAGCACGACCTTGGAATCGTACTGGTAATTCCCCGAGGCAAAAAAACCCGAAATCACAAACGACTTCATGCCGGGTTCGACCCCGATGCGGGCCGTAAACTGCCCCTTTGGCACAATCAATTGAATGGAGTCCCCCACATGCAGGTCGAGTATGCCGGCCAGCTCGCGGCCCACGAGACAGTAATCGCCCCGGGGTATGTTTTTCAGGTCTGCCGGTTCGGTGATTCTCGGGAAATCCTTCGGAAAATCGTAGCGGTCCTTTGCCCCCGCGTTAGCGGCAAACTCCAGGCCGCGGATCATCACGTGATCGATCTGTTCGTCTTTTCGAATCAACGCCGGGCTCTGGATCATCCCCGACACCGAATCGACGTCGTCGCCCAGCCCGGCCCGGATTTTCGCGACCCAGTTTCGCCAGTCGTCGACCATGCCGGGGCTTTTTCTCGACTCAACAATGACGTGGGGATCAAACTTGAAAATACTTTCCTTTATCTGCTGCTGAAAGCCGTTAAATACCGACAGCACCACGACCAGAAGAGAGGTTCCGACAAATACCCCGAAAAACGACAACCACGCGTTCATGCTGAACAACTGGCTGCCCCGCCCGCCAAGATAGCGCCTCATTAAAAACATATAAAAACCAAACATTTCTAACGCCACGACGACACTTCGATGGCCATGGACAAGATTATTTTACCTGATGTCCGACTAAAGGCCGGACATCAGGTAAAATACGAAAAAAACGCTGGGGTTGACGTAAAAGGCGTAGCCTTTGAAGTCAAGGGGCCGCTTGCCCCTTTTTAAATTGATTTCTTTATATTCTTTTGCCCATGCCAAACCGAAATAAAAAAACCGCTTGCATGGGTAACTTTGATTCATTCTTTGTTTTCCCGATGGCAGGGATCAAATCAACTCTGGGTAAGATCAAAAGCCTCCTCGGTATCAACGAATCGAGGATTAAAAAAAAGTTGATGATCTATTTTATTCTTATTTCGTTTGCCTCCATCTCGATCTCTCTTGAGGTTATTCTCGAGGTCAGCGAAAAAAAATTTCGCGAAAAGGTAAGGGAGAGCCTGATTCTGGAATTAAAAAACCATATCGATATTCCTGCCACATTTGACCAGAACACCATCGACCTGAACAGGGCCTTTCAACCGTTAAACGACTTGCGTGTTCGCATGCTTCTTCTGTTCCTGGTGATCCTGACCACCATCGGAATTTCATTTTCGCTTTTTTCAAAGGACATCGCCACCCCGATTGACTCTCTCGTCGAGGGGGCCAAAAAGGTTGCCGACGGCGACCTAACCTATTCTCTCCAGATTCACCGGGAAGACGAGATCGGCCAACTGGCCAAGCTGATCAACGACATGAACGCCAACCTCCAGGAACTCGTCGTTGAAATCCGCTTTGAAATGAACCGTTTTATGAAGATCGTCGGCGACATGGAGGCCTCTCTGCAAACGGTCCTCCATGATGACATTGTCGCTATGGCCATGGACAACAAAACTATTGGCCTTTCGCAGATAAAAAAATTACAGCAGGCCTCGATGGATATCCAGGCGAGACTGAAACTTCTCCGGGAAGATCTCTCTGCCCTGTCCATGCTCATAGATATGTACAAGGTGTACCAGGTAAATTCAAACACGCACAGCGAGGTCGTCTAGATGGAATCTGTTCCCTGGTTTACATACTGGTATCTTTTCCCGATCGCCGTGACCATCGCCACCCTGGCCAATTCCTCGGGATTTTCCGGCGGGGTCTTGTTTCAGCCCATCTACTACCTGATTCTCCATGTCCCGATTGGCAGCTCGGTGGCAACCGGCGTGGCTACCGAAACCGTCGGGATGACCTCGGGATCGATCCGCTACTTTATTCAAAACAAGGTTGAAAAGGAGATCGGCCTGGTCCTGGTCATGTTGACGATCCCCGGGGTGGTTCTTGGTTCCCATGTCCTGGTCGTCATCAACGCCAACGTTCTTCGCCTTTTGCTTGGAATCGTCATCATCATTATCGGCGTAGTTCAACTTACCAGCGTCGCCCAGGGAAGATATGGTAGCCGCGAGAATGTCCCGGTTGAGGACATCTACCCCTACATGTGGGTTCCCCTTCTGGGGGGTTTCTTTTCGGCCACCACCGGTACCGGGATATGCGAAACCGCCCAACCGCTCCTGGAACGCGGCCTGAAGGTCAAGACGATTCGCGCCAACGCCACGGCCATCTGGGCCGAAGCCATGGGCGACTGGATCATCACGATCTTAAACCTCCAGGCGGGCTTGATCATCTGGCAAATTCTCATTTTTACAGGCTCCGGGGTAATCATTGGCGGTCAAATCGGCCCCATCATCGCCAAATACCTGCCCGAAAAATTACTGAAAATATTTTTCTCCACCGCCATTCTCATCGTGGGCGTTTTCTACATCTCCACCGGCGCCTTGTGGATCTACAAGACCATCACCGGGTAAATGGCGCACGGGCTCGAATTTTGTCCCATTTATCGTGATTGGGTACGAAAAATGGTTGTCAAACTGTCGGACCTTGACGATTTGCCTTATTGAATGAAATCTTGAAAAAAGATTCACGGAGGATTAATGGCCCAGACAGCATCAGAACAATATGAAATGACATTCGTACTTATAGAAAAAGACGCAGCGACACTGGAAAGTCAACGCGAAGAAATAAAAAATAACCTGGGCAGAAGAAACATTGAAGTGGCAAAAGCGGATATGCTGGGCACCAAACCCCTGTTTCACGAAAAAAATCACCACAAACGCGGCAACTTTAACTGCTGGGTATTGACCGCACCCAAAGACAGCATCACCCAACTTCGAACCGATTTAAATGTAAACGCAAACGTATTAAAATCCATGGTTGTTAAAGTAGGGTAACATCTTGGCAAACGATATAAACAGGGTAATCTTGGTCGGGAGGCTTACACGCGATCCCGAACTGAAATCGACAAACAGCGGAAGCTATCTTTGCCGGTTTACCCTGGCCTCAAATCGTACCATCTTTCAAAAAGACGGCGAAAATAAAGAGGAAGTCGGCTTTTTTGACTGCGTCGCCTGGGGCAAACTCGCCGAGGTGATCAGCAAGTACTCACAGAAAGGAAGAAGGGTCGGCGTTGACGGCTCCCTTCGCTTTTCCGCCTGGGACAACGCCGAAGGCAAAAGACAATCCAAGGTGGAAGTATTTGTCGAGAACTTCCAGTTTCTCGATGCCAAAGGCCCCGCGGACTCAACGGGCCAGGCAGCCGCGATGGCCCCTCAACAGACTCATACGCCTGAAAGATCAGACAACTTTCCGGAAAATTTTTCAGAACCTTTTAATGACGATATTCCTTTTTAATACAGGAGAAATAAATGGAAGACAACAACGAATCAAGAAGCCAGTACCGATCCGATGACGACAAAAGATCCGGCGGGCGCAACACAAAATTCAGAAAGCGCGTATGCAAACTTTGCTCGGAAAAGGCAAGCACGCTGGATTACAAAAAAACGGATGTATTGGTAAAATTCGTATCCAATAAAGGCAAAATTTTACCTCGACGACTTTCCGGAAGTTGCGCAAAACACCAGCGAGTAGTCGCCGGGGCCATCAAGAGAGCGCGTTCTGTCGGTTTCATGCCTTACTCAGCGCGATAAAGTATGATCTATTCCCTCACAGGTTTCCCTTTTGACCTGTTATGGGCTATTGTAATCGCCTTTATCTTCAGCCCCCGAATCGGTCTGCCCGTAATCGTCATCGCCACAGTGGCAATGCTTGTACCCGGGTTTTTTATACCCATGCCCTACCGGCTGATGTTCTGGTCGCCGGGGGGAGCCGCTTCGGTGATTGCCGCCACTTCGATTATCTTATGGGCCCTGACCAGGCAAACATGGTTTTCAGGCCACCCCGTTGAACCCCCGCCTGACCGCCGCAAGGTACGGGAGGAACTCTTTAAAATTGAATCTGTCGAAGAACGCCAGCAGGAATACATCCGTCAAATTCAAAAAAACGCCGTGGCGTTTGAAAATGCCAACAACCACGTACTGTTACCAAATACCTTCTTTTTTTTGGTTTCGTTTATCCTGGTATTTTTAGTCGACTTCTCGGCGGTTGCGGCCATTCACATCACGAATCCCGATTTACTGAAAAAACTTTTTGGCGAAGTCTACCAGACAATCATCGTCAGCCCCGGTACGTTTGACGCCTGGTTTTCAGCTCTCATCGAGCTTGGCGCCCTGCACATCTTTGTCTTTAACATCGTCTTCTTTCTTTTGCTGCTGCGCATGATCGATACGATATTGCAATACCGGAAAATTCGACAGCCCCTCATTGGGACCATGGCCTTTTTTCAATTGCCTTTCGTAAGTATCTGGTTCTACATAGCCTCGGGGGTCTTTTTTTTCGTCACCATCAAAACGGGGCAAACCGGGGTTACCTACTTTGCCGCAAAAAACCTGTTTTTCATATTCTCTACGCTTTATATTTTTCAGGGTATCAGCATCTTGTGGTTGTTTCTCCAGGTTCGCCTGTTACCTACGGGGGGAATCGTGATCGCAATGGTACTGATGGCCTTCATGTTTGAGCTCATCGGGGTTCTTGTCTTTTCCTTTTTTATCTTGATTGGCCTTCTGGATTTCTGGTTCGATTTTAGAAAAAAGGCTTTACACCCCAATTTGTTTTCCGACGGAGTATAAGATTATCTATGAAAGTAATATTGAAAAAAGATGTACCAGCCCTGGGATTTATCGGGGATATTAAAGATGTCAAAAATGGCTATGCCAGAAATTATTTATTACCACAAGGTCTTGTGATTGTTGCCGATGCAAAATCAAAAAAAGAAATCGTCTTCCTTGAGCAGGTTCGTAAACAAAAGCTTGCCAAAAGAGAAAAAGCCGCGAAGGAATTTTCAGGCAAGATCAACAACGCCGAAGTCCGAATCACGGCAAAACTTGGCGAAGACGGTAAGATGTTTGGAAGCATCACCAACATGATGATTCAAAAAGAACTCGAGAAAATCGGGTTTACCATCGACAAGCGTCAAATTGCCGTTGAAGAGCCTATTAAAACACTGGGTATTTACACCATTACGTTAAAACTTCACGAGAATGTTAACCCGGTGATCAAGGTATTTGTCCAGGACGAAGAAGGCAACACCGAGATCAAGAAAAAGGCTAAAGAAGAAGCCCCGGCCAGTGTCGAAGCTGCCACAGAAGGCGAAGTATCGTCAGAAGAAACTCCAGAATAAAACCGTGAATGTCGTCGTCCCTGTTTGATGCCGAATCAGAACAAGTTGTTTTAGGGTCGATACTTCAGAGTCCCGACGTTTTTAACGACGTCAGCCAGATTGTCTACGCTGACGACTTTTATTTTGAGCCCCACCGAATAATCTACAAGGCGATTTTTGATCTCTTTGACCATCAGAAGGTACCGGATACCCTGATGGTCATCTCCCAACTGAAAAATTTAAACCTGCTTGAAAAGGCCGGCAACCGAAGCGCGATTTTACAGATGGCAAGCCTCAGCAGCCCCATCGCCGCCCCGACGTATGCCCAGCGCGTCCGGGAACTTTCGTTGCGGCGTCGGCTTCTGCTGGAGGTCAAGGAAATTGAGGCCTCGGTTCAAAACCCGCAGCACGAACTCAACGATATCCTGTCAAAAACCGAAAAATCGATGGTCTCGATTGCCGACCGTCATACCGTTTATAACGTTCGTCATATTCGCGACGTTAAACAGGAATTCCTGGAATTTCTCGAAAGCCTGAAAGCCTCCAAAGGCGGAATCACCGGTCTGCCGTCCGGTTTTAAACAACTCGACCAGCTCACCACGGGGTTTAAACCCGGTCAGTTGATCGTACTGGCCGCCCGCCCCGGCGCCGGTAAGACAACCTTTGCGCTGAACATTGCCCAGAATGTGGCCATGAAGAGCAACAAACCGATCCTGTTTTTTTCTCTCGAGATGACCAAACTCGAACTCCTGCTGAGGCTGGTCTGCGCCGACGCCTACCTGGACTCGGCAAAAATTCAAAAAGGATTTATCAACGAAAAAGAAACCGAGAAGATCATCAACTCGGTCCAGCGCCTGCAGGCTTCCGACATTTACATCGACGACAGCCCCGACCTGACCTCCTGGGAATTTCGGCAGCGCTGCCGGAGACTCTCGGGTCAGTTGAAATCGTACAACAAGTCGATCTCCCTGGTCGTGGTGGACTACCTTCAGTTGATGACCGACAAGTCCCGCGGCAACGAGAGCCGGCAGCTTGAGGTCGCCAGCATCTCCCGGGCGCTGAAGATCATCGCCAAGGAGCTCAATGTTCCGGTTCTGGCCTGTAGCCAGATGAACCGCTCGATCGAACAACGGGGCAAAGACCCCCGCCCCCAGCTTTCGGACCTTCGCGAATCGGGAGCCATCGAACAGGACGCCGACACCGTTATCTTTATTCACCGTGAAGACATGTTTAATTTTGACCTGCCGGAAGAACTCAAGGGCCAGGCCGAGGTCATCATTGCCAAACACAGGGCCGGCCCCACGGGTTCGGTCAAGCTGATGTTCCTGAAAGAAAAAAACCTCTTCATGGATCTCGAAACCCACGAAACCGAACCGCCGCCGGCATTTTAACCTGCCCGGTTTCTTATAAATACTTCTTACGAATTTTGCGTTTGCGCCCTGGCCCTGCTGATGGCTGATGCCATCTCGTACATTCTTGCCCGGAGGTCCTTTACGCCGTCTTTGGACATAGTGTTTCCCCAGATGGCCTCGGGGTGTTTTTCCTGCAGGGCCTTTTTTTGCGACTTTAAGATCAAATCGTCTTTGTTAAAAAAAAGAAGTATGGAACCTTGATCGACGCCGAGTTTTTCAATCTCCGATTTGACGACTTCAATTTCTTCTTCGACCCGGACCGACGAGGCGTCGGCGACCAGGATAATCGAATCGACATAGGAAATTTCTTCGAGGGTCGACTTGAAGGCGGCGGCAAGGTTTAAGGGCAGGTTTCGGATAAACCCCACCGTGTCGGTTGCCGTTGCATACAACGGCTTGTATTCGTATTCGCCGAGATAGACCTTGCGGGTATACGAATCGAGGGTCGCAAAAAGACGGTCCTCGGCCAGGAGACTTTTTGCAGACGAACCGATGACATTTAGCAGGCTGGTCTTGCCGGCATTGGTGTAGCCGACGATGGCAAACGAAAGCGGCGTACGGTTTTTCCGGGTATTCTGGCGGTGTTTGGAAACCGACTCCAGTTCCTTTTTTATCGTCAAAATGCGCCGCCGGATATGACGGCGGTCGGCCTCAAGCATGGTCTCGCCGGGGCCGCGCGTTCCGATACCGCCGCCAAGGCGCGAAAGAACCCCGCCGAGCCCCTTCAGGCGCGGCAAAATGTACGTAAGCTGGGCCAGCTCCACCTGCAGGGCCGCCTCTTTCGTTTTGGCCCGCATCGCAAAAATATCCAGAATCAGTTCGACCCGCCCCAGCACCCGGACCTTGCAATACTCCTCGAGGTTTTTCAACTGGGTCGGCTTGAGGTTGACGTCGACGATGACGAGATTTACCCCGTCGTCTTTGACCTTGCGAACAATCGTTTCGAGCGTTCCCTTGTTTAAAAAATACGCCGGATCGGGATGCGGTACGTTGACCATCATGTCCGATACGTGCTCGACCCGGGCCGTATCGCTGAGCAAAAACAACTCATGCAACGATTCTTCCTGGACCTCCCGGTCGGGGTATTCTCGTGACCCATACTGGCCGACCAAAATGGCGCGGTAAGTCTCTGAGCTGAGTATCTTGGGTTTTATTAATGACGACGCGTCCATCGGCTACTTTTTACGAAGGTCGTTTTTGACGATCCTGATTTTGGTGCCGGAGTACACCAGGTTTTTCTTGAACCACCCCCGGTTGGTCTCGATGGCGTAAATGCCGGGAGTTGTCGACGAAAGAACCGTCTCGTCATGCGGCTTCATGTCAAAAATATCCGTGAGGCGCAACTTTTCGTCGACAAAGGCGATGGAAAGCGGTATGTAGGTATTTTTCATCCAGAACGAAAGTATGATCGGGCTGTCGTATAAAAAAATCATGCACTCGTCGGGAGCGAGTTTGTCGCGAAACATCAGCCCGCGGCGTTTTTCCTGTTCGCTTTCGGCAACCTCGCAGTAGATTTGCTTTTCTTCGCCCTTGAGATTTTCAATGACAATCGTCCAGGTCTTTAAACCGCCTTCGGCGCAGATTTTCCCCGTAAGCCCCGCCAGTATACCCAGAAGAAAAATACCGGGTACGATATAACTTCGCTTATTCATAATGTGTCCCGGTTATTCTCATTTTATTATTCCCACATTGTTATTCCCATTCTATCGTGGCCGGCGGCTTCGTTGAAATATCGTATACGACGCGGTTTATTCCGGCAACTTCATTGATGATACGGCTGGAGACATGCCCTAAAAACTCATGGGGAACCTTCGCAAAATCTGCGGTCATGCCGTCCTGGCTTTCGACCATGCGCAGGGCGACGACATTCTCGTAGGTTCGCTTGTCGCCCATAACGCCTACCGACTGCACGGGCAGAAAAACCGCAAAGGCCTGCCATACTTTTGCATATAACTTCTGGGCCTTCAACTCCTCCAGCAAAATCGCGTCGGCCTTTCGAAGCAGGTCAAGCCGTTCTTTCGTTACGTCTGTGAGAATGCGAATGGCCAGCCCCGGCCCGGGAAAGGGATGACGAAACAACAGCTCGCGGGGCATCTTGAGAGCCAGGCCCAGTTTTCGTACCTCGTCTTTAAACAATTCCTTGAGCGGCTCGACAACGCGGCCGGCCTGGATCATCTCCATAACCTCGGCTACGCGGTTATGATGCGACTTGATGGTATCCGAGGGGCCCTTGACCGAGACCGACTCAATAACGTCGGTGTAAAGCGTACCCTGGGCGAGAAACTCGTAATGGGTTGTCTTGCCGTTTTTGTCTTTTTCAAGGGCGACTTTCTTAAACTCCTCGAGAAACAACCTGCCGATGATTTTGCGCTTTTGCTCGGGGTCGGTTACGCCCTTCAATGCCTTCAGAAAAATATCTTCGGCGCGTACCACCCTCAGGGGTATGCCGAAGGCCTCGCCAAATCGCTTGACGACGGCCTCGGTCTCGTTTAACCGCATCAGACCGTGGTCGACATAAACGCAGGTGAGCTGATCGCCGATGGCGTCGTGTATCAGCCTGGCGGTGACCATCGAATCGACCCCGCCCGACAGGCCGAGAATCACCTTCTGATCGCCTACGATGGCCCGGATTTCCTTCACCTGTTTTTTGGCAAAATTTTTCATTGTCCAGGTTTTTTTCAACCCACAGACTTTTTCGGCAAAATTTTTCAAAATATCTTTTCCATAACGGCTGTGGCCGACCTCGGGATGAAACTGAACCCCGAAGTATTTTTTATCTTTATTATAAATGGCCGCAAAGGGAGAATTGCCGGTCTTGCCGATCGAAACAAACCCCGCCGGAATTTCGGTGACCTTGTCGCCGTGACTCATCCAGACCTGCGACTGGTCGGAAATTTTATCAAGAATACCGACGGCCTTCTTGATGTTCAGCGAGGCCTTGCCATATTCGCGGTGGGTAGATGCCTCCACCTTGCCGCCAAAAAAATGAGTTAATACACATAACCCGTAACATATGCCCATGATGGGCACATCCAGGTCAAAGATCCCTTTATCGGGCATCGGGGCCTTTTTATCGTATACCGAGGCGGGGCTGCCCGAGAGAATGATTCCGCCGGGGGCGAACTTTCGAATATCCGCCATCGGCGTAAAGAAGGGATGAATTTCTGCATAAAATCCAAGCTCCCGCAAGCGCCGCGCGATCAACTGTGTGTACTGGGATCCAAAGTCCAGAATAAGTATACCGTTTTCCATTACCATATCGCCTCACAGTCTGACTGACCTTGTCTATTATTTTTTATCACGCAACTATATTTATTTATATCCCCCGACTCCCATCTCGCCGACCGGGGAAATTTTTTTTCATTAAATTTTCCCCGCCGCTTTCGTTTACGAAATATGGTTAAGGGAATATAATTTTTGTATGTTTAGCCAATGGGAAATACTTATAAAATGATTCGCCTGGTGGGAACATCAGAAAAGAGCTACGAAGACGCCATTCAAAACGCCATTACCGAGGCCAGCCACACCCTCAAGGGTTTAAACTGGTTTGAGGTTGTCGAACAAAAAGGCAAGATCAACGAAGCCGGCAAGGTTGTCGAGTTCCAGGTCGTCATGGAGGTCGCCTTCAAGATCATCAAGACCTGATTTGGCATGTGACCAACGCCCTGTGACTGTCGGCCAACTCTTGGGTCGGCGTTCACAGGGAGGGGTCTTTAGGCTTGACAACATGTCTGCCCGAAAAAGTGTAACATTACGTAGAATGAATCTTAGATATCATTGATCAAATCGTGTTGAAAATATCGTGCCTAGAAAGACTCCAAGCATACTTTCTCTACGGCAGTGCGTGGGTGTCTTGCCTGAATGGATAACCATGCTAAACTCAATAAAGAAGCGTTTACCGGTTATCTAAATCTTTTTACAAAATTAAATTAAAAGTGAAGTAAAAAAACAAGGCATATGAACAAATTTGAAAACTATGGTCTCGATCCCGACCTTTTAAAAGGAATCAAAGAAACGGGTTTTGAAAAACCCACCCCGATACAGGAAAAAACGATACCGTTTTTACTTGGCCATGAGCGCGACCTGATCGCCCTGGCCCAGACCGGCACCGGCAAAACCGCCGCTTTTGGCCTGCCGATCCTGCAAAAAATCGACACCCACCAGAAACGGCCCCAGGCATTGATCCTGTGCCCCACCCGTGAGCTTTGCCTGCAAATTGCCACCGAGATGGAAAAATACAGCAAGTTCATGAACCACATCAAGATCGCGGCCATCTACGGCGGGGCCAATATTGAAACCCAGATTGGCCAGCTAAAACGCGGCGCCCAGATTGTCGTCGGTACCCCCGGTCGAATGAACGACATCATCCGGAGAAAGAAAATCGACCTCAGCGGCATTAAAACCGTCGTTCTCGACGAGGCCGACGAGATGCTCAACATGGGTTTCCAGGAAGACCTCAACACGATTCTCAGCGAAACCCCGGAGTCGAAAAACACCTGCCTGTTTTCGGCCACCATGTCAAAAGACGTCGCCAACATCGCCATGGACTACATGAAGGATCCGCTGGAAATTGCCGTCGGTAAAAAAAATGTCGGCTCAAAAAACATCAACCATGCCTTTTACGTCGCCGGTTCCAAAGACAAGTATGCCGTTTTAAAACGAATCCTTGACCTGAATCCCGAAATCTACGGAATCATATTCTGCCGTACCCGTATGGATACCAAGAACACAGCCGACGCCCTGATGAAAGACGGCTACGACGTCGACGCCCTTCACGGCGACCTGTCGCATGCCCAGCGCGAGAGCGTCATGAGCAAATTTCGCCATCGAAACCTCCAGGTCCTCGTCGCCACCGACGTTGCCGCCAGGGGTCTTGACGTAACCGATCTGACCCACATTTTGCATTACAACCTGCCTGAAGAACTGGAAATTTACACCCACCGTAGCGGTAGAACCGGTCGAAAAGACAACACCGGTACGTCGATTGCGATCATCGGCCCTAAAGAAATCGGCAGAATTCACCGCCTGGAAAAAGTTATCGAGGCAAAATTTACCGAAGAAAAAATTCCCGACTCAAAGGACATCCTGAAAAGCCGCGTTGGCGGGCTTGCCACGCGGATTGAAAACATCAAGGCGGACCACAAGGTTTTAAACCCCCTGATGGAACTTTTCTTTTCGAAGCTTGAGGGCCTGGATAAGGACGAAATCATTCAACGATTTGTCACCCTGGAACTCAACAGGTTTATCGAATTTTACAAGAATGAACCAACCCTGAAGTCTCCCGATGCCAGTCACCGAAGCGAGGGTTCTTTTTCCCGCGGCGGCTACAACCGCGGAGGCGGCGGAGGCGGAAAATTTCGCGACAAGAAATGGTCCGGCGGAAAACCCGGAAGCAAGTTTGACCGGAAAAAAGGTCCGGGGTCGTTTTCCGGCGGCAAAAAACGGGATTGATTCTGACCTGCTGAATCTACCGGGGTTGAATATGCCGGGTTTTGCGCCCGTTATGTACAACCCTGGATCGTTTGGCCAGGTTATGTAAAGAAAGCAACCGTGTTTTTTATATTTCCCGGTAATTCCCTCGGACGTTTGCCGGCATCGTTTTTACATCAGGGATTCTTTTAAAAGCTCATCTTTAAAGCCCGTAGTTTTACCCTCAAACAACAGCTTCTGGGTATAGTAAGTAAAATATTTCGCCCTCTCTATTTTCGACTCAAGGTACACTGGGCATAAAACCGGCCTGCTTAAATCCGGGTCAACCTGCCAGGCATAGCATACCGGTTTATCCCGCGAAAAGAGCGAAATCTCCACCAGAATATCTTTCTCGATCCACCCGAGGGTGCCGTTATGATAGTAATCGGCAAAGTGAAAATTGTCTTTCCTTTGCCACAGGCTCTTACCCGCAAACGAACCGGGAACGGGAATGTTCAGCAAATCCAGGATGGTTGGCGCCACGTCCCTTTGAGAGGCCACGACGTTGATTTTTTCCGGTTTTACCAGCCCCGGCGCGTAAATTAAAAAAGGAATGCTGTAGCGCTTGAAATTCGAAACCTCGGCATGAGAGGTATGGTCGGCCAGCATTATAAAAATCGTCCGGTTAAAAACCTTCCGGTTCTTTTTTATCTTTTCCAGAAAACCGGAAATAGCCTCGTCGGCAAAGTTCATGACATTTTTTTTATTGTCGGCAAAACGGGAAGGTACATTGGGCGGCAGCTTCAGGTCATGCGTCGTACCCGTATTGATGCCGATGACAAAAGGCTCTGTGATTTCGCCCATTTTTTCGATAACAAAATCATACAAATCCGGGTCATGCACGCCAAACCAGTTTTCGGCATACTTCGGGTTTTTTATGTGTTCCTGGCCATAACTTTCATGAAAGCCCATCTTACGGACAAAATCTCCCGTTCGGGCAAGATTCTCCGCCGTTCCCTGAAAAAAATAATTGCGGTAGCCGTAGCCGGCCAGGATCTCCGGCAGACATTTGTACGTATGTTGTTCCAGGGTGGTTTTTACGATGGTCTGCCCCAGGGGATTTGGAAACGAACAAAGCGAAGCAAACAGGCCCTCGGAAGTTCTCGTACCCCCCGACATCATGAAGTCTGTCGTCAGCGAGGCCTTTCTCAACCGGTCAAAATGCGGGGTCACATCGCGAGCGCCAACGTAAGACTTCATATGATAGGCGTCCCAGCTTTCCAGGAATATAATCACGACGTTATACGAATTCACCTTTGACGCGGTTTCAGGCGAAAAAGTTCCGGGGTAGATTTCGGATAAAACCTTATGTAACCGGGAAAGTTCAAAGTTCTCCGGTTCTTTCATATGATTTTCGGCATGGGGTTTTACCGAATAGTACACCGCGTTGTACAAGCCGTTTAAGGCAATCGACGCCTTGCTGCTGTTCCCCAGGTAGTTTGCGTGAATCGGCTCCAGGGGAAAGGCCTGCGCCCCTCCCCGAATCAAAATGATCGACAAAATTGTAATCGCCAGAAGTTGAAGTTCGGGGAAAACAACCGAGTTGAAAATTCGATTCTTTTTTTCAACCCGCCGGTTTATTTGCGGCCTGAACCTGTAATAAGAATACACAAGCATTGCCAGAAACGTCAGGGAGTATACCGCGATGACAAACCAGTAGCGGGAAAAAATAAAATTGGCCAGGCTGACCGGGTCCGTGACAAAGTTGCCCACCTCGTAACCAAGGTGTCTCTGGGCCTCTTCAAAATAAATCGAATCGCCAATGAGAATAAACAGGGCGACAATGGATGTAACGGCAAGGCTCATGTAAACGGCAAAAGTGTCTCTCATTCGAAAATACCGGTGCGATACAAAAATAAAAAGTATACTGACGCCGGAGCAAATGGCCGCCGCCGACAGGTCATACCTCAAGCCGTAAAGAAGAGATTCCAGGATGTCCGATAGAGAAATGGAGCCCATGAGAGATCTGTTGAAAAACAAAAACAGTATTTTTGAGGAAATCATCAACCCGAAAAATACCGACAAAACCTGGAAATACGTAAACAGGTAAGGAGAAACCCGGAGAGGGTCGACAACTTTCCCGGCGAGTCGTTTGATGCCACCGAACATCTTTAAAAAAAATATCTCAACCACCCCGGGTCAATTACTATTTAGTGGCAACTGAATATCTTGACACTATGATTGATTTTTAACAGGAAGCTTCACCCATGGCAAGAGTGCTTCTCGTCGACGATCTTAAATTTATTAAAATGATTGAACGCAAGGCGCTGGAACACTCCGGGCACCAGATCGTCGGCGATGCCAAAAACGGCCGGGAAGCCTTTGAGTTGTACACCACGGTCAAGCCCGATATCGTTCTTATGGATATCACAATGCCCGAAGTTAACGGCATCGAAGCCTTAAAAAAAATAATAGCGTTTGACCCCCGGGCCAAAGTCATCATATGCTCGGCTCAATCTCATGATAAAATTCTTTACGATGCGGTGAAGGCTGGGGCAAAGGAATATATTATAAAGCCGTTTTCCACCGAGAGACTCATTTCGACAATAAACAAGATTTTGGAGAAATGACAACGTATGAAATCAATGTCAAGGGGCCTCACATTTCCCCGTGGCCCTTCAACGGGGGGATTTTTTAAACCGGCAATTCTGGTTCTGGGAATTTTCCTCTGCGTCGAAACCTTTGCCGCCGATTCCCCCGCCAGTGAAGCTGACAAAACGCAAATAAACCGCCTGGCCTATAAAAACGGCTACATTCAGTATAAACCCGGGTATACCTTGTACATCTTCCCGCCCTTCTACACCCTGGCGGAAAAAAATAAATATATCAAAGACGTTTATTCCTCCATCCTGCTTGACCAATTACAGCTAAACACGATCATCTATATCAAGGATCCCGCCCCGGTAGCCATCTCCTATCCCGAGGGCGAAACCGGCGAAGACCCGAGGGAAAAGTATTTGTCGGGCGACGTTCCCCGGCCGGAACAGTTTAATTTCGAGGCAAAAATGATCTATGAATTTCCGGGCGCCATGGAGGATCCGGCAAAACTCCTGAACGATCCCGGGCAGGCTCGTTTTTTTCTCCCGGAAGATCTATACCTGGTAAGTTCCATTGAAGAGCTCTCGGGCCAACCAAAAGAATATTACAAAATTCACGTAATGATTTACCGGAACGCAAAAATAATCTACACCAGCGATGTGGTCACGGATGAAGCGGAGATATCAAAGAAGGTAATCGCCTTTACCAGGGAAATTTCAACGAAGATTTCCGGGGCAAAAACCGGGTCGTTAAACATCAGTTCAACACAGGAGAAGGCATCGGTATATATCAACAACAGGTATATGGGGCATACCCCGCTTTTGCTGGATAACGCCGTCGTTGGCAAAAACCTCGTCACGATTCGCAAAGACGGCTACGAAATCTGGCAACAAGAAATTCAAATAACCCAGGCAAAAGAAACCCGGGTAAACGCCATTCTGGAAAAAATAAAATCAGAAAGCCGCATAGTTATCAAGTCGAAACCGGAAGGTAGCGACGTATTCTTCGATGTAGAGTATAAAGGCCAGACCCCGCTGGTGATCGAGAATATCCCGGAAGGCATTCACCGGGTTCACGTTCAGAAAACGGGCTTTATAGATTTTTTTGAAACCATTGAGGTTAAACGGGGTAAAACAGAATATGAAGTTATGGCAAAACTTGCCCCTGGCGATTCGAAAGAATTTTACAATATAAACCGGCCCATAGTCGGACCTTTCAGCTACGAACAAATGTTCAAGACAAGCGCGCTCCTGACTGCGGCCGGCGGCCTTACGGGACTTTTTTTCCAGGTGCAGCAGGAAAACCTGCAAAAAAACCTGAATCTGTACCTGGACCAGGGATACTCCGATACGGCGGTAATCAACAAACAACTTAACGACATCGCAGCCTACAAGGCCCTGGAGACGGGATTTTATATCGGCAGCGGGGTATTGCTTGCCGCGAGCATTTATTTATTCATAAAATATATAAATACCCAGGACATGCCCATAGCGATGAAACCAAACCTCTCGCCGGGAAAAAACGAGTTCTCCGTAAGCCTTGGGCCCCAATTCGAATCTTTCCGGCTGACGTTTAGTCGCCGGTTGTAGAAAAGGGGCTTCTTTACAGGCCCCTTCTTACTTTTTCGATTTCCTGGTATCGGGTTTTGCCTTTGCGGCGGATTTTTTTGCGGGGACACCCGAATGAATTTCTTCAATACTGCTCAGGGTTTTATCGGCTATCCCGTATTCGATTGCCTCGGGGGCCGTTAACCAGTAATCCCGATCGGTATCTACCTGGATCTGGTTCATTGATTTACCCGTGGCCTCGCTTAAAATACGGTTTAACTCCAGGCGGGTTTTCTTGATCTCGTCGGCGTGAATCTTGATATCGATGGCGGGGGCCACGATCTGCCCTGAAATGAGCGGCTGGTGTATCATAATCCTGGCGTGCGGGAACATGTAACGATGTCCCTTTTCGCCTGCCGCAAACAATAGGGCCCCCATGGAGGCTGCCATCCCCATGGTGATGGTATAGACCGGGGACGATATCATCTTCATGATGTCAAAAACCGCCATGCCGGAAGATATCACCCCTCCTGGCGAATTTATGAAAAAACATATCGGCTTACCGGGTTCTCTATTTTCCAGGTAGATCAATTTTTCTATGACATCCTCTGACGACTTGTCCGTAACGGGGCCCCAGAGATAAATCTGACGACTATTTATAAATTGCTCTTGAATTTTTTCTTTAAAATTTCTTGGTTTCGAGTCTTTCTCTGAATCAACTTTAAGTATTTCCATATTAAATGAAAATTTATGCGTCGACCAAGTGTCAATTATTAAATCTCAAATTCCGGTCGAAGTACACAGGCTCCAATTATCCTTTTCGGGGTCTGCACCGGCGCGGCAAGAGGTCAAAGGCCGGTTTATTTGTCTCCTGTGTAAAATTTGTCTTTTTAACCCGCCATGAGTTTCTTTTCATTGACCGGGCATTGAGAAGTTCCATATGAGAACCCATGAGTATTTATATTGTAAAGTATTTTGAGGGCCTGCGAAACGGCCATGTATTTAATAAAACAGATTCACGCCCTCTATGTAACAAGATCATTAAAAATCGCGTGGTGGGCAAATCAGAGCCGTTTACCGTAGACAAGCTGCGAATTGAGCTGGCCTATTATCAAAACGAAGGGACCGATATCTGCGGCGTCTGCGCCGGCAAGCTCTACTCGGACCTTGAATAAAACCCGCGCACCAAAGCCGTTCTAAACAGTTTTTTTTCGTGTCTTTAAATAATATCGAATTCCAAATATCACCAGGGCCATCGCGATGACGGCGGCGATAATGCCGCTGTAAAACCGAATGTAATTTAACAGGGTATTCCAGTTTTGACCGAGCGTATAACCGCCATAAACAAGGATGCTGTTCCAGATCATGGTGGCCATTAAAAACGCAAAAAGGAAAACCGAGATATGCATCTTGACCATGCCCGCGATGATCGCCACAAAAAAGCGAATACCCGCGGAGAATCGCGAAAAAACGACCGCCCAGAAACCATAACGGGTGAACCATTCGTGGGTTTTTTCCAGCGACTGGCGTGAAAAAACCTGTCTGAGCTTTTCGTTTTTCAGGCGGCCAACGATAAAGTCGATCACCTGGAGACCAAAGTAGTACATCAGGGCCGCGCTTGCGAGATTACCCACGGCGATGGCGATGGCCACCGTAACCAGGCTCAAATGCCCCGTACCGGCAATGTAGCCGGCAAAAACCACCACGGTATCGCCAGGGTACGGCGGGAAAATATTCTCGATGAAAACACTGACCAGCAAAAAAGCGCCATAGAGTTCGTGCGGAATCTTAGAAAGAAACTCCATGTCCATAAAGAACGCCATTTCAACTTCCCCCTGTATGGCCAATCAATAAAAAACATACCCGGGGAAAATAATGGCTCTAAATTCCGGTAAATGGAAAAAAGTTATTCCCCTTTTATATCGTATTACAGATCCTGCGAAGGCATGCAGAGAATACAAAAAAACGCGATGTTCAAAATTGCCGCCGTCATTATCTCGATACCGGTTTTTTACCTTACCTGGAAATATAATCATAAAATCTTTTTTCTGATCAACGGACTCTACGGCGACTTCTTTGGCTACCCGATGATTTTTTTAACCGCCATGGCCGACGGGTTGTTTGTGATCATGATCTCCTCGGCGGTTTATCCGAAAAAGAAAGGGTACTTCTGGTCCTTCCTGATCGCCTACCTGGTTACCAATTCGATCGTGAATTTAATTAAGTATTTCTACTCAACCGGACGCCCCCTGGCATATTACTCCCTGGAGCAGATTTTTTATGCGGGCGAAATTCTGAGGTACCAGAGTTTTCCTTCGGGTCATGCCGCGGCGGCGATGGTTTTAACCCGCTACCTGCTCCAGGATGCCGGTAAAAAATTATCCATTTTGATATGGGTATTTGGAACCATGTGCGCCGTCTCGCGGGTCTACATCGGGGTTCATTTTCCGTACGACGTCCTGGTCGGGGGTTCCCTGGGTTTTTTCATATCGCATGGAATTTTCTGGTATGCGCATAAAAAGTACAAACATTCCGGACGCCCGGAGTACCGGCACAATACCCTGTTGATTTCGATGACGGGTTTGGGCGCCGCCATTTTTTACCTGTTTTTCAACAGGGACCAGTATGAGCCCCTCTCTACCCTCGTCAATTTTACCGCCCTTCTGTTTGGAATATTTTTCGGGTTTCTCATATTAAAATCCTTTTGGAAAATTTACCAGGAAAAGCCCAAATCGTAGATGCGTCATGAAAAAGGCCCGGGTATGGGCCGAAATAAAAAAGGTATCCTGGCGGGAATTTCGCTGGTTCTGGGTATCATTCTGCTTACAACCCCCTGGGCAGGCTACGTGGCACACCTTGCCCGCCACCAGGTTGGATCCCTTATTCTGCGTCAGAAAATTTCCGACGTGTCGCCGCAAAGCCCGGCAGAAAAAGAACAGTTTGCGGTTATACAAAAGGCCAAAGAATTTGGCATGAAGCTCTACGGCTTAAGCGACAGCAAAAGCTACGAATACTATGTCGACCTCAAACGAAAATCCCTCGGCTGGAACCTGACCGTCGCGCCGGCCCTGGAGATGCGCGCCCGGGAATTTTACTTCCCCTTTGCCGGCAAATTCGGTTACCTGGGTTTTTTCGACGAGGCCCTCAAAGATCGCTGGAAAGTACGTTTTACGAAAGACAATTTTGATGTCTACGAAAATGAAATTGGGGCCTATTCTACCCTCGGGTACTTTAAGGACCCGATTTTTTCGACCTATCTCGAATTCGACGGTACGCAACTTGCGAGTTTGATCCTGCACGAGATGGTCCATGAGAGACTGTACCTGAAAAATGACAGCGACTTTTCCGAATCCATGGCGTCCTTCATGGAACGAGTCGCCCTGAACCTCTACCTCTACCGGCAGATCGAGGCTCCGCCCCAGGCGATCGCCAGGCACAAAAAATTTATCGCCCGGTACAACGCCTTCCAGGACCTGCTTGATGGGACCAGGGAAAATCTTGAGAAGTTATATGCCGCTGATTTGAAAGATTCTGAGAAACTGGCCCGTAAAAACATCGAATTGAAGAATTTACGCAAACGTCTTACACAACCGCCTTTCCAGGATTTCCCCTATGCCACCCGGGTTGCCGAAATGCCCGATTTAAACAATGCCTTCCTGGTGCAGAACTCACGCTACACGCCTTCGCATAGAAACGGTTTTTCGGTTCTCTTGAAAGATTGCAAAGAAGATATTGCCTGCTGGTTTGCCGGCCTGGAAAAACTCGAAAGCTGCGGCAGGGATGTTCGGAGAAATTTTGCCGCCACTGAAATCCGGCTGGAAGCTGCCCTGCAACAATGCCAGTAAAGCAGCGGACCAGCCTCGCCCCACATCACTTTCCATTAATTTCTATCGGTTTACGTTTCTAAAAAGATCGGTTTTCGATTCAACAGGGATAAGTGTACAAGATCGGTAAAAGTGATGTGGGGCGAGGCTGGTCAGGGGTACTCTCAAAAGACGCGAATTTTGTGCAAAGCGCCATAAAGAAACCCGAAAGCAAGCTTTCGGGTTTCTTGCGTCTTTTTAGACAACCCCTTTATGTTAACCGCCGTTTTTAGCCGAAGATTTTTCAGAAATTTCTTTGGCGATATTTGAAGGCACTTCTTCGTAGTGGTCAAACTGCATGGAGTATGCCGCACGACCCTGTGACAAGCTTCTCAAGTCGGTGGCGTAACCAAACATGTCCCCCAGCGGTACGAAGGCCGAAACGACCTTGGCATTTCCCCGTGAATCCATCGAGTTTACCTTACCACGTCTGCGGTTTAAGTCGCCCACGACATCGCCCATGTAGTCTTCCGGGGTGGTCACCTCTACCTTCATCATCGGCTCCAGGAGAACCGGTTTTGCCTTACGACAGGCGTCTTTAAAGGCCATTGAGCCGGCAATCTTGAAGGCAAGTTCCGAAGAGTCCACATCATGGTAAGAACCGTCAAACACGGTAACCTTGACGTCAACGATCGGGTAACCCGCCATAACGCCGGTTTGAAGGGCCTCTTCAACGCCCTTGCCAATGGCTGGTATATATTCCCGGGGAATCGTTCCGCCGACAACTTTATTGACAAATTCAAAACCTTTACCGGCTTCCTGGGGCTCAACCTTGAGCCAGCAATGGCCATACTGACCTCGACCGCCGGTTTGTTTGATATAACGGCCTTCCTGCTCGACGGCGTTGCGAATGGTTTCGCGGTAGGCAACCTGGGGTTTACCCACGTTGGCCTCAACCTTGAACTCGCGCTTCATACGATCGACAATGATTTCCAGGTGCAGCTCGCCCATTCCGGCGATGAGGGTCTGACCGGTTTCTTCGTCGGTCTGAACATGAAATGTCGGGTCTTCTTCGGCAAGTTTTGAAAGAGCCACGCCCATTTTTTCCTGGTCAGATTTAGTCTTAGGCTCAACCGCAACCGAAATTACCGGCGCCGGGAAAATCATTCTTTCAAGAACGATCTGGTTGTCTTCGAAGGTGATCGTGTCGCCGGTAGTGGTGTCTTTTAAACCCACCGCGGCGGCGATGTCGCCCGCGCGAACCTCGTCCTGCTCTTCACGGTGATTGGCATGCATCAATACGATACGGCCAATTCTTTCTTTTTTATCTTTTGTAGTGTTGATAACGTAGGAACCTTTTGTCAAGACCCCCGAGTAAACTCGAAAGAAGGTCAACTTTCCAATAAAAGGGTCCGACATGATTTTAAACGCCAGGGCCGAAAACGGCTCATCGTCGCTGGCATGTCTTTCGAGGGTCGGCTCGGCGCCTACCTCGTCTTTATGCTTCATTTCATAGCCTTTAATCGCCGGAACGTCAATCGGGCTTGGCAGGTAGGCGACAACGGCATCAAGGAGGGTTTGCACGCCCTTGTTTTTAAAGGCTGTACCGCACAATACCGGGAACATTTTCATTCTTATAACAGCGCTTCGGATTCCCTTGTGCAGTTCATCTTCGGTTAATACGCCCGACTCCAGGTATTTTTCAATAAGTTCTTCATTGGCTTCGGCAACCGCGCTCATTAAATCGGCACGGTATTTCTCAACCTGCTCTTTCATGTCTTCGGGTACTTCCTCGACGTTAAAAACGGCGCCAAGTTCTTCGCCAGACCACACAATGGCCTTGTTCGCAACGAGGTCAACGTGGCCTTTATAGCTTGACTCAACACCGATCGGCAGTTGAATCGGCACGGCATTTGCGCCCAGACGGTCTTTCATCATGGCAACGGCGTTGTAGAAGTCGGCGCCGGTTCGGTCCATCTTGTTTACAAAGCACAACCTGGGAACATGATAACGGTCGGCCTGGCGCCAGACGGTTTCGGTTTGCGGCTCGACGCCGGCAACGCCGTCATATACGGCAACGGCGCCGTCAAGTACGCGCAGCGATCTCTCTACCTCGACGGTAAAATCCACGTGGCCAGGTGTGTCGATGATGTTGATCTGGTTTTCCTTCCAGAAACAGGTGGTCGCAGCCGATGTGATCGTGATACCGCGTTCTTTTTCCTGTTCCATCCAGTCCATTTCGGTGGCGCCGTCATGCACCTCGCCGATTTTGTAGGTCTTTCCGGTGTAGTATAATATTCGTTCCGTAGTAGTGGTTTTACCGGCATCAATGTGAGCCATAATTCCAATATTTCTATATTTTTCGAGCGCGACTTTTCTAGCCATTTATATCCCCTGATTTTTAAAAGTGCGCGGCGGTCAAATCAACCGGTCACACGCACTTTGTTTTTAATTACAATGATGAGCTGTCTGTTACCATGCGTAATGAGAGAAGGCGCGGTTTGCCTCGGCCATTTTTCTCACTTCTTCTTTCTTCTTTAAAGTTCCGCCGGTATTGTTCAAGATGTCCAGAAATTCGTTGGCCAGCTTCTGGCTCATAGAACGACCGGTACGGGCGCGGGCTGCGGTAAGTATCCAGCGTGTCGCCAGGGATCTTTTTCTAACCGGGTAGACCTCGACGGGAACCTGGTAGGTTACCCCGCCCACTCGTCGGGACTTTACCTCAATGGCAGGTTCGGCGGTTTTCATGGCCTTCTCAAAGGCCTCAAAACCGCTTCCGCCGGTCTTCTCGGTCAAGATATTGATAGCCTCGTAGAATATTCTCTCGGCTACGGCTTTTTCGCCGTCATACATCATTGAGTTGATAAATTTGGTCGCCAATTCGCTGTTGTAGATGCTATCCGGGGCGATGGTTCTTAGTAAACTTCTATTTCTTCTTCTTGCCATGATTTCTTTCCGTTTTTTTTATGCTTTTTCTTATGCTTTCATTGGGGCCCAATTAAGCCTTGGGTTTTTTGGCGCCGTACTTGGATCGGCTCTTTCGTCTCTTATCCACACCAAGGGCATCGAGAGCTCCCCTGAGAATATGATAACGAACCCCTGGTAAGTCTTTTACCCTGCCGCCCCGAACAAGCACGACAGAGTGTTCCTGAAGGTTGTGACCTTCGCCGGGAATGTAGGCTGTTATTTCAATGCCATTTGTTAATCTGACCCTGGCAACTTTTCTCAAAGCCGAGTTTGGTTTTTTTGGCGTATAGGTCATTACCCGGGTACAAACCCCCCTTCTTTGCGGACATGATTGCAAGGCCGGCGACTTGGTCTTGTTGATGGACTTTGTTCTACCTGATCTAATTAACTGGTTGATTGTTGGCATTATTTCCTCTCGGCAGTCGATTGCCGGCAACCTTGACCGCTCCAGGGGAGCAGGATCATGGGGGCCTATGTCAAGCGTTCTGCTTCTATTTAATTAAGACAGAATTTTGCTTTGGAACATAGCGTCAACGATTAAAAAGATAATTTTTAACGGTCCCCGGAATTTATGAAAGCTTAGGCTGAGTGACCATCCCGTAATAAGTGGAAAAAATTCAATGCGATCGAAAAGTGGCTAATAGGACGCGGAAAGCGAGCCTGTTAGCCATTCACGGAGTTTTTCGAAGAAAAACGAAGCTTTTCGAGTAAAGCATTGAATTTTAAGGTTAATTTTATTACCAGATACATCATTTAGCCTAAGCTAAAAGCTTAGGCTAAATGACGACCGACGAATTGCAAAATCAAAACCGGGCAAGGCCCGTCAGGTTGAAAATACGACGGTGAAAGTTATTTAAAAAAAATCCCTGCCGGAATTCCCCTGATTTTTCGTTATGTTTTTTAAAAAAATTCCGATGCTATAACGAAAGGAAACCCCAAAAAACTACCGGTTTTGCCTTCAAAGACTGCAAATTCAAACCGGAGTTTTCAAAGGCCTTCCGAATTTCATCGGGTTACAGGAGAACTACATGGATATAGCCTCGATCATTGGTCTTGCAATAGGTCTGTTCTGCGTAATAATAGGTATTGTTACCTCAGGTCTGCCCTTCGGGATGATCATCGATCTTGCCTCGGTTGTAATTACCTTTGGAGGCGCAACCGGAGCCCTGATCATGTCCGTACCGATGGGACAATTTTTAAAAACCCTCGCCTTTTTTAACCAGATTTTCAAGAAAAACCCCTTTGATATGGGTCAACAAATCATGCAGATCGTAAGCTTTGGAGAAAAAGCCCGGCGGGACGGCCTCCTGGCGCTGGAAGACGAAATCGATCATATCAACGAAGCCTTCTTTAAAAAATCGCTCCAGCTTGTCGTCGACGGTACCGACCCCGAACTTGTTCGAACGATCATGGATATCGAGGTCGAGGCCCTTTCAGCCAGGCACGGCGAAAATCGAAAAACATTCGATATTCTGGCCAACATGGGTCCCTCCTTCGGGATGCTTGGTACCCTGATCGGTCTTGTGGCGATGCTTCAAAACCTGGGCGCCGGCGACCCCGCCATGATTGGTAAGGGTATGGGTATCGCCCTCATTACTTCATTATATGGTTCCTTTCTGGCAAACGTTATCGCCATCCCGGTCGCGAACAAATTAAAAACCAAGACCGACGAAGAGATGACGTTAAAACAAATCATGCTGGAGGGAGTTCTGAGCATCCAGGCCGGGGACAACCCCCGCGTGATTTCGGAGAAACTCAAAGGTTACATGAGCCCGCAGGACCAGAGAGCAATGCAGGATAAAGAAAATAAAGATTAAACCATGGCAAAGAAAAAAACAAAATGTAACTGCCCCGATCCGCCCCCGGTATGGCTTACCAGCTGGGGCGACATGACGACCCTGATGTTGACCTTCTTCGTGATCATCGTGGGTAAGCCGTCCGAGCCCCTGGATTTTCGAATCGTGATGTCGGCCTTTAAGGGCTCCCTGGGGCTTTTCCAGGGCGGCCAGACCCTTTCTGCGGGCAAGCTCGAACATATGGGTATGACCATCACGTCGATGCCGGCACAGGATACCGGGCGGGGCCTTGCAAAGGCCCTGAAAGTAGCGACCGAAACCTTCAAGCCCGAAATCAAGGCCAAAAAGATCAGCGTCGTACAGGACGAAAGGGGAATCATAATCAGCCTTATCGGCGATACGTACTTTGCCCCGGCCTCGGCTCTCTTGACCTCCGATGCAAAACAAATCCTGGGCAAACTATCTCCCCTGTTGCGCGACATCAACGCCTTTATACGAATCGAAGGGCACAGCGACGAATCGCCGACGCCGAACAAGGACCGCTTTGAAACCAACTGGGAACTTGCCGCCATGCGTTCCTTAAACTCGCTGCGTTTCTTGAGCGAGTACGAAGACGTTGAACCCGCGAAGATGTCTGCCGTGACATACGGTAAATACCGCCCGGTATCGACATCAAAAACGCCCGAAGGCCGTGCCTTAAACCGCCGTGTCGATATCGTGATCTTAACCGACATGCCCTTTAAGCGCGACTATAAAGAAGAATTCTTGCCGGGCAACCGAATTCCAGATATTGAATATACGAAGTAAGTAGTTCAAACTGACGATGTCAGTTTGAACTACTTACTTATTGATTTTTGCCCTGGAGATTTCTCAGGTTAACAAGGGTTTGCTTGTAGTCTTCGTTTTTCTCATAATCTTTCGGAAAATTACTTTTAAAAAGACTGACGGCAGTTTGCAACTGGCGTATCGCGTCGGTTTTTTTGCCCATGGCATTGTACATCCCGGCAAGTATCAACGGACCGTCGGTTTTTGACGGAAGATTAGCCTGGTATTCCAGAACCAGTTTTATGGATTTGTCACGGTATTCTTTTTGCGAAGATTCAATCTTCTCCGAATTTACGCTGAATTTGGACAACGAACCAAAGCCGTAAAAGTACAGCATCCCCAGTTCGAGTTTGGCGCGGTGATAATCGGGATTGATACTGAGGGCCTTGAGAAACGCCGCCTCGGCGTTGTTCCTGTAGGTTTCTTCCCAGTTATGCTGGCGGGCAAGATTTCCAAAACAAAGGGCCTGGATAAAAAAAATCTCCTGGCTTACATAACCCAGGTCGATCGCCTTTTGAAGGTTGTCGATACAGGGCTGGTACATCTGCATGCCGGCATAGGCTTCGCCAATTTTACGATAAAGTTTTGCCTCTTTGGCGCCGGCCTCGACCTTTTCGTTGATCACCTTTTCGTATTTTAATATGTCTTTTTCCCATTGCTCGATTTGTTTGGACTTGTCCAGGTCGAGCCCATAGCGTTTCATCACCACATCGCGTTGCCATTTGGAAAGAAGCTGTGAAGCCTGGTCGCACGAGACCAACGATAGAGCCAGGGTAATCACAGCAAGGTTTGCTATTTTCATATCAGGGGTATACCTTCATCATCAAAACTTCTTCGTTTTTTGCGCTCATAAAATGAAGCTCCACGTCAAAATCAGTCTTAAAACCGCCAATACTCAAGGTAAACTTTTTTTCTGTGCCGGGTTTTACGTCCTTTGGTATCAACTCAAACGATTTCAGCAGGCTTTCGCCCGTGACCGGGTCTTTGATCTCCCAGAAAAAGGCATCGGGCGTCGTCGTGGGCGCTTTTTTCGCCAGGGTTAATACGCAGGCATCACGGGGTGTACACAACGAAGAGATCGACCATTCTTTCCAATCGATATGATTTTCAACAGGGGAATTGGTATCTAACTTTTTTTTATCATCCGCGGGCTTTACCAACCCCGGAACTTTTAACATTAAAAAAATCGCCACCATTAAAATACCCATGTTGGCAGCCTGTAGAAAAAATGATTTTTTCTTTTTTACCCCTTCCTTTGCCTGCTCTTCTTCGCGCCTTCGCCGGATCTCTTCGGGACTCTTGCTGTAATATTGCATAGTTTTTACATTTGTACTGCCGACGTTAAAACCGTCGGCCGGGAATTGCGGGCATAGCCCTCTGTTGACCAACCGTTGGTTTTAATGAACCTGTCAATTGATAATTCTGATGTTCCGACTAAAGTTCGGACATCAGGGAGCCTGTGCGCCAACCTGCTTTCTGAGAAAGATGAGAAAGTTCAATGCGATCGAAAAGTGGCTAGCAGGGTCACTAACGGTGACCCTGCTAGCCATTCACGGAGTTTTTCGAAGAAAAACGAAGCTTTTCGAGTAAAGCGTTGAACTTTGGGATTGACGTTGTTTTCGGAAAACAGTTGTCGCACAGGCTCCAGGTTTGTATCAATTCAGGGCATCTTTGAACTTTTAATTCTATAGAAAAAGGTAATTTTAATATCAGGCAATATGCTCCGAGACGGGTTCGTGCTCCTTGATGTCGAGAAACAAGATATTACGCGACGTTTCGCCGGCGTCGAGGAATTTAAAGACAAACATTTTATCATAAAATTTTGACGGAAATATCGTACCGCGGCAGGTAAAGACATAGCCCCCGGGCAATTTTGCCGAGACCGACCAGATTTCGTGGCGGTTTAAATAAAAGTGAATGTCCGCTTCGTTTGCCGGGCTAAAGACGAGGGCGCGATCTGAAAAAAGATAGGTATTGCCGCTGATCTCGTGATCGTAACCTTTCTCCCCGGGGGCGGGCATGGGCCATGGCTTGAATAAAACCGGGGTCTCAATCTGGGCCATCAGGTGGTGACCGCTTTTTTGTTCAATCTTGCCGTTAAACGAAAACAGGATAAAATCGGGGCCAGGCTGACGAACGGTTCCATGAAACAGGAATCCCCCGATATGGGGCCGGTAGACATAGATACCCACCGGGGCGTTTCTTCCCAGGACAAGGGGGTCAAAGTCGTCGATGGAAATCATCAATTCATCGGGCGATTTTTTCACAATCGCCCCCATGAACTTAGCCCCGGTCTCCGGCTCCTGCCCCGGGCTTTGGGTTTCCGATTCCGGGTTCGGCGACAGGGCTTCCACCGCGCAGACCTCGCCGGTCATAACATCCAGGAGGGTTCTGATTTCTTCAAATCGTTCCGCCGCGGGAAATAATTTTTCAAGTATGTTGACCTTCTCTTCGGCGTCGAGGGTTGACGACTTCAAAAGGTGCTCGTTGAGAAGGTGGTGAAATCTTTTGGTGCTGGTGATGATTTCTTCCTGGATTTGCTGTTCCAGGGAAAGATAAAATTCATGAATAAATTCTACCTCCTTAACCGCCAGGTCATGACGAAGGAGAAATTTCAGGAGAATACTCCAACGGGTATCTTTTATCTCACTTCTTTTTACATACACATACGAGAAAATAAAAATCAATATCAGAACAATAAAAAATATCGTGATTCCCACATAGGTCCAGAAATCGGCAATCGGCAGTATGATGATCCTGTTATCCAACCTGTCCTCGCTTTTCTACATAGATGTTCTTTTTGTATGATCTTGCAATATATGGTTTTGTAATAAAGATACAAAACTTTCGCTGATTTTTCAAGTATTCCCGAACACGGACCTAAGCTCAAAAGAGCTTAGGCATGAACTACTTTGCGCCAGTAAAATTAACCGCAAAGTTCAATGCTTTCCTCGAAAAGGCTAGTAGCGCGTCTTTACCATTATTTCATAATGACGCGCAACCCAAGCTGTCTCAAGAGATAGCCCGGTTTTTTTCGAAAAACTACGCCGGCGCCGTGTGGGGCTATTCGCCCCACTTGGTGAGGGTAGCCGGGCCGATGGCGCCACGATGGCGCCGGCCAGCGGCAAAAATGGCCTTTGGTACGCCTACGGCCC
>Ga0224510_10000348_pt1 | contig 36922 bp, 36 predicted proteins | sample SF_May12_sed_USG_FD_170161 | JGI IMG/M metagenome (GOLD analysis project Ga0224510, IMG submission 170161) | Sediment microbial communities from San Francisco Bay, California, United States - SF_May12_sed_USGS_4_1 | ecosystem: Environmental > Aquatic > Marine > Sediment | place: USA: California... | reverse complement strand
ACCTGATGGCGCACTATAACCAGCGGCGTCCTCATGCGGCTAATGATGGCCTTTCGCCTGCGGCGAAAGAAGAAAAACTTAAACGACTGTCCGGAATTAGTTGACCACTACACTTCGCGTGCTTCGAGGAACTGGCCGACTAAAATCTCATCCTGAAATATTAAGTGCCGATATAGCCATAAGAAAAGCATTCCATATAGGGGGCGAGGATGTCTCCGTTGCAAAAAGGCTTGTGAGTAATTATCTCGACCGACCACATCTCATTTCAGAGCTGTCAGCCTCAATAGGAACGCTAGAACTGGAATCAGGGGCTATAAAAAAAGCAAAGCCACTACTGATTCATTCATCCATAAGCCCTACAGAGAATACGATTGCTCAGCTAAAGTGGATATCACAGCAGCACAAGGTCTCCATACCCGTACACAATTCACAAATTTACTCTCTTGAGGCTGATGCGATCGCACAGTTTCATGCGCAAAATTATATAAAGTGCAGAGACACACTAATGGATTTGTATGAATTCCAGCCCTTTAGTGGTGGGGCTCTGGCAGACGCCGGATATATAAGCTTAGTAGTTTTAGATGATCCCGAATTTGTATGTAAAATAAGTGAATCCTTAGGTCTAATCGTATATAACAAATTCTCATCACTGAACAACTACATTGTATCGAAACTGTTGTTAGGAAAACATTCTGATGTAGAACCAATGTTTTTATCGCTATCGAGATTAGCGAGTAACGACCGAGAAAAAGCCGTATTGTCGGCCACCATGGGAATGTTTTTCTATTGTGAAGGAAAGCTGGATCAGGCTAGAGATATGTATAAAAGGGCCAATAGCTTTTTTGAAATAACAAAGAGTCACTTTGGCTTGTCTATTTCTTTATTCTATCAAGCCATAATGGAGAGAAAAATTAACCGGAAAATTGGCAAAGACTTTTTTCAAAGAGCACTAAAAGAAGCGAAAAAGGCTACAAGGTCAGTCGAGCTTGAAGCGAGGATAAATAATGAATTGAAGAGCTACCTAGGAGGGGGATGAGACTGAGAATTAACAAGGAAGATAGGCCGCTATTGCCAAGAAGAGAAAGCAAGTATTCCGCATGGAGTGCAAATGATATCGGGGAATGAATTCCCCCCAATTTCCACTTCTAAACCCCGGTAAATATCTGTTAAATTAACACCCAATGTCGCCCGTCGGCCCCGCCGGCTCAACATGCGACATCGCCCCCTGCCGCCAAGCAAGTAGCCCGGATGAAGTGAAACTGTTTAGACCGGAGACACAGGTAACATTTGTTCGGACACATGGGTAACACTTTAAATCTTAGCAAGTAGGTCCGATTAGCGCAGCGTAATCGGACGAATGTAATTCAAGTGCATGCCGAGCAAACCGTTCTAACCAAGTTCTCTGCTCTGATGCGCACGGCGCATCCTACGTCATTCGCACTTCAAAAATCGGGACAGACCGCCATCAATCACGAACTGCGCACGATTTCCACCACACCCCGATCACCATCAACCGTGACCGACATATGATTGCTTATTTTATCCATCATGCCCGCGACATTCACCACCGCAGCCGCATGTAAAAATAACGGTATCCAACCTGGATCCGTCGATGGCGCGATCAGCACATAACCTGTGCCGATATTGGTGCCTTGCTCAGGCGTCTGCGCCACATGCGCAGGTTTCGTATGCATCAACCCGCGCACAACCAAACGACGCCCAGCCTCCAACATCACCGCTCGCATTAATTTAGCCAAAAAAAACCGGGCACAACGGCCCGGTTTTTTTTAATAATTTTGCAGACAATTACAGATTACTGAAATCGTATTTGTTTTTCATGTTGTTTTTGATCAGGTTACCAATGGATTCGGTAATACCTGCACATTGGGTACCTTCATTCAGCGTGATGTGATTGTTTACATCAACCAGGTGCATATTCGGATCGGCAATGCAGGAAGTCAGGTTGATCATGGTTCCCGGCATAGCAGCATTTTCCAACCAGTCGGTAACACGGTATGTCAGCATCACATTGGCACCCACATCGCTGTCAATGACAATGCCGTTGGTAGGTGCCAGACGAATGTCTTCAGTCACCTTCACTGTCAGGGTAAATGTACCGCCGCTGTTGTAATCATGTGTGCCTTTGATGATCAGCGCATTGCCAACCAGCTCGTCCGAATTGCTCACCACTCCCTCGCCAGGATTGGCTTCATCCAGACGAATATCGACGCGCTGATAGTTGCCCGCAGGCGCCGCAAAAGAAACATTGGCAGGATAGGCGCTGCCGTCCAGCAGATTCATCACAAACGGGCCAGTAACCGTGTAGGTGCTGCCACTTTGTGTATCTGAGTTGATAGTATCCATGCGGATATCTCGCACATGCATACGAGCTTCGGTAATGGTGAAAGTTGTCGCACTATCGCTGAAGGTAATCGGGGCGACCGTTGCCGCAGCGACACCGACCAATGTTGGCTTCGCCACGGTGACGCCATTATTTTGCACCAGCATGCTCAGTCTGGAGGTGGCCGCACTATTGCCACCATCGTTACAGCCAGCCATGGCCAGGGTTGCTAAACCGATTGCAGTAAATAGAGCCTTTTTTGCTTTCATGATATTTGCCTCTCAGGTTGTGCCGAATCACGTACAACCTCTTGTATCGCCCACCGCGCAGAGATCTTTACAAATTTGGGATAAAAATCCCAATTGCGTCACAAAGGCATAACCTTTTAGACCAATATTCGCCCTGATATTTATTATCACATTGATAATAAAGACATTTTTATTTCAGACTTTTCCGTAACAGGGGAGAAATTGCCCCCTTCTGGCCACACTAGCCGATTGATCCAGCAAAAGCTGGGCACACAGAGCGACAGCCTCCTCTGCCTGCTTGGACTCATGCTCCCTAGGCTTTTTTGCTACAATCCTGCTCAAATAATAAGCTCAAACAGGAACAGCCCATGCCGATTGAAATCGATTTTGATGCAGCACCGCCTTCTGCCGATGTTTTAAACGAAAAACGCGCCCAAGCGGTTGCCGAAAGAGCGGCATACCGCAAGAAGAACATCATTTTCACTTCTTCACTGGCGCTGCTTGTTGTGGTCTACGTGACATTCGTGATCAAGGTCATCATTCCGATGATGGCCGAGGCCGAACCCGACTGGGGCATGGCAACCTATTTTTTCCCTTATTTTACCTTTGTTATTTTTGTAGTCGGCAACGACTTGCACATTAAATTTATCGAGAAGCCAAGCAAGTTATTAGACAAAACTATCGCCGGCTTGACCGAAGCATCCGCTGTTAAAACCAACAACAAACAACCACCGGATAATATTTCCCGCTACGTAACACAAGTCGCCGCACAGGGAAGACCGCTGGTACAGGCCGAAGTTGATGCCATGAATGAATGGTTAAAACCATAGAATAAAAAACGGGCACCCAAGGTGCCCGTTTTTATTTTTCCTTTGCGAATCTTTCGCGATTATTTGCCGCCGCGACCGCCGGTAAATTCCGGATAGGCTTCCATACCGCATTCGGCGACATCCACGCCGTTGAACTCTTCTTCTTCACTGACGCGAATACCGATCACCGCTTTCAGCAGCAACCACACCACCAGGCTGGCACCGAATACCCAGACAAAAATCGTCGCGATACCGGTCAATTGCGCAACCATGGTTGCTTTTTCATTGGTCAACACCACCGCAAGCAAGCCCCAGATACCCACCACGCCGTGTACAGAAATCGCACCGACTGGATCATCAATTTTCAATTTATCCAACGCCAGGATGGAGAACACCACCAGCGCACCACCTACGGCACCAATCGCTGTTGCCGTCAGTGGCATGGGTGTCAGCGGCTCTGCGGTAATCGCCACCAGACCAGCCAATGCGCCGTTCAACGCCATGGTCAAATCGGTTTTGCCAAACAACAAGCGGGCAACAATCATCGCTGCAATCACACCGCCAGCAGCGGCCATGTTGGTGTTGACGAACACTTGCGCAACCGAGTTTGCTTCACCCACGTCGGAGATTTTTAACTCTGAACCACCGTTAAAACCAAACCATCCCATCCACAGAATAAACGTGCCCAGCGTTGCCAACGGCATGTTTGCACCGGGAATCGCATTGATTTCACCGTTTGGACCGTATTTGCCTTTGCGCGCGCCCAGCACCAACACACCTGCCAGCGCTGCTGCTGCACCACACAAATGCACCACGCCCGAGCCTGCGAAATCCAGGAAGCCCAATTCATTCAAGAATCCGCCGCCCCATTTCCAAAAGCCCTGCACCGGATAAATAAATCCAGTCATCACCACGGCAAAACCGAGGAAGGCCCACAGCTTCATACGTTCCGCAACGGCACCAGACACAATCGACATGGCGGTGGCAACAAACACTACCTGGAAGAAAAAGTCGGCCATTTTCGAATAATACGGCGCACCTTCACCACCTGCGATAACGGCAGCCTGGGTGTGATCGTCACCGATCAGCGCACCAAAATTTGGAATAATGGCACCCGCATCGCCACCGTACATAATGGCGTAGCCAAACAGCAAATACATCACACAGGCAATGGCGAACAACGCGACGTTCTTTGCCAAAATTTCAGCGGTATTTTTTGCCCGCACCATACCCGCTTCGAGCATGGCAAAGCCCGCAGCCATCCACATCACCAGCGCGCCAGACATCAAAAAATAAAATGTGTCCAACGCATAACTTAATTCTTTCACTGCTTCCATTGTTTTACTCCCGAACGGTTGCGCATTAGATTGCTTCGTGGCCGGATTCACCGGTGCGAATGCGAATAATCTGACTCAGATCAGAAACGAAAATTTTTCCGTCACCAATTTTTCCGGTTTTCGCGGCTTTAACGATGGTTTCGACCACCTGGTCTTCCATGTCATTGGCCACGGCAATTTCCACTTTCACCTTCGGTAAAAAATCCACAACATATTCCGCGCCGCGATACAGTTCGGTATGACCTTTCTGCCGACCAAATCCTTTCACTTCGGTAACGGTAATGCCTTGTACTCCCACCGCTGACAACGCTTCACGCACGTCGTCGAGCTTAAATGGCTTGATAATGGCGGTAATCAATTTCATTGCTGCACTCCTCCAATCGAAACAAACTTCTGGGGCGACTATCCCCCTGAATCCTGAGCAGACGATTGCAGCGCCTGTGCCACTATTTTTTTGCTAGTTTTTTCATGACGTTACGTCTGATTATTTTTTTCCGATCATTTTCATGCACCAAAATAAACTGCCGCAGAGTGAAAAATGCACCACTTAGGCGCACGCTGCGGGATGATTTCCCCGACCTTTCGCCGTACAATGAGCCCTTGTTCACCACTGGATTTTTAAGGAAGTATTGATGTTCGATGCCAAAATTCTTGACGAACTGTCGCACAAACTCGCTGGCGCTCTGCCGCCGGGCCTGCAGGAATTGCGCGATGATTTGCAGAAAAATTTCCGTTCCACCCTGCAAGGCGCACTGGGCAAACTCGATCTGGTGACACGCGAAGAATTTGATGTGCAAACCCAGGTACTGGCGCGCACCCGCAGCAAACTTGAAACACTGGAAAAACAACTGGCCGAACTCGAAGCGCTGATCAACAAGGACGCTAAACCCAACAGCTAAACAACCCACAAAGGGGGTCAAGGAATGTCCCTAGCCATCGTTCACACCCGCGCTGCCAATGGAATTGAAGCGCCGCGGGTGAGTGTAGAAGTACATATTTCCAACGGGCTGCCAGCGCTATCGCTGGTCGGTTTGCCTGAGGCGGCGGTCAAGGAAAGCAAAGACCGCGTGCGCGCTGCACTGATCAACAGTCAGTTCGAGTTTCCGCTCAAGCGCGTCACCATCAGTCTGGCACCCGCCGATTTGCCCAAAGAGGGCGGACGCTTTGACTTGCCCATTGCGCTGGGCATTCTGGCTGCCTCTGGTCAGTTGCCGCTGGAAGCACTGCAAGGCTACGAATTTGTCGGCGAGCTGGCGCTGGGCGGCGAATTGCGCGCAGTCAAAGGCGTGCTGCCGTTTGCGCTGCAAGCCAGTCGCGAAAATCAGGCTGTCATTATCCCGCAGAGCAACGCTGCCGAAGCGGCACTGATCAGTGATGCGGAAATTTACGCTGCCAGTCATTTGCTGCAGGTGTGCGCTCATCTCAATCGCCATCAACCACTAGCGCGCCAACCGGCCACCACGCCGATCATGACCATGAACCTGCCCGACCTGAACGAAGTGCGCGGTCAGCAACACGCCAAGCGGGCACTGGAAATCGCCGCTGCCGGCCGGCATTCGCTGCTGATGGTCGGCCCGCCGGGCACCGGCAAAAGTATGCTGGCCAGTCGTCTGCCCAGCATTTTGCCCAGCATGAGCGAGCAGGAGGCACTGGAATCCGCCGCCCTGCTGTCCATCAGCGATCAGGGATTTGACAGCGCCCGCTGGCGTTGCCGCACCTTTCGCAGCCCACACCACACCTGCTCGGCGGTGGCGCTGGCCGGTGGTGGCAGCCATCCCCGTCCGGGCGAAATTTCGCTGTCGCATCACGGCGTATTGTTTCTGGACGAGCTGCCCGAATTTGATCGCAAAGTGCTGGAAGTACTGCGCGAGCCGCTGGAATCCAAACGCGTCACCATTTCCCGCGCCACCCGCCGCGCCGAATTTCCCGCTGACTTCCAACTGGTCGCCGCAATGAACCCCTGTCCCTGCGGCTACCTTGGCGACGCCGATGGTCGCTGTCGCTGCACACCTGAACAGGTCGCACGCTATCGTCACAAAATCTCCGGCCCGTTGCTCGATCGCATCGACCTGCAACTGGAAGTGCCACGTTTGCCCAAGGAATTGTTACGCCCGCAAACCGGCACTGCCGACACTGAAGCCAGCCAGACGGTGCAGTTGCGCGTCGAGCATGCCCATCAGCGCCAGGTGGCTCGCAGCGGCAAGACCAATGCGCAATTGTCCAATCAGGAAATCGAACGCCATTGCCGACTCACCGCCAGTGATCAGTTGCTGCTGGAAAACGCCCTGGAACGACTCAAACTATCGGTGCGCGCCTACCACCGCATCCTCAAAGTCGCCCGCACCATCGCCGATCTGGCCGACAGCGACGCCATCCAAACCGCTCACCTGCTGGAAGCCATCAGCTACCGCCGTTACGACCGGGGTCGCAGCCACTAAATTTTGTCAGATTGGAAAATCACGCCGAGTTCCTGGACACTATGCAAGACGCCATGTGTAAACTTGCGGAGACTATCACCACAGACCAGATGATCAATCCGGCTTGCCGGCCAACACTAATAATCTACGGCAAACAATACCGCATCAAGTTAGCCATCCGCTGTTCACTGCGGCATGAAGGAATTCTGGATCTGAGCAGCGGCAATATTGCCACTCGAGCACTTACTGTTCGCTACTAAACATTCAGGGCCCGAAAGGGCCCTGTTTTTTTATTTACCGGCGGGTAAAAACTTCCCCAATACCTCTTCCAGCGTCGCCCACGAAAATGGCTTGTCCAAACAGAAATTCGCGCCGGCTTTTTTGGCTACGTCCAGATAATATTCGGCGCGCCCGATCAATCCGCCGGACATGGCGATAATGGGAATATCTTTATCCATCCGCCGCACAGCGATGATAAATTCAAATCCCTCGGTTTCCGGCATGATCATGTCGGTAAAAATAATGCTTGGCCGGTGGTTACCTAAAATTTCCAACGCGACCTTGCCATTTTCTGCCAGTAAAACTTCGAAACCTTCCATTTCAAAATATTCCCGCAGGCACTCGCCCCACTGAACATTGTCATCCACTACCAGCACGGTCCGTTCGGGTACGGCATCACTCATCGCCAAGTTCAACATAACCTTGTCCTCATTCTCTAAGCCGTTGACCGGCCAGTCACTTGCACCCTTGCACTCATAATCTGTTCAAAAATTTGTTCGTCCAAATATTTTTCTTGTCTTTTAGGTACAATCAAACTTTGTGGTGCTTCGCGCACCAATTCAATAAAAGCCGTGGTCAGTTGCGGATCACGCAAACCACGATTCATTTCATCTGTTAACACCTGCACCACTTCGTCATTTGACATCGCCGGCTTGTAGGGACGCGCATTCGACAAGGCATCATAGATATCGATAATTTGGAACACCCGCGCCAAATAAGGTATTGCCTCGCCCTGCAAGCCATGCGGATAACCACTGCCATTCCAAGCCTCATGGTGATAAAGAATAATGGGTACCGTAGCCCGCATACTGCTCAAACTGGCACACAAGTTGGCACCTATCTGCGGATGAGTTTTCATTACCACCCATTCCTCTGCCGTCAGCGGCCCCCGCTTGAGCAAAATGGCATCGGGGATTCCCAACTTGCCAAGATCATGCAACACACCGCCACGCCATAAGGTTTGCAATTCAGATTCCGACAAACCCAGCCTGGCACCAAACACCCGTGACAAATGTTGCAATCTGGAGCAATGATCACCGGTATTTACGTCTTTCGCCTCAACCATACGCGCCAGTGCAAACATAAACGCTTCAGCACTGTCCAATTGATCTGTAACACGTTTACTCTGTGCGGCACGAACCACGCGCGCCGCATACTCTGTTTCGCTAAATGGTTTGCGAATAAAATCCGTCGCGCCCGCCTTCAAACTACGTTCCAGCTCAGCATCATCACTGGAGGCGGTCACCATACAAATCGGCACCAGCACATTGCCCAGCGTCTGCCGTATTTCGCGACAAGCCTGATCGCCATCCATAACCGGCATGTTTTTGTCCATCAGAATCACATCAAAATCGTGTTCTGCAATCTGGCGTAGCGCCTCAGCCCCATCCACTGCCTCAGCCACCTCAAACCCCAGGCCCTGTAGAATGGTTCGCTGCAGCATCCGCTGCGATTGCGAATCATCCACAATCAACGCGCGGTAACTCACCTGTTCCGCCGCCGATGGCCATTTCCACATGTGCATACTTCCCTCTACCCGTTTCCGATTCTCAGGCCACTCATCTACCTTTTTAGCGCACATTTCCGGTAGGGGTTGATAGCGACAATGTAAAAGTGTGTAAGCCCGCCATGGCAAATCGGAGACAAAAAAAAGCCGCCCCACTCCGGAGCGGCTTTTTACGGTGTTCTGTTATCTTATTTATTCATCTGATCAATGAACGTATCGATACGGCTATTAATCATACTGTCTGGAAACCCATTGACCGGTTTTTGCGGAACGCTGGAATCGTACGTCTGCAAACCTGGCTCAAGATTCCGCGGCATTCGCATCTCGGGCCGGCGGATGGAACCTGTCTCTGCAACATGCTGGGAGACGGAATCGTCGCTGACTTCCCCCGTTACCATGTCTATCGTGATGATCATGGCTTTCCTCCTCAAAAAAACCACATTAACTGCAGTTGTCTCATTTAGGTTATCGGCTCGTGCCAGTACCACATTAACCCATATTTGCGGGCCAAACCAGAGAAAAACCTACTTGACTGATTTTTCGCCAATTACCATAGCCTTAGCTCAGGATATGGGGCCTTGGTCGTTGGTTTCAAGAGCCGCTCAACTCAGTAAATGCAAAATGTAATCCCGGTTACATTTCCATGCTTTTTTAAAGGAAACTTAGACTTATTACGTCCTGGGCAAGGTGACCCCAACCTGCCCCTGGTATTTACCCGAACGGTCACGATAGGAGGTCTCACACACCTCATCGGACTCCAGGAACAGCATCTGTGCCACGCCTTCGTTGGCATATATTTTCGCCGGCAGCGGCGTGGTATTGGAGAACTCCAGCGTCACATGGCCTTCCCACTCCGGTTCCAGCGGCGTGACGTTAACGATAATGCCGCAACGCGCATAGGTGGACTTGCCCAGACAAATCGTCAGCACATTGCGCGGAATCCGGAAGTATTCCACCGTCCGCGCCAAGGCAAACGAGTTGGGCGGGATGATGCACACGTCAGACTTCACATCCACAAAACTGGCTTCAGAGAAGTTTTTGGGATCCACCACCGCAGAGTTAATGTTGGTGAAAATCTTGAATTCGTCGGCACAACGCACGTCGTAACCATAGCTGGACGTACCGTAGGAAACGATTCGTCCACTCGCATTGGTTTTCACCTGGCCCGGCTCAAACGGTTCAATCATGCCCTCGGCTTCTGCCATACGGCGAATCCACTTGTCTGACTTTATGCTCATCACTGCGTCCGTCTAATTTTTTTAACTGTTTTGAATCACGATATTGGGGAATTTGGCTGAATAATCTCGGCCCTGAGAGGCCAAACGTGCTGCCACATGGCGGCTGATTTCCCGATAAATTTCCGCAATTTTGCCATTGGGGTCTGCCAACACCGTTGGCGTGCCGCCGTCGGCCTGCTCGCGAATGCGAATATCCAGCGGCAGAGAGCCCAGAAACTCCACGTCGTAGTCCGTCGCCATGCGCTGACCGCCGCCTTCGCCGAAAATATGCTCAGCGTGGCCGCACTTGCTGCAAATGTGGATGCTCATGTTCTCGACAATACCCAGCACCGGCACATTCACTTTCTGGAACATTTTCAGCCCCTTGCGCGCATCCAGCAAGGCAATGTCCTGCGGCGTGGTAACAATCACCGCGCCACTGACCGGAATCCGCTGCGACAGCGTCAACTGAATGTCGCCGGTTCCCGGCGGCAGATCGATCACCAGATAGTCCAGGTCATGCCAGTTGGTTTCGTTGAGTAACTGCTCCAGCGCCTGGGTCACCATCGGACCACGCCAGATCATCGGACTTTCCTCATCGATTAGAAAACCGATGGACATCGCCTGCAGGCCGTGATTTTCCAGCGGCTCCATGGTCTTGCCGTCTTTGGACTCGGGACGATCCTTGATGCCCAACATCCGTGGCTGGCTCGGACCGTAAATGTCCGCGTCCAGAATGCCGACCTTGGCACCTTCAGCCACCAGCGCCAACGCCAAATTGGCAGCGGTGGTGGACTTGCCCACCCCGCCCTTGCCCGAGGCAACGGCGATAATATTTTTGATGTTTGCCATAGGCTTAACACCATGCTGCACTGCATGCTTCTGGATGCGGCTGCTGATGCTGATGTTCACTGCGCCCACGCCAGCGATCTGACGCACTTTGGCCGTCAGCGCCTCACGCAAGCGGCTCTCATAGCCCTTGGCTGGAAATCCCAACAAAATTTCCACGCTGACATCACCGCCTTCGACGGTAATTTTCTTTACTGCACCGGCACTGACCAGGTCTTTATTCAGGTAAGGATCAACATAGGACTTCAGGCTGGTTTCAACCTGTAACTGGGAAACGGACATGTTCTCCTCCAAAACCACACACAACGCTAGTTTTTTGGCGTACCATTTTACATGATCCCGCCATTCTAGTCTGAATTAATTAAGAAAAGTTCTGCTATAATGCTGCGCTTTGATTTTTCGCCTAAGTTGCTGTATTAGCGCTTGATAATGAGCTCATGAACCTAAAAAAACGCAAACTCCTGATCACCAGTGCCCTGCCCTATGCCAACGGCCCGATCCATCTCGGCCACATGGTGGAATACATTCAGACCGACATCTGGGCCCGGTTCCAGAAAATGCGCGGGCATGAAACCTACTACGTCTGCGCCTCCGATGCCCACGGCACCCCCATCATGCTGCATGCACAAAAGCAGGGCATGGAACCTGCTGAACTGGTGAAAAAAATCAGTGCAGAGCAACAACGCGACTTCGCCGAATTTGGCGTCGCCTTTGACAATTTCCACAGCACACATTCGGACGAAAACCGCGCACTGGCCGAACAGATTTTCAATCAGCTCAACGCCAACGGTCACATCGCAGTTCGCAGCATCGAACAGGCCTATGATCCGGTCAAGGAAATGTTCCTGCCTGATCGTTTCGTCAAAGGCGAGTGCCCCAAGTGCGGTGCCAAAGATCAATACGGCGACAACTGCGAAGCCTGCGGCGCGACGTACTCACCGACCGAGCTGAAAAACGCGGTGTCGGTCATTTCCGGCGCAACCCCAATCCAGAAGCAATCCGAACATCTGTTCTTCCAGCTCAAAGATTTTGAAGACATGCTGCGCCAGTGGACAGGCAACGGCGACAACGGCGAAAAAAGCTCTACCCTGCAGCCCGAAGTCAGCAACAAACTGCGCGAGTGGTTCGACGCCGGTCTGGCCGACTGGGACATTTCCCGTGACGCGCCGTATTTTGGTTTTGAAATTCCCGACCACAAAAACAAATTTTTCTACGTCTGGCTGGACGCACCCATCGGTTACATCGCCAGCTTTAAAAATCTGTGCGCCAAGCAAAATATCGACTTCGACAGCTTCTGGAAAAAAGACAGCGATGCCGAGGTTTACCACTTCATCGGCAAGGACATTCTCTATTTCCACTCGCTGTTCTGGCCAGCCATGCTGGAAGGCGGCGGTTTCCGCAAACCCAGCGCCGTTTTCTGCCACGGCTTTTTAACCGTCAACGGCCACAAGATGTCCAAGTCACGCGGCACCTTCATCAAGGCCCGCACCTATCTGGATCATCTCAACCCGGAATATCTGCGCTACTACTTCGCCGCGCGCCTGAACAGCCGCATTGAAGACCTGGATCTGCAATTTGATGACTTCACCAGTCGCGTCAACGCAGACCTGGTCGGCAAGGTTGTGAACATAGCCTCACGTTGTGCCGGTTTTATCAGCAAGCGCTTTGATGGCAAACTGTCAGCCACGCTCGCTGAGCCTGAGCTTTACCAAAGCTTTGTTGACCAGGCAGAAATCATTGCAGAACACTACGAAGCTCGCGAATTTGGCCGTGCCACCCGCGACATTATGGCGCTGGCCGACAAAGCCAATCAGTACATCGACGAAAAACAGCCCTGGGTTGTTGCCAAACAGGAAGGCGCTGATCAGGCCCTGCAAGACATCTGCAGCATGGGCATTAATCTGTTCCGCGTGCTGATGAACTACCTCAAGCCAGTGCTGCCCGCCATGGCGCAGGCCAGCGAGGAGTTTCTCAACATTGATGCCATGCAGTGGAACAGCGTTGCCAAGCCACTGCGCGACCACCGCATCAATGCGTTCAAACCATTGATGACTCGCGTTGATGAGAAAAAAATTGAAGCCATGATTGAAGCCTCCAAAGAAGACATCCCCGCGGCTGCGCCCGCTGCAAAATCCAGCAGCACGGCCCAGACGATGGAGCCGATTTTCCCCACGATTGAGTACGATGATTTCGCCAAAATTGATTTGCGCATCGCGCGTATCGTCGAAGCAGATCACGTCGAAGGCGCAGAAAAATTGCTGCGCCTGCAACTGGATCTGGGCGGCGAAACCCGTCAGGTATTTGCTGGAATTAAATCTGCCTATTCGCCGGAACAACTCAAAGGCAAGCTGACGGTCATGGTCGCCAACCTGGCGCCGCGCAAAATGCGCTTTGGCATGTCCGAAGGCATGGTGCTGGCAGCCGGCCCCGGCGGCAAGGATTTGTGGATTTTAAATCCCGAAGAAGGCGCGCAGCCCGGCATGCGCGTAAAATAAAGTTCGCGGTAACGGATGCCACGCCACATTAAACAGGAAGCACACAGGCACGATGACTGAATTCGCACTGATCCTACTGAGTACGGTATTGGTAAACAATTTCGTGCTGGTGAAATTTCTTGGCCTGTGTCCGTTCATGGGCGTTTCGCGCAAACTGGAAACCGCCACCGGCATGGCATTGGCCACCACGTTTGTGCTGACCCTGTCATCAATCTGCAGTTATCTGGTCAATACCTATCTGCTGATACCGTTTGAACTGGAATACCTGCGCACCATCGCCTTCATTCTGGTGATTGCGGTAGTAGTACAATTCACCGAAATGGTGGTGCACAAAACCAGTCCGCTGCTGTACCAGATGCTGGGCATTTATCTGCCACTGATCACCACCAACTGTGTGGTGCTGGGTCTGGCGCTGCTGAACGTGCAACATGAGCATGGATTTTTGCAATCCGCCGTTTACGGTTTTGGCGGCGCGATGGGCTTTTCGCTGGCGCTGATTTTGTTTGCCTCACTGCGCGAGCGCATTGCTGTTGGCGATGTCCCACTGGCCTTTCGTGGCCCGGCCATCACCCTGATTACCGCTGGCCTGATGTCCACCGCCTTCATGGGCTTTGCCGGATTGGTGAAAGGTTAAGCCATGCTCACCGCCATTCTGGTTCTTAGCGCACTGGCCACCGTTTTTGGTTTACTGCTCGGCTTTGCCGCCGTGTTTTTCAAGGTTGAAGGCGACCCGCTGGTCGAGAAAATCGACAAGCTGCTGCCACAAACCCAATGCGGTCAGTGCGGCTTTGCCGGATGCCGTCCCTATGCCCAGGCCATGGCCAACGGCGAGGCAGAGATTAACCAGTGTCCACCCGGTGGTGAACCCACCATTCAGGCATTGGCGGATTTGCTGGGCGTGCAGCCCAAACCGCTGAACCCTGAAAATGGCGCAGAAAAACCCACCATGGTTGCCGTCATCGACGAGAACAACTGCATCGGTTGCACCCTATGCATTCAGGCGTGTCCGGTAGACGCCATTCTGGGCGCAGCCAAGCACATGCACACCATCATCGCCTCAGAGTGCACTGGCTGTGAACTATGCCTCCCACCCTGCCCGGTGGACTGCATCGACATGGTGCCAGTAGCCGTCCCCATCGAGCAGTGGCAATGGCCCGTCCCCCAGGGACTGGACGCCATTCCCGTCGTCGTCAAACCGTTTGAGGCACGCGCCTGACATGAAACTGTTTTCTTTTTTCGGCGGCATCAAAGTCCCAAGCTACAAGGAATCCACCTGCGACCTGCCCAGTCAGCGCGCACCGATTCCATCGCGCCTGATTCTGCCGCTGCACCAGCACATTGGCAGCAGCGCCGAAGTTGTGGTTCAACCAGGTGAGAAAGTACTCAAAGGCCAATTAATTGCGCGTGCCACCGAGTACGTGTCCGCCACCCTGCATGCACCTACCTCGGGCACGGTCGTATCCATCGACGACCAGGTGGTACCGCATCCGTCAGGCATGCGCGCACCGTGTATCGTCATTGAGCCTGATTTTCAGGACACCTGGGCTCCCCGGGAAACCCACGGCCAGGATTTCCGCACGATGGCACCCAGCGCGCTACGCAACCTGATTCGCGAAGCCGGCATTGTCGGTCTGGGCGGTGCGGGCTTCCCCACCTACGTCAAACTCAATCCCGGCCCCGGCAAGCTCATCGATACCCTGATCATCAATGGTGCGGAGTGCGAACCCTACATCACCTGCGACGACCGGCTGATGCAAGAACGCCCCCACGACATCATCGAAGGCGTCAAAATCATTCGCCACGCAGTGCAGGCCAAAAACTGCATCATCGCCATTGAAGACAACAAACCGCAGGCCATCGCCGCCCTGCAACAGGCACTGGCCGAGCAAAACATTTCCGACATCAGCATTGCCATCGTTCCCACCCGCTATCCTGCCGGCGGTGAAAAACAGCTGATTTACACAGTCACCGGACTGGAAGTACCCGCCAACGGCCTGCCGCTGCACGTGGGTGTGCTGTGTCAAAACGTCGCGACAGCCGCAGCGGTGTATTACGCCGTCAATCGCGGCGAACCGCTGGTTTCCCGCTACGTCACCATCACTGGCGATGTTGCCCAACCGCGCAATCTGCAAGTGCTGATCGGCACGCTGGTCGAGGATCTCGTTGAATTTTGCGGCGGCAATCTGCGCAACAGTCAGCGGATCATCATGGGCGGCCCGATGATGGGATTCGCGCTGCACGACAGCCAGGTGCCCATCATCAAAACCAGCAACTGCATTATTGTCGACGCCGGCAATGTGGCCGTGCTGCCTCCCAGAGACCGCACCATGCCATGCATTCGCTGTGGCTCTTGCGTGGAAGTCTGCCCGGTCAAACTGCTGCCGCAGCAAATGTACTGGTTGAGCAAGGCCGAAGAATTCGACAAGGTGCAAAACTACAACCTGTTCGACTGCATCGAATGCGGCTGCTGTGACTATGTCTGCCCCAGCAATATTCCACTGGTACAGGTGTATCGCTTCGCCAAAGGCCAGATCTGGAAGCGCGAACGCGACAAACAAAAAGCCGATCAGGCCCGTGAGCGCCATGACTTCCGCCAAAGCCGCCTTGAACGCGAAAAAGCCGAAAAAGAAGCCAAGCGTTTAAGCAAAGCAGCGATTGATGCCGTCAAAAACCAGACCGCGCCAGCCGCAGAAACACCCAGCGCACCAAACGATGGTGGCGACGTGAAACAGGCTGCCATTCTGGCTGCGCTGGAACGCGCCAAAGCCAAAAAAAACCAGCAGCAATATCAACCGCGCAACACGGATAATTTGACCAGCGAACAGCAGCAGGCCATTGTCGAGGCAGATCAGCGCCGCGCCAAAATCAAGGCCGTGACTGATCCGGTAAACAGTAGCGAAAATTCTCAAGAATGAAATTACTCACGCCCAGCTCGCCCCATTTTCACGCCAGCAATTCGGTGACGCGCATCATGCTGATCGTGTTACTGGCACTGGTCCCCGGTCTGTTGACCTATGGCTGGTTTTTCGGTGCCGGCGTCTACATCAATCTGCTCCTGGCCTGCGTTTTTGCGCTCGGACTGGAAGCGTTGATGCTCAAACTGCGCAATCGCCCATTGGCACCGTTCCTGAGTGACGGCAGCGCGCTGGTTACCGCATTCTTGCTGGCGCTGTCCATTCCGCCGATTGCACCGTGGTGGATCACCCTGCTCGGAGTATTTTTCGCCATCGTCGTCGCCAAACATCTTTACGGCGGCCTAGGCCATAATCCATTCAATCCCGCCATGGTTGGCTACGCGATTCTGCTGATTTCCTTCCCGCGCGAAATGACTTCCTGGGTCGCCAGTGTGGATCTTCGCGAAACATCCTTGGGCCTGAGCGAATCGCTGCAGATCATTTTTGGTCAGTCCGGCATCGATAGCGTCACTGGCGCAACTCCGCTGGATCACATCAAAACCCAGCTGGGACAAAACCATGACATCAGCGACATCCTGCGCGACAGTCCCATTTTTGGTGAGCTGGCCGGCAAGGGTTTTGAGTGGGTCAGCATCGCCTTCCTGCTGGGCGGCCTTTTGCTGATTCACAAAAAAATTATCAGCTGGCAGATTCCAGCGGCGGTACTGATCAGTCTGGCGGTCTGCGCCGGCATTTTTCACCTGATTGATCCTGAACATTACGCCTCACCCACTTTCCACTTATTTGCCGGCGCAACAATGTTGTGCGCATTTTTTATCGCCACTGACCCGGTCAGCGCCTGCACCACACCCCGTGGTCGCATTTATTTTGGCATCGGTATTGGCGTGCTGATTTTTGTCATTCGTACCTGGGGCGGCTACCCCGATGCCGTCGCCTTCGCCGTGCTGCTGATGAATCTGGCAGCCCCCACCATCGACTATTACACTCGCCCGCGGGTGTTTGGCTATACCGATGACGAGGACGACGATGAATAACAGCTCCGTCAAAAATGCCCTGATTGCCGGCCTGGCCTTGGCAGTATTTGGCCTGGTCGCCAGCGCGCTGGTAGGCTACACCTTCGAGAACACCAAAGAGCGCATCGCCGAAAATGAAAAACAGGCCCTGCTCAACGGCCTGCATGAAATCATCCCGGCAGATCGAATCGATAACGATCTTTACAACGACTTCATTACGGTTCAGGCCGCCTCGCTGGGTTATCGCGGCCAGCTCGCCACCATTTACCGCGCCCGCCAAAAAGAAACTCCGGTGGCCGCGATTCTCAACGTGGTCGCCCCTGATGGTTACAGCGGCGCTATCAAAATTCTGGTCGGCGTCAATTTTGACGGCACCATTGCCGGCGTGCGCGTCATCGATCACAAGGAAACCCCCGGCCTGGGCGACTATATTGAAGCGGACAAGTCCGACTGGATTCTCAGCTTCAATGGCCGTAGCCTAAGAGACCCGTTGCCTTCAGAATGGAAAGTCAAAAAAGACGGCGGCGAATTTGACCAGGTGACCGGCGCGACCATCACGCCGCGCGCAGTAGTCACGGCAGTGCGCAAGGCGCTAGAGTATTACGACCGCTACGTTTACCAAATTTTTGCGGCCCCATCGGAGCAGAGGAAACAAGCGTGAATACCGATTATCAACGCATTACCACTGACGGTCTCTGGCACAACAATCCCGGTCTGGTACAACTGCTGGGGCTGTGTCCGCTGCTGGCGGTATCCACCAATGTCGTCAATGCTCTGGGATTGGGCCTGGCCACGGTATTCGTGATGGTTTGCTCCAACACCACCGTGTCACTGATCCGCCCCATCGTCAAACCGGAACTGCGCATCGCGGTGTACGTCATGATCATCGCCTCGTTCGTGACCACCGTGGAACTGGCGCTCAACGCCTTTGTGCATGAGCTCTACGTCATCCTGGGCATTTTCATCCCACTGATCGTCACCAACTGCATCATCATCGGTCGCGCCGAGGCCTTTGCCTCCAAAAACAAACCCTTGCCTGCCGCACTGGACGGCCTGACCATGGGACTGGGCTTTGCGCTGGTGCTGCTGGCCATAGGCGCAGTTCGCGAAGTTATCGGTCACGGCACCCTGTTTGCCGGCATGGAACAAATGCTTGGCCCGGACTTCGCCGGGATGAAGATCACCCTGGTTGATGACTATCGCGGTTTTCTGCTGGCCATTCTGCCTCCCGGCGCATTCATGATCCTGGGACTGTTGATCGCGGCGAAAAATATCATCGACCAGCGCCGCGCCAAACGCATTGCCAAGCCCGTCGTCGAACGCCGCAGCGAAACCAGCGAAACCGCCGCTTAACCGCAATGAATCAAGCCAAGCGCCAGGAGATTTTCCGCCGACTGCGGGCGGAAAATCCTCAACCAACCACCGAACTTAACTACAGCACGCCGTTCGAACTGCTGGTGGCGGTCACCCTCTCGGCCCAGGCCACCGATGTCGGCGTCAACAAGGCCACCGCCAAATTGTTCCCGGTGGCCAATACCCCGGAAAAAATTTACGCCCTGGGCGTGGAAGGCCTAAAAACCTACATCAAGACCATCGGCCTGTTTAATTCCAAAGCGGAAAATGTCATCAAGGCATGCAAGATTCTGCTGGATAAACACCAGGGCAACGTTCCGCAAACCCGCGAGGAGCTCGAAGCCCTGCCCGGCGTGGGCCGTAAAACCGCCAATGTCGTGCTCAATACCGCCTTTGGCCAGCCGACCATCGCGGTAGACACCCATATTTTTCGGGTATCCAACCGCACGGGCATCGCTCCCGGCAAAAACGTGCTGGAAGTCGAACACAAATTACTGAAATTTATTCCTGACGAATTCAAACTGGACGCACATCACTGGCTGATTCTGCATGGGCGCTACACCTGTATTGCGCGCAAGCCCAAATGCGGCAGCTGCCTGATCGAAGACCTGTGCGAATTCAAAGACAAGACGAGCGACTGACGATGTTTTTCACCCAAGACCGCAACGCCCTGCGCCAATATTTTTTGCAAACCTGGCAAAAGGCGCAGAACAACGAACCGCTGGATCAATTACAGATGATCATCGCGCTGGTAATCGAAAAACACCCGGAATATCACGCTTTTCTGCAAAAAGGTGATTCAGCGCTGGCCCGCGATTTTTCCCCTGAACAAGGCGAAACCAATCCGTTTTTACATCTGGGCATGCACATCGGCCTGCACGAACAACTTTCCACCAATCGCCCCAATGGCATTGTTGATGTTTATCGCGCCATGATTAAAAAACGCGGTGACGACCATGCCGCCGAACACGAGATGATGGAATGCCTGGGTGAAATCTTGTGGATGTCACAACGCCACAACACTATCCCTGACGAACAGGAATACCTGCGACTGCTGCAAGAGCGACTACAGAAGTAAAATTGCTAGAAAAACCGCCTATGTGCGATTGTTCAGTATGTTTTGCAGACAAAACCACTCGTGACGATTAATCACCTGGGTTTCACCATCGACGTACTGAAGCACAACGCTGTGAATTCCTGAGTCATTGAGGGAATAGGTCTTCACCCGAAACAGGCGACCACGCAAGCCGGTATACCAACGATTGATTTGAGGCTCAGCACACCCTTGCATGAGACACCTCCTCTTGGTTTGTGATTGTGGTTATAGTTGTACCCAAGACAGACTGTCAGATTATGACCAGCAAATTAACCGCCCCTTAACGATCGCTCACTTCCTGTGCAGCAATATCTCAAGGCATGTCGCCGTCATCCGATAATCCCGGTTATAGATGACTGCGGTAGAAGGAAATTCCATGCCTCACTCAATGAATTTTGTGGTCGGCTCGCGGGTATTGCTCTCTCCCAGCGAAGACGAATCATCGATTTATGAAGCCTGCGTGCTGGGTTATGCCGATCATCAAAGCCTGATGATCACCCGCCCCAAACACAACAATACGCCGCTGCTGGTCGCCGACGGCGATCGCTTTGTCGTCCACTATCAGGAAAACGACACCACCTACGCGTTCGAAACCCAAGTATTGCAGTGTTGCGAAAAACCCTTCGGCTATCTGCACTTGAGTTATCCCGAAGGCGTGCAGGGGCTCATGTTGCGCAAAGGTCCGCGCTTCAAACTGGCGCAGGAGCAACGTCGACAAATCCGGCTAAGTGTTCAGGAAGGCAAGCAGCGCATCTCTGTCACCATGGACGATGTCAGTCTAGCCGGTGCCAAGCTGATCAGCGAACAACGCCTGGGTAACATTGACGAAAAATTCATTATCGACATGCAGCTGGGTCACAATCAAAAACCGATCAGCCTGCAGTGCATGATCCGCTATGTGCGCAGCGCCACTCATGACCAAACCAACCTGCATCAGCACGGCGTGATTTTTTTAGACATGGACAGTGATGCACAAACGTTTATCAATCGATTTATCACCGAACAATTGAACGCGTCACTGCATCACTGAATTTTTAATACGCGATAGAAATGGCCGGTTCGGCAATCAGGGCAAGCTGCTCTTTAAGCTCCTGTACATGCTCTTCCCAAAAACGCGGACTGGCAAACCAGGGAAATGCCTGCGGAAATGCCGGATCATCCCAGCGCCGCGCCAACCAGGCAGCGTAGTGAATCATGCGAATACTGCGCAGCGCTTCTATCAACAACAGTTCCTGCGGATCAAATTCTCGAAACTGTTGATAGCCTTCGATAATCAATTGCATTTGTCGCGATTGCTCATCGCGATAACCGGACAACAACATCCACAAATCCTGAATCGCCGGCCCCATCACCGCATCATCCAGATCGACAAAATGCGGCCCGGCATCGGTCCACAAAATATTTCCCGGATGACAATCGCCATGCAGGCGAATCATGCGCAAATCAAACACCGAATCAAAACAGCGCTCGATGTGTGCCAACAAATCATTTGCCACCGCACGATAACTGTCGCGCAGATAGGACGGTAAAAAATCACTTTCCTGCACAAATGTCGTCGCTTGCTGCGCTCTGGACACGCCGAGTTTTTCGCGATGTTTAAAACGATCTTGCGCCCCCACCATGTGCATCCGTCCGAGAAACCGTCCCAGCCAGCGAAGATTTTCATCGTTGTCCAATTCCGGTGAGCGACCACCGCGACGCGGAAACAACGCAAAGCGATAACCGTTTATCTCGTGCAATGTTTTGCCATCGGCATCCACCAACGGCGCAACCACTGGCACCTCGGCGTCGGCCAGCTCCAGCGCGAACGCGTGCTCTTCCAAAATCGCCGCATTGGTCCAGCGACCGGGACGATAAAATTTGGCGACCACATACTCGCGATCTTCCAGTGCCACCTGATACACCCGATTCTCATAACTGTTCAGCGCCAGGAAACCGCCCGTGCAATAACGTCCAGTCGCCTCGATACAATCGAGCACCTGATCCGGCCCTAGCCCTTCGTACGGTTGCATGTTTTGTGACATCACCCTCGTCCTGGTCAATAATTACACCTTAAATATAAGCGGCGACATTTTGACCGATTTTCTTGGCGTTTGCACGTCAACAACTTGGACAGTATAATTTCCGACCATTTTGCCTATGCTCCGGCTCACCGTTGGTGAGACCGGTATCCCTGTTCTTAAGTGGTAATGCCTGTGAACATGAATGAAACAATAGCTCAGAGCCTGTATCGCCCTGAATTTGAAAGAGATAATTGCGGCTTCGGTATGATTGCCCACATGGATGGCCATGCCAGCCACTGGGTTATCAAGACATCTATCGAAGCCCTGGCGCGCATGACTCACCGCGGCGCGGTTGCCGCTGACGGCAAAACCGGCGACGGTTGCGGCCTGCTGATTAAAAAACCCGATGGCTTTTTCCAGGCCATCGCCAAGGAACTGGGCTACCTCCTGGCGGACAACTACGCCGTGGGTATGGCGTTTTTCAGCCAGGACAAAACCCTGGCCCAAGTCGCTCGCCAACAGATTGAATCCGAGCTGACCAAAGAAGGCTTGAGCGTTCTGGGCTGGCGCGTGGTTCCTACCGACGAATCCGCACTGGGCGATGAAGCCAAGTTGTCGCTGCCACATATCGAACAAGTGTTCATCAATGCCCCTGCGGGCATGGATGCCGACGCGTTTGAGCGCCACCTGTACGTGGCCCGCCGTCGCGCCGAGAAAGCCATTCTGGCCAACGGCAATGACAAAGACTTTTACCTGCCCAGCTTCTCCAGCAAGCTGTTCTCGTACAAGGGTCTGGTCATGCCCGAATACCTGCCGGTGTTCTACAAGGATCTGAACGACGTGCGCATGGGCACTGCCATCGCGGTATTCCACCAGCGCTTTTCCACCAACACCTGGCCGCAATGGCGTCTGGCCCAGCCATTCCGCAATCTGGCGCATAACGGCGAGATCAACACCATCCAGGGCAACCGTAACTGGTCGCTGGCGCGCGGTCACAAGTTCGACACCCCGCTGCTGCCGATGGAAGACGTGCGTCCGCTGGTGAGCATGACCGGCTCTGACTCCAACAGCCTGGACAATATGCTCGAAGCGCTGATGATGGGCGGTATCGACATTTTCCACGCCATGCGTCTGCTGGTTCCACCAGCATGGCAGAACATCGAAACCATGGATCCCGACCTGCGTGCGTTCTACGAATATTCGTCCATGCACATGGAGCCGTGGGACGGCCCCGCCGGCATGGTTATGACCGATGGCCGCTACGCCGCCTGCGCCCTGGACCGTAACGGTCTGCGTCCCGCGCGCTGGGTGATCACCAAAGATCGCCACATTACCCTGGCCTCGGAAATCGGCGTGTACAACTACGCCCCCGAAGACGTGGTTGCCAAAGGTCGTCTGAAACCTGGCCAGATGCTGGCCATCGACACCACCAATGGCCACATGATCACGCCTGAAGAGGTCAATCAGCGTCTGGCCAGCCGTGCGCCGTACAAACAGTGGCTCAAGGACAACGCCATTCGTCTGGAAGCAAAACTGTACGAAGGCAACCTCAAGCCCACGCTGGATGACGAAAGTTTCCAGGTATCGCAGAAACTGTTCGGCGTTTCCTTCGAGGAGCGCGACCAGATCCTGCGTCCGCTGGCCGAAGGTGCGGCTGAAGCGGTTGGCTCCATGGGCGATGACACGCCGATGGCTGTGCTGTCTTCTCGGGTGCGTTCGCTGTACGACTATTTCCGCCAGCAATTCGCCCAGGTCACCAATCCGCCCATCGACCCGCTGCGTGAAAGCATCGTCATGTCGCTGGAAACCTGTTTCGGTCGCGAGAAAAACCTGTTCGAGGAAAGCGCCGATCACGCCAAGCGTTTGCTGATCGATTCGCCCGTGCTGTCACAGGGCAAATTTGCCCAGTTGCTGGAACTGACCGATCCGGATTACGCCCATGAGATGATCGACCTGAACTACGGCACCCGTGGCCTGAAAGCCGCCATCGACGCCATTTGTGAAAAAGCCGTCGCTGCCGTTCGCGCTGGCAAGGTCATCCTGGTGCTGTCCGATCGCAACATCGAAAAAGGCAAGCTGCCGGTTCACGCCCTGCTGGCCACCGGCGCAGTTCACCACCGCCTGATCAAAGAAGGTCTGCGCTGCGATGCCAACATCGTGGTTGAAACCGCCACTGCCCGCGACCCGCACCAGTTTGCGGTGCTGATCGGCTACGGCGCGACTGCGGTGTATCCATACCTCGCGTATCAGATCCTGGACGACATGACTCGCAGCGGCGAACTGCAGGACGGCGTGGTACCACGTCTGGCCTCCCGTTACCGCAAGGGCATCAACAAAGGTCTGTACAAAATCCTGTCCAAGATGGGTATTTCGGCAGTGGCTTCCTACCGTGGCGCGCAATTGTTTGAAGCCGTCGGTCTGGATCAAGCCATCATCGACCTGTGCTTTGTCGGCACCACATCACGTATCGCCGGTGCCAATTTCGACGACCTGGAAAGCGATCAGGAAGCCCTGGCCGAAGTGGCCTGGATTCCACGCAAAGGCATCGAACAAGGCGGCTTGCTCAAATACGTTCATGGTGGCGAGTACCACGCCTACAACCCTGACGTGGTGCGCACGCTGCAAGTCGCGGTGAAATCCGGTGACTACAACGATTATCTGAAATACGCCGACATCGTTAACACCCGTCCGGTATCGTCACTGCGCGACTTGTTCAAACTCAAAGATGTCACGCCGATTTCCGTCGACGACGTTGAGCCGGTGGAAAGTCTGTACAAGCGTTTTGACAGCGCCGGCATGTCGCTGGGCGCGTTGTCGCCCGAAGCGCACGAGGCACTGGCCATCGCTATGAACCGTCTGGGCGCACGCTCCAACTCCGGTGAAGGTGGCGAAGCGGTTGAGCGCTACGGCACGGAAAAAATGTCCAAGATCAAGCAGGTTGCCTCTGGCCGCTTTGGCGTTACGCCACACTATCTGGTGAACGCTGAGGTCATCCAGATCAAGGTCGCGCAGGGTGCCAAACCCGGCGAGGGCGGCCAGCTGCCCGGCCCCAAGGTCGACAAACTGATCGCGTCACTGCGCTATGCGCGTCCTGGCGTGTCATTGATTTCGCCTCCGCCACACCACGACATTTACTCCATCGAGGATTTGGCGCAGCTGATTTTTGACATTAAACAAATCAATCCGCAGGCGCTGGTCTCGGTCAAGCTGGTGGCTGAAGCCGGCGTGGGCACCATCGCCGCCGGCGTGGCCAAGGCCTATGCCGACCTGATCACCATCTCCGGTTACGACGGTGGTACCGGCGCGTCGCCGATCACCTCGGTGAAATACGCTGGCGCACCTTGGGAACTGGGTCTGGCGGAAACGCACCAGACGCTGCGCGCCAACAACCTGCGCGACAAGGTTCGCGTACAGGCTGACGGCGGCCTGAAAACCGGTCTGGACGTGATCAAGGCAGCCATCCTCGGCGCTGAAAGCTTTGGCTTTGGCACCGGTCCGATGGTGGCCCTGGGCTGTAAGTATCTGCGTATCTGTCACCTGAACAACTGTGCCACCGGCATAGCCACCCAGAACCAGGTACTGCGTCAAAACCACTACATTGGTCTGCCAGAAATGGTCATGAACTACTTCAAGTTCATCGCCCGCGAAACCCGCGAGTGGATGGCCAAGCTGGGCGTGTCCAAGATGGAAGACCTGATCGGTCGCACCGATCTGCTGGAAATCATCGAAGGTCAGACAGAAAAACAATCCCGCCTGCGACTGCAGCCCCTGCTGTCTGATGGCGGCGTGGGCAACAAACCGCAGTTCTGTGTCGAGCCAAAGAACGAACCTTTCGACAAGGGCGAACTGGCTGAACGCATGGTGGCTGACATGTTGGCCGCCATCGAAGCCAAATCCGGCGGCGAATTCGCCTACACTGTACGCAACACCGATCGTTCCATCGGCGCGCGCCTGTCCGGTGAAATCGCCAAGCGTCACGGCAACCAGGGCATGAAAGACGCACCTGTCACCCTGAAACTGACCGGCACATCCGGCCAGTCACTGGGCGTATGGAACGCCGGCGGTCTGCACATCCAGCTGGAAGGTGATGCCAACGACTACGTCGGCAAAGGCATGACCGGCGGTCGCATCAGTATTCGTCCGCCCAGAAACAGCGGTTTTGTCGCCAAAGACTCGACCATCATCGGTAACACCTGTCTGTACGGTGCCACCGGCGGTCAACTGTTCGCTGCCGGCCAGGCGGGCGAGCGCTTTGGCGTGCGCAACTCCGGCGCCACCACCGTGGTCGAAGGCGTGGGTGACCACGGCTGCGAATACATGACCGGCGGTGTTGTCGTGGTGCTGGGCGAAACCGGCGTCAACTTCGGCGCGGGCATGACCGGTGGTTTTGCCTACGTCTACGACAAGGACAACACCTTCGTCGACAAGTACAACCACGAGCTGATCGACATTCACCGTATCTCCACCGAGCATACCGAGGCGCATCGCAACTATTTGCGTGACCTGATTCAAATGCATGTGGAGGAGACCGGCAGCGCCTGGGGTCAGGAATTGTTGAGCAATTTCGAAGACCATATCGGCAAGTTCTGGCTGGTGAAACCCAAGGCAAGCGAGCTGGGTTCTTTGATTGACATGCTGCGTAGTGCAGCCTAAACACGGATTACAGCAGATGGGTAATCATTTTCAATTTATGCAGCTACAACGCCTGGACCCCAAAAAGGTCGGTGCGGAAGAGCGCAAAACCAACTTTAACGAGATCTACGGCAGCTTCAGCAAAGACGACGCCGCTGCTCAGGCAGACCGCTGTCTGGCCTGCGGCAACCCGTACTGCGAATGGAAATGTCCGGTTCACAACTACATTCCTGACTGGTTGAAACTGGTCGCCGAAGGTCACGTACTGCAGGCGGCAGAACTGTCGCACAAAACCAATTCGCTGCCGGAAATCTGCGGTCGCGTCTGTCCACAGGATCGTCTGTGCGAAGGCGCCTGTACCCTGAACGAAGGCGGCTTTGGCGGCGTAACCATCGGCTCGGTGGAAAAATACATCACCGACACTGCGTTCGCCCAAGGCTGGCGTCCTGACATGTCCAAGGTTCAAGCCACCGGCAAGAAAGTCGCCATCGTTGGCGCCGGTCCTGCGGGCTTGGGTTGTGCTGATATTCTGGTGCGCAATGGCGTTAAGCCCATCGTGTTCGACAAGCATCCTGAAATCGGCGGCCTGCTGACGTTCGGCATACCCGGCTTCAAGCTGGAAAAAGAAGTGGTGCAGAAGCGTCGTCAGGTGATGGAAGAAATGGGCGTGGAATTCCGCCTCAACACCGAAATCGGCAAAGATATCGGCTTCCAGACACTGATCGACGAATACGACGCGGTATTCCTGGGCATGGGCACCTACAACTACATGAAAGGTGGCTTCCCCGGTGAAGACATGGACGGCGTGTACGAGGCGCTGCCCTACCTGATTTCCAACACCAACAAGGAAATGGGTTACGCCAGCGACTGCATCGACATGACCGGCAAAAAGGTCGTGGTTCTGGGCGGTGGTGACACCGCGATGGACTGTAACCGCACTGCCATTCGTCAGAACGCCGCGCAAGTCATCTGCGCCTACCGCCGTGACGAAGACAACATGCCCGGCTCCAAACGCGAAGTGGCCAATGCCAAAGAAGAAGGCGTGCGCTTCCTGTTCAATCGCCAGCCGGTGGAAATCGTCGGCAACGGCAAAGTCGAAGGCATCAAGGTAGTCACCACCCAAATGGGCGCCGCTGACGAAAAAGGCCGTCGCCGTGCGGAAGTGGTCGCCGGTTCCGAGGAAGTCATCGCTGCTGACGCAGTGATCATCGCCTTCGGTTTCCAGCCCAGCCCGGCACCGTGGTTTGCCGAATTCGGCATTCGCGTTGACGACTGGGGCCGCGTCAAGGCACCGGAAAAAGCCCGCTACAAGTTCCAAACCACCAATGAAAAAGTCTTTGCCGGTGGCGACATGGTGCGTGGCTCGGACCTGGTGGTGACCGCCGTGTTCGAAGGTCGTAATGCCGCCGAAGGCATTCTGGACTACCTGAAAGTCTAGAGAAGTATCCGGGTGAGTATGGCGCAATGCGCCGTACTCTTCCCGCGTCGCGCAAGCGACACTTGGGAGGTACGTTGGCTAGGCCAACTCAAATAATAAAGAGAACAGCATGACTGAATTAAAGAACGATCGTTTCCTACGCGCCCTGTGTAAAGAGCCTGTCGACTACACGCCAGTGTGGATGATGCGTCAGGCCGGTCGCTACCTGCCCGAATACCGCACCACGCGCACCAAAGCAGGCAGCTTCATGGACCTGTGCAAAAACCCCGAGCTGGCCTGCGAAGTGACCATCCAGCCATTGGATCGTTATCCGCTGGACGCAGCCATCCTGTTCTCCGACATCCTGACCATTCCTGATGCCATGGGTCTGGGTCTGCGCTTTGAGGCCGGCGAAGGCCCTGCGTTTGACAAGCCCGTTCGCACCGAAGCCGATGTAAAAAAGCTGTTCGTGCCCGATCCCGAAGGCGAACTGAAGTACGTCATGGACGCGGTTCGCACCATTCGTCGCGAGCTGAACGGTCGCGTGCCCCTGATCGGTTTCTCCGGCAGCCCCTGGACCCTGGGCGTGTACATGGTTGAAGGCGGTGGCACCAAAGACTACGCCAAGGTCAAAGGCATGATGTTCGATCGCCCCGACCTGATGCACAAACTGCTGGATACCACTGCCCAGTCGGTCACCAGCTACCTGAACGCCCAGATCGAAGCCGGTGCTCAGGCTGTACAGATTTTTGATACCTGGGGTGGCGTGCTGACGCCACGTGACTACCGCGAGTTTTCGCTGCGCTACATGCAGCAGATCGTGGATGGTCTGATTCGCCAGAAAGATGGTCGCAAAGTGCCAGTGATTCTGTTCACCAAAGGTGGCGGACAGTGGCTGGAAGCCATGGCTGAAACCGGCTGTGACGCACTGGGTCTGGACTGGACCACCGACATCGGCGACGCCCGCCGTCGCGTCGGCGACAAGGTTGCGCTGCAGGGCAACATGGACCCATCCACCCTGTATGCCTCACCTGAGCGCATCCGTGAGGAAGTGGCCACCATCCTGGCAGGCTTTGGCAACGGCACAGGTCACGTGTTCAACTTGGGCCACGGCATCCATCAGCATGTAGAGCCTGAGCACGCTGGCGCGTTCGTCAACGCGGTTCACGAACTCAGCCGCCAGTACCACAAGTAAAAATACAAAAGCCCCGCAATGCGGGGCTTTTTGTTTATCGCTGAATTTCTACGTCATCCATCATCTGGCACTAAAAAACTGATCCGTCCCTGGACCAGCGATTCGCTACTTTTGGCGCGGCTGGTGATAACTGATAATTTCCGCGCGCTCGTACTCAAACTGCAAACCGGCAATCGTGCTGTTCCGCCGAACTTTGGTGTCACAGCATGCCATCATCGGCAACTCGGACAAATTAGAAGGGGCAGCGTCCCTGCCGACCCCTAAACTCTTCACTTCCATCACCAGCCAATCATATTGCTGACTGAGGGTACGAAACTCATTGGGAGCCAGTTCACTCACGGAGTTCACCTGACCCCGTTCCATCGCTTGACGGAATTTTGACTGCGCCTCGCCTGCTCCAACGAATAAAATGGTCATGCCCTGACTCTCGTTTCTGTGCGGTCCGGCTCGCAATCATGCGAATAAGCACGCAATTGGACTATTAAAACGATGGCGCAGCGCTAAATTCCCGTCGCTGCGGCGACAAGTACAGTAGACCGCAATTTGTTGGTGCGCACACCTGTAAGAACTGACAGGTTTGCACAATTTTAGTGAGAATATTTTCTATCCGTTCAATTCGTAAGCGAAATCGGACAGTTAGGAAGGAGAAATAATGCCATAACAGATCGCTCTGGCCACAGCATGAGACTTATTGGCTGCACCCAATTTTTTCATCGCGTTTTGCATATGAAAAAGTACGGTACGTTCCGAGATATTTAAAATTTGCGCGGTTTCCCAGGTGGTTTTGCCCTCAGCCGCCCATAGCAAACACTCCTGTTCACGACCACTGATGCTTTCGAGCAAGTTATCGTTTTCTTCACGCTGGGTTAGCCGCCCCACCGCTTCGTGAACACAGGCCGCCAGCAGCTGAATTTTGGCCACTCGCTCGTCGCCCAGACTCAGCGGCCCTGCATCGCTGGCAATCATGCTCAGCGACCCTCGATTCCCATGCGGTGAATGTACCGGCGCGGTTACGCCGTGCTGCAGCCCAAACTCCTTTGCCGCAATCAGCACCTCACGCTTACCGCCAAAGCGTGTCTCGTCCCACTTAAAAAATTGCTCCCATAACACCGGCGTCACATGGCAGGCGGAGTAATGAACCAGCGGGTCGGAAAAATAGAAGTCGTTATCGTTGTAGTGATCCCACCAGTCCTGGGGATAATCACTCACGAATACAAAACGGGATTTGTTTAGCACGCCACGGACATAGCCACTGTAGTGAAAATGACTGAAGCCCCAACTCTCACAGGCGCGAGTACACGCATCGTGAACATCACGCAAACTACGGCTCCTCGCCAAGGATTCAACCAAGGACTGAACTGGCATGACGCTCCTGAAACTACCCTACTCACCCATGAGGTGAACTCGTTAGCGCTTTTGACTTGCGGCTTTCAGCAATCCAACAGTTTTCGCTTCACAATTTCTTTTAAATCATTGGTATAGCGTAGACAATATAACACAAGCATTAACAATATCAGAGACGGCCCTTCACTGCCAAGCAAGGTCGTTGGCTTTTTGACGGGAGGTGTCTGATCCGCCCCTAGACGCAGCAATAATCGATTGTTGGCGGCGTCGATATCCAGCACCTGTTGCGGCAAACTCAGCCGCACATCCACAACCTGCTGCTCCATCGCCGCTCGGTCGAGCAAAATTTGCGACACGTGCTGATTGATCGTTAACGGGTTCACCGCGCACTCCCGCGCCAGCATCCCGGCCGCCAAATCCGGCGGCGTCACCAATGGACAGCTCAGCAGTGGATAATTTTCATGCTGCACTGAATCCGGCTCTATCCAGGCAGCCTGCGGATAACGCAGCGTCAATTGCAAACTTTCACCCGCCAAACTGGCCCCTTGCTGACCCAATCGCAATTGGTAGAGCAGCTGTGCGCCGCTATTTTTTGAAGTAACACCACCCAGGGTCACCGAAGTATCGACGTCGCGCGTGTTGGTGTACGTTCCCACCGCTACGTTCTGACTCAACACCTCCAGCGGCGGTACGCCATTTAGTTCAGCCAAGCGCCACATGCTTTCGTCGGCATAATTGCCAGGCGTTTGCACAAAACCGCCATGACCATCATTGCGCCATCCGTCCAATACGTCCGCCACCGAACCACAACTGGCCAAACCCTGCTTGGGTAACAAATCCAGATCGCCATCAAAATCCACGTCCGCCAACAGCACGCCGTGTGGCGAGGTAAAATTATCCGTTGCCCCCAGGCCGCTAGCCGTCACCAGCCAGCGCTGGCTGATGCTGCTGTTCAGCAACAAATCGACGCGGCCATCACCGTCCAGGTCCGCCGTCTGTAATGCCACCTGACGTGAATCGGCATTAGCAAGCAGCGTGTCACTGGCCGCCACCGTAAATCCGCCACTGACATCGCTCAGACGCGTTTGCAGCTGACCGCCACTGACCAGCGCGACATCTTCCTTGCCGTCACCATTCAGGTCCAGCACGGCCAACGCCTCTACTGCCGTACCCGTAATCAGCGCTGCCGGACTGGAAAACACGCCAGCACTGAACGTCCACTGCGTCAACCCCTGACTGTGCGCCACCAGTAAGCCCTTCTGCCCACCGGCCAGGGTGATTATCGCTGGACGGGAGACAAAACTGCTGGGCGTGGCCGTCGTCGCCACCGTAATCACTTGCTGCGGAACAGCCACTTCTATATTGCCGTTCTGCATCCGCCCCAGACGACCACCACTAAATCCCTGGTAGTAAAAAAGATACGGCCCAACAGTGAGCAGCAAATCCGCTCGGCCATCGGCATTCACGTCCGAAAAAACAATGTCAGTCGCTGTGCCACCCAGCGTTGCACTCAGCGCTGGCAATGACGCCCAACTCAGGGTTCCGGCCAGACTCCAGGCCACAGGTACCGAGCTATCGCCGACTGAATTATAGCTCCAGGTCACAAGCACCTGCGGATCCAGCAACAAAGCCCCTGCATCGTACTCACTGACTGCAGCCGCCAACGTCAATCCACTGTGCGATGCCAGCGTAAACGATGGCGCGAAAACCTTGGATGCCAGACCGTTAATACAAGGTTGGGCTCCTGCCCCGGACGATACCAACAAGGCCAGCAGAGCAACACAAGCCGCCACCTTGTTCATAACCGGCTGACCTAATAGCATAATTTACCCATAATCCGTAAGTTTATACGACTCTAGCAACCGAGCTACCGCACGCTCAAGCTCTTTTATAGCGGCCTGGCGTCCGGCAAACCCGTATTTCTCGACCAAATCAGCCCAGGGCAGTGCCTCAATTAGCTTGGCATTCAATAGGTTGCTGTCGCTTTGAGATCTATTCTGAATCTGTGGTAATAATTGCTGCCACCAGCGCCACAATCCGAGCAAACAGCTATCAAAACCACGCTGTCCCGCCACAAATGCCCGCACATCCAGCCAGTCCTGCGCCGCCATGAGGCTTGCCGGGAACTCGGCCGGTAACTGATCAATCAGCTCAGGCTCCAGATCACGCAGCGCTTCGCGTCTCAGCAGCGGCAACGATTGCGCCAGACGCTGATGCATTTTTTCGACACAGTTTTCCCCTGCGGCAGAGACCGGTCTGGCGACGATTACCGAATGACACCCGCTTGCCTGGTCGCGACTAAATCCCAGTCGCAGCGGGCGATACTCTTGCGCCATCCAGAACCGCAGCAGCGCCGATGTCGCGCCAAAACTAGCGCACAACACATCCACGTCGCGGCGATACGTCGCCAGCCAGGTCAACATCGCCTTGCCAACCCCCTGCCGCTGCACCTGCGGATGCACCGCGACGCGCATCACCCGCGCATAGCGAAGTTCGGCCGCCTGCTCAAATCCTGAGTGTAGCGCCAAGGACTGCGGCACCAAATGGCCACGAGGACGGCGCTCGCCGCGCACAATCGCGCCAGCCATTGCCTGATCAAAACCACCTTCGTCGGTCAGCAGCATGGTCGCCACCACCTGACCCGCGCGCATGGCCACCACCACTTGCACCGCCGGCCCATCCAGCAAATTCCGCAAATCCTGGGGACGGGTTTGATAATGCGCCCACACCAGCAACGCAAACACCTCGCGCAGCAAAACCTCATCCGCCAGCAAATCATCACGCTCAACCAGGCGAATCTGCAACGCCTCCTTGGGCGACGAATTTGCCAATGCCGGCCGCAAATCCACATCCAGCAGCAATGCGCGGAAAATCCACTGCTCCAGCGGATCACCCTGCGCCCAGCGCACTGGCTGATTCAGCGTTATGGCCTGCCAACCGGGCGCTTGCTGATCCAGCGTTTGCCGAAAACGCAGCGCAAAGCCGCGCCCACTGCCTTCATAACCGTGCAAAGTCGACGAAAAAATAATTCGAGGATACAACGCCAATAATTGCGCCAGCATTGGAGCCGGAATCGTCGCCGCCTCGTCCACCAGCAACACGTCCAATGGCGGCTGTTCACGAATCAATTCATCCGGCGCGAAATAATCCAGCCGACTGTGCGACAAATGAATACGGTTGCGCTGAATTTTGGCGTCGGCACACAGCTTCGCGGCATGAACAAACACCTGTTCCACCGCCGCCAAACGCGGCCCGGAAATACCGATGCGAATATTCTGCTGCTGTAACAACTGCCCTGCCGCCAAGCCCAACGCCGCCGACTTGCCGCGACCGCGATCCGCCGTCATCACCAACGGCACGGGATTTTCCTGCGGCAAAGTTTGCAGAATTTTTTCTACCGCCTGTTGCTGATCGATTGTCGCGTACGGTTCAACAGATTTGCTCGACACATCAGTTTGCGGAAGTTTTGGCGGCGCAGGCAGCGGCTGGTTTTGCTCAATCAGCAGCAACTGCTCGTCTTCACGAATCATGCGCGCCAATCGAGCCAACATACGACCGGATATGGATTCGGCGGCGTAGCCCGCCACCGCCAGCTTGGCGTGCTCGGGATCAACAAAGTTTTGCCAGCCATCCAGCGGCGGCGTCAGCAAAATCAACATGCCGCCGGCGCGCACCGTTCCGGAAACCGCCCCAAGGCCATCCACGTCCAAACCGGAATAGGCGTTGATGACTACCACATCGAGCTCGCGGCCCAGCCAGGTACGAGCAGTGGCAAAGGTTTGGGGTTCGACACCTTCGGGCGAACCTTCACCCAGCCAAAGCAGCTTGGCCGCCGACTCGATCAGCTCCGCAGCAATATTGCTCGCCCACGCCTCATCACCCGCAAGCACCACAGGCAGGCGAAAACCATTCACCGCACACGGCTGTTTCGCAGTGATGATCAAGGAAACGGTATCGGAAATCGAAGGCAAGGACATGCGGCTGATGATTCAACAAGTTAGCGTCAGCTTACCACACAACAGGCATGAGTGTGCCCGGTGCGACAAACGGCAGCTAGCGCAAGCACTTCCAAAAAACCGCTCCTTTGCTACATTATACTAAACAAATGTCGGAAATGAACGATACTATGATTATGATCGCCCAAAGCCAGCCCCAAGCCACGCCCGAGGAAGTGACCGCCAAGGCTCTCTTCAATACCCAGGAACAACTGGGACTGACCCAGCAGGAGCTCGCGGAGATCATCGGCCTGCACCGCACCAGCGTCAGCCGCGTTCGCAAAGAGGGCCGTCTCGACCCCCATTCCAAAAACGGCGAGCTGGCACTAATGCTGATTCGGGTATTTCGTTCGCTGTACACCTTGTTCGGCGGCCAACAAGACGACATGCGCCACTTCCTGCGCACCGCCAACCGCCACACCGGTGGCATTCCGCTGGAGCAGATGCAACAGATTCAGGGACTGGTCAAAGTCGTTGAATACCTGGATGCCATTCGAGGCAAAATATGAGTGAAATCTGGGATCGCTGCCGCGGCCCGGAACAGATCCACCCCATCGCCGGCGAGCTGTTCCGCTTTGTGGAAAGCCAGGAGCAAGTTGCCACCAATCAACTGGTCGACTCACTGCAAGAACAAGCCATCCTCGAAGAACTACTGGAAGGCAACAAGCCACCAGAAAGGGGCGGCTGCGAAAATCTGCACTACCTGCTGAAAACGCTATTTCGCTACCCACCACTTCCCTGGGGTTCGCGGTTTGGCCGCCGCTTTGAACCAAGTCTGTTTTACGGTTCGCTGGAATTGCCAACCGCACTGGCGGAAACCGCTTATTACCGACTGCTGTTTTATCACAGCATGGAGACACCGCCGCCAAGCAAGTTGCTGCGCACAGAACACAGCTCGTTCAAGGTGAGTTATCAAACCGCGTCAGGCATACAACTGCAGCATCCACCGTTCGATAATCACCGCGAACAATTGCGCCACGTCAGCGATTACGCGGTAACGCAAAGTCTAGGCAACGCCATGCGCGAAAGCGGTGTTGAAGCCTTTGAATTTTTTTCTGCGCGCTGTGAGGAAGGATTGAATGTGGCGCTGTTTGTTCCTGCCGCCTTAGGGGAACAACAACCTCGTGAACTCACGCACTGGCTATGTGAAACCAGCGGTGAGCATGTGGCGTTTAAGCGAGCAGTCGGCGGCGTAGTGAATTTTTCACTGGAGCAATTCGCAGTGAATGGCAGTTTGCCGGGGGCGGTTTGATAATGGCGTTCATATGTTAAATCTAAGGGTAATCCATTCCCCCATTTGGCTGCTGACACCTTGCAATTCGACTAAGCGCCATCCTCCACCCCCTTAGGAACCCGTACTTTTCCAGCGCCAAAATGGCGTACTGAGAACATGTCGGCTCGAAAAGACATGAACTCCTTAGTGACACTGGAGCAATGTATCGATACAAGATAATCAAGCGCACTGATAACCAGACCAAAGCTATTTTTCCTTCCGAAAAGTAATCACATAGTACAGGCTATTTTCCTCCTTCTTTCCCCCAAGGGCGGCAAAACAACCCGGCTGCAATCTGACACCAACACTATCTACCCTATAAAACTCCCAACCATCGGAAGCGTATTCATTAACCACTGATTCTAGATACGCAGCGGCCTCATTCCCTCTATGCGTTTTCATCTCCACTGTAATATTGGGCGGAATCTGAACCATCTTATACTCGAACACAAAACTCTCCTTGTAACTACGTTTCATAAACGACGCGAGCTGCAGACAACTTTGCCCGATATTATCGCGTCGGCGCCAAAGACTTATTGTAACCAGTTAATGAACCAAAAATGCGCTGCTCTTCTTGGTCAGCTCTTCGAAAAGAGATAACTCTAACCGTTTCATCATCTCTCATGGTCGTCACCATGAAAACCACATTTCCAGAATCATCAACTCCCATATGCATATGTCTTATTTCGCCGTTCTGTTTAAACGGGTCGCTCGTAATAAACGGAAGTAAGGAAATAGGCAACATGCACCTCGCCAAAAGATCCACCGCACTCGCTAAAGAGTATCCGTGCTTCTTTCTGTTGATGAGCTCTTTGTTGGGATCAAAATCGAGTTGGCTACGACCGAACACAAGTCGAAAATCCGTTTCCTGCACTCCAAGTTTTTCGAATACGTCCATTAGCATCGCTCCAGAGACAATCAGAGATTAAGCAATCTCTGATATACAGGTAATTGCGAGGAAACAACCCAGGCGCACAATATTGCACGCCACCCCCGACAAATGCCACTCCAAACGGCAAACTACCAGCAGTCCCTGTTTTCGATACTGTAGGGTACACGCGGTGTACAGACCGGGGACATAGGTAACACCCTGTTCGGAGACATGGGTTACACTTTTATTTTCGCAAATCTAGTACACCTACTTTTTGATGTCGATAAAAGACGGCCAATATGCCGTCTACATTCGT
>Ga0224510_10000347_pt1 | contig 36995 bp, 45 predicted proteins | sample SF_May12_sed_USG_FD_170161 | JGI IMG/M metagenome (GOLD analysis project Ga0224510, IMG submission 170161) | Sediment microbial communities from San Francisco Bay, California, United States - SF_May12_sed_USGS_4_1 | ecosystem: Environmental > Aquatic > Marine > Sediment | place: USA: California... | reverse complement strand
GGGTGGATTTGCGATACTGCTCGAAGGTGACTTCAGCAAAGGTCTGTTGCGGCATGGGCGTACCTCCAATTCACTGCTGCGCTTCTCTTAGCACATCAGGAGAGATGAATAAATCAGACCTTCCCTAACTGTTACCTGTATCGCTGAGGACTCCGCGATTGGCTCTCAGAATATTCCGCTCCACTCCGATGCTTCCCTGTCAAAAATATCTGCAATATCTGTCTCTTGTCAGTCTTTGTCAAGGTACCGCTAACCGGTGTAGGCCAGGCGCACCTGGTGGTATATCCAGAAGAGGTTATAGGGTGGGATATCCTTGCTCCATCAATGAGTTCATGCCTGGCTGAATATCGCACCAGCTCCACGTAGATGGCTGGCGAACGGATGTCGCAGCCTGCGGTAGCTTGCCGGTTCGTTAGCTCCTGGTTCCAGTCGTGTCTTGTTCTTTAGGTGACGTGCTGATCGGATCTGAAAGCCGTTGGTCACTGGTTAGTGGGGCCTGCCTTTACTCGTTGAGGAGAACGTCTTCTGGGGATCGGCGGTTTCGCCGCCAGCGGGAAGCGTAGGACGGATTGGATTGCGAGATCAATGCCGAGGTCCGGCCAATGCAAAAGGTTGGGATTGGGCTGTTGAACCTTCATGATCTTCGACACGGAGGCGTCTAGAAACTGGGGAAAGCCTTGGAAGGAAATAAAGAGCTCACTGTCGCTGGTCAGCAACCAGAGTCCGTACTTGGTGATGTTCATGACTTCAATTCCAGTAACGTCTTGGCAACGAATGATGGACTTCATCTGACAGCTCCCGTATGAGAGGGCTCGACCGATCTGCAAGTGCGCACAGTGAGGATCCGCACCGGTACTAGGCTATCCTGCTTTTGAAAAACCTTCGTTCCGAAGAATCTCCGCTACATTCTGCCCATTCACGAACACATCGGCCACGAGACGGTCGTATACATCTCGGGCATGGGGCACGATACGGATCGGTCCTGCCCGAAGTAACTCTTCCAGCCGCTGCTTCGCAGCTGGGCCTTCAAACTCGCTCATTTCGGGGGTGTCGATGCCACGGAGCCTGATACGTTCACCGCCAACCCGAATCGTATCGCCATCGACGGCATGGACTTGGAGATCGCTCAGCAGTCTCATCTCCTGTCTTGCCTTAGATCGAAGAGTGGAAAGCCGAGTTTGCTTGTGACCGCCCCCGAGTTTGTACCGCCCCTTGGGATAGCGTTGTGGGCGGCTGTCGGGTGGATGTTTGTGTCGAGGCTGCTTGTAGGTCGGGAGGCGGCTCGATCGTTCTTCGTTCGGTGACGGATACCAGCAGAGGTCACACTGCTGGTTGAGGGTAGAGCCGAGATCGGATTTCGGCAGGCGCTCGGCATCGGCGACAGCTACGAATGAGATGAACGTCATCCATCCGAAGAGCGACCACGTCACGATGCTCAAATATAGTTTCATGGTGTAATGGCATACGCATGTGTCGTGCCAGATTCTGGTCGATTGACAATGTTCAAAACGGCATGTTGCAATGCGAAGGCGTATTCGATGTGGAGTGATGTTGTGTTACGGAGGGTGATGTCATGGATATGATGGGACGAGTGGGGCTGGTTGAGATTTCGGTGTTGATCGCCCCGGATCAGAAGGCCTGGATGGATCGCATGATACAAGAAGGGAAAATTGCCATCCCGCCTGGTGGAACCTTAGAAAAAGGGTCGCTCTATTCAATGTTTATCCGCCTGTTGCTCCACAATGCGATGGAGGAACAGAAGAGGCAGGAGGCGTTAGAAGCCGAAGACGAGGACGACGACGAATAGCAGGCCGATCAAAACGCTTGGAGGGAAGGTACTTATCCGCTCAGATGTGAGCAAAGCGAGCGGTTCATGCAAAGCTTGGTATGTATCTCCTCAGCCCCTCGCTTGTTGTTGCCTCGCTGGACAACCGTCCTGATCAGCCTGCGCAGGACACCGTATCTAAACAGATACCATCTGTATCAATTCAGATACGAACTGTTTGGATCGACCTCATAGAAGATGAGAAGGGTCAGGAATACGGTCGCTAGAGTTTCTTGAACGCAGCGTGAGCGGCGCGGATGGTCTTGTCGATATCCTGCGTGCTGTGGGCCGTGGAGAGAAAGGCCGCTTCGAACTGGGACGGGGCGAGATAGACGCCCTGCTCCAACATAGAGTGGAAGAACTGACCGTAGCGCTTGGTATCGGATTGTTTCGCCGTATTCCAATCCACGACAGGACCAGGCGTAAAAAATGTCGTCAACATCGACCCGACACGGGTTTGCGTCACGGGAACTCCAGCTTTCTTTGCCGCTTCGCCGATGCCTTTCACTAGGGTTACTGACCGTTCCTCGAGTTTCTTATAGACCCCCTTCATCCGAAGTTGTTTAAGGGTGGCCAATCCTGCGCTGACTGCGAGTGGATTCCCAGAGAGGGTGCCGGCCTGATAAACCGGTCCCACCGGCGCGATGAGATCCATAATCTCTTTCCGCCCGCCGTAGGCGCCGACGGGTAGACCGCCTCCGATAATCTTGCCCAGTACGGTGAGGTCGGGCGTGATGCCATAGAGTGCCTGCGCGCCGCCGTAACTCACGCGGAATCCAGAGATGACTTCATCAAAAATCAATAGGATGTTGTGGTCGGCAGTGAGTTGCCGGAGTGCGGCGAGGAACTCCGGAGCGGGGGGTACTACGCCCATATTACCCGCGATCGGTTCGACGATAATGCAGGCGAGTTGCTCTCGATTCGCCTGGATGAGCTGCTGAACAGTCCGAATGTCATTATAGGGGGCGGTCAGCGTATGTTTTGCGAAATCATCCGGTACGCCCGGTGAATCAGGGATTCCCAGAGTCGCTAACCCCGAGCCGGCCTTAGCCAAGAGGTAATCGCTGTGCCCGTGGTAGCACCCTTCGAATTTCATGATCCCGGTTCGCTTGGTGAACCCTCGGGCGACCCGGATCGCGCTCATGACGGCTTCCGTTCCAGAACTGACCAGCCTGAGTTTTTCCATCGAGGGGAACGCGTTGCGGATTTCTCTGGCCAGTGTCACCTCAAGCTCTGTGGGTGCGCCGTAGCTCGTTCCTTGTCCTGCTGCCTTCTTGATCGAGGCAATGACGGCTGGATGAGCATGGCCCAGGATCATCGGGCCCCAGGACAGCACGTAGTCGATATAGACGTTCTTGTCTACATCGTAGAGACGCGAGCCCTTTGCACGCGCGATAAAGCGCGGCTGCCCGCCCACCGAACGAAAGGCTCGAACAGGACTGTTGACCCCTCCAGGTATGAGTTGCTGAGCTTCAGCGAAGAGTTTCGCGGATCGGGATATCTTCATAATGGGGGCGCACCCTATCATGCAGGGCAAGAGCTGGTCAAGAAATGGGCCAGAAAAGAATCAGTGTGTGGAGGGATCGCCGATGACAAAAATTGGCATAAAGAGATACATCCTCCTCCTGATCAGATACAGTTCGCGGCCTCGCACATCGACTGAATGCTCATTTTCTGGTGATTTTCTGTCTTTCCTCCGTGTGGGGATGCGGCGCAATTCTTGCTGCATTCATCGCTCAAGAAAGCGAGATCCAATGAAAGTTGTCTGTTCATGGTGTCGCGGAGAAGGGCGGAGCGGATTCGTCGGCGAAAAAGCTCCGCTGGATGATATGAGGGAAACCCATAGTATCTGCCTCGAGCATGAGACTGCCGTGCGGGCTCGATGGGCGGCTCATGGGCCGAGGATCGGTTTCTATACGGCTTCCACCGATAACGTCAGGCACTTAGCGTGGCGGACTCGGCGAGTGGTGCTCTCGGCTCTCCAGCTCGGTGTCGACCTCAAGGGTTGGGCTTCCAAAGCACGCTGATAACGTTCCCAAACTCCCTCGACCTCTTCCGAATTCTCAACAGCCTGGCAAGTTCTTCACCGCTTCGAAGGTTTGGATGAGCGTTTGCGGACTGGTCGCGTTCGCGAAGTCTTCCGCTCTTCGAAGGACACTTCCTCCAACTCCCACCGTTTTCGCTTCGATTTGTCTTGTTCGGCCACGACAAACACCGTATGAAATGGGGCTCGACGACCGTCAGCGGTTTGTCCGGTTCTCCACGCTTCGCCGGCGTCGCTGAGCACTTCCAACAGCGTTTCGTATTCATCTTCATCATCGGGGAGCACCGCGTGAGCATCTGTGATGAGCAGGATGTACCCTTTGGCTGGGAGCCACTCAAAATCGGTGAGGCATTCTTCTAACGCGTCCCAGTTGTGTCCGAAGTAGTCGGGAAAGTCGAGCGCCTGCGCAAATTCGTCGAAGAGGTTCGATGGAGTTCCACATTTCTTGCCTTGAACGAGACGCAGCGCAAATCCCGGAGGGGCTTTCACCAAGGATGTGGTGGAGGACTTTCCAGGGACCATGAGCAAGGACGACCACGGAGGGGTCGTGGTGTTCAGATGAGCAGAAAGTGTGAGTTTGGCAGCCATAATGTCTGCTTGTTGAATAGCGATCCGATTCAATTGAGCGGGATAAAGGTTCGGTAATGGTCTCCGGTGTAGTACGCTTTCCCCGTGCGCTGCTCGATCACGATTCGCTCGGCATCACGGCTTTGGCCCCGTATCTTTGGATTGACATCATACTCCCGATAGCGACCTCGTGGAAGGCGTCGCTCTCGATTCTGAAACTCGCGTCCGCCGACGTAGCCTGGGAGCGGAGAACCGCCGCGTTCTTCCAGTCGTGGCAGGAGGTCGTAGACCTTCTGAGGAACTCCTCTCAGTGAAGAAGGTGGATCACTTGACTCCGGAAGGGTGAGGATCGAGTTACCAGGACCGGGAGCCAGGTCACGTTCGGCCTCGGTCGATGATGGAGAAGACCCCATGCCGCTCGCATAGAGCAGTGCGAGGAGAAGCGCGCAGAGTGGCATCCATCGTCGTAGACCAGTGAACATCGATTCCGTTCCTTCGGTTGCGGACGAAGAGGATGAGCCGACCGTAGCATTCTCATTTCAACAAGGTCAAACGGTGCAGACAACTGCATGCCTCATCCTGGATGTCTCCAGTCCTGTTTGCTACAATACGCTGTACCGCACTTATGAGTGAGACGAAGCGAGATCGTGACTGACTTGGGTGGAACCTCCTTGGGAACTTACTGGCTACGTATCAGTGCGGTATGGTCAACATTGTGAAGAGGTCGCACGTTCCTCTCGCACCTTCCCTCATCGCCGTCGCGATTCTCGGTCTGGCTGTCGGTTCCCACGCACAGGTGACGCCGAGCGGCTCGATGAAGCGGTCTCCGGTCGATGCCGTCAAGCGGTATGTCCTTCTCGATCAGAAGGGGGCTCGTCTGGACGCGCCCTCGTTCGACACTGTCTTGCCCTACATCGATTGGAAGGAAGAGCCAGCGTGGGGCCGTGTCGTTGTCGTTCAGCAAACCAACGTGCCGGAGGATTATCAGAAGTGGGAAATCCTCAACAATCTTGAGGTGATCATCCCTGTGACGTTTCATGTGTTGGGGGCCGTGTATCTGGAGAATGCGTCCTTTATTCCGGAGGACACGGTTGAAGAGGTCAGATTCCACGTGAAAGTGGTGAAGAACTACTGGCGCATTATCTCTCCTATCATCCCTCCACATGTCGGTTTGAAACGGATGGTGAGTTTCGCACGACAAGCGCAAGCGAAGGAGCAGAACGAAGCCCATCGCACAGCACTGGCAGCACTTATCGACTCCTTGCGAAAGGCTAAATAAGCTATGGCACCAACTTCGGTAGATTTGCTGATCTTCGACCTGGACGGCACCTTGATCGAATCCAAGTGGGATATCGCCCACTCCGTGAACTTTACCTTAGTCGAGTTGGGGTTGCCGGAGCGCCCGATCGAGGAGATTTTCGGGTTTGTCGGGGACGGCGTGAAACGGCTGCTCCGCCTGGCGGTCGGAGAGGGCAATCAGGCCAGATTCGAGGAGGCCTTACAGGTGTTTCGTGGCCACTATCTCGAGCATTGCTTGGACCGGACCACCTTCTACCCTGGCATCGAGCCGATGCTGCAGCATTTTTCAGGCAAGACCAAGGCGATTGCGACCAACAAATCTATTGAATACACTCGCGTCATTCTGAATGGGTTAGGCCCGCAACATTTTGGGTACATGGTGGGTGGAGACAATGGGTTTGGGCTCAAGCCGGAACCCGGCATGTTGTTGCACGTCATGGAGATGCTGGGTGCGTCGAAGGAGCGGACGGTTCTGATTGGAGACAGTACGAATGATATCAATGGAGGCCATAACGCCGGGATCCGTGTCTGTGCGGTAGGGTATGGGATGGGGAATCGTGAAAAAATGGCCGCCTGTCAGCCTGATTGGTTCATCGAACGCCCAGAAGAACTGATGGAGCTTTTCGTATGAGCTATCAATGGACACGTTCGGGCCGAATGGTTGGGCGGAAGAAGGAGAGGTGAAGTGATGCGTCTATCGGGCCTTGCGGTGTTCTCGCTCTATGTGGTGATCCTCTCCCCCATCCATTCGGCGTACGCGTCCAACTCGAGCCTTGCGGAGCGCGTGGTTGAACACCGACTGGCCAATGGGTTGACGGTGCTCATGGTCGAACGACATCAGACCCCCATCGTCTCGATCAACATCACCTTTGCGGTCGGCGGCATCGACGAGCAGGTCGGCCAGACCGGCATTGCGCATCTGTATGAACATATGGCGTTTAAAGGTACTCGTACGATCGGCACCAGGAACTACGAGGAAGAACAGCCGCTCTTGGACGAACTTGCACTCGTGGGGAATGAGCTCGACCAACGCCTGCGGGAGTTCGATGCCAACGGTGCCGGTGAAACGGATGAGACGCGAGCCACGATCGAATCGCTCCAGGAACGCTTTACAGACCTCCAGGCGAAGGCGTCGGAGTATGTGGTCGGCAACGAAATGGCGCTGTTGTATCAGCGCCACGGTAGTGTCGGGCTCAACGCGTCGACGGGGAAGGATTTGACCCGCTACATGATCAGTTTCCCGTCCAATCGATTACCGTTGTGGGCGGCGATTGAATCGGATCGGATGGCGCATCCGGTGTTGCGCGAATTTTATAAGGAGCGGGGTGTCGTGATGGAAGAACGGCGCCTGCGGAACGACGACAGCCCGAATGGTCTGTTGTTTGAGACGTTCACGTCGGCGGCATTTCGTGCCCATGGCTATGGCATTCCGACGATCGGATGGGGGTCCGATATCTTGTCGCTGACGCCAGCTGATACGGAAGCCTTCTTCAAAACTCACTATGGCCCGAATCGCGCCACCATTGCCCTGGTCGGCGATATCAATCCCAGAGAAGTCATCCCGTTGATCGAAGAGACGTTTGGGAAAATTCCGGCCGCGCCGCCCCCTCCTCCGTTGGTGACGGTCGAGCCGGAGCAACGCGGGGAGCGACGAGTCGAAGTTGAATTTGATGCGGAGCCGGCCATCCTCATCGGGTATCACAAGCCGACCATCCGACATCCGGATGACGATGTTTTCGACGTCATCGATGCTCTTCTGAGCGAAGGGCTCACGTCTCGCCTCCATCAGAAGTTGGTCCGTGACAAACGTCTGGCCGCTTCGGTCGGGTCGGACGCGAGTCATCCAGGAGCTCGGGCGCCAAACCTATTTGTCGTCACAGCCACCCCGCTGGCTCCTCACACGACCACTGAAGTCGAAGCGGCGATCTATGAAGAGATCGAACGACTGAAACGAGAACCTGTATCCCAGAAGGAGCTAGAGAAGGTGCTTAACAATTTGGATGCGGACTTGGTGCGAGGGTTACGCTCGAACAGCGGGTTGGCGTCCCAACTGGCGTTGTATCAGGCATTGGCGGGCGATTGGCAATACGTCCTGACTTCGCGGGATAACATCGCCAAGGTGACGGCCGCCGATGTGCAGCGAGTCGCCACCCAGTACTTGACCAAGTCGAATAGGACCGTTGCGGTGTTGGTCAAGAAAGGGAGCGCGAAACCGGTGGCGGCCACGCCGGCCCTTGGGGTGAGACCATGAAGCGGGGGAAGGTGGGCCGGATGGGCATGCGCAACCAGGTCGGGGTGATGGCTGGGGTGATGATCCTCCTGCTGGCGTGGGGATCGGCGAGCTATTCGGCCGAGCTTGATCTCGAGGTCGGGGATCCCAGAACCATGACGTTTGACCCCGTTGAGTTCTCAACTCCTGAACCGGAGCGGGTGGTATTGGACAACGGCTTGGTTGTCTATCTCTTAGAGGACCACGAGTTACCCTTGATTACAATCACCGCCACCATGCGTACTGGAAGTTGGCTCGACCCAGCTGAGAAAGTCGGTCTGGCGTCGATGACCGGTGCGGTGATGCGGACCGGTGGCGGAGGGGGGTTGTCGGCAGAGCAAGTCGATGCGGAGTTGGAGCAGTTTGCGGGCGATATCCATATTGGGATTGGGAGGCAGTCTGGGTCGGCATCCCTCGACGTGTTGAGCAAGGACCTGAATCGCGGGCTGGAGATCTTTGCCGGTCTTCTTCGATCGCCGGCGTTTGAACCAGCTCGCCTGGAGTTGGCCAAGTTACAGGCCATCGAAGGGATCCGCCGCCGACAGGATAGCCCGGGGTCTATCGTCAGCCGGGAATTTTCCAAGGCGCTCTACGGTGCTGATCATCCGACGGCTCGAGAAAGTTCCGTCGAGTCAATCAAGCGTCTCACGCGACAAGATCTCGTCGCGTTTCATCACAACACCATTCATCCGAACGGAATGCTGCTTGGCGTGACCGGTGACTTTACGAAACACGAGATGCTGGCCTCACTCCGGAAGCTGTTTGGAGATTGGCAGAAAGGCGCAGTGCCCGAGCTGAAGATCCCCGACGTGTCGGAAGCGGACATGTCCCAACCCGTGGTGAGATTCGTCGATAAGGATACGTCGCAGACACACATTCGAGTGGGCCATCTTTCGATCAAAGAGAACGATCCCGATTACGTGGCATTGGCCATTGTGAACGACATCTTGGGGGGAAGCTCGTTTCGCAGTCGCCTTTTCAATGATGTGCGGACGAAGCGAGGGTTGGCCTACTCCGTCGGTAGCCGACTGTATACCGGCATGCATGATCAAGGGGTTTGGATGATGAAGGCTGAAACCAAACTCACCTCCACACAGGAGGTGATCGAGCGGTTCGTAGCCAATATCACACGCATGCGTGAAGAGCCGGTGACAGACGCGGAATTGGCGGAAGCGAAGGAAGCGTACGTCAATTCGTTCGTGTTCTCCTTTGCGAGTTCGTCTGCCATCGTCAGTCGTTTGATCGAGCTGGAGTACGATGGGTTGCCGAAGGACTTTCTCCAGCAGTTGCGAACGCAGGTAATCCAGCTGACCAAAGACGATGTCCAGGCTGCGGCAAAAAAGCATTTGCACCCCGATCGACTGAAAATCATCGCAGTCGGGTCCGGAGACGCGCTGGTAAAAGCCCTATCGACCTTTGGAGAGGTGAAGGAAATCAAACTCACCCCGGAAGGGTGAAGGGGGTGCGCGACCTCGTCGCCACGCAGATGAAAGGAAGTGGAACCCAACTTGCTCATAGGTAATTCATGCCGTTAGAAGATGACTTTTGCGATATCCTGAAGAAAGCGCGCATCGGGCAGGGCCTGTCGGTCGGCGATGTGGTGAGGGCAACCGGTTTGCCTAGTAGCGACATCAGCGCGTTAGAGCGGGGAGATCAGCCGAGAGACCGTACGGAAGTGCGCGCGTTGGCAAAGGCGCTGGCCTTGCGAGAGGACTCGCTTGAACAGATCGCGATCGACCGGTGGGAGCCGGTGGCACAACGCATGCCGCTGTGGGTTGAAATGGTGCAGGGCTCTATCAGTGGGTATGGAGTTCAGGGCTATATCATCCACGATGAGGGCGAAGCGCTCTTGGTCGATACGGCCTATAACGCTCCTGCCATGCTGGACCAGCTTCGTCGACGTGGATTACGCTTGGTGGGCGTGTGCTTGACGCACGGCCACGCGGACCATGCGGATGGGATTGAGCAGATCCTGGGCCATTGCGAAGTCCCGGTGTATCTCGGTCCTGAAGATGAAGCGTTGCTGAGTTGGCGGCCACGGGCAGACTTGCTCGTGACGCCGGTCGATGGAATGGCGATTCGCGTCGGTAGCCGGACGGTCCGATGCCTGATAACGCCAGGGCATACCCCGGGGGGCGTCTGTTATCGTCTGGATGATGAGACGCTGCCGGTCTGTTTCGTCGGCGATACGCTCTTCGCCGGGTCCATCGGGCGGTCCAATCCCAAGGAACTGTACAGGACGCATCTCAATTCCGTTCGCGACCGTTTGTTGACGCTCTCTCCGGACTATCGTCTCTTTCCTGGGCATGGCCCTGCCACGACGGTTGAGGAAGAGCTTGATCACAATCCATTTGTATGGATTCCCTGAGCAAGGATGTCATGAATGGGCTGAGTCGTCACGAACATCGGGAGTTTGATCGTGAGGTCCTTCTCGATACGAGGCAGGGACCGGATTCGCCTACCATCGACTCGACGGAGAGGGAAGACGACGTCGAGCCGTCTTTTTTTTCGCAGTGGACATTGCCTCTCGTCCTCTTTCTCCTGACGGTGTTTACCACGTTGTGGGCCGGGGCCTACCAAGCCTACACCGGGCCGGTGCGTGGCCCGTTGAATTTTCTTCTCGCCGCTCCTGAGACGCTCTGGCGCGGCATTCCATTCGCCGGTGCCCTGCTCTTTATCCTCACCACGCACGAACTGGGGCATTATCTGCTGTCCAAGATTCACCGCGTGCCGGCTTCTCTCCCGCTGTTTATTCCAGGGCCGCCGCATTTTATCGGCACGTTCGGCGCGATTATCCGCATGCGTGGGCCGATTCTGAGCCGTCGCGCCTTGTTCGACATCGGCGTTGCCGGTCCCTTGGCGGGCTTCGTGGTCGCCGTCGTCATGTTGATCGTCGGACTCAGCCTGTCCACGGTGGTGGATCGATCGGCGACATACGGCTTGCACCTCGGCGAACCGCTGCTGCTCCAATTCATGTCGTGGCTGGTCATCGGACCGATCGCGCCGGAGGCCGATGTGGTGCTCCACCCGATCGGCTTTGCCGCCTGGTTCGGGCTGTTTGTGACGTCGCTCAATCTCCTGCCTATAGGCCAGCTCGATGGCGGCCATGTCGCCTATGCCCTGTGGGGATCGCGACAGCGATCCATGGCGCTCGCCTTTCTCCCGATCTTGATAGTCTTAGGATTCTTCGGCTGGGCAGGGTGGTTTCTCTGGGCCTTTATGGCGGGGCTCTTTGGCGTCGGGCATCCCCCGGTCATGGATCCTGATGCTCCGCTCGGCCGAAATCGGACAATCGTCGGCTGGATTGCCCTGGCCGTGTTTGTCGTCACCTTCGCACCGGTTCCGTTTTCATTTCACTAACTGGCACCTCGCCTTGCCATTCTCGCTCGAACTATTTTTCTGATTTTCTTGTCCCAATTCTGACAGAGTCTTACAGTGTAGTGATTCTTAAGGCAGGTTTACTCACGAGGCCAGACTGGATATCTGTGGATCACCGTAACCGAAAAATGGTGGGTGGGTCTAGAGCAGGTTACAGAATGATCTGCTCATGAGTGAGCACTCATGCCTGACTCTCATTGTCCCTGGATAAGGAATAGTAAATGACGGATTTGGACAGGTTTGAAACGAACCCCTTGTGGAATGTTATAGGTTCGCTTGTCTTTGCGGGAGTATCGATCTGGTTTCTCACGAGAATTGATAGAGAGGCATGTAGGATTGTTGAGGCTCGTCGACACATCTGGGAAGGGACGTCTACTTATGAGAAAGAGTTCAAGAAATATCGAAGAGGAGTGTGCCTATTTTACGTAGTCTGCACAATCCTCTCTCTCTGCGTCTCTGTTTTCTCTGCAATCCCGCTCCTTCGGTAGTGCTCTCGGGGAGGGTATCATGGACGTTCTGAGTAAGATTGTTGAGAAGCTTCCTCTCTGGAGCGCGGAAGTGTTCCTCGCTTTTGTGGGAGTGTGCAGTTCGCTTTCTACGAAACTTGGCAAAGTTATGGAGTCGGACAGCTTTACAGGTGTGAAATCCAGTTCGCAGCTTGCCTTGTAGCCCTCTATGGTTTGCCTTTCAGCAGTTGGAGGACTGTGGTGACTGAGATGATCTCTACTGATTGGATGTGGTGAAGACTCAGGAGATCGTCGTCTCCGCTGACTAGCCAACGCACTCCGGCCGTTGCCGCACAGGTGATGAATTTGGCATCGTCTGGGTCACGAACCTCGTTCGTGTCGAGCACGGCGCGGATCACCGACGGCGTCCTCTTGCCCAGGTGATGGCGCGATCGACGTCTTCCGGCTCAATACCAAGATCTTTGATCTTCTGCCGTATAGTGGCCAGTCGAGACCCTGCTTCATTCACGGTGACGGGCTTGAGGATCAGCACCCCGTCCTTGGTGGTGACATCGAAGTAATCCGTGTCCGGTATCTCTTGAAGCACTTTCTTGGGCAGCGTGACTTGATTCTTCGAGGTCTTTTTGGCCAGCATGCTCACCCCCGATAATGAAGTAAGAACATCTTACTTCATGGCATTCTGGCAAGATAAAGACCAAGGGAAGTGAGAGAAAAAGAAGAACAGGCTGGTCTTCAATTGTTATGTATAGAATGAGGGCGCAATTCTGACTCTGAAATGAATCGACTCGCTTGGCGAAATATGGCGCGTAGGGTGCCAGGATCGAGCTCGGCATGGAGGGGAACTGTTAAGACTTGGCGTGCCCCCGCGACTTCACGAGCCAGCTTCACGTGACTTCCACGTTGAGAGACCTGCAGAAAGCCGAATCCTTGGAGGATGGTGAGGAGATCGCGACCAGCGAGCCTACGAAGCTTGGGCATGGACGGGGTCCAATTCCATGGTCAGTATGAGAGTCGGCTTGTTGCGTAAGCCAAAGGCCTCCAGAGACTCGCCTTCCAGATGCAGTGCGGTCGCTTCTTGCAGATGCTTGACGGTTTCATCGAGTGTCCGCCCTTGCGTGACGACGGCGATTTCCAGGCACTCAGCCACGTAACCGGCTTCATCGCCAGGGCGAATCACGGCTTTAATGGTCTGCTGCAAGTAACTCATGGAAATCCTCCTAATCGGCAACTCTGAGGATAGCCCTGTTTCCCATGCGAAGCAAGCGAATCGAAGTGTGTATCCAGTTTCCTCGATCGCTTGATCCATTCTATCCACGCAGCATTCTTGAGATTTCCTTGTCCGATTCGTTCCGCGCTTCTAGAGTGAAGACATGTTCACGACCGATGCCTCCACGACGCATTGCCCGAAATGCCAGGCTGAACGGCTTGAAGAGGCGACGGAATGTGTGCGTTGCGGAATTATCTTCGCTAAGTACCGGCCAGGTCTGGCGAGAGCCCAGGGCTTACCACCTTCGCCCTCGATTGCTCGTTCTTGGTGGGTGGTAACGGCCAAGGAGTGGTTAATTGAATCGGATACAACGACCGAATCTATGACCTTTTATGGTCGGGCGGCCGTGTTCGTAGCCATGGTGTGGTGGGGCTGGGCCTTGATCACCACGCCGCTCGAGACCAATTACACCGGCGAGTCATTCCTGCATTTGATCAATCTGCCCTTTCATGAGGCCGGCCATGTGATTTTCATCCCGTTCGGTCGCTTCATGACGATTTTGGGGGGCACACTTGGTCAAATTCTCATGCCGATGATCTGTCTCGGCACATTCCTGATCAAGACGCGTGATCCGTTTGGCGCCTCGGTGGCCTTGTGGTGGACGGCTGAGAGCTTGATGGATATCGCTCCCTACATCAACGATGCGCGGGAATTGGGGCTGATGCTCATCGGCGGCGTAACTGGAAAAGAAAGCGATGGGCACGATTGGAATAACATCTTGACGATGCTGAACTTGTTGGAATGGGATCATTGGCTGGCGCATCTCACCTATAGCGTTGGGATTCTCCTCATGCTTGTCTCCCTCCTGTGGGGAGGTGTTCTCTTGCTACGCCACTATCGGCGATTTTCTCCCTAGCGCTCCATCCTTGCGCGGCTGTCCCGACTCTCTTACGATGTTCGACGGTCAGGAAACTTAAGCGGTATGAAATCAGGGCACATTCTCATGAGGGAGTTGGAGGGGCCGCACATCCCGTCTCTTCCCAGGGTTGCATTCTGGTTCCACTTACTCACGGCAGTGTTTCTTGCGTCGTTAGCCTTCGGCCAGGATTCAAACGGCGGTGAGTCCAGTAGTCAGGCCCAGGGCGTTGCTCCGTCACCAACGCCCTCAACCCAAGACTGGCACTATGGTGCCTATGTAGATGTTGCGTACATCGGAAATTTCAATTTTCCCGATAACCACCTCTGGCGCAGTCGTACGACAGCGTTCAACCATAACGAGCTTTCTCCCAATATGGGCTTGGCCTATGTACGGAAGGATGCCAACACGTCCTCCCGTTGGGGCATGGAACTGGGCTTCCAAGGAGGGCGTGACACAGAGGGGTTTGCTTTTTTGCCGGGTGAACGACGGGTTGATGGATCGGATGTGCTGCGGCACATTCATCGCGCCAATGTGTCCTATCTTGCGCCGGTCGGAAGGGGACTGATGGTGACGGCTGGTTTGTTTAACAGTCTGATGGGGTACGAATCGCTCTATGCCAGAGACAATGCGAACTACACCCGTTCTTGGATCGCCGACAATAGCCCCTACATGATGTTTGGCGTGAACGTTCAGTATCCGTTGAGTGAGGAGTTCACGGTCGCGGCGTTCGTCGTGAACAGCTACGCCCACCTGGCCCATCCGAACGATCTCCCGAGCTACGGCGGGCGATGGGTGTGGCGAGCCACCCCACGATTGACGCTGATCCAAACACTCTATGGGGGACCAGATCAAACGGATACTTCGCTAGAGTTCTGGCGCTTGTATGGAAATCATATCGTGGAATGGAAAGGTGAGGATGTGACGGTTGCCGCATCCTTCGATATTGGGACGGAGAATGTTGCCGGACGGGTTGGAAGCCCGCGGGCTTTTGTCATGGGCGGGAACATCGTTGTGAGATGGCATATTGCTGGTCCTTGGGCTGTGGCGGTTCGCCCTGAGTTTTACTGGGATCGGAATGGCCGGTGGACAGGGGAAGAACAGTTCGTAAAGGCTATTACGTCCACTGTCGAGTACAAGCTTCCGTATCAATGGACGAATACGCTTATACGTGTCGAACACCGCTACGATGAATCCACCGGAGTTGGAGGCGGATTTTTCAAAAATGGCGAGATCCGGCCCGGTGTCGCCGGGCTGACTCCTGGCCAACATTTGCTCTTGCTGGGGGTTCTCGTGAGCTTCGACTCACCGTAACTGCGAGAGAGGAGGAGATTCGTACATCCAGAGTTGGAGCTGCTCGACGATACTGGTGCTGAGTGCTTGGATGGCGTGCTCCTTCGCCTCCTGTAGGGCGGCGCTATCTTCAACGAACACCGCCGATCCAACTATCGTTGATACGCCTTCGGCTGTCCGGATGGGGGCCTGCCAGTCGGAGTGCACCGCCCACAGGCTGCCCGTGACTATTACGAGGGCAGCGCTTTCAGTGCCTGGCGCGAGATAGGCACCAATCAGCGTGGGATATAGCCAGGCATAGCGGTTGTTGTACCGATCGATCGCCCCAGCTGCATCGATGACCAACACTGTGTCGGCTCCGTACCGGGCGCCGGCTTGCCTGATCCCATCAATATTTCCCGCCTGAACAGTGGAATCCATCAACACAAAGATGTCTGTCACCAGCTCCTGATCTCGCAAAGAAGCCAGGCCCTGAAGGAGCTGTTCCCGATCTGCGCTGAGCCACTCGACTTTTCTCAGAGACTGATGGTTTGGGAATTCATGATCTGAAAAAAAGACCGCGAGCCGAACCGGCGGGGAGAGGGCAGAGTTCTGGGTTGATGGGTCACGATTCCCGCCATCTGAGGAGGAGGCGATGTGGAGGACTTCGGTCATCGCGGACCGATCGAATCCTTGGCTGCCGGCACAGCCGGCCGAGAGTACCACCGTCAGCCCGAAGGCTATCTTGAAAAGTTGTCGCATCATCTTCGACGTTCAAAATCCGCTTCCGCCACCGCCGCCGAATCCTCCGCCTGAAGATCCGCCGGACGACCGACCGCCACCGAATCCGGACCCACCTGAACTACGTGGCGCAGCGGTCATGACCGTGCCGGCTGCCGCAGACATCTGCGAGATGTTCCCGACAAAGCGACTCGGCCTGAAGTCGGCGAGGTTCGATCCTTGATACCAGGTGGGTGGCTGGGTGTAAATGCCCTCGAAGGCGTGGACCCAATTCTGTTCGACTCCCAACGCCATCGCAAAAGGCAAAAACCTTTCGAACATTTGGGGCGTCTTGATCACCCGTGCAAAGCGATCCGATTCAACACGAGTGAGGAATTCCTCAAACCCGAGCACTTGTTCAAGCACTCGTGTGCCCCGTATCGTTCGAGCCGGCATGAACCATCCGAATCCTACAATGATGAGTCCTGACAACAGTCCTGCCGCAAAACCGGTTTGGAGTGCGATGCCATAATGTTCTTGGAGGATTGCAGCTCCGTATACCGACGTGATGGTCACGGCAATGCCGATGGCCACATAGATGAATCTGACACGATCTGGGCGAGCCGCATAATATCCCTTCTTTAGGAGTTGGTCCAAGAGGGAGGATTTGATTCCATCCAGATAGATGTAAAAGCGATTCTTAAGATCGGCTAAAGTGACGACGGTTGCGTTCCTGTTTGAAAAGATTCCGTTCATGATCATTCGTTCGTGCGGTCTTAGGTCTGCCCACTCGGTGCTGCTCCTTGTGAGATGCAGAGCAAACGACGTGCTCGACCAGAGACCGAGGAATTGGAATTCCTGACGCTCCTCTATCCGGAGAAACCCGCGAACAGCGAGGTCCACCAGTGTCGCAGTGATATCACGCAGATCCGGTGAATTGTCGATGAGCGTCCCGAGCTCGGCAGGAGTCAGCTGTGCCGGTGGTTCATAGGCGACCGTAATGGGGCGGAGATGTGGGTCGCGACCGCGCACGTACCACAGGCGCCACATCAGGCCACAAACAACCATGGGTATGGCCACCGGCCAGTTGGATCGCAGGAATAGGCCGGCCAGTCGTAGAGAAGTGGGTTCGGCGACGGTTCCCTTGTCCCACCCGACAACCGCGGTGAGCCCCTCGCGAAAGCCGAGTGGCCGTGTCATCTGATAGAGAACCTCCGGGCCGGTAATGCGCACCTCGGCCTCCTGTTCTCTTGCCCCATAGGCCCCGCTGAATGCCAAGGCCTTGACGCCGGTCGCCGCTGCAGGAAGAAGAATTCTGGCTCCTGCCGATTCGATCGGCACGTCCCATTCATCACCAGTGATATTCCAATAGAGTTCGTCATGTTCCTCGAAGTATTTCAGCCCATTCGATACCCGGTACGTCAGAATCAGCGTCTTCGTAGTGTTCTGTGCACCCGGCAACCAGACCTTGAAGGTTCGATAGTGCCGATCGCGAGAGGTCTCGTACTTCAGCGGAATGAGGTGTTCGTCTGTTACGCTGATGAGATCCAGCAACAAGGTGTAATTGAAACCCTGTGGTGTTCGGTATTCGACCGGGATGTCACGCTTCAACCCGTTCCACGATCCCGTAAATCGAGGGCGTATGGTTTCAGTGACAACGAGGTCTCCGTCTGTGAGGACCTGAATATCGGCGTGGAACTGTTCGATGACCATCGTACGAGCCTGGGCCGGAGCCTGGGCGATGATGAGCAGACAGGCCGGAAGCAGGATGGTGCTGAGAAGGGGGAGTGAGCGAGGAGCGAGGTTGAACGGATGGAGTCTGGTCACGGGATCAATCAGCGTGTCTGTTCGAAGTTGACTTTCGGCACGGCTCGCTCTGCGACATCAGCGATCTCGAAGAACTCGCGTGTCTTGAAGTTGAAGAAATGCGCGATCATGTTGGAGGGAAATTCCTGGATCTTCGTATTCAGGTCTCGAACTACCGCGTTGTAGTACCGACGGGCATTCTGCGCCGCTTCTTCAATCTGGTTCAGAGAACCCTGTAGTTGCGTGAAGCTTTCCACCGCGCGCAGTTGCGGATAGGCCTCTGCCAGAGCAAACAAGGATTTCAGCGATTGAGCAAGAATGCCTTCAGCCTCGGCTTTTGTGGAAGGAGTGGTCGCCGACATCGCGCGATTGCGGGCTGCGATGACGGCCTCAAGGGTCTGTTTCTCATGACCGGCATAGCCCTTCACCGTTTCAACGAGGTTCGGAATCAGGTCGTGGCGCCGCTTCAACTGGACATCGATGTCTGCCCATGCGTTTTCGGTCTGAACCGTCAACTGCACGAGACTGTTGTACATGCCGATCACGAGCAGTATGGATATGGCCAAGACGGCTAGGACCATCCACACCATAGGGCGTCTCCAGCTTTACTTATATTGAGGAGTACTGAACTTGACGCGACTATATCGCCGGTGCGAAGAGCTGTAAAGCAAAGTGGTGATACCCGCAGGTGGGCAGAGTATCAATGCTACTCGATGAGCGGAAGGATGCGATCAGCCACGGCCTGCACGACGCCTTCTTGTTCGGTTACCGCTTTCAATCCTTTAAAGCTCAGATAGTACCCCCCGTGACTCGGCGCCTGGATCGTCGCGCTGACTTCGATGCGTTCGCCATCCTCGATGTCGGGGTCTCGGACCAGTGGTCTTCCGCAAATGCCCAACACGGCCACCGGGATTGTCGCCTCGTCTTCTTCCAAGCGAAACAAGTACGCGCCATAACAGTTGTCTCCATTAGGGACTGTGTAGGGAGCGAGCGGCTGCACATCCCGTGCTGTGCCGTGCATGGTGACGTGCCTCAGGTGGTAGACTCGTGGTTCTTCGAGTATTTGCTGGATGGGGATTGGTTCCTCCGCCGACACAAGCCGCGGCGTGACAGTTTCAAAAAATGCCACAGGGATAACGGCGAGGAACAGAGTCCATTCCCTCATGTGGACGCATTCTATCATCTTCTTCGCTGAGCCCCGTAGTGACTTTCTCTTCCTAGACATGGCCGCTATAATCTTCTGTCTTTTTGTTGTGGAGGGTCATGCGTATGAAAAATGAGCGGCAGCTTCGAACTTTCATTACCGAGTCACGGCCGACATTTGAGGATCTCTTGGGGCAGATGGTGGAGGTGCCATCCATCAGTATGGACTCATCCCGAAAGAACGATATCCGACGCATGGCGGATTTAGCCGCGCAGTATCTGACGGGGATAGGCGCCCAAGCTCAGGTGGTCGAGACCGGTGGTTATCCCCTTGTCTCTGGTGGCTGGACAACAGGGGCTACCTACCCAACCGTCACGATCTACAATCATCTGGATGTACAGCCTGCGCAAGAACCGGAATGGAAGCATCCTCCCTTCGCGTTTGGGAGTAAGCACGGCATCTATCAAGGCCGAGGTGCTACCGACGACAAGGGGCCAGCCCTGACTGCTTTGTTCGGTGCCCGCTATGCTATTGAACAAGGTGTACCAATCAATATCCGTTTTCTGTGGGAACTGGAAGAAGAGATCGGGAGCCCTCATTTTCGTACAGGGCTTCGAGACCGCAGCGCTGTTCCACGACCGGACTCAGTGGTCGTCTCGGACACGATCTGGATTTCCAAAGGCAAGCCGGCCGTGCCATCCGGACTGCGAGGGTTGCTTGGTGCACGGTTGACGCTCCGAACCGGAGAGAAGGATGCCCATTCAGGTGTGACGGGAGGGGCTGCGCGAAACCCACTGACTGAGTTGATGGAGGTCGCGAATACGTGTCTTGATGCGAGGACCGGTCGAGTGAAAATCCCTGGCTTTTATGACGACGTGGTCGAGCCGACCAAGGAAGAGATCAAGAGCTTCCTCAAGTCCGGTTTCCAGGTCAAGCGTTTCAAGGATGCCTATGGGTTTCGATCTCTTCGCGTGGACAATCCAGTTGAAGTCATGCGTCGGATCTGGGCATCGCCAACCTTTGAAATTCATGGCCTAACTGGAGGCTATCAAGGGCAAGGTATCAAGACGGTGGTGCCTGGTCATGCCGAGCTGAAGGTCAGCATGCGGCTGGTTCCAAATCAAATGCCCGAGCGGATATTTGCCAAGTTGAAGAAGCATGTTGCCAAGGTGAATCCAAACGTGAAGGTGGAACGAGAAGGCATGCTTCATCCGTTCAAGGGCAGTCTTACCGGACCCTACGTGGAATGTGTGAAACGGGCTCTCAAGGCAGGTTTCGGTAAAGATCCCGCCTTCGTACGAGAGGGAGGATCAATCGGTGCGGTCGTAACGATGCAGAACACGTGGAAGGTTCCCATTCTCTTCATGGGATTGAGCTTGCCGGAACATGGGTATCACGCTCCTAACGAATACTATGATTGGGGCCAGGCCTCAGGCGGCATGAAAGCCTTCGCTCAGTACTTCTCAGAGCTTGCAAGGATTGGAAAATGATATAAGGGACACCGGGTTGTGGGTAACCTGTTTCACGGCCTATCGATAGGCCGTTCTTGAACAGTGCCTCACAAAAATTGGTTAACCGTGTCGTTTATCAGACAACTCCTGGCTTCAGCGTCCTTCCCTTCAAACAACTAATAGTTCATAAGCAATTGTAAACTAAATAGATGTTCATTTGTGAGCATTTCGAATTGGGCATAGATGTTGCTCAATGCAATCATCAGAAACCGAGGAGTAATAAGCCGTTGAAGTTGATTCTGGATAGGCCATTGAGTATCCTGGCCTTCTGATGAAGGCTGATCCGGTCAATGTGGTAGTTGTTATGGTCACTACTTCCAACCAAGATGAGGCGGCTAAGATTGCCGAGCATGTGGTACGTGCTCGTCTAGCGGCTTGTGCGTCAATCATTCCCACGGTGCGTTCGACCTATTGGTGGGAAGGTAAGATCATGAATGATCAAGAATCGCTCGTGTTGATCAAAACGACTTCTGGAAAATACCCTTCTCTTCAGGCAGCGATACAAGAGCTTCACTCCTATAAGGTGCCGGAAATAATAGCGATTCCTGTAGTGGAAGGGTTGCCTCCGTATCTTGAATGGGTGAACCGGGAGACGTCCTAGCCCATGGGGTGAAACAGCATTGTAAACACACTTTTTTTCGGTTGACCACCAGGAACGAAAGTCGGTAATTTACTGGGCTGAAAAAGGCAAGGCCCAGCAGGATGATGGAGGGCGGTAGTTATGGCTCAGACGACTACACAAGATGGCGATTCCTACACAATTGTAATCTTTAGGGGTTCCACCGCGAAGCCGCTTCGTTTTAGTTTTTCGCGAAAACTCGTACGTCGTTTGCTGGTTTGTGCTGGACTTCTGGCACTTATCGATCTCGCTGTCGTCTCGCATTATGTCGTGCGAACGGGAGAAGTCTGGGAGTTGGCCTCGTTCCGTAGCGAGGCGATGAGTGCACGGGAGCAAACTGCAGCTTTCACGACGGCCATTGATGATTTAAAGAAACGTATTGGAGCTATGAATGAGGTCAATCAAAGGCTCCGGGTCATGTTGGGTATAGAAGTTCCAAAGTCCGGCGACATGGTGAATGGTCGAGGCGGCGAGGAGGTACCAATTCTTGAAGAAGGGGCTATGCCCAATCCTAACGAGAACAATAGTACGAGCATGGGCTCAATTCCTGGCGGTTCAAAGGACGGGGTTGAAGGAACCGACCAACATTCGACTGTCGGAATTGCACCGTCGAAGAGTCATCTCGAGGCAGTCGCGTCGGTTAAGGACGGACTAGACTGGCTTGAGAGGGCGGCCACTGCGCAAGAACGTCTCCTCAGCGAATTGTCAGAGGCGGCCGAACAGCGCTCGACTCGATGGGCCTCAACACCCTCTATTTGGCCGGTGAAAGGTTGGGTGACATCAGGGTTTGGCCCTCGCATTTCTCCGTTCACCGAAAAACCAGCTTGGCATGATGGGTTGGACATCGGGGCAGCGCCAAATACTCCGGTTCGTGCTCCTGCGCAGGGACGGATTACGTCGACCAGCTATGATCCTAAGCTTGGGAATATGGTCCGTGTAGACCATGGGTATGGAGTCGAGACGCTGTATGGGCACCTCGCGAAGGCGGTTGTGAAGGAAGGCCAGAGAGTTGAACGCGGTGATGTCATTGCCCTCGTCGGAAGCTCAGGACTTTCCACAGGCCCCCACCTTCACTATATGATCAAGGTAAACGGTCAAGCGCTTGACCCAAGGAAATACATTCTGGAGTAATCGTTCGTTCGAGCCTAGGCTTGATTGTAAGGGCAGAACAACAAGGCTGCGTTCCAACACCACACCGATCCTCACAAAATCGTTGTGTTTGATCTTGATCCAACCAAATTGACCGCAAAGATAACCCCTTGACCGACCTCGAAATCGCGCAGTCCGTTAATCCCATTCCCATCACTGATATCGGTCTTCAGCTCGGAATTCATCCTGATGAGCTCACCCTCTATGGCGGGGATAAGGCTAAGGTTTCCCTCAAGACTTTGGATCGGCTTAAAGATCAGCCAAAAGGACGATACGTCCTGGTCACAGCGATCAACCCCACCCCCTTAGGAGAAGGAAAGACGACGACATCCATCGGGCTCGCGATGGGGCTTTCGCGACTAGGGCATCGGACTGCGCTTACCCTGAGGCAACCCTCCTTAGGTCCCGTATTCGGCATGAAGGGCGGTGGAACGGGCGGCGGGCGTGCCCAAGTCGTTCCGATGGAAGATATCAATCTTCATCTGACGGGTGATGCCCACGCTGTGGCAGCCAGCCATAATCTTCTTTCCGCGTTCCTCGACAACCATGTGTTCCATGGAAACGCGTTGTCGATCGATTCGGATCAAATCCTGTGGCCACGATCGCTGAGTATGAATGATCGGGCCCTTCGGGAGATCGTACTCGGGGAAGGCACTGGCGGTCGCCGAGGTCAGTTTGTCATCACCGAGGCCTCGGAGGTCATGGCCGTGCTGGCGCTGGCGAAGGACCCACGTGATCTCCGGGAGAGGCTTGGCCGAATACTCGTGGGACTTGCGAAGTCTGGCAGTCCAGTTACGGCCGAACAGCTTAACTGTGTAGGGTCAATGGCCGCTCTCCTGAAGGACGCACTCATGCCGAACCTGGTTCAAACGCTTGAAGGCACTCCCGCGTTCGTTCATACCGGACCTTTCGGCAATATCGCCCACGGCAATTGTTCGATTATTTCGGATACGATCGCGCTCCGATGTGCCGATTTTGTCATAACGGAGGCCGGTTTCGGGAGCGATCTGGGGGCGGAGAAGTTTTTCAATATTAAGTGCCGTGCATCTGGACTTGTCCCGGCTGTAGCGGTAGTCGTGGCCACGTTACGAGCCCTGAAACTTCATGGCGGTGGAGGGGTTGCCAAAGCCGGGGCTGCACTGCCATTGAGTTTGACTGGGCCGAATCAGGAGGCGTTGTCGAAGGGAATTGCCAATCTTGAGCAGCACATCGCCAATGTTCGCGCTCATGGGGTGCCAGTGGTGGTTGCAGTCAACGCCTTCAAGGACGATCCTCAAGACGAATTAGATTGGGTTCGGGAACAGTCGCTGAAGATGGGGGCTGTCGATGCTGCGGTCTCAACCCATTGGGCCGATGGGGGGAAAGGTGCCGAACAGCTGGCCGTGGCGGTGGCTAAGGCATCGGAAAAATCGTCTCAATTCCAGCACCTGTATGAACTCTCTTGGTCGATCAGGAGGAAAATTCAGACAATTGCCACACAGATGTATGGAGCAGGAACAGTCCGATTTGAGCCAGCGGCGATACGTCAGATTGATATGGCGGAAGCCTTGGGATTTGGAGGGCTACCCGTTTGCATGGCTAAGACTCCATTGTCTTTGGCACATGATCCTACGCTCAAAGGGAAGCCGACCGGGTTTACAGTACCGATTCGTGAGCTACGAGTCTTAGCTGGAGCCGGATTTGTCACGGCAGTGTGTTCTGGGATTCAGCTGATGCCAGGATTGCCAAAAAAACCAGCCGGTGAGCGGATCGGTCTTGATCCAAGGACTGGGAAAATCGTGGGGCTGTCGTGAAGAGGTCAGCGTTGCTTCAGATATCGAAAGAATTCCGAGTCTGGACTCATCACCAGCATTGAGCCCTCTTTGAACACGTTTTTGTAGGCCTCCATCGAGCGGGTAAACTCGAAGAACTTCGGATCTTGCTTATAGGCATCGGCATAGATCCGAAACGCCTTGGCATCACCGCCGCCCCGCAGTTCTTCCGATTCTTTGTAGGCTTGGGCCAGGATAATCTCTCGGTCCTTTTCGGCTTCCGATCGAATTTTTTGCGCTTCCTCCGCACCTTCAGCTCGATACTGTTTGGCTTGCCGCTCTCGTTCCGCCTGCATCCGGGCGAACACGGCTTTCTCGTTCTGCTCCGGTAAATCGGCCCGCTTGATCCGGACATCTTGAATCTCGATGCCGTACACCGAAGCTTTTTCGTTCGCACGTTCGGTAACGACCCGCATGATGTCAGCTCGCGTACTCGAGACGATCTCCAGCAACTCGTGCCGGCCCAATTCCACACGAAGCTCAGAATAGATGATATCGTTCAACCGTTGGAGCGCGCCGCGTTGACTTTGGAAGGCCTGATAGACCTTCAACGGATCGGTGATTCGCCATTTGGCGAAATTGTCCAGCAGCAGGGTCTTTTTGTCTTGAGTAATGACATCCTGTGCATTGGAATCATAATCCAGTAGTCGTTTCTCGAAGTACGTCACTTCCTGGACAAACGGCACCTTCATATAGAGCCCTGGCTCGGTGATATTACGGACGGGCTTCCCGAGTTGGACGACGATGGCAGTCTGAATCACATCGACCACGAAGAGCGGTGACGCACCAAGTATGAATAAGGCCACGATCACGGCCAGCAGTGTGATGAGCAATCCCTGCTTCGTCATGGTCGAGTCCCTCTCGGCCTGATGGTAGGGGGAAGTTCGGGCCTGGTCTCCTCAACCTCCGGTTGAGGGACCGGTTTCGCCACAGGTGTGGAGGGAGATTTAGAGAGCCGATCCAGCGGCAGATAGGGCAGCACCCGCTCGCCACCTTTGCCGTCGATAATCACCTTCTCCACGTTGGGGAGAATCTCTTCCAGCGTTTCGATATAAATGCGCTTGCTGATCACGTCCTTTGCCTGACTGTACTCTTTTAATGTGGCGAGAAAGCGGTTCGTCTCACCCTGGGCGCGATTGAGGCGGGCCTGCGCAAACCCCCTCGCCTGGTTGACCCGCTCCGCGGCTTCACCTTTGGCCCTGGGAATGATGTCGTTGCGGTACCCCTGCGCTTGATTGATCAACTTTTCCCGGTCTTCCTTGGCGTTGGTCACATCTTTGAACGCGGCCGCCACGGCTTCCGGAGGATCGACGTCTTGGAGTTGTACAGCGGCGATCTGCACGCCAGACTTGTACTGATCGAGGATCGTTTGCAGTAAGGTCATCGTGTCGGCTTGGATCACGGCTTTGCCAGTGGTCAAGGCTTCATCGATCTTGCTCTTGCCGACCACTTCCCGCATCGAGGCCTCTGCGGCTTTACCGATGGTTTCATGGATATCCGCCACATTGAAGAGAAAGTCGCGGGCTTCTTTGATCTTATATTGGACGATAAATTCGATCCCGAGGATGTTCATATCGCCGGTCAGCATCAACGCTTCCTGAGGGACCATCTGCTGGCGTCCCTGTTGGGTGGTGCGGAAGCCGACTTCCACCCGGTAGAGTTTCTCGACCTTTGGCTGGAGGACGGTCTCAACGAACGGGATTTTGAAATGCGGACCAGGCTCCGCGGCACGAACCGGCACACCGAACCGTTTCACGACCCCCTCCTCATCAGGGGCCACGATGAAGACACTCTGCCACACCAGTAGGATCAATAGACCGGCAATGATGATATTCCATGCGCCGCCTGAAGGGAGAAGATTTTTTAATCCTCCAGAGGGAAACAAACCCTTAAGTTGCGTCTGCGCCTGCTTGAGCGCCTCCTCAAGCGGATCGGACTTCTTGCTCCACGGATCTTTTGGGTCCCAGACCATAAATAATGATGAGTGACTTGTATTGTTATCAATGACCGAAGATGAGGAGGTACCTTAACAGAACTGAAATGCTGGTGACAAGGCTAAAAGGTCTGGAGGACCGTGGAAAGCAGGAGGTAGGCGAGGCACGCCAAACAGGCGGCGGCGGGAATCGTCACCAGCCAGGCCAGCACTATTTCTCGTACCGTGGTCCAGCGGAGAGAACCGGTCCCCCTCAGGAGCCCGATGCCGATGATCGCAGAGCTGCTGATATGCGTAGTTGAGACGGGCAAGCCGAACGTACCCGACAACAGCACCAGCGACGACGTCGTTAGATTGGCGGATAAACCTTCTGCATGGTTCATCTTCGTCACTCTTTCAGCCAGTACCTCCGTGACGCGCTGCCCGCCCCAGTAGCTGCCGACGCCCATGGCGATTGCCACCCCGGCAAATGCGAGGATGTGCCAGGTGGGACTCGGCCACGTTGTCATGGTACTGCCAAGCAAGAACATCGCGGCGATCTTCGGGGCATCGTTAGTGCCTCGCGCGAGCGAGGCGAGTCCGCTGGAGAGCCAGTGGAGAGAGTCGAGGCCAATGGTGGGGCCGGATAATCCTGCCCGGTCGCATTGCGATGGGACCGCGGCGACCGGCATGCCGCTGCCTCCGGCTTGAAAGAGGGTGCGTGTGCAACCCTGTGGATCGATCGTCACGAGCGCCCGATGGCTTGGCATGATGCAGACACAGAGCCCCTCCCAGCGTTTGGTGATCATGGCCATGAGAGGATGAAACAACATGGAGAGGCCGAATGAAAGAAAGGGGCTCAGCAACAACGGGAGCACGATTTTCTTGGAGACTGTCGACCAGATCAGCCCATCGATGCCGAAGGCCAGCAACCCTCCTCCAACCAGCGAACCGGTTAAGGCATGCGTGGTGGAGACCGGCAGTCCGGTCTTTGACGCGAAAAGGACCCAGAGGATAGCCCCACACAAGACCGCCGGGGCAAGCACCGACGGAATCACGAGGTTCGGCTCGATGAAGCCGCTACTGAAGGTTTTGACCATGGCAGAGGCGACAAAGGCCGAAGCGGAGGCACCGACCATTGTCCAGAACGTTCCCCAAGCGATAGCTGTCCTATAGTTGGCAATGCCGCTGCCGACCAGTGTTGCGATCGCTTTCGATACGTCATTCGTCCCGTTGGCAAAGGCCAAGAGAAGGATCAGGAGAAATATGAAGACAGTCAGGTCCATCGGTGATCGGTTACGAAGTGGCTCCTCCGCATGAGGAGCCGGAGCCTGCCGTGCAACCATAACAATGGTTGTGGGTGACGATTTGGCGATGTTGGAGCTGAGTCGGGTCGAAGTCTCGGATATGGGACGGCACGCCATGGTCAACCGGAAGGTCGAGCATTTGGTTGAAGTCGCAATCGTACAGTCGGCCATCCCAGCCAACAGAGAGGGTCGAGCGGCACATCACACCGGTGGCAGCAGCGGGGTTGAACGCATTGACCAGCCGCGTCATGTATTGGTCGTAGTTCCCACTCTCGACGAGAAACTCCAAGAACCGGCTGATCGGCATGTTGGTAATCGTGTAGAGTCGGTTGAATTCGATGCTGTGACGGGTGCGGAGTTCCTTCTTGAACTGGGCTTCAATGGCCTCCTGCTTCGGAGGCAAGAATGCTCCCACCGGATTGTAAACAAGATTCAAGACAAGGCCGCTGTCCGGTTGTCCGTAGCCGAGTCGATTCAAGAGACGGAGTGCGTGTATCGATTTCTCAAAGATGCCGTCCCCGCGCTGGGTATCAGTCTGGCTCGCGCTGTAGGACGGAAGCGAGGCGATGATTTCTACTTGATGACTTGCCAAGAACTCTGCGAGATCGGCCTGAGAAGGAAGCAGTAACACGGACAAATTACAGCGATCCATGACATGCCGGTTGAGTCGACGGACTTGTTCGACCAGCCACCGGAAATTCAGATTAAGTTCCGGCGCACCGCCGGTAAAATCCACCGTGGGAATATCGGTTTGGGCAAGCGCGGCAACGCACAGCTCTGCGGTTTCTCGCGACATGATCTCGGTGCGGTCGGGCCCCGCATCGACATGGCAGTGGCGACAGGTTTGGTTACAGAGTTTGCCGACATTGATCTGGAAGACCGTAATGCCGGTCGCATGCAGGGGAGATAGCCCGGCGTCAGCCAGTCGTGTCTCGAAGGGAAGACGAGGACCACATTCGGTTAGCAGTTTCAGTTGTTCAGACGGGGAGGCAAGCGGGTTGCGTTGTCCTAGCAAAGTGAGTGGCATGGCTATGGTTCCAGCGTTAGCAATACGCCACTTAAGAATTGCTCATCTGTAACGCACGCGTTTTCGTTGCTGCCAGGACTGATTCTGGAAATCGTAGTTCGCAACAGCCAAAATCGAGGGCCTTCCCCTGCCGACCGGCGAGCACCCGCTGCATGACCGGGGTGATCCGATAGCACACTTGCTTTCCTTCACGAATTCCTTCCACCACGCCAGAATCCCGAAGAATACGCAGGTGATGAGATGCATGCGGTTGGGGACAACCTAGTTCGCGTACGAGATCAGTGACACATTTCTCTTTGACCAGCAGTGACTCGAGAATTCGCAATCTCGTTTCATCGGCCAGGGCCTTCAGCACCGTGGCACATTGACGCGGGCTCATCAGGACATCTTCTTCCGATACGGGTTTCATCAGCAGCAGGCTCCGTCCGGCGAGCAGGTCACAGCATCCCCGCTCACACGTTCGCCGGCTCGATTCAAAATGGCGAAATGTGGCCGATACCCTTTGGCCTCCAGCACCGCCACGGTCTTAGAGCAGACCTCCAGTGGCTCTCCTCGTCGATAGAGATGGTGGTCATCGTCTGTGGCTTCGACGAATGGGCCAGCGAGCAAGGCATAGTGCCCCTGCCACGTACAGGGAGCCTGGGCCGGAAGTACGGCGGTCCAACGTGGATCGTTGTCGCCGAATTGGACCGGTTCGGTGGTCAGCAGGAAGTGTTCAGTGAAAGGAGGAGAGCTCAGCAACGGCGCCTCATCCGGCTTGATCAGTTTTGGAACGCCACGCTCGTAGACCGTGCCTCGTTCATCCGTTACTCGACTGAAGGGACCACGAAGCGTAGCGTACTGGGCTGATGAGGTCGCCATTGCTGGAGACAGTTTATAGCCGGTCAAGGTCACGGAGAAGAAATGGATGCCGTCGATCACTTGCCAGGGAGAGAATTTCTCTAGATGAATCCCGAGAAACCCGGCTGCCGTCATGCCGTTCATGTAGTCGGTCAGCGTCAAAGCACCGGAGAGGCAATCTCCCCACTTCTGGGTATCGTGGACGAGGTATTGTGGAACGGTCTGATCCGCGACGATATCAGAGATAGTAAACCGGCCACCTGATTTGGCGACTCGATACATTTCACGGAACACTTTTCGCTTGTCCGGGGCCAAGTTGATGACGCAATTCGAGATGATCAGGTCGATGGTGTTGTCTTCTACGGGCATCGCATCGGCGAGGCCTTTCCGGAACTCCACATTTGAATGGGAATAGCCGAGGTTCGTGGCCACGACTGCCGCGTTTTTACGTGCGATCTCCAACATCGTATCGGTCATGTCGAGGCCAATCACGTGTCCTGACGGACCGACTAAGCGCGAAGCCTCAAAGCAATCGATGCCGCCGCCTGCCCCGATGTCTAACACGGTCTCCCCGGTCCGTACGGTCTGAAGGCCGGCTGGTGTGCCGCAGCCGTAGGAGATCTTGAGCACTTCTTCGGGAATAAAGGTCTTGAGATGCCCCATGTCGTAACTGGTGGGGCAGCACATCTGTTCGCCGCTACTGGCGGCTTTGGCATAACGGTCGCTGACCTTTTGAGTAATTTCGTCTGTGGGCATAGCCGGCCTTCTCCTTATGAATGACGTATGGAGCTGTGTCTATGTATCAATCCTTCAGATCGACGTCAATCTGGTACTTCATGGTACTCTCGATCAAAGGGTGGTCAACAGCACAGAAGAGGAACCATGCGCCTGCAACTTAGCTGACCCGGACGACATGTTCATTGCACGTCCTCGAAGGAAATTGCAGCATGAGTATCAGTCGTCTGGGAAATGGAATTCTTACAATAGGACCATCAGGAGAGAAGCCTCACTTTGCCTATATCACGAAGGTTGGGAGAGATCTTCGGGAAGAATAGAAGCTCTTGAGGACCTTCACCGGATGGGAGGGTGCTGAATAATCCTCCCGTCCTTCAAAGCTTCCGCCAAAGAAAGGGTGAAGAACAGTCTGCGTAAGTTGTACTCAAGCTCGGCAAACGAGCGTCCCTCCGCCCAGAAGTCGGGGTACTTGCGTAGACAACCAAGCCACCGCTCCTCATCCTCCAGGAAATGGGAGTTCACCTCTTGGATCGCAAACGCGCCTGAGCAATGAGCAGCCGGATGGGTGTGCTACTCCATGTCATGTTGTAATGCCATGCTAAATTCGAACACACGATGGTCTTACGGTCAAGGAACCGTGGAAACCAAAGGCTATGGCCGATTCACGGAGTTTATCGAGGGGCTAGTGGGAACAAATCAGAGGTTGGATGGCGGTTGTACTCAGCGATTGCTGATGAGTGCAAAGAGGAGCTGTTCAACCCGAGCCCGTCGCTGGATATACGCTTGCGACACGGGTCGGGACATGGTGGGGGTGTGGCTGTGGTGCCGGTCATGTTCTGTGGTCAGGCACTGGTCCTGTTCTCGCTCTTCGGATTGAGCGGAGAACTCTTGGTGCAGTTGCCAGAGCTTGACCTGGAGTTCTTCGAACGACTCTCCCTGGACTTCATACTCAGGGTAGCCTTCCAGGTAGCCGCGCCAGCCGTTGTCGTCTTGCCAGAGGATGTATTTAGAGGAGCGCATCAGAGAAAGTATAGCCGGAGTTTTCATATGCGCAAGTGAATGGAGGAAACAAAAACCATCGAAAGGTAATCGGAAAAACATTAAGAAAGCCAATGGGTTAAACCTGCGCCGTTCCTTCTCTTTTTCCTCCATTTCGATAGATCTCAATTGCAGTGTGGTCAGCCTTCATGGAAGATAGTCACCTGATGACTCGCAGGCTGGCGATCTTTGGAATCAGTGGTCGGACCGGGCATGAACTTGCCAGGGGCGCCGGCATAAAAGGCTGGGAGGTGTGTGGACTTGTGCGCCCGACGAGTAGGGGTGAAGGCGCCATTGTTCATGGCCGGATCGTGCGGGGCAACTTTGAAGACTTCGATCGGGTCGTTGAGACAGTTGCCGACAGCGTGGCCGTTTGTTGCCTGATTGGGCCACGGCCTCCTTATACCGATATATTCTGTGCGAAGGCGATCACTGCGATTATTGCGGCGATGAAGCAAGCGGGTTGCAAGCGGTTGGTCTGCCAAACAGGTGCGATGATCGGACCTGCGCCAAACCGATCGCACCCGATGGAGTGGATGGCTCGGACATTTGCGAGATGGCATCCTCAGGCTATTCGAGATCGGGAAGAGCAGGAGCGCCTTGTCGAATCGAGTGGGTTGGACTGGACTATCGTGAAACCGCCGCGTTTGATGGATTCGCCGTCACAAGCGTGCGTCCAGGCCAGTGCCTCCCTTCGAATCGGATTGCTATCGATGATCAGCTGTACCAGTCTTGCGGCGTTCATCCTCGACGAGATACAAGCCGGACGCTTTGTGAGACAACGAATCTTTGTGAAGGAATAATGCTACGTCTTTTCAGACTGCCTCCTCGCCGTACTCGCCGCTTATCGACTGTTCTTGCACTCGGGGTAGCACTCATCTGTGGGCTCTCGGCTTGTGAGTCTGATGAGACCGAAGCTTCGCATCAGACGGCGGCCGCTTCGCCCAGAACGGCTCGTATCATGCCGTTGGGTGACTCGATCACGGAATCATCAAAACGGATGCCGACCTATCGATATTACCTCTGGAAGCTCGCGCGTGCCCGTGGATATCGTATCGACTTCGTTGGTTCCCAACGCGGGGCAACGGGAGGGACACCGCTACATTCCGACTTCGATATGGATCAGGAGGGACACAGCGGATGGAGAGCTGATCGAATCTTAGCCAAGATTGCACAGTGGAGTGCTTAGTCACATCCAGATTTTGTCCTGATTCATCTTGGGCACAATGATCTCTGCCAAGGACAAAGTGTCGCAAGCACCGTCGAAGAGCTGGGCGCCATTATCGATACCCTACGGAAAGCGAATCCCCGTGTTGTCATTCTCTTGGCCCAGGTGATCGCATCGAGCGCGCCCTGTATGTCACAGATTCCTGTGTTCAATGCACAGTTACCCATGCTTGCAAAGGAAAAGACGGTCCCTCTCTCACCGGTCGTAATCGTCGACCAACATTCACACTTCGATCCGCATTCCATGACACGTGACGGGATCCACCCCAACGCAACAGGTGAATCCCAGATGGCGGATCGGTGGATGGTTTCGTTGGCACCATATCTTCATGCGTTCTTCGCAGCTCCATGGCCTCCCAATTCTCATTGATGTCTTCCGTGAGGGTTGCGGCATCGAGCGAAGAATCAACCCTGCTACTCGTCAGTTGTTATCTGCCTGAGGCTCACCACATCGCTCGGTGCGTGAGACGGATGCCGGGTGCTGAGTCTCTACGTGGATGAGCTCGCAACGGGTCTTGTTACATTGGCGCAAAAAAGTCGACAAGAATGACTTTCGTCGCTACATTTCGAAATAGACGTTCTGAAAATTCCATTGTGACCCTCAATCGATCGAAGGGAGGAGGCGAATGATGATGCCAACCCAGACACCGACAGATGAACAGTTAAAGGATCAAGCGATCAGGCAAGCGCTTTCAGGTGATACGATCGGCGCGCGAGAAACCATCAGCGGAGTGGTCGATAGGCGATATCTCCGGGATGCCTGGCAAATAATGCTCTTCATCGAATCGGAGCGGGGGAATGTCCAGGCCGTGAAAGATACGATTGTTTCGTGCCCGGATCGTTCATTGTTGGCAAGTCACTTCTATCTGGAGCTTCCGCAAGTGTTCGTCAAGGCCGGAGATCGGTCCGGGGCCATCGAGATCGCCAAGGCCATGGGAGAGGCCGGCACCTTACCGCTCATCGGTGTTGCCGCCCATCTTGCGCAGGACGGGGATGTCGCAGGAGTGCGCGAAGCGCTTTCCAATCTTGAGGACGAGGACTTGCGAACCATGATTCTGCGGAAGGTGAGCAGCCTCCAACCGAAGGCTGAGCGATTCGACACGCGTAGTATGCAGGGGAAGAAGGCCGCTTCCGATACGCTGGCTGCCTGACCAGTCTTACAACGAAGTTCACTCGCGCTCATCTCTCTTGACTCTTGCCCGCTGGATGTCTAGCTTACCCCATCGTTATCATCTAGCTGGAGTCGATACATGAATCCGAATAAAGCTCTCTGGGAAAAAGGCGACTTTACTCGAATTGCGATGAGCATGAGAGAAAGTGGCGAAGCGTTGGTCCAACAACTTGGAATCAGGCCAGGGCTCAAGGTATTAGATCTTGGGTGTGGCGACGGTACAACAGCCGTGCCAGCGGCGAAAATTGGCGCAGAGGTTTTGGGTGTCGATATCGCAAGCAACTTAGTACAGGCTGGAAACAAGCGCGTGCAAGAGCAGGGACTCGCCAATCTCGTGTTCCAGGAAGGCGATGCGACAAACTTACACGAGCTGAAGGACCAGACGTTTGATCTTGCTATGAGTATTTTTGGCGCTATGTTTGCACCGAGACCATTCGATGTGGCCAGAGAGATGGTGCGGGTGACGAAGCCCGGTGGACGGGTTGTGATGGGGAACTGGATTCCGAACGATCCGACGTTGGTCGCGCAAATTCTGAAAATCAGCGCCGCGTACGCTCCTCCTCCACCAGAAGGGTTCATCAGTCCTATGACATGGGGCATCGAGAACCATGTAGTCGAGCGATTTACCGGAGCCGGAGTGCTGGCAGAACGAATTGCATTCGCCCGGGAGACATATATCTTCAACTACCCCGGCACGCCATCGATGTTTGTGGATACCTTCAGACAGTACTACGGACCCACTATGAATGCGTTCGAATCCGCCGAAAAGAACGGGCGAGCAGGTGAGTTGCAGCAGCAGCTCGAGGGATTATTCGAGACCCAAAACCGAAGTTCGACGAAAGGGACGACCTCCATCCCGGCGACGTTTCTACGGGTGACCGTGTCCGTGTGATCGTTCGTTCTGCCCAATGGTTGAGCGTGAGGGGAAGAAGCTGGGCTGTATTATCCCGTGAGGTCTGCTCATGATTTCTGCTTGTCCCACACTGGCCGGATGAATGTGGCCGTGGATTGGCGTCTATACTCTGTGCGCGTGAGTCTCTGTTACCATTCTATGGCTCTGACGCACCTTCCTTGTGAATGATCTGACTCGACAGCTTAAGGAACGGTTCGGGTTTGCGACGTTTCGTCCAGGCCAGGAGGAGGTCATCCGCGCCGTGTTGGCCGGGCGCGACGCCATGGCGGTCATGCCGACGGGGCAGGGGAAATCGCTTTGCTACCAATTGCCGGCGACGCTTTTGCCAGGATTGACTCTGGTGATTTCTCCCCTCATCGCGCTGATGCAAGATCAAGTGACAGCCATGAGGCAGCGGAAGATTGCGGCGGCCGCGTTTCATTCCGGCCTCACCGCATTGGAGAAGAACCATGTGACGCAGGATCTCCATCACCGACGAGTCCAGTTGCTGTATCTGGCACCGGAACGAATGCAGCACGAAGGGTTTCTCCAACTCTTGCGTTCGCTTTGGGTTTCGCTGCTGGTCGTGGACGAAGCGCACTGCATTTCGCAGTGGGGGCATGACTTCAGGCCCGATTTTCTCAAAATAGGTCGTCTTCGCCGAGAACTCACTAGTCCTCCCTGTCTGGCCCTGACGGCCACGGCTACCGCCCGTGTGCAACGCGATATCTGCCAACGGCTTTCGCTTCGAGAACCGTTCCAGCTGGTCACCGGATTTCGTCGAGCGAACCTCGCTTTTTCGGTTCATCTTTGCCAGCTTCGCCAAGACAAGCTGGCCATGCTGGGGCGTCTGGTGTGCGAAGTGGAAAAGGGTACGATCCTCGTCTATTGCTCGACTCGCCGAGCCGTTGAGGAGGTGGCTGCCTGGTTGGAACAATCTCACACCGCCGTCGGCTACTACCATGCCGGTCTCTCCGATGAGGAACGTCGGCTTGTGCATGACAGTTTTCGGCGGGGCGCTCTGCGAATTCTCGTTGCCACGAATGCGTTCGGTATGGGCATCGACAAGCCAGATGTCCGCTTAGTCGTCCATTTCGACGTACCGGGAAGTCTCGAAGCCTACTACCAGGAAGCCGGCCGCGCCGGTCGCGATGGGCGGCGTGCCGCCTGCGTCCTGCTGTTCCATGAGCGTGATGTGGCCACCCAGGACTACTTCATCGAGCAGGCTTCAAAAGATTCCGAGGGCGCGGATCGCGCTGGACGAATGAGGACGCTTTTACAAGAAATGCTGGGGTATGTCTCGACGTCGACGTGCCGTCAGCTTGCCATTCTCGAATACTTCAGCGACGAAGCCGAGCAGGCCTTGGGTCCGTGCGGCCTGTGCGATCGCTGTGTGGTGCCGGTCAGACAACCCGGCCGGACGGCTTCTCAGGGGACGACCGTTTCGGCACGAGACGTGTTGGAAACGGTCTCCTGGTGTGGAGGACGGTTCGGCGTGAATCGAATCGTCGACATCCTTCGTGGAAGTCGCTCGAAAGCGCTGCTGGCTTGTGGGGCCGACACCTGTCCGACCTATGGAATCTGTCGTGACCAGACGAAACCGTCGGTTACCGCGCGCGTGAAGGGCCTCATTACTTCAGGGTATCTTCAGGTCGAAGGAACGGAGTATCCCACGCTCGATGTGACGCACAAAGGACGAGAGGTTCTGCAAGGGATCAGCGAGGTGGCGTTGGAACAGGTCGAGGACCAACAGCTAGCCGGATCCGTGCAGAAGCTGCGTCGCTCAACTGCGGCCCTAGCGGGTATCCCACAGGCTATGCCGCCGGATCGACAACTTGTTGAACGGCTCAGGCAACTCCGCTCGGAACTGGCCGAGGAAGAGGGTGTCGCGCCGTTCCTCATTTTCCATGACAAAACGTTAAAGGCGATCGCCGGTTTCAAGCCAGAGACGACCGCAGCGCTGCTCGAGATTCCAGGCATCGGCGAGATGAAAGCGGAACGGTATGGTCGGCGAGTGTTGGCGGTGGTCAATGGGGAGCAATAGCTTGATGATAATCGTTTGGAGACAATAGGATTCTGGCCTGAGACAGATCTCTCGCCGTGCACGCTCCGCATCGATGTATTGACACCGTTCTACTCGGCTAATTAACGGGGATGCTCAGTCGAACGACAGATGCGTTGGCCATCGTCCTATATTTCACTCCCCCGAGAGAGAGCGTAAGGATCTTGTTTTGAGGTCGTCGAGTCACTTCGTCCAATGCTCTGCAATGACGATGGCCATTGGACTTCTGAATTATGTGCGTCTTCGCCTTTCCCCGATGAAGCTGGCTGAGCACTCTCCGTAGGCAGCGAGGTGGCCTCTAGGCTGCCACTGCCGGTCTGTTCGCCTTTGTTGTCAGACGTGTCGCGAGCTGCCTGGCTCTTCGAGCACGTTGGGTTGTGCGATTAAAATGGATCAATGGGTCCACGATATTGCCACAGGTAAGACACCGCATAGCCTGCATCCACATCGGGATATAGCTCTCCTGCATATCGAGTAAATGATCCGCAACCATGAGCCCACTACATCGTGCGCATTTCATATCCGTCCCTCCTTTGTTTTCAGTCGAGCTGCTCAGCTCGTCTTCATGATGTACTCGTGTCTATAGGCAATGATGATGCCAGTGAGGAGGCTGGTCTGTTAGGCTGGCGAAGATGCTTGAGAGACGTGCGACTTAGCCCGCATTATTCATGATGGGCCCAAACAAGCTATTCAAGCAACATCCGCAGGGCAATCAAGCCGATGAGTGGGGCGTGCAGGCCTCATGTCGACAGGTCCTTCCCGCTGGCCAGATGGTCGGAG
>Ga0224510_10000345_pt1 | contig 37074 bp, 34 predicted proteins | sample SF_May12_sed_USG_FD_170161 | JGI IMG/M metagenome (GOLD analysis project Ga0224510, IMG submission 170161) | Sediment microbial communities from San Francisco Bay, California, United States - SF_May12_sed_USGS_4_1 | ecosystem: Environmental > Aquatic > Marine > Sediment | place: USA: California... | reverse complement strand
TCCCACCAAGTCCCTCCCGTGACGCCCTCGTGACGATCACCTATGCCGTCGTGGTGTTTTCAATCCTGGTGCAGGGGGTGACCATCAACCGGGTGGTAGGGGTCTCTTAGCACTCCTCAGCCCATATACCGGGACGGATATCGGGGCATGGATGTCCGAAGATGAGACGTGACACCCACGGTGAGATGTTTTTGATGTGGGGCACGTGCTATTGGGTGGAACTCCCTCTTTCTCGATCACGATACCAAGCACGAGCATGGCACGCTCCAAAGTGGTTGCCAAAGGACCGCAACTGCAGATGTAAAGCTTCAACTCGGCCTCGTGCGAAATCCATCACACAGGTTTCACCATAACCTATTCAGTGAAATGCACTTGAAAACAACTCCGGCACAAGATCACTTGACTCCTGGCCATGGTAGCCGGTAGCTTGCAGGCATGAGGAGAATTGAGCTGGAGGGCGTTCTCTTTTCACCGCGAGGTTTGGGTGTAGCCTGTTTGGTCTTGTTCCTCTGTCTCTGCGTGATTGTTCAGATGCTTGGAGTCCCAGTCACGTTGCTTGCCTTGCTCACGTCGGATTCACCGATAGAATCTCTCTCTGCAGACTTCTCAATTCTTCCGATCACGTTGAACCCTGGTACGCTCAGCCGCAGTGCTTTCTGCATGGAGTTTAAGGGACTTGTGTACCTCCCAATCTTTTCGACCTCCATCTTCCGCCCTCCCCAAGGGTAGCCCTCGTTTCTAACCTCTCGAACTTGTGCGGATGTAGGACTGAGTTGTTTGAGATAGGTCTTTGTGTGCGGTGAGACACAGTGTGTGCTATCGCGATCCGTCTTAAGGGCCGATTGTCAGCAAGCACCGAATTTCTGGCGGCTATCTATGGTCATGCTTGCTCTGGAAGTCAAATTGATATTGTGCATCAGGTGGCACAAGCCATTGCGAATGGCGGGGGAACGACATGATGAACGTAGAGCATTCCAATCAATTATCTCGTGCCAGCGAACATCACTATGTATTGGATGAGGGGGCCTCATCCAATACGTTCCGCGAGGCGGAAGACCTTCAGACGAAGGTCGCGGAGGAGATTACGAGGATGCGCGGAAACGAACTTGTGCGAGGCATGCTGGAGAATTTTGACAACGCGTATCTTCAAAGTCATTTGGTAAGGGAGCCTGATGACTCCCTGCCGCTCACGGTAGAACCACCGGTGGCTTTATCGAAGATCACTTCCAAACTCACGGCTATTGAGCGGCTCTAGCTGGCTCGGCTACTCAAGGTGCAGGGCAAGGGAGGTGGTACTTGCCCAGTGGCAAGCTTGCGAAGTCTAGATCAACTATGTTCGGTGCGTTGGTTAAATTGAGACGAAGGTCTCAGATGACAGGACAAGCCTGAACGGGTGCTACGCTGCCAGCTTCAATGAAAAATTCTTCGCCGTGTCTGGGGTACCAGCGGTGAAACCCAATATACAATTCTTTAGTGAGAACCTCGGGACGGATTTGCAACAACAGATGCGCGCATCATGGGCTCCCTTTCACTTGCTGTATCTTCAAAGTGCGCTTACTTGCGGGTGATCACTTTCACATGCCCTTGTGTAACATGTTCATGCGTTCATGGAAAGAGCAAAAGAATAGGAGGGGAGAAGCGGATGTAAGGACCTTATTCAGCTCCGGCATGCACAATATTACAGTGAATGGGCGCCGCTTGGGGGGTTACCAGCCATGTGTGCTCTATGTCAGTACCCCCGCCACAATGAGAGGGATCAGATGACGAGTTTTGTAAACCATTGGACTGGCTATGCGGCGCTCGCCGTGTTTGTCGCCGCGTATATTTTGGTTATCGTGGAAGAGTCCATTCACCTACGTAAATCCAAACCGGTCCTGGTGGCAGCGGGGGGAATCTGGATCGTAACGGCGGTGGCATACAGCACGCAACACCAATCTCATGCCGCTGCGGAAATTCTGCGGCATACCCTCCTTGAATATGCTGAGCTGATGCTGTTCCTCCTGTCCGCCATGACCTTCATCAATACGATGAGTGAGCGCAACCTCTTTGAGGCGTTGCGGGCCCGGCTTGTTTCGTTGGGCTTATCACTGCGCAGTATATTTTGGCTCACAGGCATCCTGGCGTTTTTCATTTCGCCAGTTGCCGATAACCTCACGACGGCGTTGGTCATGGGTGCTGTGGTGATGGCGATCGGGGTAGGGAACGGGCGCTTCATCGCCTTGGGCTGCATCAATGTGGTCGTGGCCGCCAATGCCGGTGGCGCGTTTAGCCCGTTCGGGGATATCACGACGCTGATGGTCTGGCAAAAAGGCATGATCAAATTCGGAGAGTTTGCGGCGCTGTTTGTTCCCTCGCTCGTGAACTGGCTTGTGCCGGCAATAGTCATGGCAATGACAATCGGAGGCGACAAGCCGACGGCCACCATGGAGCCGGTGGATGTGAAACACGGCGGCTACATCATCGTACTTCTGTTTCTCATGACCATAGCGGGTACTGTGATGATGCATCATTTTCTGGAGATGCCTCCGTTTCTCGGCATGATGACCGGCCTGGGGCTTCTCAAATCCTATGGGCATTGGATACGGCGGAAGGAATTGGTTGAATGGACGGACATTCCCATGTTTGATGACGAACAATCGGGACGGAGGCCTGCGCGATGGAAACCAGCCGTCAAACCGTTCAATATTTTCATCAGCATGAAACGCGTGGAATGGGACACGCTGATGTTTTTCTACGGCATTATGCTCTGTGTCGGTGGTCTTGGGGCGCTGGGCTATCTGGCTGTTCTGTCCAGCCTTCTGTACCAAGACCTAGGCGCAACGGCCGCCAATATCCTCGTTGGGATCTTATCAGCAGTGATAGACAACATCCCTATTATGTTTGCCGTTTTGAGCATGAATCCGGATATGAACCTTGGTCAGTGGCTTCTGGTCACATTGACAGCAGGGGTTGGAGGATCACTTCTCTCGATCGGGTCAGCTGCTGGTGTGGCACTTATGGGGCAAGCACGAGGTGTCTATACCTTCTTTGCCCACCTGAAATGGACATGGGCGATCGCGTTGGGGTACGCGGCCAGTATCGGTGTTCACTGGATGATGAACGGTCAATTGTTCACGCCCTGACACGGATCTCCTATCTGTTGTCCGCATGGTTCTCCATCTTTGCAGGTTCCTCGCGCATAAACTTGTCCCTATCACGTATGGTGACGTGGTCTCTTCGAGCGTCATGCAGGAGTTTGACGATCAACAGAGTGCTGGGAGGGGCGAATAGGGATAATCGAGAGAGGATGGACCATGCAAGGTCGTCTGGCAAAAAATAACCCGTTTTTGCGTGACCACTATCTGATGACCTGTATCTGCCGCCAGCGTTCCGACTGATAGCGCCAGAGCAACAGGCCCATGCGTACGGTCCAGTCTGCGATCATGGCAGCCCAGATGTAGAAGACCGATTGGCGTGTTCCGAGCGCGGCTAGAAGCGCCAATGGGACGCGGACGCCCCACATGCCGATCATGGTGGCGCCCATGATGAAGCGTGTGTCGCCGGCGCCGCGCAGGGATCCAGCTAAGACCATGGTGAGGGCCAGAGGGATCTGCAACAGGGCGACGATCTTGAGAAACATCGTTCCGAGTTCGACCACAGCTTCGTCGGTGGTGAATGCACGAAACAATGTAGCGGGAACGAAGAAAAAGAGGAGTCCCATTCCGGTCATGATCACGATTGCCAACCGGCTGGCTTCCCAGTTTTCCAACTTCGCCCTGGTGTACTTGCCTGCCCCGATGCTCTGCCCGACCATGGTGGCGGCGGCTATGGCTAGTCCGTAGCCCGGGAGAAAGGAAAAGGATTCGATTGATAATCCGACTTGGTGCGCCGCATAGGCGACGGTGCCATACAGGAGGACGAGTTTGGTGTAGATAAAGATGCCGGCTTGTTGAACGATGCGTTCCCCGGACACAGAGGCCCCCACGTCCCAGATCGATCGAATGAGGTCCAGGCGCAATCGGGAGGACTCTTTTAAGATGGGACGACAACGGAGCAAGAGATAGAGCACCCCTGCCGTTTCGGCAAGGCCGACGGCAATTGCCGCACCCTTCAATCCCAATGCGGGCATTCCCCATCGCCCATAGATCAACGGATAGGCAAGGGCGACATGCAGGAGGTTGACGGCGATCAGACCGTACATGGGGGTCTTGGTGTCGCCGGTACCCTGGAGAATCGAGGACAGGACCTGGATGAGGATCGTACAGGGGATTACCAGAAAGACGAGTGTTGAATAGGGGAGGGCGAGCGCGATGACGGCGGACTCTGCACCAAGTTGCTGCATCACGAACCGATTGCCGGCGATCCCGAGACAGGCCAACAGAATCGAGATGCCGATTGACAGCCATAAAAAGTGGCGGGCTGCTTCTCCTGCGTCCTGTCGGCGTCTGGCTCCCCAGAGCTGAGCGATGACCACATTTGTTCCAACCGAAATTCCTGAAACCAACGTGGTGGCCACGAACGCCAATAGCTGGCCGAGGCCGACGGCGGCGATTGAGGTGGCTCCGAGTCCGCCGACTAAAAAGACAGCCACAATGCCTTCCGCCCGCTGGAGCAGCGTGGTCAGCGTGACGGGAAGGGCTAAAGTCATCACGGCCCGTCTGATTTGGGTGACACCGTTACCCATGGGGCGCTATCCTAGCAGAGTTTCTTCGTGGACCATGTGCGAAATCACCGATCACAGCATGGATAGAAAACTGATAGTGGATTCTCAGGACGGGCTCTCTCCGGTTCCCGCAACACCGCGACTGTCAAAGTCGAAGTTTCTCTCTGGATTGCAATGTCACAAACGCCTCTATTTGGAAATTTATCAGCCCGCGCTTGCAACGCCGCCGGATGCGTCGACGCAGGCGATCTTGGATATGGGCACCGAAATCGGTGTCCTGGCACAGCAGCGTTTCCCTGGAGGTGTCCTCGTGAAGGCCGGGTTCCGTCAGCGAGAGGCGGCGGTCGCGGAGACGGCTGGCTTACTGCAAGATTCGACGATTCCGGCAATCTTCGAGGGAGCGTTTGAGCACGATGGCGTACTTGTCCGCGTCGATATTCTAGAGCGCGTCAAAACTGGTTCGATGGGATCGCCCTCCTGGCGTTTGATCGAGGTGAAGTCCTCGACGAGAGTAAAAGATGTGCATCTTGATGATTTATCCATTCAGAGCCTTATCGTCCAAGGGGCTGGAGTAACGCTGGAGGGGACCTGCTTGCTGCATATCAATACCGGCTACCATTACGATGGTGGCATGGTTGATCTGCAGGCACTCTTTTCGGTTGAAAACGTTTCGGAGGCCGTGACCGCGAGGCGAATGCTGGTGCCGGAACGATTGGCTGCCATGAAGGCTATGTTGGCGGAGTCCCAAATTCCGGCGATTGAGCCTGATCAGCATTGCCACAGCCCCTACGAATGTCCGTTTTGGGCCTACTGTACCAAAGATAAGCCGGAACGCTGGATCTATCACCTGCCGGGGAAGAAAGAGCTGGTCAGTCGCCTGGTTCGTCAAGGGGTGATGATGATTGATGATATTCCGGCCGGAACCCAGCTGACGGATGCCCAACAAAAGGTCAAGAACAACGTGGAATGGGTTTCGTCGGAGTTAGGCCCACTGCTTCGCTCCCTCAGCTATCCCATCCATCATCTCGATGCCGAGACGGTGATGTTGGCAGTCCCCCGGTTTCCCTCCACCAGACCGTATCAGGCTCTTCCGGTTCAATGGTCCAATCACATTGAACTCGAATCCGGTGAGGTCCTGCATCAGGAGTTTCTCCATACCGAAGCGTCTGAACCTCGCAAGCGTTGGGCCGAGGCATTGATCGAGTCACTCGGTAACTCCGGCAGCATTCTGGTGTACTCTGCCTACGAAGCAGGGCTCATTCGCCAGTTGGCGGACACGTTTCCCGAGTTCAAATCAGCGTTTCGGGAGATCGGCAAACGGCTGTGGGATCTGCTTCCTGTGATCAAGGACCATTACTACCACCCTGCTTTTCAGGGATCGTACTCGATCAAATCCGTCCTGCCGGCGGTCGTGCCCTCGCTTGGCTATGGTGATCTCACGATTCAAGAAGGAGGACATGCGGCCGCAGAGTATTACCGTATGGTCTTTGTCGAAACCGATTGGGTGGAGCGGGAGGCCATACGAGAAGCTCTGCTACGGTACTGCGCACGAGATACGCTGGCGATGGTGGAGCTGAGGCGGGTACTCGGAGGGAAGGCCGAGCGTCATGGAGAAGGGCACATGATGGGCGTGACATGAAGCCATTGCAAAATGGCATCGGCCACTGTAAGCTCGGCACATTCGTCGGGCATGTCTCCATCATCCTGCTCGATACGTAATCCCGCCGAGGATCTACCGGAACGGAGAGGTGCGAGAGCGGCCGAATCGGGCAGTCTCGAAAACTGCTGTCGGGGTAACTCGACCGTGGGTTCGAATCCCACCCTCTCCGCCATTATTATTCGCCGAGTTTGGCTAAAAAAACGTAAATCCCGAAAATCACAAACAAAAGGTTTCAACCACCTAGAGATCCCACGGATGAAGTAACATACACTTCATCTCGCGCAATCACGGAAGTTGGCTACAAGCTGGCTTCATGATGTGGCGATGTGCGCGCCTCGCTTGTTTCATCCGTCTTATAGCCAAGCATATAGGTACTGATAGCCTTTGACGATTTCGTCGAGGGGTACGGTTGCTTGATACTCCCGGCGTTTCTTGAGTGCGGCGAAGTCATGTTCGATCGGGTTGAAGTCGGGCGAGTACGGCGACAGGAACAGCAGGGTCGCGCCGGTGGCCTCAATAAGCTGCGCCGTTTCTCGCGAGGTATGAAACGCCGCATTGTCCATGATCACGAGGTGCTGGGTCGTCAGCCGGGGGCACAACCGGGTCTGGAGCCAGGTGTTGAAGACCTCCGTATCGCAGGTCCCCTCGAACAGCAGCGGTTCCTCTAGGCGCCCGTCGATCCGGGCGGCCAGCAGTGAGGTGCGTGGTCGACGATGCCCGGAGACCAGCCCATCTACGCGGTGTCCCTTTGGGGCGTACCCGTACCGCCGCGCAGTCGACGACGCAAAGCCACACTCATCGATGAAGACGGGCCGTTTGCCGCGGCGAAAGAACCGCTCCCGCAGGCGCAGGAACTGTTTCCATCGCTGCGGATCGCGTTCCTGGTACCCGATCCTTGTTTTTATGGGTGATCTGCAGGCGGTGTAGCGCGTTCCAGATGCAATACCGGGAGACCTCGAAGTGCCGCGCCCGTTCGGCTTGGGTCTGATCGGGATGGGCGTCGACATGACGGCGTAATTGCTCCCAATCCAGCTTGTAGGGACGGCGCGGGCCGGGACGCTGGTAGGTCAGGCCCCCCAGCTTGAGCCAGCGGTACACGCTGGCCTCGCCCACCTGGAACCGCCGAGCCGCTTCGGTTTTGCTGCCTCCGCGGCGGACAAACTCCACCACTCGTTGGCGTAAGTCTGATGAGCATCGCATACCCCCATCATCGCCCAACGTCAGCTGCCATAGCCATCAGTAATTTAAGGCTTAGCTATAACGTCAAAGAGCTTTTTCAAAACGAAAAGGAAAGGCTCATGAATGCCGTTATCAACACAGTTATCGCTGTTCTCGTCTTTGGTTCAAGTCATGTTGCACTTGGAGTTTGAACTCAAGCTGTGATTCGATTGGTGACCGCATTGTACCTGAAGTCTGACGTGCATGGTTGAAGACGGCTCTAACCGAACATGCGCGGCACATTGAAGAACCGCGGCACAGACCGGCAATAGGCGCGGTAGTCGTCGCCGTAGCGGGCGGCGAGCCACGGCTCCTCGAGCAGCACCATGAGCGCGTAGACGAGCATCATCGCGCCGCACAGCAAATACGTGGGGCCGCTGTCGGCTGTAAGCGCGAGCGCGCCGTACACGACGATCAGCATCGCATTCTGCGGATTGCGAGACCACTGGTAGATGCCGCCGGTGACGAGACCGCCTGACGCGCCATAGCTGTTGTCGCGACCGAGCACGCGGAAGGCGTAGACGAAAATCGCGACCGAGACGGCGAGCACCAGCGCAGCCAGAATACGCAACCAAAACGGAAGCCCGAGTGCGCCACCCGGCCAGGCCGCCACAGCGGATAGGGACGCGAGCACGTTAAGCCCGCGGAACAGTGGCCAGAACACATAGCTTTGCAAGGACTTCTCGCCGGGCGTCGGCCAGATGCGGAGCGACGGCCGCACGAGCGTGGCGAGGAGTAGCATGATCAGTACGACGGCTACGAAGAGGCCGATGATGAAGATGACGCCGCCCACGTTGCCGTTGATCGGAAGGACGAAAGAATTCATCAACAGCGCCCGTCTACAAGAAGGGCGATGTCATCAAGCAAGTCTCGAAACAGCACTATCATTCTATTCGTCTTTAAAACGTCTTTAAAATCCAAATATTCCATTGCTGTTCGCGAGGTTCTTGATTGGGATCTCTTGAATAGTGTCCCAATGTTCGACGGCTTATCCATTTTCAAATCTTAGTAAGTCGTAAAAAGCGTGCGTTTTGACACTCCATTCGCCTTCCCTTACGGTCAGAACGAAGTTGCCTTCGCCTAAGACTTTGTGAATTCTCGTATATCTAAACATGGTTTTTGCGCGGTAAGGGATTTTACCGCAGAAATCGTGGGGCGGAGTAGGGTGCACACCTTCAGTGTTTGGCGCACAGAAGGGGCCTGCCTCTTCTGTAGGAATATGAATAACAGTTGTGGCACGATGTCGAATTCCCACCCGCTCCACCAGATCAGCCTTCGATTAACCCCTGCTGACTTTCCGCAGAACATGGTACGAATTATGTGGCGGAATGAGGGAACGAGAACTCAGTCAATTCGACTTTCTCAAGTCCTCGCTTGACCAGCCCAGCGATATCCAGCGTACGTTCAATTCTCAGTACGTCATCCACACGAGTCTTGGTGTTTGGGTGGGGAGGCACGAAGAGTTTGCAGCAATCCTGGTCGGGCTCAATGGAGGTCTCATAGGTGCCGAGTCGTCTCGCCTCGTCAATGATCTCACGTTTGTCCATACCGATCAGTGGACGGAGGATCGGCAGTTCCGCTGCCTCCTCAATCGCACAGAGGTTCTGAGGGGTTTGTGAGGCGACTTGGCCGAGACTATCGCCAGTCACTAAAGCCCAACACTGTTCTCTCCTGGCCAGCTCCTCCGTGATCCGGACCATCATTCGGCGATACAGCACCACGCGGAAGGGGGCCGGTGCGGTCAGGACAATCTCACGCTGAATTTCTCCAAACGGAATGACATAGAGACGTGAGTGATATTGATATTGGGTCAACGTCCGTACGAGGTCACGAACTTTCTCTTCCGACGCTCGGCTCACAAGGGGTCGGCCAGAAAAATGCACAAACGTCGCGAGGCAGCCTCGCTTGATCAGGCGATACGCCGCGACCGGCGAGTCGATTCCCCCTGATGTCAAGCAAGCAACCTTCCCGCTGACGCCGGTCGGCATACCGCCGGGTCCTTCGACTTTTTCCGCTGAACAAAATGCATCCTTCGTCAGAAGCTCTATGTAGACCGTCAGGTCTGGGTGTTTCAGACTAACTTGTTTGCCGGTTCTCTCACAAATGGCTGCGCCGACGGACTTTTCAATATCCATCGAGGTCAAGGCTAATCGCTTATCGGCTCGCTTGGCGGTGACTCGAAAGGTATGGAACGACTTGGCGTTGAGCTCGGCAACTGCAGCTGCGGAGAGTGCCTCAAGATCCGGGTCACCTAACTGCAACGGAATCACGCGACCCAGCGAAAAGTTTGCAATGCCGCACACGCGAATAAGCCGGTCTCGAATGACATCCAAGTCCACTTCGGGGGGAAGCTCAATGCGAATACGGCTGTGGAGGTTCTGAACCTGCCGAATACCCAAATCTTTCAGGGCTGTGCGAATGTTGGTGATGAGGCTTTGCTCGAAGTAGTCTCGATTGTGACCCTTCAAGGCAAGTTCATGATAATGGGCGATGGCGCATTTCATGGCGTGCGAGGCTCGTCGTTTGTGAAGCGTGAAACGCAGGCAAGCAAGATTGTGCGGATCATGGTCATAAACGAGATGCGCTTCACGAGTGACGATTCACTCTCCGAGCTTTTCGAGAAACCGTTCTGCATCAATTGCCGCCATACAGCCAGAACCTGCGGCTGTCACGGCTTGGCGATACGTGGAGTCCTGGACGTCCCCCGCAGCGAAGACTCCCCGAACATTTGTGCTGGTGCCAGTGAGCGTGCGAATGTAACCTTTCTCATCCATATCGATCTGGCCAGTGAACAAGGCCGTGTTCGGCCTATGACCGATTGCGATAAAGACACCGGCACAAGCCAACTCTGCTGTTTTTCCTGTTACCGTATTCTTGAGCCGGACTCCGGTTACGACCTCTTGCCCGAGCACATCTTCGACCACGCTGTTCCAGACGAACGTGATCTTTTCGTTCTTCATTGCCCGATCTTGCATGATTTTGGAGGCACGGAGTTTGTCGCGTCGATGGACAATGAAGACTTTTGTGGCGAATTTGGTGAGGAAGGTGGCTTCTTCCATGGCACTATCGCCTCCGCCCACCACGACCAGGTCTTTTCCTCTGAAGAAAAATCCATCACAGGTGGCACAGGTTGATACACCATGGCCGATCAGTCGCTTCTCGTTCGGTACGCCGATCGGAATGGCTGATGCGCCTGTAGCGATGATGACGGTTTGAGACGCTACTGTGCGTTCGCCATCAATGGTGAGTGTCAACGGGTTGTTTCTAAAGTTCACGGCCGAAACATCACCGGTAAGGAATTCCGTGCCGAAGCGTTCTGCTTGGGCTCGCATCTCTTTCATCAGTTCAGGCCCCATGATCCCTTTGGCAAATCCAGGGTAGTTTTCCACTTCTGTCGTGGTGGTGAGCTGCCCTCCCGACTGCCAGCCCTCGATGAGCAGAGGAGACAGATTGGCCCGTGCGGTATAGATTGCAGCGGTCAAACCGGCTGGTCCAGAACCGATGATGGTGACGTCGCGCATGCGGGGACTCTAACATAACGGGAGGGGAGGGCGGTAGGAGGCTACTGGTGATTGCCTGAACGAAAGAAGTCGTGGCACACCGTTCGTAGTCTTGGATGATCAGCTATGAACGGCAATGGTTCGGGTCTTGGTACGCAAATCCCTCCACGCGTTCATCCAGAGAACAATGACCGGAAGCTACCTGATCGGAGGAGAAGTTGTGGATGATGCCAGTGTAGAGAACATCACGAAAGCGTCTCGAACCCGCTTCCTACCAATCGCGCGATGCAATGTTCCGTCAATGATCATATCGGCCCTGCTGATTTTTTTTGAGAGCGGCATTTGGCTACGAATACGTTGGAGCGCTTCAGCGCGGGTGAGACCGTTGCGTTGCTTCAAACGGGCGATCTGAGTACGCTGGTCGGCGGTGACGACGATAATTCGGTCCACTCGTTTGTCGATGCCGGCTTCAAATAAGAGGGGGACATCATAGAGCACAACCGCGTTCGGATCCTTTGTTGCTGCCTTCCTGGTCAGCCGCTGTTGTTCGCGGGCGACTCGGGGATGGATGATTCGCTCAAGCTCTCGAAGTTTCGTACGATTGCCAAACACGATTTGCCCGAGGGTTTGTCGGTTGATCGTCCGGTCAGCGTTCAAGATGGATGTTCCGAATCGACGGATGATGTCTCGCCACGCCGGTTTGCCTGGTTGGACCACTTCTCTTGCCAATTCGTCGGCATCAATGACAATGGCCCCGCGTTGCTTGAACATCTTCGCTACGGTGCTTTTCCCGGTGGCGACACCCCCGGTGAGTCCGATCAAGATCATCGCGGCGGAGCTTACCATGCGTCGGGCCTGACAACAAACTGAGATTGACATCCTCTGTTCTCCGCTTGTATGAATTTTGTCATGTATCGATTGTTGCTGATCGTCTTTTGCTCTGCCCTTAGCGCTGGGGTGGCTGTGGCTGGAGCGGATGGCTTGGGACCCAGTCCACGGACGATCACTGTTGCACTGGACGGTTCGGGTGATTTCTCTTCGATACAAGAGGCTGTCGACAGTGCCGGGAAAGGCGACACGGTGCTGATCAAGGCAGGAGTGTATCCCCAGGACCTGACCATCCATAGTAAGGAAGGGATCAAGATTGTCGGAGCCGGCGTAGAGAAGGTTGTGCTGCAAGGGCGAGGGCAGATGGTGGGCGTGCTCCATGTGGGCAAGTGGCCCTATGGTGCCACGGATATTGACATCAGCGGTCTGACGATCAACGAGCATGGGGGACATGCGCTTGGTATCTTTAATGGTAACCGGATCGTGCTCCGTCACCTTCATGTCAAGGGCATGGTCTTCAGCCAGCAGGTCCAAGAGGTCCGAATAGAAGACTGTGTGATCGTCGGAAGCGAGACGACCGGCGCGCACTTTTCTGATTCTCACGCCACCCTGGTCGGAAACTTTATCCACGATAATGATTATGGCGTCAATGTCACCGGCAAATCATCGGTTCGACTCGAACGCAATGTCATTACGAGAAGTCTTTTTGAGGCTGTCGTCATCGGTGATCAGTCTGCCGCAGTGTTGGTGAACAACACGTTGGTGAAGAACGGCGGTGGCGCGACATTTCTCGGCGCATCGAGGATTGAAGCCATGGGGAATATTCTGAGTTTCAATAAGATCGGCTTTCTGATTGCTCCATCGAGTCAGGCAAAGGTTGGATACAATCTTCTCTTCAACGGCGAGGCTGACTATATGTGGGCCGGATCGCCGAATCGTCCCGCTCCCGAGTTGAAAGCCAATTCCGATATCTTTGCGGATCCCCGCTTTGTTGATGTCGAGCGGGATGATTTTCATCTACAGCCTGGCTCTACCCTTCTCGGTGTGGGTGGGTTTCCTCATCTTGGAGCGCTCCCGCCTGGTCGATCTGGATCAACTCAATAGAAAATCCATTAAAAGCAATGAGATAGCCAGCTGTATTCTTCGGCCAGGGTGTGTCTGATATCTTTTGAGGCGAGTGCGATGCCTTCCCGTGAGCTGTCCGGCTCAAGTAACGGATTGATCATGCCGAGAAAGATTCAACCAGGAGGTCGTCCTTGGCTAGCTTTCGAAGCAACCTCGAAAAACTGTCGGGTGAGAGAATTCCCTCTCTCATGGACATGGAGTCGGGGAAATTGGTCGGTGCCGTGCTTCCCATGTCCGAACAGGCTCAGATTCAGATGCGGAACAGCATTGAGGTGATCGAGTATCTCCTGAACCAGGAACAAGTAATCTGGAGCTAAGTTTCTGAGCATTATCCCTATCTGTCTCCCGTCATCGTCTTCTCGGACCATCAAGGAACTCTTCCCTATCCAGCGAGGCTGACGCCAGAGCTCGGGTGAATTCCGCTCTTGGTTGATTCCGTGCAATTCAGACAATGGGGCAAAAGACCGAAGAGGGACTTGAGTTGAAGTGCCTCGACGGACTGCACGCTTGATTCCGATGTCCATTGGGTGCATCGTAGTCACCCGCGCACAGCCTGCTTTTGTGGGGAGCATGGAGCTCTTATGGGGAAACCAGGTCAGAAGTCTTCTCGTTCCCAGGCTCCTCATGGTGCTGAACGGCAACGGCTGGAAGAGGATGCGCTTCGGAAGCGGCATTGGAAGCGCTGGGGACCATACCTGAGCGAACGGGCCTGGGGGACGGTTCGGGAAGACTACAGCCCTTATGGCACGGCGTGGGAAGCATTTCCGCACGACCATGCTCGCTCTCGTGCCTACCGCTGGAATGAAGACGGACTTGCCGGTGTTTCGGATCGTCATCAATACATCTGTTTCGCGATTGCGCTTTGGAATGGCCGGGATCCCATTTTGAAGGAGCGGGTGTTCGGCGTGACGGGCAATGAAGGGAATCATGGAGAAGACGTCAAGGAATACTATTTCTATTTAGATTCAACGCCAACCCATTCATACATGAAGTATTTGTATAAGTATCCACAGGCTGAATTTCCCTATGCCAGGTTGGTTGAGGAGAATCGCCGTCGTGGGCGGCAAGATCCGGAGTATGAGCTCATTGATACGGGTGTCTTTGATGAGGATCGCTACTTCGATGTCGTGGTGGAGTATGCCAAGACGACGCCGGAGGAGCTATTCATCCGGATCCATGTCACGAACCGGGGGCCTGAACATGCCGAGTTGACCCTCTTGCCGACCCTCTGGTTCAGAAATACGTGGTCGTGGGGACTTGATGCCCGTCGGCCACGAATGCGTGAAGGAACCACGGCGAAGAACCTCAGTGTGATTGAACTGGAGCATGAGTACTACGGGAAGCGTTTTCTCTGGTGTGAGCGAAGGCCACCGTTGCTGTTCACGGAAAACGAGACGAACTCCCGACGGTTGTATGGAGATCGGGAAGGCTCAAAGCACGTGAAGGACAGCATGCATGATTACATCATCCATCGACAGATCGATGCGGTGAACCCTGGGAAGATCGGGTCGAAGGCGGCCGCGCAGTATATGTTGACCCTAGCTCCTGGGGCATCGGATAGCGTTCGTCTCTGCCTGACGAATGAGTCGGATCCGAAAGTGTTCAGTGAGAAGCACATCGACGGACTCTTTGACCAACGGGTCCAGGAGGCCGATGAGTTCTATGATGACTTGGCTCCGGTACATCTCTCCGAGGACGCGAAGCTCGTTCAACGGCAAGCCTTCGCGGGGTTGCTGTGGAGCAAACAGTTCTACCACTACGATCTGAAACGCTGGCTTATGGGTGACCCAGGGATGCCGGATCCGCCTCACGAGCGGCTGCATGGACGAAACTCCGACTGGACACACCTCTACAATGCCGATGTGATTTCAATGCCGGACAAGTGGGAGTATCCCTGGTACGCCGCGTGGGATTTGGCATTCCATTGTATTCCCTTGGCCCTCGTCGATTCGACCTTCGCCAAGGAGCAGCTGATCCTCATGCTCCGTGAGTGGTACATGCACCCGAACGGGCAGATGCCTGCCTATGAATGGGCGTTTGGAGATGTGAATCCTCCGGTCCACGCCTGGGCTGCCTGGCGAGTCTACAAAATCGAGAAGAAGCGGAGAGGAGTCGGGGATCGGGTCTTCCTCGAACGCGTGTTCCACAAGTTGCTGCTGAACTTTACCTGGTGGGTCAATCGAAAGGATGCCGAAGGGAAAAATATCTTTCAGGGAGGATTCTTGGGCCTCGACAACATCGGTGTCTTCGATCGAAGTGCTCCCCTCCCGACCGGCGGCCATATTGAACAGTCGGATGCGACAAGCTGGATGGGAATGTATTGTCTCAATATGCTGTCGATCGCACTGGAACTGGCACGGGATAATCGAGCGTACGAGGATGTGGCGAGCAAGTTTTTTGAGCATTTCGTCTATATCTGTCGAGCCATGAACAACATCGGGGGAGAGAAGATTGAGCTCTGGAATAGAGACGATGGATTTTTTTATGACGTCCTACATCTTCCGAATGGACAGACCTGCCCCTTGAGGGTGAGGTCTCTGGTCGGCCTGATTCCGCTGTTCGCCGTAGAAACCTTGGACTCCGAGTTGATCGACCAACTCCCGCGATTCAAACATCGGATGCAGTGGTTTATTGAGAACCGGCCGGATTTTAGCGCACATGTTGAGACCCATTCACAGGATGGAGAAGTACGACGGTTTCTCTCCCTCGTCAATCCGGTGCGTCTCAAGTCGGTGTTGCGGTACATGCTTGATGAGGAAGAGTTTCTTTCCCCTTATGGCATTCGTGCCCTCTCGCGCTACCACAAGGACCATCCCTATGTCTTATCGATCATGGGGAGGGACTATCGGGTGGATTATGAACCGGCTGAATCTGGTACCGGGCTCTTCGGGGGCAATTCAAACTGGAGAGGGCCTATTTGGTTTCCCGTCAACTATCTGCTGATCGAATCCCTCCAAAAGTTCCATTACTTTCTCGGTGAGGCGTATCGGGTGGAGTACCCCGTACGTTCAGGTCACTTCGTTTCGCTGAACGAGGTGGCCTCGGAGCTCTCTCGTCGACTGACGCATATCTTTCTCCGTGATACAACTGGACGACGTCCCGTGTACGGCGGGATCAGGAAATTTCAGGATGATCCGTGCTGGCGAGATGCCATCCCATTTTATGAGTACTTCCATGGAGATAATGGGGCTGGGATTGGAGCCAGCCATCAGACCGGATGGACCGGACTAGTCGCGAAGCTCATCCAGCAGAGCGGCGAGTAGGGGGGCGTCATTCGTGAAACGTATCTCGCAAGCGACGAGATACGGACGACGAGGGTCTGCTGATGCGGATTGGTAAAGACGAATGCCAGGATCTCGATCGTGCGCTGAGTCTGGAATGGCTGGAGACGAATGGGTGCGGAGGATTTGCGTCAGGCACCGTGGCCGGCGCCAATACACGCCGCTATCATGGGTTGTTGGTAGTGTCGACATCTCCCGGACGCCATCGCTACGTGCTGGTCAATCACTTAGAGGAATGGCTTCATCTGGATGGCTGCTCGATTTCCATCTCGACGAATCTGTATCCCGGTGTGATCCATCCTCGAGGCTATAGATATTGCGTCGCTTTTTCATCGACACCTTGGCCAACCTGGACGTTTAGAGTCAACGATCACACTGTCAGCCGTGAAATCTTCTGTGTGCGGAATCAAAGCACGGTTGTGGTGAGATGGAGACTGCTTACACCAACGACCGATTCAATTGAGCTGCTGGTACGCCCGAAGATCACCGGCCGAGATTATCATGCTCTTCACCATGAAAACGGAGCGCTTTCTCCTGAAGCGACGGTCACCGGCCAGTGGGTGACCTGGCAGCCCTACCAGAGCCTTCCTGCCGTGCATTGCAGACACACCGGAGTGTATCGCCATGCCTCCGAGTGGTATCGGCATGTGCGGTTTCCCCTCGAACAAGAGCGTGGGCTGGATTTTCAAGAAGACTGGTGGTCTCCAGGAGAAGTGCTGTTCCAATTGGGGCCTGGCAAGGAACAGGTTCTCGTGCTGACCAGCGAAGCGGTTGATGATAGTGAGACTGGAGAACTCATTCGGACGCAACGTGCCTGGCGGGTGAGCCATCACAAGGCCACACAGAGTCCTGACCGCTTTGCCGAAGCACTCCGGCAAGCCTCCGGTACCTTCCTCGCCCAGCAGGGTTCGAGGCAGACGGTGATCGCTGGATATCCATGGTTTACAGATTGGGGGCGGGACACCTTCATCTCATTACCAGGCCTCTTCTTAGTGACCGGGCAGTACGAGGCTGCCTGGCATATCATTCAATCCTTCATCCCTTTTGTGTCAAAAGGCATGGTGCCGAATCGTTTCCCCGATCTCGGCCAAGATCCTGAATATAATGCGATTGATGCGTCCCTCTGGTTTATCCATGCCGTCGATCGTTATCTGGCCTACAGCAAGGAGACGAAACGTGTTCAAGTCGTCGCGTGGCCGGCTATTAGACAGATTCTCGACGGCTATCGTCACGGGACGAGATACAACATCAAGATGGATGCCGATGGGCTGATTACCGGAGGGATGCCTGGGATACAGCTGACTTGGATGGATGCCAAGGTCGGGGATTGGGTCGTCACTCCGCGGCATGGAAAGCCGGTAGAAATTCAAGCCTTGTGGATTCGGGCATTGCAGGTTGGCGCATGTTTGGCTGAGAAATTTGGTGATCGGGACTACGCAGTCGGCTGTTGGAAGGATAGAACACGAGCCGTCACATCGTTCCGTCAGCGATTCTGGTACAAGGGTGGACAGTATCTGTACGATGCCATCGATGGACCGGAAGGGGACGATATCTCGATCCGTCCCAATCAGGTGTATGCGATCTCTCTGTGCGATGATCTGTTGACGAACGAACAGGCCACGCAGATTCTTCGGATGGTCAAAGAACAACTTCTTACCCCGGTGGGCCTTCGAACATTGTCACCTCGGGACAGTCGGTATCGGCCACGCTACGAAGGGGGGCCGACCGAGCGGGATAGCGCCTACCATCAGGGAACTGTCTGGCCGTTCCTCTTGGGATCATTTGTGACCGCTTGGGTGAATACATTCGGCTGTACCGCCAAGACTAAACGTGAGGCGCGGTCATTTCTGAAAGGAATAGAAGTGAGTCTCGGGGAAACCTGCCTTGGCCACGTATCGGAGATATTCGATGGAGACCACCCGCATGCTCCACGCGGTTGCCCGGCACAGGCCTGGTCTGTTGCAGAACCTCTTCGCGCCCTGGTCGAGGATCTTGGGCTGCGGATCGCCCCTCAGCCAACCAACTTGGTTCGACATACACGATCCGCTACTCAACAATGCTAGCCGCGCTCTCCCTTGACAGGCTCTCTGCGCATCCGTAGTCTTCACGCAACGTATGGTTTGGAGGCGCTGCTATGCTGATAAAGGTTCGCTTAAGCCGAATGCATCGAGTTGTTGTCGGTGTGCCGCTGTGTCTTCTCATGAGTTTCGCAGTTCCCTACGTCACGTTGGCTGATGACCTGCCTAAAGAATCTGTATTGCCCTTGGGAATTGCGAACAAGGCGATACAGGCTGCGTTAGAGGCCTGTAAAAAAGATGGGTACCGAGTAAGTGTCTCGGTCGTAGACCGTGATGGCGTTCCTCGTGCCATGGGACGTGCCGACGGTGCTGGGCCCCATACGGTCGATAGTAGCCGGAAAAAAGCGTATACGGCCGCCAGCTTGAGGCGTTCCACGAGTGAGCTTGGCGATCTCATCACCAAAGTTCCCACGCTTCAGGCCCTTCGCGATATCAATGGTGAGGTTCTGATTCTGGGTGGTGGGCTCCCCATCGAAATAGAAGGAGACGTGGTTGGCGGAATCGGAGTTGGTGGAGCGCCTGGCACCCATCTGGATGATGCCTGCGCGCAGGCGGGCCTGGATGCGGTCGGTGCGGCTTCCAAGGTTTTGCCGGCCAAGTGAGAGTCCCAACAAGGTTCGCCATGTGGGGTGCCCTGTTGGCGGTGGCGACGGGGTGCAATAGTAATGTTCCCGAGACGGCCTCAGTCGAACTCACGGCGATCCAGCTTCGATTGACCATTGTGAGGATGGCAACCGATCCATTTCTTCAGCGATTCAACCTGACACTGAATGTCCAGGGAGGAGGCTGTCGCTCCTCAACAGAATTATTTCCAGATACAGGCTATGCCGGTCGGCGGAACGTCTATTGGGCGGCGAGGGGCCGAGTATATGTTGTTGGACAGTACGATGCCCGAGTGATTGATCCTCACAACTGTCAGGCCGTCCTGACGGAATTTCGCCATCTCGATCGAGACGTGATCTTTCTTGGGAGCTTCGATCAGGACCAAGAACAACACTGGAAATATGTATCCGCGCTCCAACGACCGGAAGTGCCGTTTGAAAAACGATAAGGACGCGCAGGCGTGATTGAAATGTTTTGAACAATGACCTCGACGATACAGCTCAGTATCCGTCACTCGATGATTACGATCTAAGAGCGAGCCACGTCGTAATATGCAGCAACCTATCATTGGCTACCACCAAGATGAGCAGGGCGACTGGGTTGCCGATCTGGCCTGTGGGCATGGGCAACATGTTCGACATCACCCCCCATTCTTCAACCGTCCATGGGTTCTCACCGATGGTGGGCGTGAACGGCATCTTGGCACGTTTTTGAACTGTAAAAAGTGCGAAGAGCCCGCTGTTGCTGCTCCTCCAGCTTCATCATAACCCGCCCACAGTCAGGGCTTCTCCCATTGTCGACATCAAACGTATCCTGACCACTTCCAATTCGTACAACCTGTCATGTTCTTGGTGGATGGTGGCCTTGGTGATACTGTAGAGAGGCGACGCTTTCGCGACGTCGCGTCGGGAGGAATGGAGGGTATGAGTATGACTCCTACCACACATGCGTCGATATCGGCGGTCGATCCTCGATCCAGGTTCTTCGTGCATCGAATCCAAAAGGGTTACGCCGCGTGGATCGGATTGCTGCTGTTTCTGTATTCAGCACTGTTTTTCACCATGGCCTTCTATGGAGCCCATTTGAAGCCCGTCGTCGTGCTCTATACGAGTGATTCATTGGATGAACGGCAGGCGGCGGCCGAGGAGATGTTGGCGTTGAGCCAGACGGTCTGGGTGGCGGTGCCGGTCCTCTTTTTCGGTTCCGTTATTTTTAGTCTTGTCGTGACACGGCGTGTGGCGGGTCCGCTCTCTCGACTGGACGAAAGTCTCCAGCAGTGGGCGAGAGGGAACCTTCGTTGGCGTATGCGCTTTCGTCCCAGTGACCGCCTGGAAGAGTTGGCTGATCATGCCAACTGCGCCTTGGAGAATATCGAACGATCGTTTGGCTGCATTCAGGATCAGACCCTAGCGCTGCAGGCGATGCTCCATAAGATTGAGAAGGTTGAGCCTACGAGCGTGAAGGAAGCACGAGAGGCTCTGGAAGAGATCGCAGAGATATTACAGCAATTTGACTTTCGCACGACCGTTCATAGGCTCGGAAGGATGTAATGGTGTGCGTAGGAAGTCGAAATGGTGGATTCACTGTACTTGAAGTGCTGGTGGTTCTGGTTGTGCTGAGCGTGCTCGTTGCGGCGGCGATGGTCTCGCACAGTCAGGTTGTGAGTCATGCCAGAGGGCTGGAGGCCGAGACGGCCCTCGCTGAGATCAACAGATTGGAAACGCTCTATCACACCAATCATGCAGCATATTCAGGTGATCTTGCTGCCATTGGGTTTAATCCCGTGCCGAGGCTCAAGTATTACACGGTTGAGGTTCGGGTAGATGACGGAGGAGCATCATTTCACGCGGCAGCCATACCGCTCTCTGGAGAACGGACAGAGCCGGCTCTCGTATTGACGCACACGAGGGGTAGGACAACCCTCCAGAAGCGGGATGTCAGGACTCTGGCTCGCCAGAGTCAAGATCTGAATCCTCTGAGCGGGATGTCCTCGAGGGCCGAGGGCCAGGTGCAGATGAGTATTGGAACACAGAGGAAGTCGCAACAGGAGGATTGTCGGAAAGGTGGTGAAGCAACGGTTGCAGCGGATGGATTGCTCGATATGAATTTCTGCTTGAAATAAGTCCATGAATATATTGGCAGTGGTCAGCCCCGGTTTGGTTAGGGTAGACTGAACGCACTGCTTTCGCTGAGACGTCCCGTCCATCAATCACGAACTCCACGGGTCGGTGTAGGTAGGACCATCAAGATCGTACCTCCCTTCTCCCACAGAGAGACGTGGTTGTCTTGCGAGAGCCGGATGAGGGAGTCGTGGCCAGCCGTTCGTTGGCTCATGTCACCCGGCAGAGCCGTTCGGCCATCTTGACAGAGCAGACGGGTTTGTTTGACAACCGTGACGATGAGGACTCATACGGATCGCCGGCTATTATGCTGACGCAACGTTATCAAGTGGCCGTGCTCTTGGTCGTGGTTGTGCTCTGCGGATGCTATCTGTTGTTGCCATTGGGCGCCTCGTATGTCTTGGCCAATGGGCTCCGTTCGTATGGGTACAGTCATGTCGTCCTTCAGCTCGGGTATCCCGGCTGGACCACGATGACGATACCGGTCGTTTCCTTCCAGCAAGATTTGGGAGAAGAACGACTCCTGATTTCCCTGACCGATGCAGAGATTCAGTATGATTTGGGACAACTGTTTCAAGGTCGTGTGAATCGTATCCTGCTCAGAGATGTCGCCATCCATGTCCTGACCGTCCGCTCAGCCGAACCCGTCATGGGAGAAAAACAAGCTGGAGGGAATAATGCTGACGAGTCATCACTGTGGAAATTGTTGACGGCCGGTGATCTCTTGAGAAGTCTTCCCATTCTCCCCTTCGCCGAATTGCAGCTGGAGCATCTGACCGTGTTCCGTGAGCAAGCGACGGGGCCGCTTCGTAAAGTCACGATTGATGGAGAGCTGACCGCTAGCGGCAATGGGGTGGGAGGACATCTTTCATTTCGGGGACGAGATACCGGCTCTTATGGTCTTGTGGTGGCGGGGAATTCGGCGAGTACGTGGTCAGCGACCTTATCATCAACGCGACCACACGCAGTTCCGATTGTCTCCTGGCAGTCCCGGTCGCGTCCGACCGATGGGTCGGATATTCAAGTTGACGGGCAACTTCGAATTAACGTGCAAGAACTGGCTCCCTTCATCGCCCTCCTGGTACCGATCGGTCCGGAATTGGAGAAGGTCACGGGACAAGTCTCACTCGATTGGGCCGGGGTTGCTGCAACCCGGGCTGCGCTTGGATCGCTTTGGGAGGATGCGCACACCCGTGTAGGCGGTCAGGTCCGTATCACGCTCACTCTGCCCGAACTGAAAGGAGTGGCGAAAGACATTGCACTGGCCTATGTGGGAAGGTTTGTCGGCAATGCCGCTCAAGCGGAGTGGGACATGAATCCCGGCGTGCTCCTCACCGCGACGCTGAATACCCAACCTCGATTGATTCCAGACGTGGTTCGGTTGATCCTTCCTCATGGCGATCAACCTGTACGAATTGAGAACAAGGAGGTCGTGAAGGGGACGCTCTATTGGAAAGAAACTCCTATCCACACCGTAGCCCACGGTCCGCTGCAGGTGACCTATGGCAGATCAGCCGGGCCATTAGTTGCCACGTTCGAAACCACCAGGGCTGAAGGGCGTGGCAATGAACTCATATTGGCTGAAGGGGCTTATCAATTGGAAGGAGTGCTTCCGAGGGTATTCACAGAGAGGCTTTCCGCTAAAGAGGCGGCAGGAGTCGTCCGGGGTACCATACGATTAGAACGGGCGCATATCGCGGGAGTCCTATTACCACCATCCTCGGTTACGGTCAAACAGATCGGACAAGGTGCGGTCTTTGTGCCGGGAGCAACGCTGAACCTCTCTGAACCTCTGACCGTAGACTGTGATCTCATTCCACTGCACTGCATCGGGGGACCGCTGGCCGTCACCATTCGGGCTCCCACTGTTAGAGTCGGTGGTCAAACTGTCACGGTTGTCCAAGGACTACTCAACATGCAGGAGATGGAGACGCGAGGCACAAATTGGACAAGCAGCGGGATGTTGGTGGTGGATGGAGTCAGTGTGGGGGCTGGAACGGTCATTCCGTCCCCGAGTCATTGGGTGACAACGTTCACGGCTGATCACACGAACATTGGGGCGGATCTACAGGTCGATCTTCCGAATCATGAAGGGGTGGTGACAGCCAGGATTGAGCAATCGCTGAAGACCGCATACGGCGTCTTGCATGGTACGATCGGTCCGGTGCAGTTTGATGGGGCCGAACGGCGGCTCAGCCGATTGATTCGAGCGGTTGGCCCAGCGACCGATCTTCTTGATGGGACTGTCAGCGCCACGGTCGATGTGACGTGGGATAATGTAGTTGGTAGCCATTCCAGCAAGGGTACCCACATAACCTCTGCGACCGCACGGGTCGTGGCCGAGAATGTTTCTGGGTACTATCATGACTACGGCATGAGGGGGGTGAGCACATCTGTGGTGTTTCGTGCTAACGGGAGGGAATCCATTGTAACGGCTCAGCCGGCGGCTCTCTTCGTCGGGGCCCTCCAGAGTGGCATTGAAGTGACCAATCTCAGGACTGTTTATCAGGCACAGTGGAAATTGACAGAGCCACTTCCAATTGTTCAGCTGAAAGACTTTCAGTGTGAGGCGTTTGGAGGGACGATCACCAGTCCGGGTCTTGTAGTAGACTTGGCGTCGTCTCCATCCACCACGACGGTTTCTCTACAGAATCTTGATCTCGCGAAGATTCTCAGTGTGGAACAGCAACGGGGACTGCAGGGAACCGGGACGCTCAACGGGACACTCCCGGTTACGATCACATCGAGGGGGGTGGCGGTGGAGGACGGAGTGATCGAGGCGCAGCTTCCAGGCGGCGTCATACGATACCTCTCAAACGTAGACTCGCCACCGGTACTGTCAGAATCCGATACGTCCCTCCAGCTTGTTGCGCAGGCTCTCAATAACTTTCACTACAAGTTCCTGCGTGTGGGAGTCAAGTATGGGGAAACGGGCATGTTATATTTGAGTGCCCGATTGGAGGGGCGGAATCCCGATCTGCTACAGACCCCACCCATTCACTTTAATCTCACGGTGCAAGAGCACATTCCGACCCTTCTGAAAAGTCTCCGGCTCATTGAAGAGATACCAAGCACGATCGAGCGAAAATATAGACGACTCTCATCCTCATGAGGTTGATCATGATACCGACACTGAAACGGGCGAACGTGCTGATCGGGGCGTGGCTTCTGCTGGCCATCGGTGCGTGCACCCCACGTGTAGAAGTGGCTGCGCCGGAGAAGCCGATTACGATCAACCTCAATGTGAAGATTGATCATGAGATTCGGTTGAAAGTCGACAAGGACCTTGATCAGGTGTTGTCGAAGGACAGCGGACTGTTCTAAATTTCGGAGGCGACAATGATGATACGGCTGACAATTGCGGTGTGTGCGATCGTCTTAGGCGCTGCGGTTGCTTTTCCCGCGTTCGCCCTGTCGTTAGATGAAGCCAAGGCCAAGGGGCTCGTCGGAGAACGACCTAACGGCTATCTGGGAACGGTGAATCCGTCCAATGCCGAAGCGCAAAGCTTGATCGAGGATGTGAACCGGAAGCGGAAACAGGCGTATGAAGAAATCGCAAAACGAAACCGTACCGATATCCGAGCCGTCGAAACCCTCGCGGGAGAAAAAGCCATTCAGAACACCGCGCCGGGAAACTTTATCGAAGGTCCTGGTGGGTGGATGAAGAAGTAAGCACCTTCCCCTTTATCCGTAGCGATCGTTCTTCCAAGGGAACGCGGTGTTCGAGTACCCACGGACTTCCCAGAACCCTTTCTCGTCTGTATCTGAAAAGACAATCTCCTTCACCCATTTGGCCCCTTTCCAGGCATACCGTTTCGGGACGATCACCCGAACCGGTCCACCATGGTCTCGTGACAGGGGTTTGTCATTCCAACTATGAGCGAGGAGAACATCGTCATCGTCACAGGCTTCGAGCGGGAGGTTGGTCGTGTAGTCGTCGTAGGACTTGAATAGGACAAATCGGGCAAGCGACAGCGGTTTTACGATGGATAGGATGTGTTTGAAGCTCACGCCTTCCCAATCGTTGTCATAACGACTCCAGGAAGTCACACAGTGAAAATCCGATCGATCTTTGAATTGAGGCTGGGTGAGGAACTGATCCCACGTCCATGTCACAGGGGTCGTCACGAATCCTCTAATGTGGAATGTCCATTCGTTCAACGGAATATCCGGTTTGAACCCGAGGTCCAGAACGGGAAAGGTCTCCACCAGGTGTTGGCCTGGAGGCAGGCGGTCATCCCCTTCATAAAAGACTTCACGTTCTTCTCCTCCTCGCCGAGCACGTGCCCATTGTTCTTTAGTCCTTGTCAGCCGATTGTCTTCCATAGACCGGTCCTCCTGCAAAGAGAGTAGTCCAGCAGTGCAGAATCTTACAAGTGGGGGTAAGGCGAAGAGGGGTTCGTGAGAAGCGGCTCAATGATGGCTTGAAAATCTGCAAGCGGTCGAGCCCCGACTAAGGGGCGTCCGTTAATAAAAAACGTCGGCGTACTCGTCACGCCAAGCTTCAGCCCATCCTGCAGATCACTCAACACTTCTGCTCGATAGCGGTGGTTGTTCATACAGCTGGTGAATGGCTCAGGCGACAGGCCCAGGGTTTCAGCCAGGTTAGAAAAATCCCAGGCGTCTTCCGATCGTTGGCGGCTGAACAACGCATCATGATAGTCCCAGAACCGGTTTTGCTCAGCGGCGCATTGGGCCGCTTCAGCGGCCGACAGGGCCTGCGGGTGATTCAGCCCTGGAAAATCACGATAGACCAGCTTCAATTTGCCTGGATATTTATCCAGGAGCTCCTTGAGGGTGGGAACACTCCGTCGGCAATAGGGACACTCAAAGTCAGAGAATTCGATGATCGTGACGGGAGCGTGGTCTGTGCCGGTCCAGGGATCGTCATCCGCACGGACCTCTAGCAGGGGGAGCGCTGCTTGTGGAAGATTCACTTGGATAGCGGTTTTGCGCCGCAATTGGACTAGGAGTGCCTGGCGGATTCGAGCTGTCTCCTCCGGGGTCTGAAGAGAGAGAGCCAGTGCCTCTTTCTGAGATGGGTGCGTTGCTTGGCGGACTGGGCCAGGCAGACCGGCTAGTTTGGTAATCGCTTCAGATTCCCTCGCGTTAGCGATAAGGTCTGGAACGGCGATGCCTCTTCTGGCCGCTTCAGCCGCGAGGAGTTCCTCATCGATGAGTCGCTGGATTGAGTCATTCAGCAACTTTGTCCGCCGCTCGTCCAGCTGATACAGCGGAAGAGCGACTGCCTGTTCAACTTCCGACATCATGATCGTGCGTGTACCAACCGTAGCGACCACCCGTGTCTTTGCTTCCGAATCAGGCGTCTCTCCGGATGGACCGGTAAGGCTGAAGGGGGGGGCCATGAACAAGAGTATGGATAAGCCGACGATGCCAGCAACCATCCCAGCGAGTGATAGGTTTCTCACAGTTGCCCCCTCGACGGATAATTTGAAGGTAACAACACCCTTCTAGAAATCCAGTGATTCTTGAGAATTGGAATCGGCTGTATGGATGTGGGGCCACGGCGACGCCGCAGTCTCTGCCCCATTCACGCTTCCAAGAGAGCGTTTTCTTGAGGGATTCTACAAGCCGCAAGGCTCGTGATCGGAGCTCAGGCGAGAGGGCTTCCCCATAGGACAGACGTACGTGGGAGGGGAATCCTCCATAGTTCTGCGAACCTGCATGAATCTTACCGCATACCCCCTCCAAAGCAGTACCCACTCTGCGCATGAAAACCCCTACGAGTTCAGTATGGGTGGAACGCAGTTCCTGATCTAGGCTTGGTCACATGAGCCGCAGGAAGCAGAAAACCAACACCACAGAGGTCCTGGATCCGCAGGGCACACAGACCGCACAGAGGCAAACACTATGAACTGGATGAACAACTTTTATGATCCGTCGGTCGCTATACCGCTGTCACTGATTGTACTGGCTGCAATCAGCTTGCTGAGCTGGAGAAAGCAAGGGCGGCAGATCATTCTGGTGTTGACCCTGTTCCTCTACACCAGGTATCTGGTGTGGCGTGGACTCTACACCTTCAATAGCGGCGATTGGCTTAGTCTTCTGGTTGGTGGGATGGTCTATGCCGCGGAAATCTACGCGTTTATTCAGGTAGTTCTCTTTGCCTATCACGCATGGGCTCCGCTTGATCGAAGATCGGTGCCTCTGACTGGCTATCCGACCGTGGACATTTTTGTGCCAGTCGTGCATGAGCCGCTCGACATTCTTCGCCGTACTCTCGTTGGTTGCATCAACCAACGCTATCCAAAAGATCGCTATAGAGTTTACGTGCTTGACGATGGACAACGAGATGAGGTTCGACACCTCGCAGCATCCCTCAACTGTGGATACATACAACGAGTAAATCGGCTCCATGCCAAAGCCGGAAACTTAAATCATGCCCTCCTGCAGACCAACGGGGATCTCATTGCCATATTCGATATGGATCATGTTCCTGTGAGCGAGTTTTTGCATGAGACGGTGGGGCTTTTTCAGGATGAGCAAGTCGCCATCGTTCAAACGCCACACCATTTCTATAATCCTGACATTTTCCAGAAGAATCTCAGGAGCGAGCACATCCTCAAGAATGAGCAGAGTCTGTTCTATCGGGTGCTGCAATCAGGGCGAGACCGACACAACAGTGCCTTTTTTGCCGGAAGTTGTGGCCTGCTTCGTCGTCGCGTCTTGGAGGAAGTCGGTGGGTTTCAGACGGAGACCGTGACGGAAGATATCCATACTAGTATGGTCATTCATGCCAAAGGGTATCGCTCCTGTTACCTCAATAAAGTTCTAGCGGTCGGTCTCATGCCGGAGACGTTCGAAAACACGATGAAGCAACGGATTCGTTGGGCGACCGGTCATGTCCAGATCCTATTTCAGTCGAATCCATTCACGATGAGAGGACTAAGTCTGGCTCAGCGATTGGGCTATTTTGCATCCATTTTCTACTTTCTGCATGGAATCCCGCGGGTCATCTGCCTGGTGGCACCGTTGTTCACACTGCTGTTCAATATTGTGCCGGTCACGGCAGATGTTCCTTCGATTATCAATTTCTTTGGGTCATATTACCTCGCGACGCTTGTCATGTTGCGTACCGTCAGCCGAGGAACTCGCAATGCGTTCTGGTCTGATATCTATGAAACAGCTGACAGTGTGGCCCTCAGCTGGGCAACCCTCAAAACGGCGCTCCGCCCTCGGAAACGGCGACCATTTGTCATTACCCCCAAGGGCGTTGGACAGGATAATCGAGGTCTGTCGCGGGTTTCGTGTGTGCTGCCTCACCTCACTATCATGGGACTGCTGTTAATGGGGCTAATCATGGGAATACGCCTTTGGTGGGAACAGATCCCAATTCCTGGATTAGGAGTCAGCCTGTTGTGGGGCGGTATCAATCTGGTGCTTATCACGGTCGCAATCTTGGCGGCTGCAGAATCACCGGAATGGCGTGCACAGTTCCGCATCAAGCGGCGCATGACCTGTGACATTGTCGCCGACAAACAACATCTCAAGGCCCTCATCATCGACGTGAATGAAACTGGTGCTAGGGTTCTTGTGCGTCACCAGGTGCGGAATGATCGTGATGATCTGCGATGCATCATCAAGAATCCAACCGGAGCACCACTTTCGCTGGATGCCACCATATGTCGCCAAACACAACTCTCACCGAATCTGCGGGAACTCGGGCTGAAATTCATTCATATGAATGAAGCACACACAGAAGCGCTGATCGCGATGACATTTTCGGATTCTTCCGTCTGGAATCATGCCGATAGTGAGCCCGGGATATTCCGGAGCTTGTGGACTGTGGTTCGAGCATTTCGGAAGCTGTTCGCCAAGTCCAGAGTGTCGTATCGGCAGCATGGTCGTCGCCCGTACCGGCACAACTGTCGCCTTGCCTTTCGTGATCGCATCATGACCGGTACGGTGGATAAGGTTTCTCCGGCAGGACTCTCAGTGTATATTCCTGGCACGCCTGACCATATTGGAAAGAATGGCATGTTGTACGTTGACTCATTTTCCTTGCGTGTACAGCGGAAGTGGGTACAACAATGCGAGGATGGGACCTTGGCTGGATTCACGATTGAACGGGTAGAGAAGGGAGCCGAAAAGTGGCAAGAACTCACCGCACGTGCGGCATGATATTCGCGGCAGTTCTATCCTGGCCTGGCATCGCAGGGGCCGGGGATGTCTTTACCGGGTTTCAGATGGACGACCACAGCCAGTATTACGCCTACATGGGTGTCCGGACTCCCATCATGGCCACATCTTCGAATCTACAGCCCTTTGTCCAATTTATGGGAGCTGGGCTCGGGTATTCCTTTAAGGATCGCGGTACCATCCGCGATGCGGAGGTTCAATTCGCCACACCGGCCCTCGGATTGAAATACCGGCAAGGGCCTTGGACTGTCCTAGGGTTTGCAGGACCTCAATTGCGATGGAAACAGGCAGATCTAGTGGGCGGAGGCAAGAGCCATGAACAGGACATCGGTTTCCAACTGCAAGGGGAAGCCTTTCGGTGGCATGAACAGGGAACTGTTCATGCGATCGTCTCCTATACCAACTTGGATGGGTTAGTCTGGAGCCGCTTGAGGGCGACCAGGCTGGTGTATAAGAACGACCAGAACTGCTGTTCTCTCTATCTTGGCTGGGATATTGCCGGTATGGGGAATAAGGATTTCTATGCCGTGCAAACCGGACCCATTGCCCAGGTACCGATTGGGTGGTTTTACCTGACACTCAAGGGCGGCTATCAATACTCCCAAACGTTCCTCAATGGAGCATACGGCGGGTTAGAAGTGTATGTTCCCTTCTAAGATGAATCCATAGCAGACGATGTCTTCCCGTCCTCAGTAGCCCCACCAGGGGCAGGGATTTCCGAAACCAGCAACTCTCCCTGACACAGAGCCTTCACCGAGACCGTGTTTCTACATCTAGCAGAATAACCCATGCGGTTCGAGCGGTGCAGAAGCAACCTCAGTGGCCGGTCTCATCCCTGTTCCGCGACTGAAGTGTGATTTTGTTATGCTGCCACAAGCAATGCGGCACACCGCATCCCGCGAGGCCCCGCCAAAGGAGTACCTACTCTGTGGAGGCTTCCCCCTACGAGCTTGCTATGCACAGATCGTGAGTTCTGTTCTAGCCTTAGTCACATGAAGTGCGGCGCACAGAAAGCCTCAGAGGATCTGTTACCGCAGGGCAGCGGATCATATGTGGATAAGTGTAATAAGCCGGGGGGAGGTACTCATTAGTCAGGGAATCGAGCTGGATCTGTATTTTTAAGCTGGAGTCGCTGCAAAGCAGAGCGCCGGACTGAGCGATCAGGAGAGCAAAGGAGATCGAAATATGTCGCAATGGGACGAACTATTCATCGGAAATAGCCAATCTTTTCTCAAGGCAAAGAACATGATCCCGCGCTTGAGCGCCTCTAAGTCGACAGTCTTGATTTCAGGAGAGACTGGAACAGGAAAAGAACTATTTGCGCGAGCGCTTCACTATTCCAGTGAGCGGAGGGGTAAACCGTTCGTGCCCGTGAATTGCGCGGCCCTGCCGGATCATCTAGTGGAGAACGAGCTATTCGGCCACAGCAAGGGAGCATTTACCGGTGCCCTCGCCGAGAAACACGGGTTGTTTCATGAAGCGGATGGCGGGACCCTGTTCCTCGACGAAATCAACAGTCTCAACATGGTGGCACAGAGCAAACTGTTGCGTGTCCTTCAGGATCAGGAATTCAGGCCGCTGGGTTCCACCAAAAGTCGCGCCGTCGATGTGAAGATCGTGGCTGCGACCAATACGGACTTGCGATATTTGGTCGAAGCCCACCAATTCAGGGAAGACTTGTTCTATCGTCTGAATGTGTTGTCCGTAGTGCTTCCTCCACTGCGTGACCGACGGGAAGATATTTCCGATCTGGCCAAGCACTTTGTGGATCGCTCCGCGGAAGAATTCGGTAAGGGAGCAGTCCGGCTATCGGCAGACGCGATGATGAAGTTGATGAACTATGCGTGGCCAGGGAATGTGAGGGAGTTGCAAGCGGTGATTCATCGCGCGGTAGCGATGGCGATAGGCGATGTTCTTGAGGCGGCCGACCTGGACCTGCCTGATCATGAGCCGGCTGGAGTCGCAGCGACGGTTGTGTCGGAGGGGCCAACGGAGATGGTCATAGGTCAGTGCGGGTTTCAGGCGATGAAGGCGAAGATGATCGACGAATTCGAGCGGACGTATCTGAGCAAGTTGCTCTCCGTACATCAGGGGAATATTTCCCAAGCGGCCCGCGCCGCACGCAAAGAGCGCCGTGCATTCCAGCGGTTGCTCCATAAGCATGGGCTCGATCGCCGCATATTTTCTGCGGCCTAAGATGATCGGCGGAAGCTTGTTGCCTGAGGAAAGCTTACCGCAGGGTAAATAATCTGACAGGGCATCTTTCAAGATTCCGCGCGGTTCGATGAATGTGTGGCGCGGCACTAAACGTGCGTCTGACCGGCGACTGTGGAAAGGCCGGATCAGTTTTCAACCAGCAACAGAGTGGCATGGCTGCTGCTCGGGTATCTCTGTTCACATCCCGACGCCAAAGATACAGCAGAGGGAATAGAGAATTGGTGGCTTCGCGCGCGTGGAGCTAAGGTCGATCGTCAAAGTGTGAATGACGCGCTGAATGACCTCACGACAAGGGACTGGCTCCTCCGGAGGGGAAGTATGTCGGGCCAGCAGGTCTACGGCTTGAATCCAGCCCGAAGAACAGAGCTGCAACAGCTTTGTGATTCATGTCAGTAAGGGCATCCGAGCCATCCTATCCCAAGGCCGGATGCTATCTTGTCTGTTCGCTTCACGTTTTACCGTTCGACATGCTGACGACCCTGAGTCCCATCGAAGGGCGAGATACGCTTCACGCACTATGGGCAGGAGCTGGTCTCGGCCATACTTGATGCAGTTGCTCCACTGGTGGTGTTAGGAACGGATTGGCGGGCGATTCGAAGGTTCTCCGAGGCTTTTTCATAGTACTGCGGATTGAGTTCGATGGCTTTCTCCAAGCAGACCACTGCTTTCTTGGCATTGTTGACGCCAAGAAGTGCAACACCGAGGTTGTTATAGGCGCGTGGTTCATCCATCGCCTTTTTGAACGTGTTCAACGCGTCCGCATAGCGTCGGCGCTGCACATAGGCGATACCGAGGTTGTTATAGAGTTTGGGATTGTTCGAGCCGGCCGATACAGCCTGTTCATAAGAGTCGATAGCGGCTTCGTAGTTGCCGCTCAATGCGTAGGCGAGGCCGAGATTGTTCAAGACGTTTGGCTCGCGCGAGCGATGGGTCAAGGCCGTGTGGTAGGACGCGATGGCTTCGGCATGGCGTTTCTGTTGGTCGTACAGGAGCCCCAGTAAATTATGCGCTTGCCAGCTGGCTGGGTTGAGAGAGATGGCCTTGGTCAGGGCCTTCTCAGCTTCCTGGTGCTTGCCTTGCATCAGATAGATCTGTCCAAGGCCTTCATGGACCGGTGCAGATTCCGGCTCTCTGGTCCGTAGGTCTTGAAAGTGCGTCAGGGCCTGATCGAGAAGACCCTGCTGTAGGAACACCTGACCGAGCTTGAGACGAACGGGGTTGCGGGTGGGATCGGCCTTCAAGGCCTTGTCATAGTGCAGGCTTGCCAATGGATAATTTCGGGCTTGTGCATCAAGGTCGCCCTTACGTTCATGTTCCTCAGCCGTGAGTTCAGGGGTGGAAGAGGTAGCCGCTTCAAGGCGTTCTTGCTGTTTCTTCTGTTCATCCATCATTTTCCGATATTCGGCCATATCCACTGACGATGCAGCCTGATCCTTGGCTCCCCAGCATCCGGTGAATGTACCAGCTCCAACAGCAAGCCCTACAGTCAATAGGAACCTCAGAGATTGTAGCGATCTCATCACGGTCAGCCTCCCTCGTGTGAACAGCGTTTCTGTACCGTCAGCATGCCGCGAGGCTGAGCAACGGTCAAACAAAACCTATTTTCTAATTGTTGTTTGGGTGATGTGCTGCTCGGCTGCGGCCTCTGAACCGCATCTGGGGCTGGTTTGGTAGGTCTCACCTGAGGCCGGGGAGCCGCAGTCAACGAAGGAGGCACAAGCGTATGCTGAGAAAACAGTCAGTTGGAGTGGATCGAGTTCTGGCCGATGGATTGCAATGTCTGGAAGCAATGCGGAACACACCTCTAGCATGACACCCCGGGGTAAGAGGATGAGGGAATCTCCTGCATCCTTAAGCTGTGCACGACTAGGGGGGTAAGAAGCAGAGTTATGTTAGGCGCTGTTATCACCCACAACTTTAATTAACTGAAAGGTATAAACCATGTTGAATGCAATTCGTCAGTTTGTGAAGGAAGAAGAGGGTGCGTCTGGAGTTGAGTACGCGATTCTCTTGGGTATCATGGGTGTGGCTGTCGCCGCACTTATTGGGCCACTTGGCACCGCCATTGGCCTGTCTCTTTCGAACGCAACCACTGCCATCACCACATCACAGGGTTCCTAATGATGGCGTTGGCAAAAGCTAAGTAGCAAATGAACCCACGCTAACATGGAAATGGTTGGCCCTATCCAGGTAGGGCCAACCAAATCATGAAGGGTAGCGGCGTACTATTAAAACCAAGCGAAATGTGATGCGAACAGAATGTGAGCGACCATGATGCAACCCATACTGATCCTCGCGCTGACCATGCTGCTTATCATGGCAGTCTACAACGATCTTCGATGGTCTCGTATTCCAAACTGGCTCACCTTTTCGGCAATCGGCATCGGTATTCTGCTTCAGGCCTGGGTAGGAGGACCGGAGGGTGCCTTGTCTAGCATGGCCGGACTTGGTGTGGGGATGGGGCTGTTTCTCCTTCCCTATGCCTTCAAGGCCATCGGAGCCGGCGATGTGAAATTAATGGCGGCGGTTGGTTCAATGGTTGGTTCATTTGGCGCAACCTCTGTCGCCCTCCTTTCAGTCATGGCGGGAGGCGTCTATGCGCTGGGTGCCATGGGCTATCAATGGGGCCTCGCCGCCACATCCAGGAAATTGGCATTCGCGGCATATGGCGCATTCGTGACCGGAGGATCGACCGGGATGGGGGAGTTACAACTTCCCTTCAAGTTACGGTACGGGCTGGCGATTGCTGCCGGCACCCTACTGTTTCTCGGAGGAATCCAACCCTTCGGGGGGTAGGCATTACACAGAACTCGGCTATGGTTGGACAGGTGGCAGTGAGAACCATGAATGTGAATAGCAAGAACACTCACATGGCAGCGATGAAAGAGGAGGAAGGGCAATGAAGCGGTATCGGCCTCTGGTGTTTTTCGGATTGGCGGTGGTGCTGGGGGTCATCACCAGCGTCCTCGTGTTCTCATGGCTCCAGAACGAGAAAAGCCGGCTGCTGGCAGCTGCATTGCCCACAGGCAAAAATGTGCAAGTCCTGGTGGCCAATGCGGATATTCCCTGGGGAACGAAATTGACGCCCGAAATGATGCTGGCTCAGGAGATGCCCACCGGGATAATTCCTGAAGGACACTTTACAAGTGTTGAGGCCGTCAAAGACCGGGTATTGCTCGTAGATTTAAGGAGAAACGAGATGCTGCTGGAATCAAAGCTGGCACCGGTAGGGGCGGTCGGCGGAGTGGCGGCAGTGACGGATCCGAACAAGCGAGCCATGTCGGTGAAAGTCGATGATGTGATCGGAGTCGCTGGGTTCATCAAGCCGGCCGATCGCGTGGACGTGATGGTGACGATCGAGCCGGATGCGGGCAAACAAGGCCATGCGATGGCAAAGATGATCTTGGAGAACGTGAAGGTCCTGGCGGCTGGCACGCAAATGGAGCGAAAGGGCAAAGATGAAGAACCCAAACAGGTCCAGGTCATTACCGTGGAAGTGGATGTAGATGAGGCGGAGAAGCTGGCGCTGGCCTCCAATCAAGGGAAGCTGCGACTCGCTTTACGGAATCCGCTCAATAGCGAGAAGGTGTTGACCAAGGGCGCTCAGGTTGGATCGCTCTTAAGTTCATACCGCCCCAAGCCGATGACTAATGGGGAAGGCGGGTTCCGGGTCGAGATCATCAAGGGTGACGTCCGTAAGGAAATCACGTTCTAGGAGTCAGGGAGGCACGGCAATGCAGGTCACACAGCATCGATCAAGTGTTCGTGGACGATGGGTAACGGTCCTGGTGTGCAGCGGGGTTCTTCTGACGGGCCCTTCAGCCATCATGGCAAAGAATGCAAGCCTGCATCTTATCTCGCAGTCTAAGGAAGCCCAACAATTGAACCTAGTAGTCGGCAAATCGACCGTGGTCGATATGCCTGTGGCGATCAAACGGGCCTCGCTGGCTGATCCGCAGATTGCCGATGCCATGGTGCTGAGTCCTAAACAGATCTACGTGACTGGGAAAGGCTATGGCACCACGAACCTCACCTTGTGGGGACAAGATGGCCAGGTGCTCGCCATCCTTGATCTCGATGTCGGAGTAGACATCGTCCGGTTGAAGCAGCAGTTGGCAGAATTATTGCCGGATGAGACGAATATTCGCCTGAGGGGAACCCACGACCATGTGACGGTGTTCGGGACCGTGTCGAGTGAGGCCCGCCTGGGCCAGATCTTGGCGGTGGCGGAAGCCTATGCGCCAAAAAAGATCCTGAACTTTCTGAAGATCTATCCTGAACCACCTGGAACCAAGGTGCCTCATGATGTGCAGTCTGTGACGGTCGAAGTGATCAAGGGGACATCGGTGAATGCAGTGAAGTTTTAACAATCGGAAGGTTGGTAGGAAGCTGGAGGAATATGGCGATGAATTTACGCAATATGATTACGATCATGGGCTGTACCCTCACGATCTTGGCTGGGGCTCAAGCCTTTGGGCAGGATCCGGTTGCGGGAGCTACTGAGCAGCGCGATATTCAAAAGCTTGAGCTGACCGTGGGGAAATCGAAGGTATTGGATCTGCCTGTAGCGATCAAGCGGGCGTCGTTGGCCAATCCAGATGTCGCCGACACGGTCGTGCTCTCTCCGACCCAGATCTATCTGACGGGCAAGACGACCGGAGTGACAAACCTGACGCTCTGGAATGAGAGCGGCAAGATGATGGGCATGTACGACGTAGTGATCGCGCCGGATGTCACCCGTTTGAAAGAAAACCTACATAAGATCTTGCCGGAAGAACAGGGCATCCTGGTCACTTCCGACCACGATCACATCACGCTCTCGGGCACTGCCTCGAATGCCAACAATTTGAATCGGGCCTTGAGCATGGCTGAAGCCTATGCGCCGAAGAAGATAGTGAATGCGATGCAAGTGGGCGGTGTGCAGCAAGTCATGTTGGAAGTCCGCGTCGCTGAAATGAATCGTGAATTGATCAAACGGCTCGGGATCAATTTTACTGGAATCGGCAATGACTACTTTGGTGTGTCGCTATTGGCGAATCTGACGAGACTTGCCAGTCTGAGTCATCCGATCGGGCAGACGGCAACCATAGTCACAGAAGCGACGCAAGTGATCCAAGGCGCGTTTGGATTCAATGCCGGGAGCACGTCTTGGACTGGATTTGTCGATGCCCTCAAAGAAGAAAATCTGCTGAAAGTATTGGCCAAGCCAACCTTGATGGCGCTGAATGGACAGGAAGCGGCCTTCCTTGCCGGTGGTGAGTTTCCGATTCCCGTGCCGCAAGCCTTTGGTCTGGTTACGATTCAATTCAAGAAATTCGGTGTGGGGCTGGTCTTTACGCCAAATGTTCTGAATAGCAAGCACATCAGCCTGAATGTCGCGCCGGAAGTGTCAGAGCTGGACTTCACAAATGCGTTACGAACACAGGGATTCGTAGTGCCTGCCATTACGACCAGGAGGGCAGCAACGACGATCGAATTGGCGGATGGACAGAGCTTCGCCATCGGCGGGTTACTGCGTGACAACGTCAGGGAATCGGTCAAAAAGGTTCCGTTCCTCGGAGAAGTGCCGATTCTCGGTGCCTTGTTTCGCAGTAGCTCCTTCCAGAAGAGTGAAACGGAATTAGTGATCATCGTGACTCCGC
>Ga0224510_10000344_pt1 | contig 37324 bp, 46 predicted proteins | sample SF_May12_sed_USG_FD_170161 | JGI IMG/M metagenome (GOLD analysis project Ga0224510, IMG submission 170161) | Sediment microbial communities from San Francisco Bay, California, United States - SF_May12_sed_USGS_4_1 | ecosystem: Environmental > Aquatic > Marine > Sediment | place: USA: California... | reverse complement strand
TACACCAACCGACTTGCACCTGGGAGGTGCACGCAGACAGCTAGTGCTCAGATATCCTCTGCCGCATCCAGCACGGACTCTGGCTGGCTCGGCAGACTTTTCTGGATGGCTTACGTCCGGATTAGGGAGTGTGCAGGCCAGGTCAGCGGACTGCAAAATCGGTTGGGGAGACTTGTCCGGATTTGATCCAGTAGCATCGCACATCAGGCGTAGGGGTCATGAGTGAGACCAAAAGGTAGGCGGGAATAGGGAGATTGATCTTCGGCCAAATCTCTTCGTAGTCGGTGGCGATTTTAATATCAGTCTCCGATGGACGAGCAGGATCATGGGGATGAGAGTGATAGACGACTTGCAGGTCGAGCCCGTGATTCCGCATGTCTTTCTTGGCGGCCGAGAAGTCCTGCATGTCCATCACGAAAGCGATCTCCGCACGTTCCTCAGGGGAGAGTCGTTCAAGGTGTGCAACTTTGGCTGAGTCGAATGACGAGAGACTTTGTGCGCCTTCCATCGCGACGATGTTTTTAATACGATACAGGTGACTGACGACACCGTTGGTTCCCGCCAACAATCCACAGCATTCATACGGCGTGAGTTCGTTCGCGTGGGCGATGATGTCGTCGAGAATGGTCTTGGGAATGACGAGGTCAGCCACGATGATTCACTAGATGGTACAGCTGACGCTGTAGTCCATACTCAGATCTGTAATCTTTGGATGGGGGCTGCAGAGTGGACAGGCCGGGTCTTTGGGGCGGCCGACCTTCCTGAACTTCATTTCAAGCGCATCGTAGATGACAAGCTTATCCGCGATGGTTTCGCCGATGCCGAGTATTTCTTTGATCGCTTCCGATGCCTGGAGGATACCCATCGTGCCCGCTAACACCCCGAGAACACCGGCCTCCTGGCAATTCGGCACCAGTCCAGCTGGCGGAGGTTCGGGATAGAGGCAGCGGTAGCAAGGATAGCCTTGATGTGGCTTGATGGTCGTCAATTGGCCTTCAAACCGAAACATGCTGGCAGAGATCAGCGTTTTCTTGGCAAAGAAACAGGCATCGTTGACCAGGAACCGTGTCGTGAAGTTGTCGGATCCGTCGAGGACAACGTCGTATTGTGAGACAAGTGGGAGGATGTTGTCGCTGTCGACCAGCTGATGATAGGTGTTGATCGTAATGTCCGGATTGATGGCTGAAAGAGTCTTTCGGCCCGACTCCACCTTTGGCTGTCCAAGCGTGGCGGTCGAGTGCATGATCTGCCGCTGCAGATTCGATAGGTCGACGACATCTCCATCGACGAGGCCGATCGTGCCGATACCGGCAGCGGCGAGGTACAAACCGGCTGGAGAACCCAACCCGCCCGCACCGATCAGCAGGACTTTGGCCCGCTTGAGCTTGAGCTGCCCCTTCCCACCGACATCCTGAAGAATGATGTGTCGGCTGTAGCGTTGAATTTCCGATTCCGACAGATCCATTGTTATTCCACGACGTTCAATTCAATCGGGTCGACGACACAGCCCTTAGTTCGTAGCCCGATGATCGCTCGTTCAATTTCTGCAGTGTCACCCGAAAACTCCACATCTGCCCAGCCTGTGGTCTCGCGAACATCGGCTCGTCTGACATCGGTCACCACATTAAATTCGCGCCCGATCTGGTAGATGATCGGCTCTCTGATCTTGTCTTCAGGAAAACGAATATGGAAGCGCAAATGTGCCATGGTTATCCTCCCGCGATTGCTGGGACGATCGAGACCTCATCACCGTCTTTCAGGGAGGTCTCTTTTCCTTTGAGAAAGCGAATGTCTTCTTCGTTGACATAGATGTTCACGAAACGACGGAGTTCTCCCGTTTCATCGCAGAGGCGATCCTTGATGCCGGGATGCGCGCCGTTCAAGGTTTCGATCATTTCCACAACGCTACTGGCCTTGGTCTCGACTTCGCCCTGGCCTTGGGTCAGGGGACGAAGCGGAGTCGGAATACGAACTTTAATCATTTGTCACCACCACCATTCTTTCCCATTTTGAACGTCTTTTCAAAGTCGACCAGGCTGGGCTGAATTCGGACCGGACGACCGACTGAATCGATCACCGCTTCCTGCGTCTTCAATCCATTGCCGGTGACATAGGCCACTGTGACCTCATCTTTCTTGATAACACCCTGTTTGACCAATTTCTTGAGCACGCCGATCGTGACGCCTCCAGCCGTTTCCGCGAAGATGCCCTCGGTCTGAGCCAGGAGTTGGATGCCTTCAACGACTTCCTCATCCGTCACCATATCCATGGACCCATGGCTCTCAACCGTGGCCTTCAGGGCATAGTACCCATCAGCTGGGTTGCCAATGGCAAGCGACTTGGCGATCGTCTGTGGTTTCACCGGCTTGAAAAAGTCTCGTCCCGCTTTGAACGCCGTCGAGATTGGTGAGCAACCTTCGGCTTGGGCACCATTGATTTTCGTGCGCACGTTGTCGATGAGGCCCAAGGCCTTCATCTCATGCAGGCCCTTCCAAATCTTCGTCAACAGCGAACCGGAGGCCATCGGAATGACGGCTTGATCGGGCGTTCTCCATCCCAATTGTTCGACTGTCTCAAAGGCCAGTGTTTTGGAGCCTTCGGCATAGTAGGGACGGATGTTGATGTTCACGAACGCCCAGCCGTGTTCGCCCGCAATTTCGCTGCACAGCCGGTTGACGTCATCGTAGTTACCTTCTATCTCAACGACGTGTGGCTTATAAATCAAATTCCCCAACACCTTGGCAGCTTCAAGGTCTCCGGGGATAAAGACATAACAATGTAGATTGGCTGAAGCGGCATGGGCAGACACGGAGTTCGCTAAGTTGCCTGTAGAGGCGCAGGCGACCGTTTCAAACCCAAGCTCCCGTGCGCGCGTCAACGCGACGGCGACGACGCGATCCTTAAAGGATAGCGTCGGATGATTCACGGTGTCGTTCTTAATATAGAGCTCATCGAGTCCGAGATAGGCGCCGAGGTTTTTGGCTCGCACGAGGGGGGTGAACCCGGCATGCGGACCGACAAAGTTCGTTCCCTCGACCGGTAGCAGGTCGAGATAGCGCCACATGCTGTGCGGGCCATCCTCGATCTTTTTGCGAGAAATGGTCTTCTTGATCTCGTCGTAGTTGTACTTCACTTCAAGAGGGCCGAAGCACATCTCGCAGACATGGATCGCTTTCGTTGGGTATTCCTTGCCGCACTCTCGGCAAACCAGCGCTTTCATTTTGCTCATCGTCGCACCACCTTGTTACGTTCTATGCGGGACGCACAGCGCATCCGGCATAGGGGTCCCCATCGTCGAACAGTTCGGTGATCGTGGGATGCTCGCCGCAGAGCGCACAATTCGGATTGCGTCGGACTTTGATCTCCCGAAATTGAGTTTTGCGAGCGTCGAAGTCGAGCAACCGGTCCGTGAGAGGCCGTCCGACTCCGAGCACGAGTTTCAACGCTTCAGTTGCCTGAATCGTTCCAACAATACCTGCCAGCACCCCAATGACTCCAGCCTCTTGGCAGGACGCGACCAAGCCTGGTGGTGGAGGTGCCTTAAACACGCACCGATAGCAAGCCGATTTCTTTGGAATGATGGTGGTGACACGGCCATCGAATCGCAGAATGCCTCCATGAATCAGCGGTTTCTCGGCGAAGAAACAGGCATCGTTGATGAGAAACTTCGCCGGGAAATTATCGACGCCATCGATCACGACATCATAGTCGCTGATAATCTTGAGCGCATTGCCAGCCGTGAGCCGCTCCTCGTACATCGAAACAGCGACATCGGGGTTAAGCGCTTGGATCTTTTCCTTGCCGGATAGGACCTTGGGTCGCCCTACGTCCGGAGTGTGGTGAAGAATCTGTCGCTGAAGGTTGGTCAGGTCCACCACATCGCTGTCGATCAATCCGATAGTGCCGACTCCCGCTGCGGCCAGATAGAGCGCAGCCGGGGAACCGAGGCCGCCGGCCCCGACGAGAAGAATCCTGGATTTAGCGATCTTCTTCTGTCCCTTGCCGCCGACTTCCGGCAAAAGAATGTGTCGGCTGTAGCGGTTGATCTGTTCTTCAGTGAAGTCCACTTCGTCGCTCGTCGTTCGTAAAATGTGAAGCGTCCAAAAGATTCTGCGAGATACGCCTCACGAGGCGCGCGTCACGCCTCTAAATATTGAAATACTTCTCGATGCTGATGTAACGCTCGCCTGTGTCACAGAGAATGGTGACGACATTCTTGCCTGGGCCCAGTTCTTCAGCGAGCTTTTGGGCAGCAAACACATTCGCGCCGGCTGAGATGCCGACCAACAACCCTTCTTTTTTCGACAATTGCTTCGCGGTCTGATAGGCCTCATCATCCGTTACGGTGATCACACGGTCGAGAATAGTTCGGTTGAGGACTTTAGGAATAAAGCCCGCACCGATCCCTTGAATCTTATGTGGTCCCGGATCACCACCAGACAACACGGGTGAGCCGGCTGGTTCGACTGCGATGACTTTGACATCGGGCCTTCTTTCCTTGAAGACTTCTCCGCATCCGGTGATCGTCCCACCGGTTCCGACGGCGGCCACAAACGCATCGATCTTTCCTTCGAGCGCATCCCAGATCTCCAACGCCGTCGTTGCTTTATGCATCGCGGGGTTGGCAGGGTTCGAGAACTGATCGGGCATGAAGTACGACGGATTCTGTGCCAGGATACTTTCCGCCTCTTTGATTGAGCCCTTCATGCCTTCCCAGGCCGGTGTTAACACCAACTGTGCACCATATGATGACAGCAAGCTGGCCCGCTCCATGCTCATGCTCTCCGGCATCACGAGGATCAGTTTGTACCCGCGGACGGCCGCGACCAACGCTAGACCGATACCCGTATTTCCGCTGGTCGGCTCGACGATGGTTCCACCCGGCTTCAGCGTGCCCTGTCGTTCTGCCTCGTTGATCATGTTGAGGCAGATCCGATCCTTGACGCTACCACCAGGGTTGAAAAACTCTACTTTTCCATAAATCGTGGCTGATCCCTCTTTCGAAAGGCGGTTCAGTCGTACAAGTGGAGTGTTGCCGATTAGCTCGGTAATGTCTTGGTACGAGCGTGTACTCATCGACCGCCCCCCATATAGAAGAGAAACTCCACCTGGTCTCCTTCATTGAGGTGGGTTGTGGCAAGATGGTCGCGTTCCAGCACCTTGTCGTTTACTTCAACGGCGACCATCTGAGGCTCGATGTTCTTCGCTTTCAATAAATCGAGGACTGTTCCCTTCTGGATCTCCTCGGGCTTCCCGTTGATTTTGACCTGCACAAATTCTCCCAAGTTGGCTTAGAGATTGAAGAATTTCAAACGTAGCAAAGCGATGCGCTGCTTGTCAAGGCAGGGTCGTCTTGTATGAGAGGCAAGAAGTGTCGATAGGATTCATCGAGAAAAGAATCGAACTTTCTCCGAGAAGGGCAGACATGGTTACTTGACTTTGTGTCGTATGGTCGCCACTATGCCGCCTGCAGGACGCTGGGATGTGGAAAAAAAACTTCCTCTTTCGTGCCACAGAATCGACACCCTTAAGCCAGTCTGAGAATGAGCTGTTCCATGACACGGAACCGGCGCTGGACAGTGCCGGCCTTGTCCTTGAGAAGTTTCTCTCTGTCTGGGTGCAGGGTGAAGGGTCGGAGGAAACGCCCTCTGCCTTCACCACTATGTATGTCCGGACCGCGATGCTGGATGTCAACAAGCATGTGAGTCTCCTGCAGCCTCTCCAAGGCCGATCTCACCAGATCAAACAGCTTCTCTTGCCTGAGCAGAAACAGTTTCTCCGGCAATGGCTTGAGGTGCATGCTCCACAGGCCTGGGAATCTTCCGAAGACCAGTTTCGCGATCTCTTCGAGCTGGAATGAGGTGGATCTTGCTGCCCCAGCTCTGGAAGTCTGTCAGCAGGGGGCTTGTGTTCGCGCTGGTCATCCCCATTCTTGTTGAGGCGAGCCCAGGACCTGCGATCGCAACGGTGGACGTGTGGTATGGCCCGGATGATCGACCGCTTGAACATCTCGTGCAGACCTATGATCGTGCCACGCGATATATCTTTGTTGCGGTCTACGGATTGACGTCCCCTCTGTCGGTGAAAGCCCTGGTCGGGGCGAAAAAACGTGGAGTGGATGTTCGGGTTCTCACGGACCGAGAACGACTGAATGATCCGAGACAGCAGAGGGCGCTCTCGGTGCTACGTGAAGCCGGGATTCCCATCAAGATCAATCGGCATGACGGGCTTATGCATCTGAAACAGGCCGTCATTGACGACGAGGTCAATACCAACGGCTCGATGAATCAGACGACCAGTGGAAACCGCTACAATGATGAGCGGCTGGATATCATCAGAGACCATGCGATGACAGTCAAAGCGCGTGAGAAGTTTCTCTTGCTATGGAAAGATCAAGAACGCTTCCAGGAGTGGAAATAGCGAGAACGGCGATGGTTGAGGAAACAGACATTGCGGTCGTCGGCGCCGGTGGAGGTGGGGCTGTCCTGGCTCTCGCCTTGGCCCAGAAGGGGATTCGAACTATTGTCCTCGAACAGGCGCCTGGACCACCGCAGGGATTGCGTGGCGAGATTTTGCAGCCGAACGGGCAGCAGGTTCTCGATCAACTGGGTCTGTTAAGTACATTGCCCGGTGAATCGACGCGTACAGTGCAGAAGTTTCATTTCTGCCGCGTCGGCGGCGAGCGGTTGTGCACCGTGGATTATGGTGACCTTCCGCCACCGTATAACCGTGCGGTGGTCACACTTCCCAATGTGGCGCATCATGCCATTCTCAATGCGATCGAACGCGAGCCTTCCGTCTCACTGCGGTATCAATCGACGTTTACGGGGTTGCTACGTGAGAAAGATCGAGTTGTCGGATTGACCGCGAAGCAGGGCGAAGCTCAGTGCTCCATACAGGCCAAGGTGGTCGTCGGCGCCGATGGGGCATTTTCAAAAGTTCGCGAAGCCTTGCAGATTCCAGCCGAGCTGCATCTCTATCCGCAGGGATACTTGATTGCCATGTTAGACGCAGCGCGTCCCATGGATGACGCCAAGTATTTTGTGGGGAAGCGGACGATCCTTGGGATGTTTCCCGCCGCTGGAAGCAAAGTGTACGCGTTTTACATGATCAGAGCCGGTTCGTATGACAGCGTGAAGGCACAAGGTCTTCCAGCTCTCCAGGAAGCCTGGATCAAGATCGATCCGTCCAGTGAGCCAATCTTCCGTACACTGACAGACTGGAAGCAAACTGCCTTTATGCCGACCGGGCGGGTTCGCACGCCGACGTGGGTGGCCGACGGGGCGGTGCTGATCGGGGATGCCGCGCATGCCATGAATCCTCATGCTTCGCAGGGTCGCATGCAGGCGATGGTCGATGCGATGACGCTGGCTGATCTCTTGCCCGAGTGTTTGGCGACGAACGAGTATTCCGCCACAAAACTCAGGACCTATGAAACCGCACGTCGGCCTCAGGTGACGATGCTGCAGAAGTTGGCTGACGAACAGGTGCTTTTTTGGAACACGGCGAATCCGGTCATTGGCTTTCTCCGAGACCGTGTCTTCAGCACCTTGGACCGCAATGCACGGCTTCGATACCGTGTCTTATCGACGACGGCCGGACTTCGCAAGGACCCTCCGTTCGGCATGATGGATCGTCTCATGGCGGCTGGATTCTTGCCGGATCCTTCGGCTCGCGATGTGGCAGCGGGAGGGATTCGGTAATATCATGGCGCCGATTGACTGGAGCATCGATGGTTTGTTGGAAGACACACAAAAACTTTTAAAGTCATATGTGAAGGATGTTGCAAAAGCCTATGGAAATGAATTGGAAGGCATCATTCTCTATGGCAGTGCTGTCCGTGGAGAATTTCTGCCTGGTCTCTCCAACCTCAACGTTCTGTTGATATTGTCCTCCTATGAGCTCTCGGTCTTGAAACAGTACGATAGCCTTCACAAACGTTGGAGCAAGGAGCACGTCGTAGTTCCCTTGTTCCTCACGACAGCTGATCTGAAATCAGCCTCAACGGCGTTCCCACTGGAGTACCAAGACATTTTCGACTGTCATCGCCTGCTCTGGGGGCAAGATCCCTTTGTCGGTCTCAAGATCGACGCACGGTATTTGGCCGCCGAAGTCGTGCAGGGATTACGTGGAAATTTGTTTCGTCTCCGTCAACGTCTGGTAGAAGGACGAAGCACCGAGGAGGCCATTACCATTCTGTTACCGCTGTCGATTACTGCGCTTCTGCCGGTGCTTCGAGGCTTACAACGACTGTTGAGTCGCCCTGTGGTTGCGCATGGGGAGCCGCTCTTGAAAGACATCGAATCACTTCTGGAGATCAATCTTGCCGGTCTTCGTGACGCATTGGCGCTCAAGCGAGGGCACATCTCTCCAGGGCAAAAAGAGATTCCAAGACTGATGGATCGCTATCTCGAGAGCTTATCTCGTCTGGTTACTACCGCAGAGGCACGTATCCCGTGATTGAGTTCCGATTCAGTCGGCAAGACATCTGGGGAATAGCCTCGCTGGGGTTGATATTCCTGCTTTCGGCAATGGAAGCACCGGCCTCGTTGTATGAGCGGCCCAAAGAGCGTGTGCCGCTTCCCAATCCCATGGGGTATGTCAGCGATCACGCGCACGTCGTGGATGACCAATGGAAAGAGCGCATCCGTTCCGTCTGCATCGATCTCGAAAAAAAGAGCGGCGTGGAAATGGTCATCGTGACGGTGCCCAGTATTAAACCATATCCTACGGCCCGGCAATATGCGGATGCGCTGTATCAAAAATGGCAAATCGGCTCGACGCAGCAGGAGCATGGGGTGATGGTCTTGGTGGCCGTGGAAGAACGGCAAGCGGCGATGGCGTTGGGTCGCAGAATGTTTCCGGTGATCACCTCTGCCGTCAGAAGCGAAGTGAGTCGTACGTACCTGCAGCCTGCGATTGAGCGAGGGGATTTCGGAGAAGGGCTGTATCGCACGTCGGTTGCGCTGGCGACACCGGCGCAAGAAGTCAGACTCGATACTCCGTCACGGCCTCGAATCAAAGGACTCGGGGTTTGGATTACGCTGGGGACCACCGGCGCCATTGTGGCGTTCTTCTGGTTGATCAGCCGGCCCGACCTCCGGCATCCCTATCGGCGTATTCAAAAGGGTGAATACTGGGGAACCGGGCAAGGGGGATTCGGCGGAAACTGGGGCGGCTTTGGCGGCGGCACGAGCGGGGAGGGATATAAGTAAAGTCTCTCCGAGTTGGCAGCAGGCCTGTGACATGCTAGGATTCGCCTCATATTTGGAGGAGTTTCTATGAGCACGGCGGTCAAGAAATCTGTCGTCCTATCGCCTGCGCTCTCCAAAGAGCTGACACAGATCGCTCGTGAGGAGGGCAAAACGGTGAACGCGGTCATCCAGGACGCGTTACGCGAGTCCCGGCGGAAACGTTTGACGCAAAGCGTTCTTGCCATGCAGGGCTATTGGACGAGAAAGGCTAAAGAAAAGGGCATTGTCACGGAGCGAGACCTGCGCAAATATCTGGCCGCTCGGTGAGAGTCGTTTTTGACAGTAATATATACATTTCAGCGCTGATACTTCCTGGCGGTCAGGCCGCAAAAGCCCTCTTCAGAATTCTCGATGGCGTGGATAAACTCCTGATTTCGAAACCGATCCTCGACGAAGTTCTCTCCACGTTAGCAAGAAAGTTCAGTCATGATGGCGAAGAGTTGAGCCGTGTGGCCGTCACCTTGACGGAACTGGCTGAGGTCGTGAAGCCTGATCGTGTGATCCAGGTTCTGGCTGACAATCCTGACAACCGGATTCTGGAATGTGCGGACAAAGGTGATGCGGACTATATTTTCACGGGTGATAAGGCCATGCTGGATCTGAAGCAGTATAAGGGATCTCGGATCATCTCATTGCGGGAGTACCTTTCTGGAAAAGGCCGTACCTAGGTTGCCAATTTGGTGAAGGAGTAATCAACCGTATAGGAGCCGCGTTTATGAATAGAGCCTACACTCTGATCCGCTCCCCATTTTTACTAAGTGTCCTCGGTACCATCGCCCTATTTGCATTAGGATGTTCGTCTGTGGCCAACGAGGCCAAAAGCGGTTCAATCAACTCGCAGGATCTTATCGATACCGCGATTGAGCGATACATTCGTACCCATCCGGAAGTGATCGAGCAGTCGTTACAGACCTTGGAGGCGAAGCGCGAAGCGGAGCAGCGCGAACGTCAAAAAGTCGCCCTCAAGACGAAGCAGAACGAGCTGCTTCACGATCCAGCGTCACCAGTCAGCGGCAATCCCAAGGGCGAGATCACGGTGGTTGAGTTCTATGACTACCGCTGTGGCTTCTGTAAGCGCGCGGCGCCTGCTGTCACGGAACTCCAGAAGGTCGATTCCCGAGTTCGGGTAGTCTATAAAGACTTTCCTATTCTTGGTGAACCGTCGGAGCTCGCAGCCAAAGCCGCCCTTGCATCTCAGGCACAAGGCAAGCACCAAGCCTTCCACGAGGCACTGCTCGCTTCCCATTCCGACATGACCAAGGACGAGATCTTGAACATCGCTGTGCACGTCGGCCTCGATGCGAAGCGTCTGGAAACGGATATGGCCAATCCAAAGTGGCAGGCCGTGATTGAGAAGAACCGGGCTCTCGCCCAGGAGCTGGGCATCTCGGGGACGCCTGGCTTCATCGTGGGCAACGAACTGGTGCCTGGAGCGTTGGATTTGAACGGACTAAAAGAACTCATTGCCCGAGCGGGACATGGAAAATGACGGTTCGTTGGAGATGCGCCAGCATAGGTAGGCAGAGGGTTGCGATGCAAAGACACAGGTCCTACCAAGAGGCAGAATTCTTAAGGGCTTACTGACAATAGAACCAATATCAAAGACAATCACCACTCGTGACCCTTGACGGAGTCCGCGATCTGGATGAAAATGCGATACGAATCGAAGCTCCACCGGTCATGTGGGTCCATTAAATCCTGTTGGACGCTATAGGTCGAAGAGCAAAATAGCATGCCAACAATTTCCATGTTTTATGGGATCCTCATTCGCATGTTCTTTCGAGATATTGAAAAGCATCACCTGCCGCACGTACACGCCGAGTATCAAGGTAAAGTGGCCGTGTACTCAATCCCTGACGGAACGGTTTTGGCAGGCGATCTGCCATCGAATAAGCACAAACTGGTCGTCGCGTGGATCGAAATTCATCAAGAAGATTTGCTTGCGGACTGGGACCTGGCTCTCAAATGGTAAGAAACTGTTTCCGATCAAAGGACTTGACCAATGAGGATCACGGAACTCCATGTAGAGCCAAACTGGATGTTGTCCATAGTGGCAGACGACGGCCGGGTTGGCCGGTTTGACGTGAGGCCCTATCTTCAGGATGAGGCGTTTGAAGCACTTCGAGATCAGAATGAATTTACGAAGGTGGTTAATGGTGGGTACTTTGTCGAATGGGGCTGTGGCGCGGACTTGTCAGCCGACACGATCGAGGCGCGCTGGGAGATTGTTGGAAACGTAGCCAAACAGAGAACTGCGTAATAAATCTTCAGCAGGCCCCGTTAATATTCTCCGCTAAGCTTCAACGATCTCCCCGTGGGCTTCGATGCGAAGCGTCTGGAAACGGATATGGCCAATCCAAAGTGGCAAGCCGTGATTGAGAAGAACCGGGCTCTTGCCCAGGAGCTGGGCATCTCGGGGACACCTGGCTTCATTGTGGGTAACGAGCTGGTCCCTGGGGCGTTGGATCTAAATGGACTGAAAGAATTAATTGCACGAGCGGGACATGGGAAATGACGAATGTTTGGAACTGCACTCCTGCGTCTGAGAGAGTTTATAGTACATCAGAAGAGATTCTGAAATGTGTTCTGCGGACATGAAGTAGAAGATCCATAGTTTAGATGGGGTCATTTTGACGTTTTTAGACCATCAGTGAGAACAGGTGACTGTCCCTGACACAGTGGAAGGCTCGGTGCGCGCGCTGGAGACGGAGCTCGGTCTGCCTACCGGTTTTCTCCAAAGCTTGAGGACGGAAGATGACTGGTCTTTCATCATCAAGATTCACGCGCTCATCGAAGCAGCCGTCTCCCATCTGATCTGCACTGCTCTTGGCAAGGATACGCTCATCGACGTCTTCTCCCACCTTGATCTGAGCGATAAGCGGTGTGGGGAAATGGCATTCACTGCTGCGCTTAGTCTGCTAGAAAAATCAGACCGTCGGTTCGTTAGTTCTCTTTCAGAACTCCGTAACACTCTTGTTCATGATGTGACGAACGTGGGTTCTAGTTTGTCCAAACATGTGGCTGCAATGGATTCGAGCAAGTTCGACGTATTCGTAAAGGGCTTCGACTCTTTCTCTATGGGCGGCCTAGTGCGTTTTGAAGGTAAAGATGTTCCTCGAGAGGAAGTGTTCCGACGGGAACCAAAGACCGCGATTCTGACCGTGGCCATCATCTATCAAGTGAAGGAAACAGAGCGCTTTAGCCGCGAGGCCAACGATCTGCGTGCCCAGTGTGTCAGCCTCATGGCGGATAGGCTTCGGCATCTCATTAGTCCGAATGCTAATATGTAGAGACAGTCTTTCCACAACAGGATCAAGCGAACTGGCGTGGTGTTAGCGACTCGACCTCTCTTCAGCCCGCGCAAGCTACACGCTCATTGTACACCCCCACCATGTCCACTCTGCTCTGGTCGGCATTTCTACTGTTCTGGATCGGTGTTGCCACTGCGATCTGGTTCACCGTTGATATCAGGCAGGCCTACGCCCGAATCACTGGCAACAGTACGATCCTGCCTTCGCCGCTGGGAGATATTGAGTTCAAAAGAGGAGGGGCGGGTGTTCCCGTTCTTGTTGTCCATGGGAGTGGAGGGGGATACGACCAAGGGGAACTTATCGCGAGGGCGATTCTAGGCGAACAGTTCGACTGGATCGCGCCGTCTCGGTTCGGGTACATCGGCTCGACTTTCCGCGAGGGCGCGACATTTGATGAGCAAGCCAGGGCCTATGCCTTCCTTCTTGACCACCTTGGCCTAAAGAGAGTTGCTGTCCTGGCAATGTCTCATGGCGGTCCATCAGCGCTTCTCTTTGCGGCGCTCTATCCTGAACGGGTCTCCTCGCTGACGCTGCTGTCTTGCGGTGTCGCCTCATCCTCGGATGCCGATCAGGCAGAGGCGAATCAAAAGGGCGACGCGCTGACCATGATCTTCAAGTACGAGATTCTCTACTGGCTTGTCAGGACGTTCATGCGGAAGTGGCTGATGAGGTTGATGGGGGCCAACGGCACGGTGATCGCAAGCCTCACGACGGAGCAGCGCACGTTGGTGAATCGGGTGATCGACTCCATGGCTCCGGTAGCTCCCCGCTACGCGGGCGTCGCCTTTGACAATAAAGCCACGATGCCGAATGAGCGGGTGGCCGCCATTCGTGCCCCGACGCTCATCGTCCATGCAACGGACGACGCGCTGCAGCTCTTTCACAATGCGGAGTTTGCGGCGGCTCATATTCCCAAGGCCCGATTGGTTCCGTTCAATCGGGGCGGCCACCTCCTACTTGTGGTCGAACAGTCGGCCATTCAGACGGAAGTCCGGCAGTCTATCTTGGCCCACGCCGGATGATGCCTGGTCGCATGGAGGCGCGATCTAACATTTCGCTTCAAACCTGGAACATTCCTTGGCACAACCTCGGTGAGTCAGTAGTCAGCCGTCGTTGCGTGACCATCCCAATCTGATCTCTCCATATTGCACCACTGTCTGGCGGTGCGTATGATCGCGCGGCTTCATTCTTGCGGAGATGCCATGGCAAAAATCACCGAGATCGCTCCGGATTTATTTCGCATCACGACATTCGTGGAACCGTTCAATATTCAGTTCAGTCAGTTCTTGCTGCGTGATGATGAACCGCTGCTGTTCCATACCGGCCCACGGGCTTTGTTTCCCGAGGTCAAGGCTGCTGTGGCGTCGCTCATCGAGCCGCAGACTTTGCGCTGGATTGGGTTTAGCCATTTTGAATCCGATGAATGCGCGACGGTGCCGGAGTGGCAGCAACTGGCTCCGCACTCGGAGGTGGTATGTAGTCTGGTGGGCAAGATGGTGAGTGTCGATGATTGTTTGGCGATTCGCCCCGCCAAAGGGATGGTCGATGGTGAGGGGCTTGAGACGGGACGATACCGCTTCCGCTTTGTGTCGACGCCGCATGTGCCCCATTGCTGGGAAGCAGGATTGCTGTTTGAAGAGACGGAACGAACGCTCCTCTGTTCGGATCTCTTCCACCAAGAGGGAGATGTCGAACCGATGACGGAGTCGGATGTGATCGACCGTTGTCGAAAGACGCTGGTGGACTATCAGCAAGGTCCGTTGGCGAACTACGTGCCCTACTGCTCATTGACGGAACCTACGTTTCAGCGATTGGCAGCACTCCAGCCAAGGCGGCTGGCGACCATGCATGGTTCGGTCTACGTCGGCGATGGCAGCAAAGCGCTCCACGACCTCGCCGCTGTGTGGCGGGAGGTGTTCAGCCAGTAGGCATGATTCGAAACGACTGAGGGTAGAGAACTGCAACCAGGGGCCGGTCTTGTGATCCAATATGGTATGTGCCTGCTTCCGACGGGTTATCTGGCCGGAGGGTCAGCCGTAGGGATCTTCTTTGAAGCGAGCCTGAATCTCTTCGACTTCCGTGCGCTGGGCGATGAGGGCCTCGACGCAGTGTTGATCGACTTGTGAGCCGGCCATGCGTTGCAGCATGGCGAATGCGTGGTCGTTCGACCAGGGTTCCTTGTAGGAACGGCGGCTGGTCAACGCATCGAAGATGTCGGCGACGGCCACGATTCTCGCCTCGATCGGAATGTCGTCCCCCCGCAATCCGCTCGGATATCCGCTGCCGTTCATCGCTTCATGATGGTACAGCGCGATGTTGCGGAGCATGTCGATGTGTTCGAGGCCGTCGAGGCCGAAATTATTCAGCATCACGTCGATGATCTCCCGCCCTTTGGCGGTATGGCTGCGCATGATGGCGCGCTCCTTGTCGGTAAGGGTGCCGGGCTTGCGCAAGATCTCGTCGGGGATCGCGATCTTTCCGATGTCATGGAGCGGGGCGAAGAGAAAAATATGTTCGATCAGGTCGTCGGTCAGGCTGTAGGTGGAGGCGATCGTCTGTGCAATCAAGCGGGCGAAGTTGGCCATGCGATCTAAATGGGCGCCGGTATCTACGTCTTTGTGGTGCACGATGTCGGCGGCCGTTCGGACGGAGGCTTCCAGCGTCCGGATCGAGGAGAGTTCGGAGATCGCCGTGAGCGAGGTGAGGTGCCCGAAGATATCCAGATCATGCAGGACTCGGTCGGTGAACACGCGCTTGAGCCTCGAATTGAAGAAGACGAATCCAAAGAAGGTTCCGTTCAGAAACATCGGCAGGGTATAGCTGGCCCCGTATCCGGCGGCGCGTATGCGCGCCGCATGGTCGGTGCGGCTGCGTTTGAACACGTCCAGGTCGTTGACAACCCGCGGTGTGCCGCGTGCCATCGTGTCCCTCAGGGACGTGACCTCGGCGAGCTTTGCGGAATAGTGCCGCAAAGGATGGGTCGTCCGGCCGCTGTCGACGTAGGTTTTGAGCAAGTCCGTCTTAGGGTCGTAGACGGCGACGGCAATGCGCGCAATGAACGGATACCGTCGCTTCAGCAGTTTATGAAGCGAAGCCAGTTTGTCGGCCAGAGAATTGTGACGATTGAGGGTGTCGAGGAAATCCCGGTGATAGAAGAAGGTTTTGTTGCGGGCGGCTCTTGGCATGGAGAAAGTCTAGCATGGGGGGCGTGAAGCACAGCCAAAGAAATGAATCCGCACAAGTAGATCTGGACGGCTGTCTTCTTCCAGATCAATGAGATCAGACCAGGCGGTCAGGTCGGTGCGGGAAGGATCGACGGCGTCGCGGTGTTTCTTGAATCGTTGCATACTTAGGAAGTGACGATCACCACAATGGCGCTTGACCAGAGCCTACGAACAGGTCGAGAATGTGCCGTAAGTCAAAGACTCGCAACCTACGCAGGTCCAGCTAACATTGGCAGGCAGTCGCCTACAACAGAAACAGGGAACATGAAGATCACCGTGATTGGAGCTTCGGCTGGTATTGGGCTTCAGGCTACACGCATCGCGCTGCAGCAGATGCATGAGGTCACCACCTTGTCGCGCCGCATCGTTCCGCTTCCAGATCACGCCAAACTGAGAAGGGTACAAGGCAGTGCGACCAACGCAAACGATGTCAGGTCTGCAATGGAACGGGCCGACGCCATCCTGGTGACGATTGGCGCGAAAAGTCCTTTTGCCACCACGATGTTTTCCGATTCTGCGCGCGTCCTGCTGCAAACGATTCGGGAAATGGGCTCTTCCCCAACGCTCATCGTGCTGACCGGTTTTGGTGCGGGTGAGAGCTGGGGCTACAACTCTTTCTCTATGAGAATCCTCTTCACGCTGCTCCTCAAGGCCGTCTATGCGGACAAGGGTGAGCAGGAACGGCTGATCGCCGGTGGGTATTCACGCTGGGAAATCGTACGCCCGGGCCGCTTAACCAACGAGGCCATGACTGGCCACTATCGTGTATTGGACAAACTGGTGGAAGGTATGAAGGTGGGCGCTATTTCTCGTGCTGATGTGGCGCACTTCATGGTGGCGCAGGCAGAAAACCCGACCTACCTCGGCAAACACGTGGCGCTGACCTGCTGATACCGATGCAGGAGGTCGCCTCACGACCAGTTGCTGCCGATGATGTCCTGTTCCGTGGTTGAATCTGACCGTAAGGCGGTCGGTGTAAGAGGAAACGGTATTTGTTGATGGTGGACCGACTTGCTGGCTCTCGCCTCGGCACCGTCCGTCCTTCTTCCAACGAAGATAATTATAGGGAAGGATCCCCGAGACCTTTGATTCGGTCGGCGGTGGGGACCTGCGCTGTGGAATCTGCAGTCGCGGAGGACGCATCGATGGCCTGGCCTCGCTCGTCTTTGACATAGACGCTGCCTTTCAAAGCCTTGGCTCGTTTCTTGAGTTCTGAGGCAATCTTGCTCACATCACCGGGATGGGCGATGGGGACTCGTTCGTTGGTTATGACGGCAATTGACAGACTCATGATCGGAAACTGCTCCTTATTCCCACGGCGGTCAACGGAGTCGATATAGCGCTTGAGGCGATCCTCCTGGTCGTAGAAGTCCGGAATCACCAAGTCAAAACGTTTGATGACGGTCTGGCAGATGGCGTCGATGCTGTCCGGGCGGCTCATGAAGACGAAATCATCTCCCCCGACATGGCCGACAAATCCCTCTGAACCGGCGAGTTCTCCCACCACCGTAGTAAGTATGCGACAAGCCACGATGAGGACTTCATCTCCACGGCCATAGCCGTAGCGGTCATTGAAGGATTTAAAATTGTCGATATCGAGGTAGGCGAGTGCGAAGAGTTGCCTACTTTGAATCCTGGCGGTAGTTTCAAACAGGATGGTCGTATTGCCCGGGAGACGGGTGAGGGGATTGGCATCGAGCGAACGGGTCAGGCGGCTGAGGCAGAGGCGTACCCGATGCACGACGTCTTCCGGGCGATAGGGGATTGTGAGGAAGTCGTCCACTCCCAATGTCCCCCAGTCGATATCGTTGAGCCGACTGTCCCGAACGAAGACGATGAGAGGCAGGCGCCCGAGAAAGGCATCAAGCTTGAGGTTTTTCGTGAGGGTTTCCACTGAATGGCCTCCGGTTCCTTCGCTGGCCAGGATGAGACAGGGGGGATCGTGGACGAGTTCATGCAGCGCGAGGTCGGGCAGATTACCTTCCACGACTTGAAAGCCGGCTTTCTCCAATCTCGAGGTCAAGGTCAGGGCAGGAGTGAGCTCGTTGTGGAGGAGTAGAATTCTCCGGCCTGCTGTGGAGTGGCTCATAGGTAATCGTCGATGGTGACGAATTCACTCGATACCTTCTCGATGCATTCGTTCAGCGATTGCTCATCCAGCCCAACCATGTCCCAGGCTGTCTTCGACAGAGGGGGAATTATGTCATCCCCTGGGTTTCCACAGGCCAGCCCTTTGACCAGGATATCGGCCACGTGGATAATGGCCGTTGGCAACATAGCGTCCTTGGCGAGCGCCGGGTTATGGTGGTAACTGATCGGCTCGCGGAGCGTGATCGGTAAATGCCAGGCGTTGGCCAGGGACCCGCCGATATCCGCATGTGAGAGGCCCGTGACGTCCTGTTCCACGTCGAAGAGCGAGCGGTCGCCTCCTGCTTGCAGTGCGTCTTTGATGCTTGTTCCCACCTCGGGCCATTTGACGTAGAGGACGACTTTCCCGATATCGTGGAGCAGGCCTGCGACAAAGAGTTCTTCGGGGTTTTTGATCTCCAGCCTGGTCGCCAGGAGATTGGCTGTAATGGCAACGCCCAGGGAGTGTCGCCACAACTGATCCATACCGGCGTCCTTCATGATACTGAGGGCCGATGCGCAGAGGGTGAGCCCTTTGACGACGTTGAACCCCAGCACGATCACCGCGTGAGTCACCGAGCCGATGCGGGAGGGGAATCCGTAAAACGGCGAATTAGCGAGCCTGAGGACTTTGGCCGCGAGCACCTGGTCCTTTTCGATGATCGAGCCGATCTCCTCGGTTGAGACGGTGGGACGGCCGATCATGGCGGCGAGCCGTTGCACGACATGGGGGAGCGTGGGAAGGTCCCCGAGCTTCTCGATCCGGTTGCGCAGGTCCGTCGGGTTGAATGTGGTCATGCGGTTGCAGGTCCCTTCGTCGTCGGCGTCGTCCCATGGGAGGCATGCAAGTGCGTGCGAAGCGATCGGAGGATCAATTGCTGAATGGGGTCTTGAGCGACATGCCGGAATCGATGATCGAGCTCGACCTCTAGTTCCATCAGCGTTTTTCCACCAGAATCCACGGAATCACCTTCCACATACACCGAAGTCAACTCCATCCGTTGGAGCCGTTCGATCATGGTTGCGTCGAGTAGAGTCCCGACCGCTATGATAGGCAGTCCGTTGGTATTCGTCACCGGCTTGACCAGGACCATGCCCGGCAGGAGTTCATGGATCACTACTCGCTTCATCGTGCCGGATTCTCCGAAGATGTGTTCGTGCTCTTGCCGGGTGCCCAGTTTTCTGACTGGCTGGTATAGGCAGAGGAGTCTGCCGCTCGCCATTTTCTTATCGGATAAACGGCGTTATTTCTAAAGGATTTCCACCGTCATCTGTAGTGAGGTCATCAGGATACGCGTCTTGCGAGCGGTGGGATGTGCCCCGGCGCATGTTGTTCCAATGCAGCCGGGGGAGTTGTGTAGCGTGAGTTGAGGAGGCCTCTTGAGGACGGCGTCTCTAGCGGGAGGAAGACCGATACGGAACCGGACGCCCTTCTTCCAAGTCTTGCAAATCCGACCAGGTGGTAATGTCGTTGCGCGTGGGATCGATGGCAGCCAGGTAGTTCTGGAACTTGGCCGCGCTTTCAGCGGAACTCGGTCCGCGTGCCAGCAACGTCTGATTCCATTCGTCCAATTCAGCAGGCTGGTGCTGTGTGGCCGTCTGCTCAAACCACCCTACGACTCCTTCATCGGTCGGGTTGGCGTTCACGGCAGCCGTGAACTGGTCACTGGTGATACCCGCAAACTCCAGCAGCCGATCGTCCATCGGGCAGGGATAGATATACTCGCCTTCAGTGCCAGCGAGGACGGCACGGCATTTGTCGACCATGCGAGCCAGATGGGCATAGCCGACTAGATGGAATCGCATGCTGCGCGGGACGCTTTTCCGCAAATCCATGGTCAGAGCAACGTATGTTTGGTGAAGGTCAGGTTTTTGACCACGACCTGGTTATCTGCATAGGTGATGATCCGTCTGGTAGCCGGGAGATCGCATGCACCAACACGGACGTGCGTATCCGTGAAACTCTCGACATTGGTGAGTTTTCCATCGGTGGGTGAATAGTAGTAGACGGTGTACTTGGTCGTGAGATTCTTCTGGTCTTGTGTAAGCGCGCTTTCCTCCACGTTGATCGTAAAGGCAAACGGATTCATACCTGGATGGGCCATTGTGCGGTTGATCTGGGTAATGCGGTTGTCTTTGACCCGGTAGAAGGAATTGGAGCCATGGATGTTCAACTTCGTCCCGAAATGGTGGCCATCCTCTTCCAGGGTGAGTGAATACTTGCCGTCTGATTCTTCGAAGTTCCGTGGGCCACGATGGACCGCGATCATACCGAGTTGTTCTTGAGCCCACTTTTGCGTCTCGCCATCGCTGAGTTGAACCGACACGTCGCGGGGGCTCTTCACCATGACCGAGCCGCTTGTTTCTTTGCCATTCACATTGACGGTGAGGTCGGCCGTAAATCCTTGAAAGTCTTTGGGCCAGCGAGCCGTCGCTTCGAAGGCTCGGCGAAGGAGGTCGCGAGCCTGAGGGTCGTCGGCCACTGTCGAAGGTTCGTGCTGTGGTTGCATCAACAATCTCCTCTCAGAAAAAATGACTCGATTGTCTGTAGTTATACCGGGATTGTGCGAGGAGGCTCAAGCCTCAAATCCTGAAGGTCGAGGGTTCTTGCCTGCGCACGTAAGGTGTCGTCGTAAGTGGGCACAATATTTGATATTCCCAAGAATCCAAGGACTCTGATATACTCCAGCAATTTTCTTAGGACCAGGCATTGACTGAATAGTAGAAACTCTGGTCGGCCGTCGGCTTTAGTCGAGAAAGGATAGGCATGGAACGGCGAGCTGCTTCGCATACCGAAGAAGAAGAGATGAACCAACGCCGGAAGCTTCTGAATGCGGCGAGACGAGGCGATACGAAAGCCATCAGCAAGCTCTTTGAGCTGTACCAAGTGCGTGTGCTGAGCGGAGATCAGTTGGCCAAGGTCAATCGGACCTCCACCTATATGGTTCCGGTCAAGCCTTCGCAGAGCGGGAAGTCGAAGTCATCGGGGAAAGGGAAAAAGTCGACTCCTCCGTCAGCAAAGGGAGACAAGAAACAGGCCAAAGCAACGATGGCCAAGCCGGCGGTCGAAGTTCTTGCCAAAACTGCCGGTAAGAAGCCTGCTCAAGTAGTCAAGAAACTAGTGAAAGGGAAAGCCAGGCCTAAGAAGTAACAGAAGGTTGGATCACTGCACAGCCACTTTAAGCCCACCTCCTGCAAGTTTTACCGCGATGCTTTCGGCATGTTCTGTTGTTCCGGTGAAGACGATGGCCTCCCCGTCATGATCGATTCGGTACGCCAACTCAAACGCCTTGGTTGATGACATGCCGGGAATAAACCGGCAAAATAGCTCGATGACCTGCTGGTAGGTATGGCAATCGCAGTTGTAGACGACTACTCGGGACTCAAACCCCGTGCCTGAACCAGTCTGAATGTCCTCGGTAATATCGGGAATGGTTTCTGGTGTGGCAGGTGTCGGCATGCAGTGGGGATTCTAGGGAAGTTGAAGAAGCCGATTTCTGTTTGAGTCGAACCATTTCATCGCATCGAACCCACTCTTACGTTTTGTCCATATCGATCACTTCGGTCGCGTCCCATAGATTCTTCAGCTCGGCATCGGCCAACTCTTTTTCTCGATCCTCATCGGTCTCTGTGCCAAAGGTTGTGCCTGCCGGTGGTGAGGCTCTGTCTGTGCGCACCTCCTGAGGAGTCGGTTCCGTCGTCCGTTTGGCGCGACGGCGTTTTTTTGCAGGGTCCATGTTCACTGGCATTGTCACCCTCTGAGACTACACGTAGTCTCCCCCGATTGCGCGTGTCTTGTCAATCGGATGGTGGTCGGATAAAAGAAAATCGCTCATTCTGAAGTTTTGAAGGAAGCCTGATCAGTGAGCGCGTGTTCCGTTCAAAACAGGGTTTCTGCCACGGTATCAGCGTATCGCTGCCCCAAGGGAGTCAGCCAGAGGCGATCATGATCCGAATCGAGCAGGCCCTTCGCCAACAGTTCGTCAATCTGGCGATCTCGCTCTGCCGCTCGACTGATCGGTCGAGGGACACCACGGAGGAGGCGCAAACCAAATACGAGTGCATCTCGCTGTCGTTCGGAAGTCGAAAGGGTAATTTGGTCTACGATCGGCAGATGATGATTGCCCAGTGTTTCCACATACGATTCAAGATCTGCTATTTTCCCGAACCTGGTTCCCTCAAGATAAGACTGCGCGCTGGGGCCGAGTCCAAGGTACTCACCGCCAGTCCAGTAGAGTAGATTGTGGCGACAGGCATATCCCGGGTTGGCGTAGTTGGAAATCTCATAGCGAGCAAGTCCCGCCTCGGTCAGTGCATGTTCTGCGGCGGCCTCCATCTCAATCTGTAGCCCATCATCGGGTGGTGACACGATCTTCCGAGCGATGTCCTGAGCCAGTCGTGTGTCCTCTTCAATGGTCAAGGCGTAACAGGAGATATGAGTTGGTTTAAGCGCCACGAGCGAATCCAGCGTGTCGATCCAATTTTGCAACGATTGAGCAGGCAGTCCGTACATCAAGTCGAGGTTGATATTCGTGAACCCAGCACGGCGTGATTCGTGAACAGCAGTTGCTGTGTCTCGAACACATCCGAATCGCCCGATGGGGGCGAAATCTTGGTCCTTCATGGATTCTGCTCCAAAACTGATTCGATTAAACCCGGCCTCGACTAATGCCGTGAGGTCCGTAAAGGTGACAGACGATGGGTGCGCCTCCACGGTGATCTCCGTGGTCGAGCTGGTTGGCCACGTCGCTTGAATCAGGTTCAGAAGTGTCGTGAGGTATTCAGGGGGAAGGGACGTGGGCGTCCCCCCACCAAAATAGATACTGTGCAAGCTACGTCCATTCAGAAACTCTTGGCGGCCATGGAGCGTAATCTCTTGGAGGAGGGCCGACTGAAATCGTGCCATCCGATCGGGCTTGGCGATTTCTAGATAGAACGCGCAGAAGTGGCAGCGGCGGCGACAGAAGGGGACATGAATGTACAGACCGATGGCTTCCGAGGGTGTCATCTCTCGAATGGCAACGGAAGGGGTTTTGAGAAATCTCTGGTGATGACGATCTCAATCTCATCGGCCGGTGACGCTCCTCGGTTCCGGATGTGCGAGGCCCAGCCTCCATGCTGGCGGATCGACTCAAATACCGACTTGATCAATTGGGGTTTGATCCGGGCTTCCCATTCTCCAACCCATTTCCGTTCATCTTCGTCACCGGCGTAGTCGTCTGGGAACGACGCTTCGAGGGTGAAGTGGAGGGCAAACGTTTTTTCTTCCTGGTACATATATTTCCTGTCGTTGCGATTCGGTAGAGGTGATCTTATAATACGCTAGTACTTGAAAGAAGGAGTCGTTATCTATGCCTATCTTCGAATATGTGTGCGGTGAATGCAATCATCGTTTTGAGCTCCTGGTCCAGGGATCCACAGAGGCGGCTTGTCCACAGTGCAAGACGACCAAGCTCGATAAACAGTTTTCAGCCTTCGGTGTCGGAGCCACGGCCGGTTGGCCTTCGCCTAGCAGTCCTGGCGCATGCGGAAGTTGCGGTGATCCCCGTGGTCCGGGCGCCTGTTCGATGAATTGAACGTCTGATGGGTTCGCCAGGTGAACAGGCGCTGCAAGGCGCAATTTCCGCCATCTCGCAATCCGATCCTCTCATCAAGCTCCTGCAGCAGGTGCGATTAGGTCGTATGAAACCGACAGATGTCGGGTTACTCGCTGTGACCGAATCTTGGCTTGATGCCTATGAGAAGGCGCTCAACACGGAAGGACTCACGCAGTTCGACCTTCGTCGACTCAACCCCACTCCTCGGCTCATGGTTCTGTTTGAGGTTGGTGTGTTGAGCGAGGATCATCCAGGTGTGACGTCCTTGAAGGGTTCCTATAAACGAGTGCTGGCTCGTGCTGCTGATGGGGGTTGAGCAGGTGGAGGTTCTTGTGAGAGATCCACAGGCCGCCTGATTCCCACGAGACACTATTGCCTAACACGCAGATAGAAGTTGACATTGGTGTGGGGGCGATCTCTCATGGATGGATCACAATGCGTCTTTTGCGCATCGAAACCCCGTGCCGCTGGGACGGCTGTCCATCGTTCCCCAATCACGATCACTTGTGCGGAGACTCCGAGCGGGCTTCAGCCATGATCCGCCGCGCATAGCCTTGATCGCGCCTCGGCTTGGGCCGGGTGGATCACTGAGAAGTGCCTGTCGATAATAATTGGGGTCGTACCAGTCTTGTACCCACTCCGCGACATTCCCCGCCATGTCGAAGAGCCCGTATGGACTGACCGATTGTGGGAAGCTGTCCATCGGCATCGTTAAAACTTCGCCCTGGATGCCTTTTTCTTTAGCCAGGCGAGCGCCGTCGCCTTTGACCCAGAAGGCATCCCAATCAGCTCCGCTGGTGAACTCGATTGTACGTTGTGCCCAATAGCTTGCGCTATTGGCCATGGTAAAGTCCCACTCGTTTCCCCAGGGATAGCGCCGGCCATCGGTTCCGCGCGCGGCCTTTTCCCATTCGGCTTCGGTGGGCAGGCGTTTCCCGACCCAGCGACAATAGGCAGCGGCATCGTCCCAGCTCACGTTGACAACGGGATGTCGCTCGATGCCTGGTAAGGGCTGATTGTTTGCCCAGAGCGTCGCGGCCTGGTTTGAATTCTCCGGAGCGCGATGACCCGTTGCTTGGACGAATGTAGCATAGGCTTGGTTGGTGACCTCGAAGCGATCCATGAGGAACCCACTCAGATACACATGACGTTCGGGGTGTTCGTCAGGAAATCCATCGCTTCCCTCGGGCGTTCCCATCGTAAACTCTCCTGGAGGAATGAGCACCATGTCTGCCGAGATTTCTGCACTGCTAATCGATGGACAAAAACCAAGGACGATGAGCAGGATGGAGCAGCTTAGGAAGGACTGCATCATGAAGGCTTGGGGATACCGCAAGCTTTGGCGACAGCGTCTCGATAGTTCAACCATAGGGTCAAGCTCTTCTTGACGCTGGTCAGGACCACAGGTCGAAGCGCCGGTGGTGTGTAGTTTACGACCATGTCATAAGCATCATGTCGATGGCCTGCTTCGACCAGTTGATGGGCTCGAACCAGGCCCATATATTTTGGCAAGACTCCATGATATCGGACGAGTGGATGACGACTGACGATGGCGTCAATGGCCTTGGCATGGTTCTTCTTGGACGTGACACAAAGTTCTTGGCGATCCTTCACGCTGCCTTCAACGAAAACAGTGAACGTTGCCGCGGCAACTACCCAATGCTGGTGGTGAGACATCCTGTCCAGCCAGGCTCGATAGGTTCGGGCTGCTGGCACGAGTCGGTCATGCTCGAAATCGTTGCGGGTGAACCCTAATCCTTCCATCATCGTCAGGAAGAGTTCGGGGTGGGAGTGTCCCAGCGAGAGCCCACCGGTTTCTTCCTCGTAGATGTTCTCAGCCAACATATGGCGGACTGACGGAGGAGGGCTCTTCCCTAGGATCCGCGCTAAGAAGACAGGAAAGTCTCGAACATATACTGCGTACTCATGGTGGAAGTGAGCCTTGAGCTGAGCCTTGGTGAGACGACCAGAGGAAAAATGTTCCCATGCCCAGTGATGTTTCCCGTCCATGATGGCGAGGAGGGATTCAAGGAACGTGGATTTTTTCATGCGCGTAGCCACAATAGCTTGCCTTCTCTGGTGGTGCATCGTTAGAATTCACACGACACACGAACCGCCGATGAAGCCACTAACCATTCAGAACCCCGACGAGATCCTCACCATCCTAGCCGATGTGACGCTTCGAGGAACCGGTTTTACGACGGAATCCTTACTCGACTATGTCTTAGAAGAAGGATTTACGGAACCCATTTCCCTCAATGCGAGCGGCGAGGACCCTACTGCCTTCTTTCAAGGACAGCCGAACGCCTGGGCCATCTACCAAATTCGAGAATGGAAACGCGTGCTCACGATTTCTGGCGGCCTGGGTCAGGAACGGCGCGCGCGAATTACGGAAACGCCCTAGCCCGAGTTCGAGTGTAAAGAGAAGCACAGCAAAGTGCAATTGGTGGGGGCAACCATAGCTGATTCTTGAGTGGATGGGTGAGACCAGGCTCGTACGACGCCTTGCTCAGCCGGCTTCGGCTCTCCAGCCGCGAAGCTTCAGTTTGGAATTTTTCACTTCAACGGATATGTAGCCAGGCGTTCATATTTCCTCAAACACCTGGGTTACGGTTGAATTCGTGGGTGGGGTTTCTCTGTCGGTAGGTCGCGAAAATGGCGTTCGCGCGTTCCTTCGTACCATCCTCCAACGAGGATCCCTTCTTCGAAATATAGATAGCGATGACGGACGATCGCTGAGCTCTCCCAATCTTCGAAAATCCATTCTTCCTGCCGGATGCCATCTTTCGTGAAAGTTGTATTGATCGTCTGTGGCCCACCCCACGATTGCAGGACTTGTTCTTTACTCATCCCAACCATGACACGATGTTGTTCGATATGTTTCTCGAAGTTCGGGTCATCAAGCTGAACGATCATCGGCCAGATCACCGCCATGAGAAGAAAGAGTGCGAGCCCGGCATAAATGATGATCCTCACCGGGCGGCGCCGAATGAACGATGGTTCTTCAGCGTTGGGATCGAAGGGAAGGGGTTGAGATTCGGTATTCATAGGGAATGAGCATGGATGCTAACAAGTGCGTTCTCTATGAGTCAAGGAAGCGGAGTCAAGGAAGTGGCAATAATAGTAAATAAAATCAAATAGATACGATGAGGCGCTATACTTATTCTAGCAATTTTCGATCCCACCCCACTATTACGGATGGCGTTCCGAGATGCAATACCGGATCTTACTGATGTGTCTTTGTGTTGTGCTCGGACATGGTCCTGTTTCCGAAGTCTGGTCTGCGACCATTTACTCCTACATTGATGACCAGGGCAATCCTGTGTTCACTGATTCGCCGGAGACGATACCAGAAAAATATCGGGCGAAAGTGAAGGTTCATGAACAACCGGATTCTGCGACGACAGCACCCTCTAAACCACAACCAGTGCAACAGAAGCTTCAGGGTCAAGCGAAGTCTCTTGGATGGAAGATGCCGTCGTTTCAGAGCGAGATGAAGAATCTAAGCCTGGGCGAGGCACCCATTCTGAAATACGCGGGAATCGCAGCGATCGTGTTACTGCTCATGATGTACTTCAGCAAGGAAAGTCCCATGATCCGGTTGTTGGCCTTGGCCCTGCTGATTGTCCTTGGCATCGGGACTCCTGTGCTCATGTATTTGGGCGATGATGGGCCGATGGGTGTGATGAAGAAAAAGGCTATGGCTTCTGGTCAAGCTCAACAGGATCGACTTCAGCCCTCACCGCAGTAAGTCTCCCTCAGGCACGCTCTGCCGACTATTCCTCGTATTGGGGAACGGGGATTGGTTTGGGTAATGGCTTGGTGGGAACCGTTTCTTGCTCGACGTGGGAATCGTATGGATTGGAAGTTGGTTCATGGGTATGCCGTTGACGATGCGTCACTAACTGCAGGCTCTGAGTGCTGATTTCCATGCGGTCGATCGACGCACTGGGTGTAAGGTGAGTAGGAAGCCCCTGCATCGAGAACAATTGGAAGCAGAGAGTCCAATCAAGCTGGTCCTTTCCGTGCTCTCTCACGATGAAGCGAGCAGCCGACGAGGGCATTCCTTTGAACAACAGCAGCCAGATATTGGATCGAAAGGCAGGAGACCTGTGATCTGTAGAAGGACGAAACTCTGGAACTAAGGCCGGGATGCGGTGGATTGGAACGGCCTGTGAAAACTCAATGTCCACGAGTCGAACGATCAGCGGGCGATCCTCATTCTCATCGCTCGGGTCGACGGCGTAGCTGAATGAATATCGGACATCAATACCCTCGCGCATGAAGGTATACACATCTTCCCCATGCTCAGGCGAGACCAGTTTGCTGAAATACTTGGACCAATCGGTAATAGGATAATAGGTGAAGACACGCAATGCAGATTTCCGATCCCGCACGGCCTGCGGCATGCCGAGTTTGTTGTGTAATTCCTTCTGGGAGAGGCCGAGAAACCCGTCCTCAAAGTAAGGCTCGGCAAGGGTCGGCGAGGGGTTTGTCGGTAGAACTGTGGCGCAAAGAACAATAATGAGAGTCGTGATTCGTACGGCTGGTGAATACGACATCACGTGGCATCGTAGCCAGGGTGTCAAATGCCTGTCAAGAAAGGGCAGCCGGCTTGCTCGCCCTGAACTCCTTCCAGTATGATCGCACACGGAGTGCGACGACCTCACATCTTTGAATAAGGGAATCATGTTGATAGATCATGAGACGGCCATTCAGGCGCTTTTGCGGAAGCGTATTCTTATCCTCGACGGCGCGATGGGGACAATGATTCAGCAGCGTACGTTGGATGAGGCTGCGTTTCGGGGTGAACGATTCAAAGACTGGAAGAAAGATCTGAAGGGCCATAACGACCTTCTCAATCTTACCCAGCCCGCCGTTATTGAAGAGATCCACCGGCAGTATCTTGAAGCGGGAGCAGACATCGTCGAGACCAATACGTTCAATTCGCAAGCGATCTCGCTGAGCGACTATGGGATGGACCGGCTAGGCTACGAGCTGTCAAAAGCCGGAGCGGAGTGTGCCAAGCGGGCGGGAGCGGCGGTACAACGGGCGCAGCCGGGACGACAGTGTTTCGTCGCTGGGGCGATCGGTCCGACGACAAAGACGTCGTCGATTTCTACTGATGTGAACAGTCCCGCTGCTCGCGGGGCAACCTATGACGAATTGGTAAAAGCCTACAGTGAGCAGGTTCAGGGGTTACTCGATGGCGGTGTCGATCTTCTGCTCATAGAGACGATCTTTGATACGTTGAATGCAAAGGCTGCTTTCTTCGCGGTCCAGCAGGCGTTTGCGTCCGGCGCGCGCCAGGTTCCGATCATGGCGTCTGTCACGTTCATCCAAGCCGGTAGCAATCGCGGTGTGACCGGGCAAACCGTCGAAGCCTTCTGGAATTCTATCTCTCATGTGCCGTTACTCAGTGTGGGGATGAATTGTGCGCTGGGTCCGAAGGAAATGCGTCCTTTGATTGAAGAATTGTCGCACATCGCGCCGATCCATATCAGCGCACACCCGAACGCCGGCCTCCCGAATCCCTTGCTGCCGACCGGATTTCCCGAGACTCCGGAAACCTTGGCGCCTCAGCTGCGCACGTGGGCCGAAAATGGATGGCTGAATATCGTCGGAGGGTGTTGTGGCACGACGCCGGCCCATATCAAGCGTATTGCCGAAGCTGTGCATGGCGTGAAGCCGCATGTGCTCTCGAAAATCGAACCATACACGCGATTGAGTGGGCTCGAAGCTGTGACCATTAGACCTGACTCGAACTTCGTCAATATCGGTGAGCGAACCAATGTGACTGGTTCACCTGCGTTCGCCAAGCTGATTCTGTCCGGTGACTATGAGGCGGCCCTGTCGGTGGCACGCCAGCAAGTCGAGGGCGGCGCGCAGGTCATCGATATCAATATGGATGAGGGAATGCTCGATTCCAAGGCGGCGATGGAAAAGTTCCTTCGTCTAGTCGCCTCAGAGCCTGATATCTGCAAAGTGCCGATCATGGTCGACAGCTCCAAGTGGGAGGTATTGGAGACCGGACTGAAGAATATTCAAGGCAAAGCTATCGTCAATAGTATCAGTCTCAAGGAGGGCGAGCAGAAATTCATCGAGCAGGCAACACTTGTCCGTCGTTATGGCGCGGCGGTCGTCGTCATGGCGTTCGACGAGAAAGGCCAGGCGGATACTCTGGAACGGAAGAAGGAGATCTGTGCCCGTACGTACAAGATTCTCACAGAGTACGTGGGTTTTCCTCCGCAAGATATTATCTTTGACCCCAACATTTTGACCGTTGCGACGGGCATTGAAGAACACAACAACTACGCGGTGAATTTCATCGAAGCAACGCGCTGGATTAAGCAAAACCTGCCTGGGGCGAAGGTCAGCGGAGGGATCAGTAACATCTCGTTCTCCTTCCGTGGCAACAACAGCGTTCGTGAGGCGATGCATGCGGCCTTCTTGTACCACGCCATTAAGGCCGGGCTTGATATGGGCATTGTGAATGCCGGGCAGCTTGCCGTGTATGAAGAAATTCCAAAAGACCTACTCGAACTTGTCGAAGACGTGTTGCTCAACCGTCGGCCCGATGCAACGGAACGCTTGGTGACGTTTGCTGAGACAGTCAAGGCGAAAGGGAAAGTGGTTGCCAAAGATGACGAGTGGCGCAAGGGTACCGTTGAGGAGCGATTGTCCCACGCGCTCGTGAAAGGCATTACCGACTACATCGACGTCGATACGGAAGAGGCCCGTCAGAAATACCCCAAGCCGTTGGAGGTGATCGAAGGGCCGCTGATGGCAGGCATGAATATCGTCGGCGATCTGTTCGGGTCAGGCAAGATGTTTTTGCCGCAAGTTGTGAAGAGTGCTCGTGTGATGAAGAAGGCCGTCGCCTATCTCATGCCCTTCATGGAAGAGGAGAAAAAGCGAACCGGCAATTTTCAGTCACAGGGGAAGATCTTGCTCGCGACCGTGAAAGGCGATGTGCACGATATTGGGAAAAATATCGTCGGAGTTGTACTCGGCTGCAATAACTACGAAGTCATCGATCTCGGCGTCATGGTGCCATGTGAGAAAATCTTGGCTGCCGCCAGAGAGAAGAAAGCCGACATCATCGGCCTGAGCGGGCTCATAACACCGTCGCTCGACGAGATGGTCTATGTGGCCAAAGAAATGACGCGCGAGGGGTTCGATGTGCCGCTCTTGATCGGCGGGGCGACAACGAGTAAGGCCCATACGGCGGTCAAGATCGCTCCGTCCTATGCGCGCGGCGTTGTCCATGTGCTCGATGCTTCACGCGCAGTGGGCGTCGTGGGCAGTCTCGTAAGCCAAACGCAGCGACAAGGCTTCGTGAAAAAAGTGAGAGACGATTATGAGCAAGTACGGCAGTCTCATCATGAGCGAGGCCCCAAGTCTCTCCTCTCGTTCACCCAGGCACGCGCCAATCGTCTTCAATCTGACTGGGCCAAGACCGATATTCCTATGCCGGCTAAGCTGGGTATTCAGACAGTTCCCGAGCAATCACTGGTTGAGCTGATTCCCTACATCGACTGGTCGCCGTTCTTCCATACGTGGGAGTTGAGAGGGCGCTACCCGACGATCTTTGATGATTCAACCGTTGGTCCAAAGGCGAAGGAGCTGTATGACGATGCGCGACGTCTACTGGACGAGATTGTCCAGCAGAGACAGCTCAAGGCCAAGGGTGTCTATGGGTTGTTCGCCGCTGCCAGTCTGGGGGATGATATCGAGCTTTATCAGGATACGTCTCGCACGACCGTGCTCACGACGATACATCATCTGCGGCAGCAATCGGAGAAGCCGACGGGCCAACCCAATCTCTCACTGGCCGATTATATCGCGCCGAAGGACTCAGACCGACAGGATTACATCGGAGCCTTCGCCGTTACGGCCGGCATCGGACTCGATGAACTCTGTAGAAGGTTTGATAGGGACCATGATGACTACAACTCCATCATGGCCAAAGCCTTAGCGGACCGGTTGGCTGAAGCCTTCGCTGAATGTCTCCATAAACATGTGAGACAAGAGTGGGGATATGGGAAACAGGAACACTTAACGAATGAAGAGCTGATTCGTGAGCGATATCGCGGCATCCGTCCGGCGCCAGGGTACCCCGCCTGTCCAGACCATACGGAGAAGCGACTGCTGTTTGATCTGTTGCAAGTGGAAAAGAACACCGATATCACCTTGACCGAAAGCTTCGCGATGTTGCCAGCTGCGGCTGTTAGCGGGTTCTACTTTGCACACCCAGAGGCGAAGTATTTTGCCGTCGGCAAGATCGGCAAAGATCAAGTCGAAGACTACGCCCGTCGGAAGGGAATGGACCTGCGCACAGTTGAGCGCTGGCTCTCGCCGAACCTCAATTACGAGCCGGAGTGAATCTGGGAATCTGTACGAACTGTCACACTCATCCTATGGCACTAGCCGGCATCGATACCGATTTGATGTGAGCAGCGAAGACACCTTCCACTAGGGCCAATCTTCCACTACAATAGGGCCGCGCACGAATCTGTATCTAGGGGTGTCCATGCAGGTACGCGTTCTCATCGTCGACGACGACCCCGATATCCTTATTTCGCTCACCAAACGTTTGACGTGGATGGGGCATGACGTGCTCACGGCTGAGGACGGTGAACAGGCCCTGAGACTCGTAGCTGAGGATCAGCCCGATCTAATGCTGCTCGACATCGAACTGCCGGGTCTCAGCGGACTCGACGTCCTCAAGCGCCTGGCCGAACAACGTTCGAATGGTACGACACAGACTTTTCCGGAGGTGATCGTCATTACGGCGTTTGGAACGATCGGTCGGGCGGTGGAAGCGATACGGCTGGGCGCCTGCGATTTTCTTACGAAGCCGTTCGAACCTGACCACTTCTCGATCGTGATCGAAAAGGCGATGGCGCAGGCGGCCATAACAAGGCAGATCAGCCTTCTGCAGGCGGAAGTGCAAGGACGGTATGAGTGTATTGTGGGGCCCAGCCAACGGATGGAGCAGCTCCTTGAGACGGCGCGGCGTGCGGCCGCCTCCTCCGCTACGGTTCTGCTGCTGGGTGAAACGGGCACCGGCAAGGAAGTGATGGCACGCGCGCTGCACCGCTGGAGTCCACGTGCAGGGAAGCCCTTCGTGGTCGTGAACTGCGCGGCCTTGCCGGAGAGCTTACTCGAAAACGAGTTATTCGGCCATGAAAAGGGCGCATACACAGGAGCCGTGACGAGGGAGCCAGGGAAGATCGAGGCGGCGGCGGGCGGCACGGTGTTTCTCGATGAGATCGGAGATATGCCGGCTGGCCTCCAGACGCGGCTCCTCCGCGTGTTACAGGATCAGGAGTTCTACCGTGTCGGGGGCAATCGACCGATTCGGACCGACGTGCGCTTTGTGGCGGCGACGAACAGAGATCTGAAAGGTGCGATTCAGGAGGAGTTATTCCGAGAGGATCTCTACTATCGCCTCAATGTGATTTCTTTGACGCTTCCGCCATTACGGAAGCGGAGGGAGGATATCCCTGCGTTAGTGGATCATTTTATCCGGCGACAGAGCGCTGCAATGGGGCGTCGTCCCTTCAGAGTGAGTCAGGATGCGATAAATGTGATTCGTGAATACCACTGGCCTGGAAACGTGCGCGAGTTGGAAAATGTGTTGGCTCGGGCCACCGTACTCTGTTTCGGCGACGGTATCGAACCCGAACATCTCGGGATCAAGGTTCAGCGGAAGTTGCCGTTTGAGACCGACGTATCGGAGGAATCTAGCCTGAACTACCATGCCGTGATGGAGGCCTACAGCCGGAAGATCCTCGAAGAAACGTTGCGCCGAGCAGGATGGAACCAAACGAAGGCAGCCGAGCTACTGGGACTGCAACGAACCTACCTCACGAGACTCATCAAGCAGAGAGGCGTATCGACGAAGCCATCGTTCATGTAGGCGGCGGTGAGCATGTCGGCAGCCTTCGATCCGCTCTCTCTCCATGTGAGTCAGCGGTTACGGGCGGACCGTATGAGGGGAGGGGGAGATCAGTGGGAGAGCCTGCGCCGTAGCAGGACGTCTCGTTTCAATCGAGCGCAGCGTGAACGAAAAACGACTGCCATATCCAGGTACAGTTTCGACCCACAGTCGGCCATGATGCAGTTCGACGAGCAACTTGGCAATCGCAAGTCCAAGGCCCACTCCCTTTGATTTCTTTCCTGTGGTGGATACTCGATAGAATGGCTGAAAGATCTTTTCCGCATCCTCCAACGCAATCCCAGGTCCTGCATCCGACACCGAAATTTGGACAGTGCCGTCCGACAACGGAGCGGCTGAGACGTCGACCGGCGTGTCCGAGCGTGTGAACTTCACCGCATTATGGAGGAGGTTCAACGTAATCTGGTACAACTTGTCGGGGTCAGCCGATACCTCGGGAAGATCGGATGCCAGCGTGATCATGACGTTCACCCGACGTTCGGAAGCCATGGGGTAGACGTCTTCGACGGCCTTGGCGATTACAGTGCCGACTGCGACCGGTTTCACATGTATGGCAGTGTGTCCCATCTCAATCTGTGACAGATCCAGAAGATCATCGATGAGGAGCTGAAGGCGCGACAGGTTGGCTTCGACACGCGCCAGTGATCGTCGTTGCTCGTCTGAGACGGCTCCATCAATCCCATCGCGCAGGTTGGCCAGATGGACTTTCATCGAGGTCAGCGGCGTCCGGAGTTCGTGCGATGCCGTGGAGACGAAAATGGATTTACGACGATCGATTTCTTGTAATCGGGAGTTGGCCGCGGCGAGCTCCTCCGTTCGGGCCTTCACGCGGTCTTCAAGGGTATGGGCCAGCTCACGCAACTCCCGCTCGCGGGCGTGCAACCTCGTGGCCATGTTGTTGAAGACTCCTGTGAGCGTGCCGATCTCATCGCGCGTCTGGATATCCAAGGCCGGCACCGTTTCTCCACCGGCGAGTTTCGTGGCTGCTAGAGTAAGGCTTTGTAACGGAATAGTGATGCGGCGAGCTAAGAGGACCGCGATACACAACCCGCCTGCCAGGGTATTCAGCGTAATAAGCACCGCTTGCCACAACAGCCGTCGCAGACCATGCTGAAGATGGGATGTCGATAACCCAATCTGAACCAGAGTTGGCGCCATAGGAGTAGGCGTCATGTTTACTTGTGGCTCATCCAATCGTTCTTCAAACGTGAGTTGCAGCGCAGGATCCCATAAGGACAGCAATGGGTAGCGTGGGACGTGAATGGTAATGTCATAAAAGATGGGGAGCTCGGCGCCTCCCACGAGACTCATAAGTTCTCCTGGCGTCAATTCGAGTTTTGGCCGGAGAACGGGTTCCCCAGTATTCAGGTCGATGGCACTGACGAGTGGCTCGCTTGTCAGTCCGGCAAGAAGACGGGACTGTATCAATTGTGTCGCGGCAAATTGTCGCTGGCCGGTTGCTTGCTGGGAGAATTGGTCTTCCCAGACACCTTTCCCGAACCCAGCTTGAAGCTCACCGCGTGAGGAAATGATCGCCACATAGGCAACTGGATTGACAGCGAGAATCTCCTGAATAAGCTGGTTCAGCCGAGGAATATTTCTGTCCATCATGCTGGATCGACCCATGTGTGCCAGATGTTGGGCGAGAAGCGTACCGCTCTGCACCGAGCTCTCGGCCGTCGATCGCACCTGCTGCTGAACGAACAGCCACCCCAGAAGGAGGCACGCGATGACCAGAATGACGGCGGTACAGAAGACAAGCTTCGTTCGGAGCGTGATGAAAAGCTGTGAGTAAGTCAGCATTGGAAGATCAACCATGCTCCGTGATGAGGGCGTCATCGTAGGCGTCCAGTGTCCTCGTCAGCTGGACTACGGGATCTGATCCGATGGGTCGAGTTTATGGGTTCTCGGTCCTTCTCCACTAAAGACCTGGCCGGCCAACCGGATGAGCTCGGGACTCAGTGTCATGCCGAAGCTCTCTGCAGATTTCACGTTCAGTGCCCATTGCGAGCGATCCGGTGCTTCAATGATGCCTGCCGATGTACCGGGATCCCGGAGGCGTGCCAGTGAAAGCCGGGCTGCCTGCTGTCCCACAGTCCAAGGATCTAACACTAATGCGCCGACCGCTCCTTGCTGAACCAAAGTGGACGAAAAGGTAAAGATCGGCACTTTGGCGTTCAAGCTCGATTCCAAGAAGAAAGGGATCGCTGATTCGGAGACAACGACTTGGTCTTGAATCAGCCACAAGACGTCGATCTTCGGGAGTAACCGGGAGACGGCACGAGGGATGTCTTCTTGGCCGCGGACCGCAACCGATACGAGTTCAAAACCTTGGTGGCTCGCGACATTGATTGCTTCGCGAACAAAAGCTCCCGTTTGTTCCTCATCGTACAGCACGCCGATGCGGTGCCGATTCGGCATGAGAGAGCGAAGTGCGGCAAGCTGAGTCACCGGTGGCGCCCGAACGGCGATCCCGGTCATGTTGGAGGTAGGCAGGCTGTATGCTTCTGGATTCAGGACCATACAGAACACAACCGGCGTGTCAAAGAGTTCCAGCTTAGCAGCAATAGCCGCTTTGAGCCCGACAGCCAAGACAAGATCGGGTGGTGAGGCGCGCAAGGACTCGCCGATCTCTCTTCCTCGTGTGAGCTGACTGTCTAGGTTGTACTCGTTCACCTTCATCATCGGTGGGAGGCCTGCCTTGAATCCTACAATTGCGTGGTCGTAGTACGTCAGGTCTGCCGATTTGAGGATGGCAATTTCGGCCGCGTGAACGGTACCCCATAGGGTTGTGAAGCAGAACAGGATGAAGAGAGGTAAAAATGGCAGCATGCGGTGGCCTGATCGGATCGGCGGATTAATCATGATAGCCGATGCTTGCAAGAGTCTCTCACGATGCCAAGTATGGTCCGATATTACAAGCCCGTTCTTCTCCGTGTCGTGATGCAGCGCAGCTACGTAGCTGCAATAACTGACAGCAAGTTTTGGGCCAAATAATTTCAGTTGGCGGATGGTTTAGAGCTTTAGGGTCAGCCATCCCATCACCCTCGTTCCAAGGAGATCGCCAAGTGGATGCTCGCGATGGGTATCATTTAGGGCGTTGAACACAGAGATGCCCAACTCGGCTTCCCGTATGTAGTCGTTCGTTGGTTCACGCCACAGGAGGTATCCAAGTCGGATGTTGAGTAGGTTATAGCTGGGGACCTGCTCCTGTGGTAGGGCAGCTCCGGCTGCAAAGAAGGGAGCCAGGTTCGTAAATGCATCGGCCAACGGGTATGACGCTTCTCCCACATGGTGATAGAGCACCTCACCGGTGAACGGGTTCCATTTCGCACGTAATCCGGCATTGATCTAATGGTGCGGGAACCCTCGACGGCTGAATCCGGTGGAGGATTGCCCGATCTCCTGGTACGCATAGTTGGCAAATCCAGAGAGCCAGGATGTGACAAGAAATTCCACCCCCACTTCCCCTCCATACACATCGGCTAGCCCTCCGTTAATTGGGCGCACTGTGCCCAACGGGTCGGCTGATGAGCTGCGAAAGGCGATGAGATCGGAGATGTGGTTATAGAACCCGGTCACTCGAGTCCTCAGGCGGTGGTTCCACCACCAGCCTTGGTATCCAACTTCATAGGAGATGATTTGCTCAGGGCTCACATCGGTTGAACCTAAAATCACGGTAGTTATGGGCGGTGATCCTGGAAGCGTCAACGGGTTAAGAATACAGGGTCTTCGTGAAGTCGTGTGGGTCATTTTTCACGTTTTTCAGATCGCAGGAAGGATGCAGGTGAGGACTTTCAACCGCAGGTACTCTTCATCCTTCAGTCCATACGCCCTGCGCTGGACG
>Ga0224510_10000342_pt1 | contig 37424 bp, 36 predicted proteins | sample SF_May12_sed_USG_FD_170161 | JGI IMG/M metagenome (GOLD analysis project Ga0224510, IMG submission 170161) | Sediment microbial communities from San Francisco Bay, California, United States - SF_May12_sed_USGS_4_1 | ecosystem: Environmental > Aquatic > Marine > Sediment | place: USA: California... | reverse complement strand
TGGGTCGTGATGGCATTCGGCGCCAGGATGAACGGCACGGCAAGGGTCTCCACTGCACCCATGACCTCGCCGTCCTCTCTTTCGTAAGAGATGCGCTGGCTGGTCAGCGTGAGTACCGAGGATTCCGGGTTGTGCACCGTGATGCTCGCCTCGTATGCAGCGAACACCTTGCGGGCATGGCTCGCCTCCACCACGGGCGGGGCGACAACGCCGCGGTTTCGGCAGAACGCATAGGCGTTGACGACGCTGAGTGTACGCTTCACTTCAAAGCGCTGCGCGCCCGCCGTCTCGATGGTGCAGGTAACCTCGAAGAGCCTGTGCTCCTCCTCGACTGAAAGCGAGGCGGAGAAATCATGATCGACGATGCCGCTCGCCGTGGTGACCTCTGCGCCGTCACCAAAATCCCAATGGTAAGCCTTGACGGATAATGCGTCTGTCAGCTGCAGCGCCGCCGCAGGGCTCCTTTTGAGGGTACGTGCCAGATTGGCCTGGAATTCAGCCGTGTCCGCTGCCGCAATCTCGATGTGATAGGGAGCACGTCTGTTGAGCACTGCGGCGGCCGAGAGGAGGGGGAGCCGACGGACTTCGGCCGGAACCTTAAGCAGGGCTGTGCCTTCAGCCGCCGCAATTTCAGGCCAGGCCGCCGCCTCGACGACGATTTGAGCGCTCGCGCTCTGTATGGCGTCGCCGGCCTTGGCCAGCGCGATAGCGTTGTAGGTGCCGGGATCAGGATACTGGAGGTAGCGTCTCGTACCGCGGACCCCGTTGATCATGATCGGGCTCGCGGGGTCTGCGGGGTGCCCGTCGGCACCCAGCGCCTCGATGAGGACCGCCTCGCCCGGGCTCGCCTTGACGGGCGTGACGCGGAGGGAGCCGATCAGGGTGGTGGGGAGGATCCGCACCAGCGGCTCGCCGCCAAGCAGCTCCACGACCACCCGGCCTTCGCTTGTGCTCGGCAGCGGCGTCACCTCGCCATGAATGTCGACGTTGAAGCCAAGACTTGTTACCACGGCCGGAGCCAGTCCAAGGGTGAAGAATGTGGCCGGCAGGACGACCACCCTCGTCCGACCCGTGTAAGACGGTTGTCCGCCCCAGATCTGGTGGACAATTGCGAGGGTCTTGCTGACCGCGGTCGCGTCGACGTTCACGGGGAAGCCGTGAAAGGTAAGGGATGGCGTCCCGTGTCCCGACAGACATCCACCTTGGGCCCTGTCGTGCTTCGCGTCGTAGCTGAACGCTCCGTCAAGCGTGACGGCGAATGAGAGGTTGCAGACCTGGCCGCTACCCTGCTGTACCATGAAGCCTGATTGTGGTACTAGGCGACAGGTCTTCCGACTGATCCAGTCATCGTTAGTAGATTGAACCGAGGCGAGCAGAACGCCGCCGCCGTGGCCCGCGCCGCTGAGCGACTGCGCGTCGAGCGTGACCTCGAAGCCCTCGACCGTCAGGCGCTTCGTCCCGCGCCCGGAGACGCAGCGGTCAAGGGACTCGTCATAGGCGACCATGCCTTCTGGCGTCACTGTGAAACGGATGTCCGAGATGACTCCCGATTGCACCTGGAATGCGTAGCTGCCGGGGACTAGATCTAGGGTCTGAATCTGGTGCGAGTCGTGAAACCCGCTCGAGACACCGGGAATAATAAAACCGCGAACGAACAGCTGGGTCGCATCAATCTCGATCGACAAAGCACTCATCTGGGCTCCTCCCCTCAGTTACTTGTTGCGGCTTTTAAAGCCGGGTCGGATTCACTGGCAAGATTCTGAAGGATGGCCTCAGTTCTTTTTCCGTGAATTGCTCAAAGTCCTCTTTCTTCACGACACTGTGAAGCGTAATCGCAAGGTGGCCAATTGCTCCAAGTATGATGAAGTTCCCGCTTTCCAGACGAATATTACAATCACTTTTCGAGGCCGCTTACCCGTGTACCTGAACGAGGCAGACTCAACGGTGCTGCGGACCCGGCCGATCGAGAATGTCAGCTCACTCGAAACGTTTGCTGACAAAAAGCTGCGTTTCCAATCCAAGGTGATCAGAAAGAAAGGATTGACTTTCTGAAGGTTGACTTCGGCGGAATTGTCGCCTTCGGACTCTGCTCAAGTCCAAATCGCACCTGTGAAGAGGATGGGGGTCCTCCACGAAGATGTAATCGAAGCGGCCAACACACTCCGGCGGTAGTGGATGCTTTGGACTTTGTGCGTCGTTGCAGTAGTCCTTACCGTTCGTCAACTCGGTGCAGACATTGTCGAAATTCACTTCCTGGGGTTTCGTATCGTCATCATCGTTGCGAGCGGTCTGTCCGCCAGCCAAATTATTGATGAATGGCCCGTCGGCCCATGCGTCCTTCATCCGGATTGCCGCAAGCCGATTCTTAAGCTGGAGGAAGTGATCAACATTTGCTCCGTCAATATTAAAATCTCCACAGATGATGGCGACGTTTTCTTGGCGATGGTGTTGTTTATAAAACTCGATCAGCTCATCGAGCTGAATCATTTGTATGCTAAAGCGCTCAGATGGACTCGATGGCGAGATGTGGTCTCCGAACGGAACGAGTGTGTTGATCGCGTCCTGGGCGGCCTTGGGAAGACCGCCGCCGAACATGAGGTGTGTGGAGTACACCTCGACAATACCAAACGGCGTGACGATCTCGGTGAACATGACGCCTTTGTCGGCATAAAAGTCTGAATCCAGACTGATAACCACGTCCTTCAGAAGGGCATCGATAGTTACTTCCTTTCCCTTCTTTCTGAAAGTGTAAATTTCGCGTCGTCCGATTTTGAACTTTTGACTAACCGTGAACAGACCGCTTAGTGGTTCACCAAAGAAATTATCCGGAGGAGATGGTCCCCATGCTGCGAGAATTTCGTTGCGTTGTTTGCCCTGCATAACCTCGTACAGGGACGCGAAATCGTATTCAGAAACGACTCGTTGCCCAATCTCACGGGCGCGTGCATGCAGTGCTGGTTTAGCAGTCAGTCGCACGTCAGGAAACGGATCCGGCAGCGTAATATGCGCTTCCAGAAGGTAGGTGTTGTAGCTGAGAAACCGAATTGACGCGCATTGAGAGTGGCGGCGTATCACTTCCCTCAAGCCGCGATTAGAAGCCGGAACTCCGGGCGGCCACCGATGTTGTTTCAAGACGGATGACAGCTGAATGCTGCTCTGTTTTTCAGCCAGAGGGTCCATTGTTGAAGCAATCTGTCTCAAAGATGTTGGCATGTCGTACCTCTCACAGGTTAACTGAGCTTCAGGCTAGCAGGAGGTATCCGAGGCGAATACTTCTCTGCAAAAATACACTTCAGTACCTTTCCGCGATGGGCATTGCCGACTTGTAACTCGGGCCCACGAAAGTCCAGCTGAAGGTTTCGGCTGGCGTTTGCTTCATTGTTATCCCATACGGTAAGGGTCGCTACCCCGTTCCCAACGTCCTTGTACCCAATTGCAAGAACTTGGTGCTGGTCGATGGGATTGGCACTTGTACCCAAGATATATCCGACTGGCACGGCAGCCTCCCGATCGAGGATGTTTTTAATGATAGGCCACTCTCGCTTGGTCTCATCTAACGCGCTGCCCGGCCCACCTAATTGAAAGATATCCACCTGTGTACCGATAAGGGCACCGATTGCCGTGCCGATGGTTCCCGCGGTGCTACCGGCTGCTGCGAGCAACGCGATTGTCGCGCCTTTGCCTAAAATAGGGAGAACGTGGAGTGTCACGACCAAGTCTAGGAATCGGACTACGTTCAATTCCAGACTATCCAACAATCGATCGAAGATATAGTCACTTAACACGCCGGTTACCGGCGGGGAGGTGCCGAGGCGTTCGTCAACAGGGTACCCATGAAGGAAGAAATCGTATCCGGCGAATGCCATCCCCCCGCAGCGGCCGAATGTGCCTGGTATAGCATCGGCAATCTTTGCTCCCAGGTCTCCGATTAACTCCGCAGCCACTCGTTGGAGCACCTGCCCTTTGATCACATCTGGAATGCTGATCTTAGGTCCGATCCCCGACACATTCAGATCGATGTCATCCAACGGGGTCTTGAATCGACTTTCCGTAATGCCCATGACTGTATTCAGAGCGTTCTGGAAGCGACGGCGGATCTGTTGTCCATTGTCTTCCGTTATTGGAAAACTGTTTTTGAAACGAAAGGCATCGGTAAACGCGTCGAAAGGACCGGTCCGAATGAGCAATGCGCGGAGGGAATTGGGCGGCACGGCGCCGAAGTGTCTGAGGAGATCTTTGATACTCGTGTACGCGGTTGGAAGCTCGGGATGTCGTTGGATCGCTCGTTGTAGGCTCTTCATGGTCGTCCTCTTTCGATGTGGTGTTCGAAATTCTCCAACAGGACGTCTCACGTTGAACCGGACGGGACCGGATCCAATCGTTAGTTCGAATCTCTCACGCTAACCATGCCGCTTATTGATGTGCCAATCACTTCAGACCCTGTCGGATTATCACCCGCTACCCCTGGAACCGCTGCATCGTCAGATGTGCCCTTCACATTATCTGCCATGTCATTCTTCTTATTAAAAAGCGCCCTATTTCTTTTCCAAGGCTGCCACCTTGGTGTTGAGCTCTGAAATCTGTTCTTTAAGACTAGCGAGCACTTCACCCAGAGAAAAAGTTACGCGGGCATTCTTTTCACCGTATGTCTCAAATGAAATACCACCGCGGACCACAAGGTGCGGAATGGCGATGGTCTCCTTAATGGTCATCTTTTCAGTATCGATGATAACTTGTTCGCCCTCAATTCGTTTCATACCCCCCATCTTAATTGTCGAAGAGGGACCCATCTTCACCCTGCCCAGAGGGGTTAACTCGGCAACCTGGTTTATGCGCACGCCCCCTGGGTAGTCCCCGTTGTAGTTGATGGTCAAACCATCGCTCTGATCGTGCACCAGCGCTCGCCGATGAGGATTTATACCCTTGTTGCGTTCGGGGGAGTCGAGCATAAAATCAGAAGCTACTGACTTCACGACGCGTGCCTCCAGTAACAAATAGGTTCCGTCAATTTCGTCCAGTTTCACATCTGTGGCCATGTGTGCACCCCTTTCGCATTAAATTATTAATGTGACAATTCTTGCTCCGCAAGCGGTCAGCAGCCGGAGCCTAATGGCTTCTCCTTCACATTTCTGATCTGTACATTAACCAAACACTCACGCGTGCCCTCTGTGAGCTTTCACTAAGCCTCTCCTCTTCTTCCTCCTTGCTCATTGGTAGAGTCCCGAACGATTCCCGGAGAGCTTTTCATACTTTTGTTATCACGAGGCCATCGTACCAACATAGACGTTACAGATGCGTGACGGATGGGAAGATTTAATTGAATTAAACGGAGGGGTGCGGACCCAATTCCCTCAGCTCTCGAGCGAGGACCAGGGTGACCAATGTCCAGTCCAATATGCTGAAAAGTCCCGAGGGAGGATGCGGAACGGACAGGATTAGTCTTTGGACAGTTCTCGGTAGAGGGCTTGGGTTTCTTGGGTGGGGTTCATACCCAGGCGAAGCCGCAAGGATTGGCCAAAGCGTTGGTAGATAGCCACTGCTTCGGCACGTCGGCCAAGCCGAGCGTAAATAATCATGATCCGGCGGCAGAAGGTCTCAGCCACTGGCTCTAATTCAAAAGCTCGATGATAGCAATCGGCAGCCTGAGTCAAGTCGCCATTCTCTTCGAAGGTGACACCAAGCCGTTCCGCTAGGTGTATGTAGTGCGCGCGCAACCGCTCGCGAACGGCCAATGCCCAGGGTGCCGAATCACCCTGAAGGAAATGGCCTTTGTACTGGCTTATTGTCCGTTGTAGGGACGCTCGATCGGCCGACTCAGCCTGCGCTCCAACGCGTTCGAAGGCTAAACAATCGACCCAGATGTAGCCAGGGTCTAAAGACAATCGATGGTCCTCGAGCCGCACCGCCTGCTCATGCTGCAACAGTTTACGCAAACGATGCAACGTGGTTCTGAGGGCCTGCGCCGCGGCGTCGCCATCGGCGTCTGGCCACAGCGCATCGGTCAGGCGGTCCTGGTGCACGGCTTGTCCTCCAAAGGCACACAAACATTGAAGCAGTTCGAGGGGCTTATGCTGAGACTTTCCCGCTGTGCGGAGCGGCTTGTCGTCGCAGAGCAATTCGAACCGACCTAATGTGTACACCTTGATTGGCCATGGCCAGATTTCAATGTCCAGCGATTCGGGCGTGATGTTCCGGCGGCGAATGACACTGTTGACATAGACCACTTCGATCTCGGACTGGAGTGCTTGGGAAAGCAGACGTACCATGACGTGCGGGCGCCACCATGGATCCAGGATGAGATAATCGTTTTCTCGTGCGATCCGCAGCCCCTCGCGCAAGGGAGTCAGTGCCTTGTGCGCTTCGCCTTGTTTTATCCATGAATAAGCTTCCACGAGCAAGCATTGATGTTCGAGCAGTGAACTTTTCATGGTGCGGGCATATCGAAGCGTCTCGTCGAGCCGGCGACGAGCGCTTTCCATGTCGCCGATCTCGAGCAAAATTTGCGCGAAGCCTATCCCGGTGACCGCTATTAAAAATGGTCTCCCTAGCGCTGTGTGCATCTCCATTGCCTCTGATACATTGGCAAGCGCACTTGGTAAATCATTTTGTAGTAAGGCGATGCCAGCTCTAAGAAAACAGAACTGTCCAATCGCATGCTTAAGCTGTGCGGTGTTGGCTGCTTCTGCCTTATCCAGGTACGTTTGGGCCTTTCTTGTGTCTCCACCAGCAAGTGCGCTGTACACGTTGAGTCCGTACAACATGGAATGCAGAAGCGGCATCCCGACTTGTTGCTCGATATGGAGTCCCTCACGAAACTTTTCCTCGGCAAGCAGATGGGATGCTGTGAGCCAGGCATAATTTCCCTCCGTCACCCGCCAGAGAACGAGCAATATCGGCGGGATGGGCCCGGTCGCTAACAACGGATTGATTTCGGCCATGATCCGCCGCGCTTTGCGGAAGTCGCCACGCCATAGAATCAGTTGCAAAAACGTATAGGCGACCCCGATTCGACTAAACGGATCGGCGGTGGATTGCAGAAACTCGTCAGCTCGCTTTTCCAGAGCGACGAGCAGTGGATGATGTGGCGCCGCATACATCAGCCCGTACAGGCTACTTAGTACCTTGGCCTCGATTTGGATCGATGGAAATCCTTCATAGCCAGCCAGGAGCTGTTGGAGCTGCTCCCCCCATGCCACCACTGGTGTCATCTCAGCCTCTGCGTAGAAATAGGCCTCCATGATCGCGCCACACGTGAGGAACAATCCTGCACTATCGCCTATTTTCTGAAACTCGGCGTAGGCCAACTCAAGGTCTGTTTTTGCTGTCTGCGGGTCGAAATTTATACGACTCAGGCCTCGCCAGTAGAGCAACCAGGGCGCACGTTGCACCACCGGGAGGGGGCAGTGGGCAATTAGCCCCTGAAGGCCCTGATGCCGACCCTGAGCGATCAAGGCGGCGGCCTGGTCGCAGATCAGCCGGGTGAGCTCGCCCCATTCTTCCGCTTCGGCAAGCAGGGTCGCAGCGGCTTCGGTTTGGCCATTCTGCGCGGCGAGGTCCGCCCCCAGGTGTCTGATTTCACGCAGTTGCGACACAGACAAACAGTGGCGGGCGCGGTCGAGTAGGAATTCACGAAACAAACCGTGATACTGATACTGGATCTCCTCACCGTCTCGTCGGTCAATAAACAGCCGACGGCGATACAGGTCGTGAAGCAAGTCACTCGCCTGGGGGTTGGCACTAATCTCCACCGCCATTCTCACCGTCATCAGCGGCAGAATAGCGGTGCGCATTAGAAATTCTCGCAACTCCACGGTCGCTTGAGCGAACATCTGTGCGGCAAAGTAGTTGAATACAGACTCCATGGTTTCGGACTGGGCAACATGGTTGACCAGCCCCGTCCCCCTGAATCGATCCAGCATAAGCATCAATCCGGCAACCCACCCGTTGGTTTGGTTCTGTAATAAATGAAGCACTGTCTCGTCACTGGGCCCCCGCACGGCGCCGGCGATGGCGGTGGTTTCCTCCAGCGTGAGGCGCAGCTCGTCCCAACCAATGTGTCCGACGAGGTTGTTTGCGAACACCCGCGCATACTGAGGCGGTGGAGGGATGTGGCTGATGACGATGAGGTTGGTGTCGGTAGGAAGCTCTAGCACAGCTCCGTGGATGACGCTGTGAAAAGGAGACTCTGAGATGACTTCCTGGTAGTTGTCTAGCACCAGTGTCGTAGTTGTGTGCAGGCAGGTAAAGAATTCACGGAAGAAGCGCCTTGTGAATCCTGGGAGATCGGACGCGAACTCAGGCGTCAAGACCGGCAACTGTAGTCGCTTTCTGCCTGCCGCTGTATGACCAGCCAGCGCTAGATAGTGGAAAAATGTTGCAGGATCGACATCGCCACCGTCAACTTGATACCAGATAGCCCGCAGTTTGCGCGCTTCAAGATAACTCGCTGTCAGTGCTGTCTTTCCTGCCCCTGGGGGCCCAGCAATCCATACGACCGAGCGGCTACGGCGCTCTTCATCCAACAGCCTAAACAATCGATCACGAGCAACGACACCGAAGAGTTTTGGGCGGGTCAGCTTCGCAAGCGTTGGCGGCCGATTTTTCATTAACAGTCGTTCGACGCAGAAGGCTGTGATGAGTGTCTGTGGATTTGACCAGTCTTTGAAGGCGAGCCTGAAACGACCAGGTAGGTAAGGCCTCCCCTTTGAAAGCTGACTACTTATAGGCCATCATTGCACCTCCACTATCCTTTTGCAATCGTTGGTAACGGCATTGGGGGTCCCTCTCAAACTTGAAGCCAGGAGGAAATTCGCGTCTCTACATGATTCACTAAGAGGGGGCTCCGGAAATTCGGGCAGTATGCTAAGTGGGAGCCTAGCTTCATCAACGCCACCGGGTGGTGGCGCTTCGCGAGTCCAGTCCTGCCCAGTTGTTCTCCAAACTTTGAAACCTTCTGGACGTAGCAGCCGACGTCGTCAGCGATTTGTCGGGCAAAGACGCGATCGCCTCGGCTCGCTGACTGGATCGTCCCAATGATTTGCGTTTCCTCTTGAGTATATTGCGTTTCGTTGACGGCATAGGCTTGGGTCACCAGATCGGCCTTGTCGCGTGGGCAGAATGAGAGTTGCGTTCCGGCAGCCATTCGCTCGCTCTCGGTATATACCGTTCCGCATTGAGGACAACGGAACGTCGCCTCAGCCACTTTGGCTTTCTTTGCTGCATGCGAGTTAAGAGAGCGTTCCACATGTCCGCATGGAATGCTGGGATCGCGACCCCGTCTCGTGCTGCCCCTATCAATTGATTGAGGTAGGCAGTTGAGGCACATTGCACTCCATTGGAGATGTCAGACTTCCGGACCTGTCGCTCCTGGCTCTGACGCGAACGACTCTATGCCTGCCTGAGTACGATGCCTAACGTACGCGGCACGCCCATCGCTGACTTGCTGAGCAGTTTGTAAGTCTCGTCCAGCTCATCGAAGACTTTCTCTGGCCGCGGGCAGGTGTAGGCGAGGGTCAGTAAGTGGGGCCAGAGTACCCTTTACTTAGCGGTGATCCACTCCTTTGCCTCAAAGGCGACACTCATCAGCACCTCAAGGTCGTTGCGAAAACGGCCTTTTCTCGCTCACATTCTGCCAGATCGTCGCTTTGATGTTGCCGCATCGGAGCGTGGTCGCCGGTCGTTTGGATGATGTGGTGGTCGCCATGATGGTTCCTCCTTGTATGTTGAACTGTAGGTGACTCTCTCACGAGAGGAGGAGAGGCACCGCCCAGTTCACGGAGGAACCAGGAGGCAGAGGCCGGAACCGGCGGGCTGGAGAGGATCACGCAGCGGGAATGACAGGTTGACTGGCATGAGCGATGCGCCTCGCAGGCGTTAGCCGGTCGGCTGTTGCCGGTGGCGACCAGAACTATTCAACTATACACGGAGGGGCATGAGGGCCCTCGCCTTAAAAGTTCGAACGAACGGTTTTTGATAAGTGCTCGCTATCGCAACGGTTTCCCCTCTATTCGCTGTAATATTAAGAGGTTACCGCATTCCACCGATTCTATACGTTCCCGTGGCTTCCCTTCCATTCCTGCAGGGTTTTGTCACAAAATTCACCACAGTAGTGGCACGTATGCACGTTGAGGGAATGGGTTCTTGACGGTGGTGTCTCGTTGGCCCCTTCAAGACCACGGCTGAATTTGTGGATAAATCTGTAAAAGACTTCGAACTGCCTCTTGTCGAACGGGCGTTGTCTGAGGATCAAGATGCAGGAAACAACCGCTGTCTCTCCCTGCGGATCGCATCTTTCATCTTGGCTGAGAGGACTAGTGCATCAACTCATACCGGACGGCTTTCAGTATTTCCTCAATTCCAAACGGTTTGCGCACCGTCTGTCGGACACCCAACAGCCTGGCCGTCTTCTTCATGAATTCATCACCAAATACTCCAGACATGGCAATGACCTTGATGTCTAGGAATTCGCGCGTGAGTTCCATGATCGTATCGAATCCATTCAACTCAGGCATCAGCAGATCCACGATGACCAAATCTGCAGGCGTCTGACGGTACACCCTCAGCCCCTCGCGCCCATTTGATGCTTCGACCACCGCGTGGCCCGCCGATTGAAGAGCTGTCGACAACAACAGCCGAATGGAAGCTTCATCATCCATCACCAATATGGTGGCCATACACTCCCTTGCCGCATCTCTGTCAGACCAATGAATCGGTTGTACTCTACCTGAACTGGATAGATTTTCAACGAGACGCCGGATTCACACGCAGAAAGTCACCCGGAAGCCGAACCTTCCCAAGTACGCTACTCCACACATCAGGGCATGAGCCACACTCCATTCCTTGGTTTCATGGGCCAGCGTGACCAGCGCCTGTAGAGTACAGAAAGCGAATGGGTTAGCGTTACGACGGTTTCCTGTCCGATCCTTGAATGGCCTCAAGACGATTGTCGCGAGGGACGGAGCCCGTTGTCCGTGGGAGAGCAAGAGATGCTACGGTGGTCGGCGATCGGAATTCAGGGTTTCGCTTCCACCCTCACATGGGAAAGGACTGGGTTACGCTGCAGACGGTGGTCCGTGACGGGGTTGTATCTGACACGCGCTCGATGTCCGTTCCAGGGGTCGTCAGGGAGATGCGGCATGCCAGGCGTGAGTGGTCTCGGTCTGCACCGTGTCAACTCGCTTGTTCGAGGTTCGTCTGCCCTAACTCATATTGGATGGCGTGGAGCAGGGCTCGGAGGTCAAGGGGCTTGGGAAAGATCTGCCGCGCCCCATAGAGTTTGGCCTTCTCTAACTCCCCGGAATCTACCCCGGTCATAGCAATGATCTTCACGTCCAGGCCCGTACGGGTCAATTCCTTGATGACGTCCAGCCCGTTCATCTCCGGCATCTCCAGATCCGTGAGGACCAGATCCACAGGATATGCGCGAAACTGCTCGAGGCCCTGTCGACCATTGGCGGCCACGTAGATGCGATAGCCGACATCCGCAAGCAACTGAGCCAGCATCGTACGTACTGACGCATAATCTTCGATGATCAGGATGGCCGCTGGCCTCATCACCTCACCCCTTCCTCCCCGGCGATTCCCCCCGCGCGGTTCCCTGGCCCTCTTAGGCAGCCAGGGCATCGACCGACTCAGATTCCCACGCCAGATCAATGGGGTCTCGAACTGTCACGACATGGTGGCTGACCAATTGCTGCGGAGCCTGCGCCAGACGGTGCTGCTGCATGACGGCGTCCTGTCGATAGCCACAATTGACATACCGCCGGGCGCAGACCCACATCTCGCCATAGCTGGCCTCCATATCAATCATTTGTTCTTCCAGCATCAGCCCCTGACAGCGTGTACAACTCATTGCAGCCCTCCTTTGGTGTTCGCGTTGCACTTGAGTCAACCGTAACAGGTCTGATCCTCAACGGTAGAACTGAACGAGGTACGTCAAAAGGAGGGGAACCTACCGATCAGACGAGTGGGTGGACGCTGTGTTGAGCGTCGGCGTGGTTGAGGGCCATTGATGTTGCACTTGGTGTTAGAGGCAAAGGAGACTATGGCGAAGAGGGTTGCTTGAGCAGTGGGTCAATGATGGCTTGAAAATCAGCAAGCGGTCGTGCGCCGACCAAGGGGCGACCATTGATGAAGAAAGTCGGGGTACTCGTCACGCCAAGTTTCAGCCCATCCTGCAGATCATTCAATACCTCTTCGCGATAACGGTGTTCCTTCATGCAAGCATTGAATGGCGATTGACGTAGGCCCAGGTTTTCGGCTAGAGCGGAAAACTTCCATCCGATTTCCGGTGTCTGACTGGCGAACAAAGCATCATGATATTCCCAAAATCGGCTCTGCTCTACGGCACACTGTGCTGCTTCTGCGGCCGACAAGGCATGCTGATGATTCGGTCCTGGGAAATCACGATAGACCAGCTTCAATTTGCCTGGATATTTTTCCAGGAGCTCTTTGAGTATGGGCACACTCCGTTGGCAGTAGGGACACTGAAAGTCAGAGAACTCGACGATCGTTATTGGAGCTTGGGCTGTGCCGATCCAGGGATCGTCATCTGGACTGACATTCAGCACGGGTCGTTCTGGTTGAGAGAGATTAGCGTGGATCTTGGTCTTTCGGTGCAATTGAACTAGCAGTGCTTGCCGAATCCTGGATACGTCCTTGGGGATTTGAAAGGGGAGTGACATTGTGAGCTTCTGAGAAGGCTGCATGGCTAGGCGCACTGGGGCCGGTAGACCGGCCAGTTTGGCTATCTCTTCAGATTGACTCGCTCTCTCTATGAGTTCCGGAACAGAGACGCCTATTCTGGCCGCTTCAGCTGAAAGCAGTTCTTCTTCAATGAGACGTTGGGTTGACTCATTGAGCAACTTCGCCCGTTGCTCTTCTACCTGATACAGCTGAAGAGCGACAGCTCGCTCAACTTCCATCAGCGTAATCGAGCGTGTTCCTACCGTGGCGACTACCTGTGTTTTTATGTCCGAATCGGAGGACTGCCGGGGGATAGTGAGCTTGAACGGTGCAGTTGTGAACAGGAGCAGGATCAGACCACCGATACCGACAATGATTCCAGTGATCGATGTGATCTTCATGACTTCCTCGTGGCTACTCATGTGAAGGTAACAAGCCGGGAGTAGAAATCCAGTAATACCTGAGAACCAGACCACAGAGTGTGGTTGTGTAACCGCAGCCAGGAAGCAACCTGTGGTTTTGCCAAGGTTGTGCAGAGTGCTTCATAGGCCGCCATGCCTCCACAGATGTTTCTGACGAAGGTGGGGCACCCCTCCCAAAGCATTAGTCTGTCTGTAGGTTTTGCCCCCACCTAGCTCGGTATGGGCAGAAGACTACTTCTGTCCTAGCCTTTACCATGATGAGTAGCATGCGACAGAGAATGGGTGAGGCGGCATATCCACGAGGACTTTTTGCCGCACAGGAAAGATCCCAATGAACTGGATACATGACTTTTATGCTTCGTCAGTCGCCATCCCTCTGTCCGTGATTGGGCTGGCTGTCATCTGTCTACTGAGCTGGATGAAGCAAGGGCGGCAGATCATTCTAGTACTGACCCTGGTGCTCTATACCAGATACCTGGTATGGCGTGGACTGTACACGTTGAATACCGACGATTGGTCGAGCCTGTTGGTAAGTTGGACGGTCTACACGGCAGAAGTTTACGCCTTCATTCAGGTGCTCCTGTTCGCCTATCACGCGTGGTCTCCGTTGGAACGGAAACCGGTACGGTTGACGAGTTATCCAACGGTGGATGTCTTCATCACTGTCGTCGATGAACCGCTATCCATTCTCCGTCGAACGGTAGTCGGTTGTATGAGTCAACAGTATCCCAAGAACCGCTATCGCGTTCACATTCTCGATGACGGTAAACGAGACGAGGTGCGGCAACTGGCCGCATCGATGAACTGCGGATATATACGCCGGGCCGATCGACTTCATGCCAAAGCCGGCAATCTGAACCACGCCTTGCAACAGACCAGCGGAGAGATTGTTGCGATTTTTGATGTTGATCATGTCCCCACCGCAGATTTCTTGCACGATACCGTGGGAATGTTCCAGGACCAGCAGGTGGCGTTTGTTCAAACACCGCATCATTTTTATAATCCCGACATCTTTCAGAAGAATTTGCGGACTGAAGGAGTGCTCAAGAATGAGCAAGCGCTATTTTATCGAGTGCTTCAATCCGGCCGCGATCGGCACAATAGCGCCTTCTTCGCCGGAAGCTGCGGGCTGTTCAGGCGCCGTGTATTGGAGGAAATCGGCGGATTCCGCACGGAAACTGTAACGGAAGATATCCATACCAGCATGGTGATTCATGCGAAAGGCTATCGTTCCTGCTATCTCAACAAAGTCCTCGCGGCCGGACTCATGCCGGAGACATTTGAGAGTTTGATCAAGCAACGTGTACGGTGGGCGACGGGCCATGTGCAAATCTTGTTTCGATCAAACCCATTGACGATGCGCGGCCTTTCGCTACACCAGCGCCTCGGGTATTTTGCGTCGATCTTCTATTTCGTCCATGGCATCCCGCGCGTCATTTGCCTTGTCGCGCCGCTCTTTGCACTCCTCTTCGGAATCGCACCTGTGATAGCTGATCTTCCGACCATCCTGAACTTTTTTGGATCCTACTATCTGGCAACGCTCGTGATGTTACGGGTGGTTAGCCGAGGAACACGCAATGCGTTTTGGTCCGATATTTATGAAACTGCAGACAGCATGGCGCTCGGCTGGGCAGCATTGAAAACCGCGCTCAGTCCAAGAAGGCAACGTCCCTTTGTCATTACCCCAAAGGGAACCAGGCAGGAGAAACCGGGATTCACACGATTTTATTACAGCATACCGCACCTGGTCGTCATGGGGTTACTGGTAGCCGGATTCGTCACCGGGATCCGTCTTTGGTGGCAGAATGTACTCGTTCCTGGGTTGGAGATCAGTCTCTTTTGGGGCGGAGTCAATGTGGTTCTGGTGAGTGTGGTCATTATGGCTGCGGCAGAATTGCCCGAGTGGCGGACGCTGATCCGAATCAAACGGCGCCGTCCCTGTGAATTGGTGACAGAGAAACAGCACCTCCAAGGTGCCGTTATCGATATCAATGAAACAGGGGCCTGCATCCATTTGAGCGAGCCGTTAGCGGATAACGCGGGAAGACTGCTTTGCAGAATCAAAGGTACGGCAGGTGAATATCTTGTGCTGGAAGCGACCATCTGCCGCCAAATACGGCTCTCGGCGATCAGTGTGGAGATCGGAGCGAAGTTTGTCGAAGTGGACGAGAAACAGACTGAGGCGTTAATTGCTATGGCATTTTCCGATTCTTCTGTCTGGAACCAGCCGGAGGGTGAGCCCGGAATGTTCCGAAGTCTATGGTCCGTGATCGCAGCGTTTCACAAACTCTTCACTAAGCCGCGAATGTCCAATCGTCGGTATCTACGCACGCCGTATCGGCAAGAGTGCCGTCTCGTGTTTCGAGATCGGATCGTAATCGGCCGGTTGGGCGAGATTTCGGAGGAAGGGTTCTCCGTCCATATTCCAGGGACTATCGATCTGATCGATGATCGAGGAGTGCTGTATGTGGGTGGATTCTCCGGGAAGATACGCCGGACGTGGGTGATGCAAGACAAGGATACGGTCATAGCAGGATTTGTGATCGAGCGGATTCAGAAGGGGGCTGATCAATGGCGAGCATTGACGGCCCAGGCTGCCTAGATTCCGGTCCGATCTTGCTGTCGAGTAATCCGAACAGGGCTCCATGGTGAGTTGTGAAACGAGGGGAGGAACGACCAGCATGTCTCATTGGGAAGAAACATTGATCGGGACCAGTCGGTGCTTCCTTCAGGTGAAGAGCAAGATTCCACTCTTAAGCAGGTCCAAATCAACGGTGTTGATTTCCGGGGAGACGGGAACAGGAAAGGAACTGTTTGCACGGGCAATTCATTACTCAGGGGAACGGAAAGGGAAACCGTTTGTGCCTGTGAATTGTGCGGCCTTGCCGGATCATCTGATTGAAAATGAGCTGTTCGGCCACAGCAAGGGGGCATTTACCGGTGCCCTCATCGAAAAACACGGGCTGTTTCATGAGGCGGACGGGGGAACCTTATTCTTTGATGAAATCAACAGCCTCAATATGGTGGCGCAAAGCAAACTTCTGCGTGTGCTGCAGGATCAGGAATTCAGGCCGCTGGGTTCCACCAAGAGCCGAGCCGTCGATGTGAAGATCGTGGCCGCGACTAATGCGGACTTGCGGTATTTGGTTGACGCGCGCCAATTCCGGGAAGACTTATTCTATCGGTTGAATGTGTTGCCTGTGGTGCTGCCTCCACTGCGCGCCCGAAGGGAAGATATCCCCGAGCTGGCCAGCCAGTTTGTGAAGCGATCCGCCGAAGAATTTGGTAAGGGGGGGATCCAGCTGTCCTCCGGCGCGATCACCAAGATGATGAACTATGCCTGGCCAGGCAATGTGAGGGAACTAGAAGGCGTGATTCATCGTGCAGTCGCCATGGCGATGGGCGAGACACTCGAAGCTTCGGACCTGGACGTGCCTGATCATGAACCCACTGGATCAATAGCGATGTATGTGCCGGATGGGCTTGAGGAAATCCTGATTGAGCAGGGCGGGTTTCAGGAAACGAAGACGAAGATGATCGACGAATTCGAGCGGGCGTATCTAACCAAGCTGCTCTCCACGCATCAGGGAAATATTTCCAAAGCGGCCCGCGCTGCGCGGAAAGAGCGCCGTGCATTCCAGCGGTTGCTCCATAAGCATGGGCTCGATCGCCGTACTTTCTCTGCGGCCGAACAGCCGGTTGAAACCCTAGCGTGTTGACGGAGCCTGAGGTGCGCCTGCCACAGGGAGATGATTCAACGGCGTATCACGCAATATTCCAAGGGATTCCATGAGGGTTCAGCTCGGCATGAAACCTGCTGCTGACCGGCTCCTATGGAAAGGCCGGATCACTCTGCAAACAGCGATGGTGTGGTATGGCTACTACTTGGATATCTCTGCGCCCATCCAGACGCGAAGGATACAGTCGAGGGCATAGAGCACTGGTGGCTTCGCGCGTGTGGGGCCACTGTCAGTGGAATGGATGTGAAGGGAGCGCTCAATGACCTCGTCGCACGAGGCTGGCTGATCCGGAGAGGCAGCTTGGTAGGCCGGCAAATCTACGGCTTGAACCAAGCCCGAAGAGCGGAACTGCAAGAGCTTCTTGAATCATATACGTAAGGTCATCGTCGGAATCGGCTGACAAAGCCGGATAGTCCTTCCGGCTAGGGACAGGAACCGGCGTCGGCCATATTCGGAGTCGCGGCTCCCTTGCCGGCATTGGGAATGGCTTGGCGGGCAAGCCGAAGATTCTCGGATGCCTTCTCATAGTATTGCGGACTGGCTTCGATGGCCTTCTCGAAGCAGACAACGGCTTTCTTCGCGCTATTGACGCCGAGGAGGGCGACACCAAGGTTGTTATAGGCGCGTGGTTCGTCCGTCGCTTTCTTGAACGTATGGAACGCATCGACATAGCGGCGACGCTGGACATAGGCGATGCCTAAGTTGTTATACAGCTTGGGAGAAGTCGAACCAGCCGAGATGGCCTGTTCATAGGCATCGATGGCGGAGTCGTAATTCCCGCTCAGCGCATACGCGAGGCCCAGATTGTTCAAGACGTTTGGCTCGCGTGGGCGATAGGTGAGCGCCGTGTGATAGGACGCGATGGCGTCGGCGTGGCGTTTCCCCTGGTCGTACAAGAGACCGAGCAAGTTATGCGCTTGCCAGCTGGAGAGATTGAGCGAGACGGCCTTGGTCAAGGTCGTCTCGGCTTCCACCGGTTTACCCTGCATCAGATAGATCTGCCCAAGGCCCTCATAAACCGGCGCAGACTCGGGCTCGCGGCGTTGGAGGTCCTGAAACTGTATTAGAGCCTGGTCGAGCAGGCCCTGGTGAAGAAACATCTGCCCCAGCTTGAGTCTCACCGAGTTGCGAGCCGGATCGGCCTTTAAGGCCTTGTCATAGTGCAGGCTGGCCAGCGGATAGTTCCGAGCCTGTGCATCGAGATCTCCCCGACGTTCATGCTCTTCCACGGTCATCTCAGGGGTTGAGGAGGTGGCTTCCGCAAGGTGTTCCTGCTGCTGTTTCTGCTCTTCCATCATCTTCCGATATTCGGCCATATCTGCAGACGACGTGAGCTGATCTTTTGTGCCGCCACATCCGGTTACCCCTGCAATTCCAAGAATAACACCGCCAACGAACAGCAACTTCAGGGATTGCATATCTATCATCACATCCAGCCCCTCTCGTGTGGTTGAGCGATCATGTACGGCCAGCATGCCGCGACGCTGGCTGGTGGTCAAACAAAACCCTATTTCCTAAATCCGCAGTCAGAGGTGGCTCCTCTTGATCGAACAGTCTGTACATGTCCTAAGTGACAGTCGGGCACAAGTGATATACGTCGTGGCCATCTAACCCTGCGGTCACGAAGCCGCAGACGCATGCCATCCTGTGCGGAGCGACTGCCTCACCCCCCAGTCGGCCAGTCATTCAACCTACTGAGAATCCAGAAGAAGAAATTGACTTCTTGATGGCCTGGAGTTTGCGTGAGGGAGGTGCGAAATCGGCCCATCGGCTTAACCCTGCTGGGGGAGGCGAGTTCATGTACGAGTACGAAAAGAGAGTTGAGAAACTATCGGCTGCGACCGAAGTGGCAAAATTGCCTTCTGCACCGGAACTATCGATTGTGATGCCCTGTCTGAACGAAGCAGAAACCATCGGAACTTGTATTCAAAAAGCCCAGACATTCCTGAATCAGCATCATGTGGCCGGCGAGATCGTGGTGGCCGATAACGGCAGCAACGATGGATCGCAAGAAATCGCGATGCTGATGGGCGCGCGTGTCGTGCGGGTCGAGGCAAGAGGATATGGCAATGCCTTGATGGGCGGAATCACCGCCTCACGCGGCCGCTATATCATCATGGGGGATGCAGACGACAGCTACGACTTTCTCGATCTCAGTCGCTTTGTCGACAAGCTGCGAGAAGGGCACGATCTTGTGATGGGATGTCGGTTGCCGTGGGGAGGTGGCACGATCAGGCCTGGAGCGATGCCCTTCCTGCATCGATGGTGGGGCAATCCCATGTTTACGATCATGGCTCGCCACTGGTTTGGTGCGCCGATCAACGACGTCTACTGTGGGTTGAGAGGATTTTCGAAAGCTTTACTCGAACGGCTTAACCCGCGATGCACCGGCATGGAATTCGCCACCGAGATGATTATCAAGTCGAGTCTGTATCGAGAAAAGATCGCTGAAGTACCGATCACGCTCCATCGAGATGGGCGCACAGCCCATCCCCCGCATCTCAAGACCTATCGGGATGGATGGCGCACGCTCCGTTTCTTCCTCATGTACTGCCCACGATGGTTGTTCGTCATTCCAGGGGCGATGCTCATCTTCCTCGGCATGCTCGGCTACGTGGTCGCCATGCCGGGTCTAACTATTCATGGGGTAACGTTCGACGCGCACACGCTGTTATTTGCCAGTTTGGCCATTCTCTGCGGCTACCAATCGGTTCTTTTTGCGATTTTCTCGAAGACCTTTGCAATCAGCGAAGGTCTCATGCCGGAGGACCTCAGGCTTACGCGGTTTTTTAAAGTTATGTATCTGGAGCGCGGACTCTTGTTATCGGGAATGGGGCTCTTGCTCGGGCTGGGCCTTCTTGCCGCGGCCATACATCGATGGAAACTGGCGGGGTTTGGCCAACTCGATTACGCCAAAACCATGCGATTAGTCGTGCCCGGCGCAACGCTTACGGCGCTCAGCTTTCAAACAATTCTCTCTAGCTTTTTCGTCAGCATTTTGGGGATGTGCCGGCGATGATAAGAACCAAGTCAATCACCTCGCACGAATTCGATCAATACGCCGGTGATTATGACCGGATGTTGGCCGAAGGGTTGGTCGTGTCTGGAGAGGAGAAGGACTATTTCGCTCTTAGACGAATTCAGTGGGTGAAAGCCTGCATGGATAAATTACAGTTAGCCCCCCGTCGCTTTATGGATTACGGGTGTGGAAGAGGGGAGGCTGCCCCTCTGTTGCTCGGACAGTTCAACGCCGAGTCGGTCGTAGGAGTCGATCCTTCGGCGAAACTGATCGAGCTGGCCAAGCATGAACATACTTCTAGGCGGATTATCTTTCAGCTGACTCAGGAGTATTGCCCGGAAGAAGAGAGGGAGCTTGTATATTGCAATGGCGTATTTCATCACATTCCTGTAGCCGAAAGAAAAATGGCAGCACAGTATATCTGGCGATCATTGGAGCCTGGTGGGTATCTCGCATTTTGGGAGAACAATTCCTGGAATCCAGGTACCCGATATGTGATGAGTCGCATTCCATTTGATCGCGATGCTGTGACGTTGACAGCCCCCGAAGCGACCCGTCTGCTCCAGTCGGCAGGATTTCATATCGTGAGAACCGACTATCTCTTTATCTTTCCAAAGAGTCTCAGCGTACTTCGATGGATGGAACCTCATCTTTCACCATATCCATTCGGCGCGCAATATCTCGTTTTGGGCCGCAAGGCCGGCAGGCTGTCCAACCGTGCATAGCGACGATCATATGCCGACCATGAGCACCATGGCGTCCTCTTCAATCGAATCCCATTCAACGGCCCGACGTTGGATGGCATGGCTAGGTTGTCATGAAGAGACTCTGAGGCGCACAGCTCTTTTGGCTGTCCTCTATTTACTCCCCGCGGTGTGGATACTCCTGCCTGTCGTCTTCGATCCGGATATCTGGTGGCATCTCCAGACAGGTAAGTGGATCATGGAGCACGGCACTCTTCCGGCGACAGACCCGTTCTCGGCGTATGGAGAAGGCAAACCATGGGTCGCCTACAGTTGGCTGTTCGAGATAAGCATGTATGGTCTTGTGCAACTCTGTGGAGAGAGGGGGATTCTGCTCTATACCCTGGTTGGGGTTTGGCTGACGATGTTGGTCTTGCATCGGATCATCGGAACTCGATGCTCCGATTTCGTGTGTATCAGTGGTCTGTTGGCTGTCAGCGTTGTTGCTTTATCAAAAATGTTCACGCCGCGCCCATGGTTGCTCACGATTCTCTTTTTTGCGATCACGTTAGAGGTTGTATTGTCGCTTCGAGAAGGCAGGCATTCCCGATGGTTCTGGCTGCTTCCCTTTGCCTATGGGGTCTGGGCCAATATTCATATACAGTTCATTTATGGGTTGGGCTTGCTTGGGGTGGCTTGCGTGGCGCCGCTGGTGGATCGCTACGTGCCGCCGTTCAAAGACGCTCATGCGACGATGACAACATGGGGATTCCCGCAATGGCCGAAACTGCTCGGCCTGACAGCGTTGTGTGCGCTTGCCACGTTTGCCACGCCGCACCATGTGCGGCTGTACTCGATTGTGATCGAACTCTCGGCCCAGACAGGGATGTGGGAATATACACAGGAGATGCAAGCGCCGACATTCCGCACTGTGGCCGATTGGGCTATGCTGGCGATGTTTTCGTTTGCCTTGGTCTGGCTCGGACGGCGGAGATCGAGGTCGTCATTTGAAGTGTTGTTGATGTGTGTAGCAGCGGCTTCCGCGTTTCGCGGCCAGCGAGACATCTGGTTTCTAGTGCTGGCTTCCCTGTCGGTTCTTGTGTCGCAGCAAGTGCGTGAATCTCGTGAGCACGTATCCATTGTGCCTCATGGAAGGCTTGTGCCGGTCACGCTGGTCGTTGCTGCCGGCGTCATGTGCATACTGGGGTATCGAGGGATTTCAGAAGCAAAGATTCACGAGAATACGGCGAAAGCCTATCCCATCGAGGCAGCAGCCTTCGTCGAGCAGCAGAGATACACGGGTCCGCTCTACAACCATTTCGACTGGGGGGGCTATTTGATTTGGCGTCTTCCATATCTCAAGGTTGCGATGGATGGACGGGCGAACATTCATGGAGACGATCGAATCAAGCGTTCGATTACAACCTGGACGGGTGGTCCTGGCTGGAAAGACGATCCTGAACTTAACGAAGCACAGGTTGTCATCGCCAAACGCGATATGGCGCTCGCTTCTCTGCTACGCCTTGATCCACGATTTCGCGTGGCCTATGAGGACCAAGTTGCAGTCGTGTTCGTTCGTTCTGAGTAACGTACAGAGCCCGTTTCTTCCTCGACATTTCTGTCTTCCACGGTTGCCGGAGTGCTACCAAGGACGTGGGAGCGGCTGGTCTTTGACTCCTGTTCTTATGAGCTTCTTCACCTCTTAGCACATCTTTTCCTTCCACCACTCTAAGCCCTCGGTTCGCTGCGGCAACGCAACAATCGTGTTGCTTCAAGGGGGCCGAGTGCTTTCCCTGAGGTGGCATGCTGCGGTCAAGCGTGCAGGCAGTTTGTACGGGAAGCTGAGGACATCGGCTCGAAGTTACTGGCCTTCTCTGTCGATGTGGTCACGCTACGCTTGTCCGGCGGATGCGGTACCGGAACCGCACCTGGTTTGGCAAGTTTCGCCTGAGGCGCGAGGACCGCAGTTCATGGAGGGCAAACAGGCTTGTGCTAAACAAAACAGTCAGTTGGAGCGAGTGGAGACTTGGCCGCTGATTTGCAATGTTCTGCAAGCAATGCGGAAACGGCTTTTGGATGCGACAACCCGGGTGAAGGAGGTGAGGGAATTCCCGATAGGTGTGATCGGTCGCAGGTTGAGAGTCGGAGACGCGGAATGTGCAATCAGTTCAAGAGGTAGAAACCAGAATCTTACACAAAAAAAGGAGCTAACCATGTTGAATGCAATTCGTCAGTTCGTGAAGGAAGAAGAGGGTGCCTCCGCAGCCGAGTATGCGCTATTGCTGGCTATTATCACGCTCGGTATCGTCGGAGCCGTACAATTGCTCGGTACCAACATCAGCACTGCTATTACTTCAGCAGCGAATGTGGTTGGGAGTTAAGAAGTTCACGTAGCCATACTGGCACAGAAGGTTGACCCTCCTCAATGAGGGTCAACCATTTCAAGGGGAGCGGTGACGAGGAATTGGCGTGAGTGAATGGTGATGCAAAGAGGACTCAGGAGACCATGATGCCATCCATGATGATTATCGTTCTGGCATTACTGCTGATCGCGGCAATCTATACCGATCTTCGGCGGTCTCGCATCCCCAATTGGCTCACCTTTTCGGCAATGGGTATTAGCCTTCTTATGCAAACTTGGGTAGGTGGGCTGTACGGCGCATTGTTTAGCTTGGCCGGACTTGGCGTCGGGATGGGGCTGTTCTTACTTCCCTATGCGTGCAGGGCCATTGGAGCCGGTGATGTGAAATTGATGGCGGCCATCGGATCGCTAGTCGGTCCGTCTGGCGTGCTCTCCGTCGCCGCGCTTTCAGTATTAGCCGGAGGGCTCTATGCGCTGGGTGCGATGACCTATCAATGGGGCGTGGTCGCCACATCAAGAAAATTAGCATTCGCCACCTATGGTGCGGTTGTGAGCGGTGGATCGACTGGGGTAGGGGATTTACAGTTGCCGTTCAAACTCCGGTATGGGCTGGCGATCGCCGCCGGCACCCTACTGGTTCTCCTTGGATTCAGCCCTTTCGGGGGGTAGGCGTCACACGGAAATCAGCTATGGTTGGTTCAGCGGGAGTGAGACTCATGAACGGAGCGCAAGCAAGAAATCTGATGGCAGCGATTGAAGAGGAGGATGGGCAATGAAGCGGTATCGACCTCTGGTGTTTTTCGGATTGGCGGTGGTGCTAGGCCTCGTCACCAGCGTCCTCGTGTTCTCATGGCTACAGAACGAGAAAAGCCGGTTGCTGGCGGCGCCATTGTCCACGACCAAGAATGTGCAGGTGGTGGTGGCGAATGCCGATATTCCCTGGGGGACCAAACTGACGCCCGAGATGATGCTGATGCAGGAGGTTCTGCCCGGCGCCATTCCCGAAGGACACTTTACGACGATGGACGCGATTAAGGACCGGGTGGTGCTCGTAGATTTAAAAAGAAATGAGCTGCTTCTGGAATCAAAGCTGGCGCCGGTCGGGGCAGTCGGCGGAGTGGCGGCGGTGACGGACCCGAACAAGCGGGCCATGTCGGTCAAAGTCGATGATGTCATTGGTGTCGCCGGGTTCATCAAACCCGCCGATCGCGTCGACGTCATGGTGACGATCGAACCGGAAACGGGTAGACAACAGCATGCGATCGCCAAAATGATCTTAGAAAACGTGAAGGTGTTGGCAGCCGGCACGCAAATGGAGCGAAAGGGAAAAGACGAGGAGCCGAAACCGGTGCAGGTGATTACGGTGGAGGTGGAGGTGGATGAGGCAGAGAAGCTGGCACTGGCCTCTACTCAGGGAAAGCTACGGCTCGCATTGAGGAATCCTCTCAACAGCGAGAAGGTGCTGACAAAAGGCGCTCGGGTTGGATCGTTGTTAAGTTCATACCGCCCCAAGCCGGCGACCAACGGGGAAGGCGGGTTTCGAGTCGAGATTATTAAGGGTGATGTGCGTAAAGAAATCAAGTTCTAAGAGTCAGGGAGGCACGGCAATGCAGTTCACACAGCATCGATCACGCACTCAAGCACAATGGATAGGAGTCCTGGTTTGCAGCGGGGTTCTTCTGACGGGGCCTTCGGTCGTCATGGCCAAGGAGACGGGCATGCATCTCGTTACACAATCAACAGACGCCCAGCAACTCAACCTAGTGGTCGGCAAGTCGACCGTGGTTAATATGCCCGTCGCCATCAAGCGGGCATCGTTGGCGGATCCGCAGATTGCCGATGCCATGGTGCTGAGTCCGAAACAGATCTACGTGACAGGGAAGGGCTATGGCACGACCAACCTCACGCTGTGGGGACCAGACGGCAAGGTGCTCGCCATCCTGGATCTGGATGTGGGCGTGGACCTGGTCCGGTTGAAACAGCAGCTGGCCGAGCTGCTGCCGGATGAAACGAATATTCGTCTGAGGGGAACCCACGACCATGTGACCGTATTTGGGACGGTGTCCAGTGAATCTCGTCTGAGCCAGATCTTGGCGGTGGCTGAAGCCTATGCGCCGAAGAAAGTGCTGAACTTTCTCAAGATCTACCCCGAGCCGCCTGGAGGCAAGGGGCATCCTGATGTGCAGACTGTGACCGTGGAAGTGATCAAGGGGACGTCGGTGAATGCAGTGAAGTTCTAAAGTTAGGAAAGTTGGCAAACGTCTGGAGGAGACATCCGATGAAATTACGCAATGCGATCACAATCATGGGCTGTGCTCTCACACTCTTGGCCGAGACCCAAGCCTTTGGGCAGGCATCGGTAACAGGAGCCGCGGAGCAGCGCGACATTCAGAAGCTCGAGCTGACCATGGGCAAATCGAAGGTGCTGGATCTTCCCGTGGCGATCAAGCGGGCGTCATTGGCCAATCCGGAAGTGGCCGACACGGTCGTCCTCTCTCCCACGCAGATCTACCTGACCGGCAAGACAATCGGTGTGACGAATGTCACGCTGTGGAATGAGAGCGGCAAGATGATGGGCATGTACGATGTGGTGATCGTGCCGGATGTCACCCGCCTGAAAGAGAATCTTCACAAAACCCTGCCGGAAGAAAACGGCATCCTGGTCACGTCCGATCACGATCACATCACGCTCTCGGGCACTGCCTCAAACGCCAACAATCTGAACCGGGCGTTGAGCATGGCTGAGGCCTATGCGCCGAAGAAGATCGTGAATGCCATGCAGGTCGGCGGTGTGCAACAAGTGATGTTGGAAGTCCGCGTGGCTGAAATGAACCGGGAATTGATCAGGCGGCTTGGAGTCAACTTTACTGGAATCGGCAACGACTTCTTCGGCCTCTCCGTGCTTGGAAATTTGACGAGCATTGCCGGCCTCGCCTATACGGGCGGGACGCCGGCTTTGGCATCGGGGGTTACGCAGGCGATCCAAGGCGCCTTCGGATTCAATGCCGGGGGCACAACCTGGATCGGATTTGTCGATGCGCTCAAAGAAGAGAATTTGCTGAAAGTGTTGGCGAAACCAACCCTGATGGCGTTGAACGGCCAGGAAGCCGCGTTTCTTGCCGGTGGTGAGTTCCCCATACCAGTGCCGCAAGCATTTGGTCTGGTGACGATCCAATTCAAGAAGTTCGGAGTGGGGTTGGTCTTTACGCCCAATGTCTTGGACCGCAAGCACATCAGCCTGAATGTCGCGCCGGAAGTGTCAGAACTGGATTTTTCGAACGCGTTACGCACACAAGGGTTCACGGTTCCCGCCATTTCGACCAGGCGAGCGGCAACGACGATCGAATTGGCTGATGGACAGAGCTTCGCCATCGGCGGGTTGTTGCGAGACAACGTCAGGGAGTCGGTGAAAAAGGTGCCGTTTCTGGGTGAGATTCCCATCCTAGGTGCCTTGTTCCGAAGCAGTTCATTCCAAAAGAGCGAAACGGAATTAGTAATCATCGTGACACCGCACTTAGTGAAGCCGCTTGACATGACCGCGCAGACGTTGCCGACGGACTATTATGTGGAGCCGAACGACTTCGAGTTCTACGTGATGGGGTTCTCCGAGAAAGGCTATTTCGGCGGCAAGGCAGGACAACGGTCTCCTGCGGCGGAAATGTTGTCCAATCGCATCAGCACAGGCAGCGCAATGGAGGGCCGTGTCGGCCATCTGATGCCGTAACCCGATAGTTCAACCGTTGTCCTTTGGACAAAAGAAGGAGCAAACCATGACACGACTTGTGGGGATCTTAATCGCAACGGTCGGTTTGACGGCCGGAGCTTGTGCGCCGACGACGATCAGTCCCAACTGGGGAACGGCCTATCAACAGATGAGGGCCAGTCAAGTGTTGAACCCAACCGCCGGAGAGCAACTGGATCCGGTTGAAGGCCAAGATGGAGTTGCCAATGCCACGGCGATGGGGACTTACCGGAAAAGCTTTGAAACGCCCAATGCTGAATTCCAGCGCTCTATAGTGTCGAGCGGCGTGCAAACGAAATAACTGAAGGGTAATGTCGGCATGATCACAGGCATGAAACAGCTAAATGAGCGGGGTGTGGCGGCGGCTGAATTTGCACTTCTGTTGCCGGTGTTTCTCCTGATTCTCTTCGGCACGATTGAATTCGGCATGATAATGTATGGCCGCGAAATTGTCACGAATGCGGCGCGTGAAGGTGCGCGGGCCGGTATCGTGCAGGGGCCACCAAAAAGAACGAGCGGCGACATCACCACGATTGCGAACAACTATCTCACGGGAACCGGCGTCAACCAGGCGGATGTGACCTTTACGCCAGCCGGCGTGGGGCTCGTCAGCCCGAACCAGCTGACCGTGACGGCCGTGTACAACTACAACTTTCTCATTCCCTATATCCCGACGGTCGTCGGAATTCCAAACCCGCTGGTTATTACGACACAGGTGGTGATGCGTCATGAATAATGTCGATACGAAACGACTCGTCGATCCGCTCGGCAATGAGCATGGGGCGGTGGCCGTGATGACCGCCCTGTTTCTCGTGGTCCTGCTGGCTATGGCGGCGGCCGCGATCGACATCGGCCATGCCCTTGTTGCCAAAAACGAATTGCAGAACACGGCGGATGCGGCGGCGTTGGCCGGAACTCGTTCACTCGGCCTCATTTACGAAGGCATGACACCGGCTGAACAACAAGCCTATACGCTGACCGGCGGGGATCAGGCCACGATTGTTTCCGCCGTGCAAACCACTGCTTTAGCCAATTCAGCAGCCGGTGTGTCGATTGCCGTCAATGCGTCGGATATTGCCATCGGGACCTGGAATCCAACAACTAGGATCCATACCCCCACGGTTAATCAACCCAAAGCCGTTCGGGTGTGGGCGAGGCGCGACTCATCGGCCAATGGGGCGATCAGCACCTTTCTCGCCGGTGTGGTCGGGCTGACGAGCATCAGTGTGAGCGCCGTGGCAACGGCCGACATGACGGCGGTGGGTCAGACCGCGCCGGGCCAGTTGGATGTGCCGTTCGGTATTTCAACATACTATTTCACTCAGTTCGGGTGCGGCGACACCATCAAATTCTATCCCAATGATGGAACGCCGCAAGCCTGTTCCGCCTGGAATACCTTCGATCAGAGTCCGGCTAATGCGAACAGGTTGAGGGCTATCATTGATGGGCTTCGCACCGGCACCTATCAATCGCCAGGAACAGCCCCAGGAGACACTCTTAATTTCACGAACGGGAACGTGGCAAGCGTGTTTCCAAACTTGATCAATCTCTATAATGCGAAAAAAGATGCCAACGGGAATTGGGATGTGTTCGTGCCGGTGTATGATTCTCCGAGCTGTGCTGCGAACGATAATAGTGGCGCTCTCCCGATTGTCGGGTATGCAGAAGCCCGGATTACGAATGTGCAAGGCTCTCCGAATCATCTGATCTCGGCCACCGTTCTGTGCAACATTTTCGAAGGCAATACGACCGGGGGTGGTCCGCCGTTCGGGCCGGTTCTGTCGACGATTCCAGGGCTTGTCGAATAGCTCTTAGAGAGGAGTACACGTCACATGGCTCGATTGATTGCAGTGTCGATCGATTGTCGGAACGAAGAGGTCCGTCGAACCTTTGAAGATATGGTCTCGCGCAGGCTGCATTACCTGATTGCCAAGGGCCAGGGGACCGGGGCGGTCGATATGCTGTTGCTGGAGCTGGATGAATTTCGCCCTCAGCACACATTTGACCGTGTGCGCCAACTGTTGAGCTCGGCGCCGGATCTGGAAATCTTTCTGACGGCCTCACGCATGGATTCGCAGTTGTTGTTGGAAGCCTTTCGGGTTGGTGTCAAGGAGTTCCTGCCTCAGCCGCTGACGAGACAGGATGTGGAACCGGCTCTAGCGAGGTTTGAAGCGCGATTTGCCGGAAAGACGTCCGGTTTAGAGCTGCAGGCCGGAAAAGTAATCGCCGTCATCGGCGTGCGAGGTGGCGTCGGGACCAGTACCGTTGCCACGAACCTGGCCGTTTCCGTGCAACAGGCCAGGCATCAGGAGCCGGTTGCATTGATCGATCTGGACATCCATGGAGGGGACCTCGGGTTGTTTCTTGACGTGCCTGCTTCCCAGGGTCTGACCCATCTTACGAAAGATATTTCACGATTGGACGAAACGATCCTTCGCAGTACGTTGGTGCGGCACCCATCCGGACTGCAGTTTCTTGCGTCAGGCTGTGACGCCTACGACGACTTCATGTTCGAGCCGGGCAGCATGATGCGCGTCATGTCGCTTCTCCGTTCAATCCACCGGCATGTGTTCATCGATTGCGGCCATGTGCTCGACCCGTCCGTCAGGGAGGTGCTGGACAGCGCCGATCAGATCATCCTGGTGACGACGCTTTCCCTGCCGGTGATCCGGAGAACCAAACGGTTGTTGGAGCTTCTGGCAGCGGCGCACTATCCCTCAAGCAAGATTACGGTGGTCGTCAACCGCTATGAAAAAGATCAGAAGGATCTCGTGGCTGAAACCGAGACGCTGTTGGGTGTTCATATGGCCGGACTGATTCCCAACGACTATGAATCGGCGAGCGAGGCGATCAATCATGGGAAACCGTTGACCGTCATGGCATCACGAACTCCTATCGCGCAATGGTATCTGCGAGGCGTCGGACAACTCATCGGTGACCATGCCGAAGGCGCCGCGGTCTCATTCAAGGGACAGGCGAAAAGCCTATCCTTTCTGGGGCGGTGCTTTTCAAGTGTCGGAATGGAAGTCGGGCGCAAACCCTCCGCCGTGTGACGGTGGCGATGGGCGGAATGTAGGGAAGGTAACCGAGATTGGGAGGAATCATGCCGGCGACGAAACCGATGAATGGAACCGAACTGGGCACCCACTATCAAGACTTGAAGGACCGCCTTCATGAACGCGTGATCGATCTGGTCGATATGAATGCCATCGGCAAGATGTCGCAGGCGGCCGTGACCGAACAGTTGACTAAGCTGATCGACCAACTTCTCCAAAAGGAGTCGGTCAACTTAAATCAACGAGAACGCGCGCAAATTACGCAGGATGTGCTCCATGAAGTGCTGGGATTGGGACCCCTGGAGCCATTGTTGGCAGATGCGACCATCAATGACATTCTGGTCAATGGGCATAAGCACGTCTTTGTCGAACGGTTCGGGCGCCTCGAACGCACACCCATTCGGTTCAAAGACGACGCGCATCTGAAGAAGATCATCGAGAAAATCGTGTCGCGCATCGGGCGTCGGATCGATGAGTCGGTGCCGATGGTCGATGCCCGGCTTGCCGACGGATCTCGCGTGAACGCGATTATTCCCCCGTTGGCCATCGATGGCCCATCGCTTTCGATCAGAAAATTCAGCAAAGACCCCCTGCAGTTGCACCACTTGACCGAGAAACGCTCGCTCACTCCGGAGATCGGAGAACTGCTCAAAGCCATCGTCCAGGCGCGCTTGAACGTCCTGATCTCCGGGGGAACCGGCACCGGGAAGACGACCTTGTTGAACATCCTGTCCGGATTCATTCCCGATACTGAGCGGATCGTGACGATCGAAGATGCGGCGGAGTTGCAGTTGCGTCAGGAGCACGTCGTCCGCCTGGAAACGCGTCCCGCGAATATCGAAGGGAAGGGCGAGATTGCACAACGTGAACTCGTGAAGAACGCCCTTCGTATGCGTCCGGACCGCATCATTCTCGGCGAGGTCCGCGGCGCCGAGAGCTTAGACATGTTACAGGCCATGAACACCGGTCATGACGGCTCGTTAACGACCGTCCATGCCAACTCCTGCCGGGATGCCCTCACGCGAATTGAAACGCTGGTCTCCATGGCCGGTTTCAACCTGGCCGCCAAGGCGATGCGGCATTATATCTCGTCGGCGCTGGACGTGATCATCCAGATCGCCCGTTTATCAGACGGCACGAGAAAGGTGATCAGCGTGCAGGAAGTCGTCGGCATGGAGGGGGATTTGATTACCTTGCAGGAGCTGTTTACATACCAGCAAACCGGCTTGGATGAGAATCGGAAAGTCAAAGGCCGCTTCAAAGCCACCGGTGTCAGGCCGAAGTTTGCGGAACGGTTGGCCGCCGGAGGGATTGTCCTTCCAGCGAATGTGTTTGATCCAACAAAGGTGTATGAATGTTAACGGCACTGATCGGTCTCGGCATCTTCGGCACCATCTTACTATTCATGTATGCCTGTACCACGGCCTATCGGGTGATGGCCCCACACGGGGTCGACCGGGCGGTTGAACGGATTCAGAACTGGTCGTCACCGATCGAGTCCGCACCATTGGACATCGTGCGCAAAGAGTCGCTGAGTGATATTCCGTGGTTAAACGACCTTCTCAAGAGAGTCAGAAAGCTCCAGGCGTTCAGGGTGCTTCATCGACAGGCGGACTGTCGAGCCCCATTGGGGTTGTTCGTGTTGGCAGCTCTGGCTCTTGCGACGAGCGGATTTTTGCTGGCCTTGTCGATGCGGCAGACCTTCGTGCTTGCGCTTCTGTTCGCGGTCTTGTTGGGAGCCATCCCCTATGCCTATCTTCTGTGGCGCAAGAATCAGCGGCTCGCCATGTTCGAACGGCAGCTCCCGGAAGCGCTGGAGCTCGTCTCTCGGGCATTACGGGCCGGCCATGCCTTTTCCGTTGGGCTGAAAATGGTCGGAGAAGAAGCAGCAGATCCGATCGGCAAAGAGTTTAGGCAGGTGTTCGATGAGGTCTCGATGGGTGTGTCGCTCCCGCAAGCGCTCGATAATATGACCCGTCGAGTGGACAGCGTCGATCTCCGGTTCTTTATCACCTCGGTCCTGGTTCAGCGCGAAACCGGAGGCAATCTGGCGGAGATCATCGATTCGCTGGCCGGACTGATCCGTCAGCGATTTGAGTTGCAGCTGCGAGTCAAGGCGCTTTCCGCGGAGGGACGGATGTCCGCAGCTGTTCTTTTAGGACTCCCCATTGTCGTTGGGGCACTGTTGTTCAAAATGAATCCCGACTATATGGGATTGCTGTTTACGGATCCCATCGGCCAAAACCTGGCCACAGCCGGGAGTATCATGATGGTCGTCGGGGCGGCGGTGATGAAACGCATGGTGACCATCAAGGTCTAAGGAGCAATTCATGGAACTCCCGTACGTTGTAGCATTTGTGACATTTCTGGCGGTGATGTTATTGGGAACGGCATTATATGTGTACATGGAACGGCGAGAGGTACTGGGAGTCTGGCGTCGACGCGCCGAGGGTCACGAGCGAGGGCTCGAATTGGAGCAACCCTCCGAAAACATCCTTGATGCCGCTCAAGCACAAATGCATGCTGTGCTTGAGTGGTTTGCTAAGTGGAATCAGCCGTCCAATGCAGAAGAGACCAAAGCCACGCGTCGCCTGTTAGTGACCGCCGGCTACCGGAGCAGAAAGGCGCCAATCTTTTTTATCGGTTCGAAGCTGTTGTTGGCCGTTGCGCTGGTAGTCTTGTTCGCGATGGTTCCCGTGAAACTGCTCGGCTTTCCCAGCACCAACGCGATGCTGTTCTATTATGTCTGCCTTGCGGCCTGTGGCTATTATGCGCCCTCAGTCTGGCTGAAGCACATGATCGCGATTCGACAGGATACGCTGCAACGAGCCATTCCCGATGCATTGGATCTCATGGTGGTCTGTGTGGAGGCGGGACTGGGGCTGGATCAAGCGATCGGGCGCGTAGGGCAGGAGGTCAGTCCGGCGCATCCCGCTCTCGGAGATGAGTTGAACCTCCTGTCGCAGGAACTACGAACCGGGGTGCAGCGGCAGGCGGCCCTGCGAAATCTTGCCCATCGTACCGACCTTGAAGAAGTCAGAAATTTAGTGGCCCTTCTGGTGCAAACAGACCGGTTCGGAACCAGTATCGGTCAGGCGCTCCGAGTCCATGCGGATTCCATGCGGACCACGCGCCGTCTCAAGGCGGAAGAGCTAGCCGCGAAGTTGCCTGTGAAGCTGTTATTCCCCCTTATTTGCTTCATTTTCCCAAGCATGTTTATCGTGACGATCGGTCCGGCCTGTATTAGGATGGTGCGAGTGTTGTTTCCGGCGATGACGGGCCAGTAATTCTTTCCGTCCATCAGGGGAAGGCGAGAGTGGGTTTTTCGTCACTGCGAACGCTCGGCAGCGCGGCCCTATTACGCCGTGCCCTGCCCGGTGGAGGATTTTCTAGCAGACCTAACGGCCAATTCCAGGTGGATTCGACGGCCTGGGGTATTCTTGCCGTTAAGGCCATCGGTGGTTCTGAGGATTTGCTCGATCGCTCTCAGCGTGTGGTGATGCGCGAGCAACGTCAAGATGGCAGGCTCTGTATGAGCAATAGCCATCCTGACTCCTATTGGCCGACTCCTCTGGCAATACTGGCTTGGCACGATTCGCAGCCCTGCCGTGACGCACAACAACGAGCCCTCCGCTTTCTCTTGAACACGACCGGTGTTCACTTTCCTCGAGAATCTGATGCGCCATCGGCACACGATAGTCTGCTCAAAGGCTGGCCTTGGGTGGGTGGAACCCATTCATGGGTCGAACCGACGGCGCTGTGTATCATGGCTCTACGAAGCGCCGGCCACGGTCAGCATGAACGGGTGCAAGAGGCCGTTCGCATGTTGCTCAATCGTCAGTTGCCGCATGGGGGGTGGAACTACGGAAACACCTTCGTATTTGGGAAAGAGCTCCACCCCATGCCGGAAAGCACCGGCGCCGCATTAGCCGGTTTGGCCGGCTCAGTTGATCGCGACGCTGTCTTGCCCAGCCTCCACTATCTTCAAAGTGAGGCGACACGATTACAGACGCCGATTTCCCTTGGGTGGAGTTTGATCGGGCTTGCTTGCTGGGATCTCTGGCCCTTGACTGGTTCAGCGCTGGTGGAACGTTGTCTGGCGAATCAGTCTCGTTACGGTGACTATGATACCACCGCGCTGAGTCTACTCTATCTGGGCGCTCTATCGGGGGACAAGGCTGCACGTACACCGTTTCAAATCGTGGCTCGGCAGCCTACTGTGGCTATTGAGTGAGCAACCGCGGAGGAGCATGACCAACCGCCAAGATCAACCATCGACCAGCGGGATCACACGCCGTGACGTGCTCAAGGCATCCGGTGTTGGTCTTATGCTGGGAATCAGCTCGTTGTTTTTGCCGAGGGGGTACTTGCGTTTGCCGCAGCAGGCGCAAACATTTGTCTCCAACGTCGACCACTATCAACGAGAGATCGCCGAGATTCTCATGCGAGGGATGACGGAATTGGGCATCAGCAGGCAAGAACTACGGGGCAAGCGGATTCTACTCAAGCCGAACCTGGTTGAAACCGCTTCAGGGGCGCCACACATCAATACTCACCCGCTTGTGCTGCGTGGAGCCATTGAGGCGTTTCTTCGAATGGGCGCCGCTACGGTGATGGTTGCCGAAGGGCCAGGGCATCGGCGCGATACGTTGGCGGTCTACGAAGAGTCAGGCCTTGCCGACGTGCTGACCGAGGACGGCATCACATTTCACGATCTCAACTACATCACTGGCTATGAGTTGCCGAACACTGGTGGTCAGACCACTATGAAGACGCTGACCTTTCCTGGACTGTTTCAGGAAGTGGATTGGATTGTGTCCATGGCAAAGATGAAGACTCACCATTGGACCGGCGCCACACTCTCGATGAAGAATCTTTTTGGTGTGATGCCTGGGATGTATTACGGCTGGCCAAAGAATGTCCTGCACAAGATGGGGATACAGAATTCGATTCTGGATATCAACGCGACGCTGAAACCTCATTTTGCCATTGTCGATGGGATCATCGGCATGGAAGGCGACGGGCCTATCATGGGAAGTCCCAAACAGGTTGGAGTATTGGTGATGGGGCGAAATCTCCCGGCAGTCGATGCGACATGTTGTCGGATCATGGGCATCGACCCCTATAAAGTGTCTTATTTGGAACGGGCCGACAATTGGCTGGGACCGATCAGGGAAGGAGCGATTGAACAGCGCGGAGAAACGATTGCTTCCGTCCAAACGAATTTCGAGCTGATCGATACGATCCCGGCGCAACAGGGGATACGGCTCGGATGAGGAGGTGTACCATGCGCACGATGGTTCTACTCATGTTTCTCTTGTACCCTATGACTGTCCATTCGGCGGAGCCTGACACATCGTCACTTCAAAAAGAACCGAGGTTGTACGATCACTACCTGAGCCTGCAACGTCTGCAGGAAAGCCTGGCAGGTCGCTCACTGGAAGAACAGGCTCGATTGCAGCCGCAGATCAATCGAGCGGAACACCTGGCCTGTGAACAGGTGCGGCGAGAACGGCAAGAGCAGGTGCCAAAAGAGGACTACCGTCGGCAGGGCGGCGACCAATTTCTCGTGTTTGCTCAGCAACTGGAGCAATATTGCCTCTCCATTCGTTAAATGGGAAAGGGCTTCCGAAGTAATAATATTTGTTGATCAGTTAGAGCAAGAAGCTACTCTAATTGTTATAGAGATTCGTCATCCAAATCGCTTCCATCTCAACGAAGCTCCTTCATCGGTTGAAAAAGTCGGACTGGCCAGGCGGTATTGTAGACATTCGCGCCGCGGACTGAATTAGGGCCATTCGGCCCAGGGGTAAAACATTTTCAGCCTCACCTTCGAAACCTCCTGTTCGTTCGTGTCGTTTCTTCATGACTCGTTCTCGTCCGTGCGGTCCAATGTCTAAATGCATCCATTGCACGAGCTGCGCATCCTTGCATCTAGAGAGGCGATTCTGATTAGTGCTCCTTCGTTGCCCGAAATATTCATGACGAAGGAGCCATCATGATCCACCACACCCGCGCCATCACACCCTCAGAACTCCTGACTCCTCCTGACCATTCCTGACCACTCCTGACCGCAACAGGGATATTTCCACCGGCATGAACACCCGAGTAGGGTCCGCCCATGCCACAGCGCGTCATGAAAGGAACCGTATGAAGAGCACCTGGTTGACCGTTCCCGAACTCGCCGCCGTCTTGAAAGTCAGTGTGGTGTCTATCCGTCGCGCCTACTGGAAGGGTCTCCTCCCGGTGATCCGCTTCGGGCGCATGGTCCGGTTCGACCTGGACCAGGTACGAGCGGCGATCCAGCATAACGGACATCATATGCCTCCCATCATCTATACGCTGGAGGGAGTGACCCGCCGCGCGCCCGGCGGCGCCAGCCGACGGCGCGACGGGCAGCCGAGCCCCCGATTAGTCAAACGGGGGCGCAAATTCCAACCACGTTCACGGAGGTCTGTATGAGCAACTGGTCAATGTCGATTGGATGGCTTCGGTTCACCGTTCCTTCCTCCACGGTGGAGATCCTTAAGAGAGTACTCGGTGAGGGGGACTGGATCCGAGATGAGAAGGGGTATGAAGGCTACCGGGAGGTCTGGATTTGTCGCGGCAATGACAGTGGCTATGGCCGGATCGCCACAGGGGCGAAACGTGCACCTCGCGAAGTCCATGTCGATCTCTCGCAAGAACTGATTGGTCATTGGTCTTTCGACAAGTTTCATCAGCTGGCGGCGTGGGTCTTCGATCAGAAGGGGCACTTCGGCCGGATCGATGTCGCGCTCGATGATCGGGTCGGCGTCATTGATGTCGACGGCGTCTATGAGGCCGTGGCCAAAGGCCACTGTGTGTCGCACTTCCGGCAGTGCCGGATCATTGGCGGGCTGGATGTCCCCACAGGGGCTGAGCGTGGCAAGACACTCGCCCTCGGGTCTCGCCAATCGGAGAGCTATCTCCGGATCTACGATAAAGCGGCAGAACAACGGGCCAAAGAGAAGCCAGTCGACGGACCCTGGATGCGCTGGGAGATGGAATGGAAACGCGAACGAGCCCAGGCCGTGGGATTGGCGTTGTCCACCCTCGATCAGGACTCCTTTCAACGCTACATCGTCGGGGTGTTCCGGACCGCCGTGGATTTCCGCGATTGCACCAGAGCGGACGATCCCAAAGATCGTTACTACGCTCCGATCCTCCCCTGGTGGAAGACGCTTACGGAGGGGATGCAGCGGGCCAAACTCGCGATCGTGCAGGCGGTGAAGACGATCGAGCAGGTCAAACGCTGGGCGGAGAAAAGCTTGGCCCCCACGTTGAGCCTGCTCTGTGCCCATCCGGACGCCGGGGAACGGTGGCTCGTCCGTACGATTGTCGATGGGGTGGATCGCTGGCGGAGCAAACATCTGGCCCTCTTACAGAACGGGCGGGAGCTCGCCAACACGAAACGCCGGCTGCAGTGGTGGAATCCTCGAGATGGATTCTCGGCAGCCTATGGCACAGGGATGGCCTAAACAGCAGGTACGGTTACGCAAGCGACTAGGGAGGACATGATGAAACATGCGTCGAGCCAGACGGTGAAACTCCTCAATGAGGAACGAGCATTACTGATGAGTCTCGCGGCGAAGCGGGACGCCAGCTATTCCGACGTGCTGCGGCTGGGACTCTATCAGCTCGCCAAACTTGATGGATTCCAGACGCTCTTGCTGCAGGCCGTCCAGGCGCGGCTCG